>CEQE01083616.1_pt1 | contig 13701 bp, 12 predicted proteins | sample 356201 | NCBI WGS metagenome assembly CEQE01 (sample SAMEA2619970, study PRJEB7988) | marine metagenome | biome: marine biome (ENVO:00000447); feature: mesopelagic zone (ENVO:00000213) & marine oxygen minimum zone (ENVO:01000065); material: "saline water (ENVO:00002010), including plankton...
TTAATCTGCCGCGCTATCCGTATTTCGCTCTCTTCTTCGCAATAGAGATCTGCGCTACGAGCCCACAATCTTCGTGAACCGATGGCTCTACATATTCTTTCTTTGGTTCAAGTAAAACTCACATTCCAAGCCAATATGATCCTCCCCGCATAGTGAAGATAACTCACTGAAGATAGGTAGTCATCGATTGGATTATGTACTCCATTTGTTTAAACCCCGCCTGCGGGGGTCGCCGAGCCTGGCCAAAGACACCTCAAATGTGTTGGAGGCGCGGGACTTAAGATCGTCCCGGCATATCCTGCTTGGGACCAGAATTGGGGATCCCGTCTCTCAGGGGTTCGCGGGTTCGAATCCTACATGTGAAAGGCATGACCGCACGCCGTCGCAAGTGGGCGAAGGTCCCGCCCCCCGCACCAGTAAAATGACACGATTTGGACTTGAAAATACCATTTAGTGGCAGACTATTCTTGCATCATAGAGTCCATCTTGAGAACAAAATATTCAGTCAAGAAGACCAACAATGATAAGATGATAGCGAATCGGTATTACGAAGAATCAATCCACTAGTACACCAATATCTCCAAAGTTTCTTGGTAACGCGTTTTAACTACCTCAAGCTACCTCCAAAGAGTTGAGGCCACTCGAAGGTACTAGGATACTCGATCTATCACAAGTCATGGCTGGCCCTCTATGTACTATGTTATTGTCAGATATGGGAGCAGAAGTAATCAAAGTTGAGTCCACAGCCCAAGGAGATGTGAGCAGATCATGGGGGCCTCACATTCAGGGAAATGAATCAGCCTATTTTCTATCCGTTAATAGAAACAAGCAGAGTCTGGCTTTGGATCTCAAACAACATGAAGGTAGGGAGATACTGAGACGACTTGTAGCCAGAAGTGATGTCCTCGTGGAGAACTTCAGACCGGGCGTGTTGAAGAGATTGGGTTTTTCTTATGAAGAAGTTAAACGCATAAAGAGCGACATCATCTACTGTTCGATCAGCGGCTATGGTCAAGAAGGTCCATCCTCGTTAGAGCCGGCACTAGATCTTGTCATCCAGGCAAGGTCTGGACTAATGAGCATTACAGGTGAGGCAGACAGGCCGCCAGTCAAGATGGGGCTTCCAGTCACAGACATGACGGCTGGAATGTATTGTACCTACGCCATCACCCTCGCACTACTAGAAAAGAACAGGACTGGCAAAGGCACCCATGTAGACATTTCACTCCTTGACTCTGCAGTCAGTTGGCTGAGCTTCTGGATGGTAGGTTTTCTAGCAACCGGAGAAGAATCTACAAGGATGGGCTCAGCGCATCCATCCGTAGTACCATATCAACTACTTCCCGCTCGGGACGGTTGGATTGCGATAGCAGCAGCAAGTGACGTGTTATGGAAGAGACTGTGCAAAGCTATTGGGAGAACAGACCTAATGAACGACAAGCGATTTGCTACTAACCCCGATCGGCTCAAGAACAGAGACGTACTCATCCATCTGTTATCCCCGATTTTCAAGACGAAACCAGTAAGCAAATGGACCAAGATCCTACTCAAAGAGGAGATACCTGCGAGTCCCGTCAATTCCGTTTCAGACGTCGCGAAAGATGCCCAGTTAATATATCGCAAGCTCTTCCAAGAAGTCGAACATCCCCGGGCAGGAAAAGTAGTCATTCCTCACAACCCCATTCGTTTTCTAGACAAAGAGCAAGATCCGATTGCCAAGTCACCTCCTTTGTTGGGAGAACACACTAGGGAGATACTCATGGAACTAAGTTACCGCCCAGAAGAGATCGAGAAAATGATATCCAAAGCCGTCGTTCGTATCGGCTAATGTAACTGCGTCTCATAGAGAAGAGATCCCACGTAACAGATAATTGGGCGGTTTGTGGTTCCGATAACCCTAATTCTTGCTCAGATCCATCAATGAATAGATAAAACGCGGTCAGTCTAAACAGTATCTCAGTTCCACATATTATCGTTATGAAACTAACCCAATAATTGGCCCCTGAGAAGAATGAAGCAGCTCATCGCTATTTTTCACCTTTGTGCCGGCGTCAGCGATCAGCTGGTCTGCACAACGCCAGCCAAGACAAAACACTAGAGCCCCTTTTGAGCTAACGACCACTAGCTTTCAAACCTGACAATACTTTCTCTGCAGTAAGTGGAAGATCTCTAAACCGTACCCCTGTAGCGTTACACACTGCATTACCTATTGCAGATGCTATGCTGACGGTCGGTATCTCTCCGATGCCCTTCGCGCCATATGGGCCTTCTGGGCTAGGTTTCTCAATTAGGAGCGGTTCCAAGACGCATGCATCTAGAGCAGACAAAATCTTGTAATCTTTGTAGTCAGGATTGACGACCCTGCCGGACTCTATGACAAGCTCTTCTGCCAGAGCAGTACTCAGTCCCATAAAGGCACCGCCTCTAATCTGTTCCAGTGCCAATGTTGGATTTATTGCCTTACCTACATCAACGGCAATGGTTAATCGAAGTGGCTTAATGTGACCTGTCTCTCTATTCACAGAGACTAGCGCTGCTGCAGCAGAAGACGTAACTGATACCTCTGTTCTTCCTTCGTCCGATTTCTCTGCTTTCCCGCTAACTTCAGAAATGGAGACTCCAAAGCTACCTCTCCCAATGAACTCACCGAGGTCCTCTAGATATGGACCCATGCGACTCTTTCCGCGGAATAGATCTTCAATATTCATTCGCCTAGAAGAATCCTCTCCAACGTAGATTGTGCCATCCTTCATCTCCAATTTATCGCTACTAGAGTCTAACATTAATGCTGCTTTGGAGAAGAGCTGTATCTTTGCGTCCACACATGCCTTGATGACCGCGTTCCCAAGAATAAACGTCTGTCTGCTTGCAAAGGCACCAGGATCAAATGGCGAATAGATAGTATCAGGTAGAGCGACCCGAACTTTGTCTATAGATGTCCTGAATTCGTGCGCCACAATTTGACTCATCACGGTGTATGTACCTTCACCTATCTCCGTGCCACCAATCCAGAGATCGAGGGTCCCGTCCGGTTGGACCTTGATTAGAGCAACCGAGCCTTCGCCTCTACCTCCACCAGGCCCTACTGCAACTGCCAATCCTTGCCCGGTAAGCCATGCTCCTTCTGTCTTACCCGTACCATTTTCTTTCCATGCAATGGCCTTAACTGCGGCCTCGATACAACTTTCGGCAGAATGAGCCACTAGCTTGGCACCAGTAGCCGTCGTTTCACCCTCAGTCAATAGGTTCCTAAGTCGGATATCAATTGGATCTATATGCAGCTCTTCAGCAAGAATGTCCATTTGTTCTTCAATAGCCCAGTTGACCTGCGCCTCACCAACTCCTCTCCATGGACCCCCAGGGACTTTGTTGGTGCTTACTCGGTAAGATTCAAGTAGCAAATTGTCAACCCGATAAGCAGCTATTGCAGGACTGATACAGGTTCGCGCAACCATGTAGCCAGAACCACCAGAGTATGCCCCTCCATCAAGGATTATCTTTAGACGCCTGGCAATTAGCCTCCCATCTCTAGAGGCGCCGTCTTTTACTTCAATAATAAATGGGTGACGAGGGGGATTGTAACTGAAAATCTCTTCGCGGGTCATTGCCAGTCGAACTGGTTTTCTGGCCCTCTTTGCAAGGAGGGCAGCAATTGGTTCTACACTGACAGCAACTTTTGAACCGAATCCTCCACCCACGTAACTTGTAATTATTCTCAGTTTTGTTGCTGGAATCTTAAGAGCCTTTGTCAGCTCAGATCTCAGTCGATAGAGAGATTGCGTAGAAGTCCAGATCGTATACGAGTCGCCGGCGTCCCACCGGGCGACTGCAACATGAGGCTCCATCGAACAGTGATCAAGCATAGGTGCAGTGTAACGGTTTTCTATAACCAAACTCGAGTTCTTGAAACCTTCTTCAACAACACCCTTCTCCACAATTACGTAGTTAGCGACGTTAGGCCTATCTGGATGAGGGTTCGCAGCATGAATAGTAGGCCGCCCATATACCGAATAGTCCTGATGAACTCTTAGTGGAGGTTCTACCCTCATCGCGTCTTCAGGGTCAAGAAGTACAGGCAACTCCCTATACTCCACGTGAATTTTCTCTAAGGCTTCTTCAGCTGCATCCATGCTGGTAGCTGCCACAGCAGCGACCGGTTCACCGATGTAGAGAACTCGGTCTAGAGCAAGTACAGGTGTATCGTAGATACCCATCCCGTAGAGGCCTCCGCCACAATCCTTGCCGGTAATTATCGCCTTGACTCCAGGAAGTTTGGCTGCCATGGTAGTATCTACCGAAACTATCTTCGCGTGTGCATATGGACTCCTGAGAACCTTTGCGTGAAGAGACGAAGGTACGTTGTAATCATTGATGTAAGGTGCATTACCCGTAACCTTTTGAAATGCATCTACACGGGAGACTGAGCTACCGATCAATGAATCTTTCATCTGAATGTTTGACAAATATAGACATCGTCAGTCATGAAGCTTAAAAGTGTTCTGAATATATTTATCTAGCTTTATTTAGAACATTGCATTATATATTCTATTTGTTCCAGAATAATATCGCAGTATTAGTTTTAAGAATCACAATAGATGGTCAGTTCCCAATAGTGAAAGAAGCAGCTTATCATCATAAATTTGTGTAATAGGGAGAAAACATTACAAGTTCAAAAAGGGGTCAGAGAATCACATTGGGAATTGATCGGAGGAATACTCGCAGTCCTAGCCGCGCTTAGCTTTGCGTTAACCTTGATTGCGCTCAAGAAGGCTCTCCAAACTACCAGTTCCCTAACCGTGACCATTGCGTCAGTAGCACCTGCTGCCATAATCTTCGTGCCAGCAGTGATATTTCTGGCACCCCCACATATGGTAAGTCTCAACACAATCGTCGTACTAATTGTCGCAGGGTTGATGGCGCCTACCTCTGCGAGATTTTTCAGGTTTATGGCAGTAGACAAGATGGGTGTAGCACCTGCTGCTCCAATAGGTGGTACATCTGCACTATTCAGTGCAGTCATTGCGGCGGCTGTCCTTGGAGAGGTCATCACAGTCCAAATCGGAATTGGGACGCTGGCCGTTGTCGCAGGAGTAATAATTCTCTCGCTAGGAGAGGGCAAGACACAGTTATCCAAGGCTGGAGTCACCATGGCATTAATATCTGCAGTCACCTTTGGGGGAGCAAGCGTAGCCCGTAAGATCGGCGTTGAAGCTGCAAGCTCCCCCCTTCTGGGAGCGGCCATTGGAGCAACCGTAGCTACCATATCTTATGCCATTCTGGCGTCAGCAACCAATCAAACTATCGATCATCCTAGAAGTTGGAACAGATTCACTTATGCGACAGCCATCTTCTCGAGTGTCAGTTTGATATTTATCTTCAGCGCGTTGTTCCTCGAACGAGTAGTGATAGTCCAGCCTTTGCTTAGTACCAGTCCACTCTATCAGCTATTATTCTCGTGGATCTTTTTGAAGAAAGTGGAACATGTCTCGTCCTCGATAGTGATAGCAGGAATAACAGTCGTTCTTGGTTCCATCTTAGTGGTAACTGGATAAACATCTTCACTTTTGCCGTTCAATAGAGATAGTATGGCTACTAGACTCTGCCCTGCTCAGTAGAAGACATCATAGGAAGTAAGAAGGAGAAAAATTAGTCCACATATCATTTCCTCTAGAGAGGCGCAGGAACTGTCAGTACTGCGTCGATGAGGAATAATGACAAACTATTTTTCAGGTTTCTTTTGGGTTGGGATCTTCCTAGCAGCTTCGCTCTTCTTGGTGGCCTCGATCTTCGCACTTGTTGAAGGACTCTTCAAGACCTCACCCAGAGATGAAGCCAATCCCATCAGAGTTCCTACTTCGTATGGTACGACGATCTTTGTAGCCTGACCATCGGCCATCTTCTCAAGTGCCTGCAGATATTGGTATGTAAGCAGCTCTGAATCTGGTTTGCCGGTGTGTATCGAGCTGAAGATGTTTTCTATGGCTTTAGCTTTACCCTCGGCAATAAGAATCTCTTGTTTTCGGGTAGCCTCAGCTACAGTCACAGTAGCTTGTGCTTCCCCTTGGGCTTTGAGAATACGTGCCTTTTTCTCCCCTTCGGCGATATTCACAGCAGCATCCCTCTGCCCCTGCGCCTCCAAAATTACAGCCCTTCGATCTCGCTCAGCCTTCATCTGCCGAGACATAGCTTCGTTGATATCCCTTGGGGGATCGATCCTCTTGAGTTCGACTCGCCCAACTCTTACTCCCCAGGCATCAGTAGCTTGATCTAGAATCTCCCGAAGCTTAGCGTTGATCATCTCGCGAGAAGTAAGAGTCTCATCCAATGTCAGTCCGCCAACAACATCCCTCAAGTTAGTCTGGGCCAGTTTTGTGGCCGCTTCGCGAAAGTTCGCTATATTATACAGTACGCGTTTTGGATCCATCACAAGATAGTAGATTACAGCATCTACAGTGACTCCGACATTATCCCTTGTAATGACTTCTTGAGGGTCGACGTCAATGACAACCTCCCGCATGTCGACCTTCCTCAGAGATTCTATGAAAGGAAGCAGAATGGTCATACCAGGTTCAGCTATTCTTTGGAATTGGCCAAGACGTTCAACTACACCCCTTTCATATGGGGAAATTATTCTGACAATCTTGCCTGCTATCATCAAGAGGACAAGGAGGAAAATCCCTGCGACTAGGATCGTGCCTATTCCTCCGCCTTCCTGTAGCATTTGTGGGATCAAGATAGCGTGACCTCACTATGTCGCGGATTCATTTAACCTTACGACTATTGCGGTCCCTTCTACCCTAATAGCCTTTGCTAGCGCTCCAACTTCCAGTACAGAACCATCCTCAGATATCGCTCGCCACAAGTCCCCACCAGCTTGGACTTGGCCAGTACCCTCGATATTGTCCACTCTTCTTGTCACTTTCATTGTCTGACCAATTAGTTCGTATACTACCGACTTCTTGGTCTCTCCTGTTAGTACAGCCCCGGCGAAACGACGTGTTAAGAAGAGGCCCAATCCAGAGATGACAACGAATAGAATCCATTGAAATCCATATGCCACACCCAAGAAGTGAGCAGCAAGAGCAGCAACCGCGCCAATACCGAACCAAAGAAGATAGAATTGAGGCATCATCAGCTCCAGGGCGAAGCTCCCGCCGGCGATTATCACCCAGCTGATAATTATCGCTGTATCGACCAAATTACATACTCTCTGTAGTGAAGCCCATATATGAGATTTGTTTATGGAGTGCAGAGGTAGGAGAGTTCAGTTGACGACTGAGAAGAATAGCAGAAGGACCCAGGGCTTTGTCATAATACTAGTCTTCCTCTTCGCCATTTCTGCTCTTACCGCAGCGTTTCAATTTTCCACCGTGGAGCTCCTGCAGACACAACTCGATGACGCAGAGGAAACCATTGGGATCCTGGAAGATGGAATAAGTGATTCTCAGGATAGAATAAACAATCTCGTGACTAGACTAGACTTCAACGAACAGCTCGCAAAATCATATTCCGAGGAAATTCAGAATCTTCGGCAGAAACTCCTAAAACGAGATGAGGCTGGAGTTAGCCTTCCAAGCGACATCATACAGCGCCAGATGATAGCTCCGTCGGTAAGGAGCAAAGGACCTCTTGGAGGCTTCGTTGGCGTTCCCCTGTTTATCACTGTAGAGATTAGGCCGGGTACAGGAGAAGTACTCATCAATACTGAACCCCGAACTGGTTTTGACATACAATCGTCTGTGCGACTAGCTGCAGCTGTCGCAGAGAACGTCACTGGCTTCACTCTGGCAGACAGAGACATAGTAGTATCAATCAAGGCTTCTGAAGTAGTAGAGGCAGTAGACGGACCCAGCGCAGGTGCAGCACTTGCTGTGATCATGGTGGCTGCGTTAGAAGGGAAAGAAGTGCGCCCTGACGTCATGATAACTGGCACGGTAGAATCAGGAGGGCGGATCGGGCCAGTTGGTGGCATACCATCAAAAGCTGAGGCAGCATCAACTGCAGGAGCCAATATTTTTCTCATTCCATCAGGACAAGTTGAACAGACAGTGTTCCGCGAAGTCAAGAGGACCATACTCCCTGGCTTTTCGATAACTACTTTGGAGCCGACAAGTGTAGACTTTAGAGATTTCGCATCAGAAAGATGGGGACTCAGGGTCGTAGAAGTTGGACATATAACCGAAGCCCTGAGATTCAGCCTGTCTAACCAATAGGTCTTAGATTCTTTAGTCTGTACTGAGGTGTTTTCTCAACCATTCGTATAAAATCAGCTCCAATTGGTCTTCCTTTCCCTTGTAAAAGTGATCTGCTCCTTCGATCTCAGTCCTCGTAAGGACAGTTGATTTTGCTATCTCAGTCAGTCGCACACCATACTCGCTAATTTTCTTCTCTTCAGATCCGGTCGTAATCAGGGTCGGCAAGTTAATCCGCGAAATGAACTTCCTGACATCACCTCTACCTTCTGGCCCATATTTGTTCACGATGGTTTTGGCAGAAAAATAAACATCCATATCAGACGCAAATTTCCCTCGAATGAGAGATTCGTTTTCTCCATTCTTCATCAACCGTTCAGCTGCTTCATAATCCAGGTTCAGCTCAGCTTTCCCCAACAGATTACCCGAACTCAGATCGGGACTCGATACTGAGATTACCGTCTTTACAGAAGGTCGCGGATGTTCTGCTTGATATTTCAATACTTTGACAGCGCCAAGACTATGGCCAATTAGAGCTAGTCGTGTGAAACCCTTTGCCTCCAGATCTTCAATAAAGCCATCGAGATCAAATGTGGACTCTTCTATCGTTTCAAATGCAGCACCTACAAAATCACGTCCTGATCCTCCTCGCGCTAGCCAGTCGTGTCCGCGGGTGTTAATGCTCAAGGTCGCGAATCCGCGGTTGGCTAGTCTTTCAGCCATCTTCCTCATCAATCCACGGTAAAAGTTCCATCCAACTCCATGTACCATCAGGACAGCGCTCTCAGGGTTCTTGATCTTTGTGGGCCTAAAGAGAAGACCGTCAAGATCAAGGCCGTCAGGAGTCAGCACTTCGACAAGCTCAATATTATTCATTTACTTCAGTCAAATCAATCATGAAACCTGTCGCTTTAAAGCGTCTTCATGTAACTCACTTTATTTGAGTACGGGTCGTCTTTCAATCAAGAGATTCTAGTTACCAATCACCTCCAAGTTCACCTGAGCAAGGGTTTGTACCAGGAAAGAGAATAATTCCCCCATATCCTCCACCTGTATGAATTTAGAACTACAGAATCTCATCCAAATAGATTAACTGCTTAATAGAGAATATATGATGTGTTTGACTAATCTATTATATGATAAAGAATCCCAAGATAGACCTATCAGAGTTTGGCCCAGGAGATTGCGTTTTCCGTAGCCTTCGCAGGTGGAATCCTTTCCTTTTTTTCACCCTGTGTTCTTCCTGTCATTCCTGGATACCTAGCAAGCATCTCTGGCACCAGTATCAGGGAACTTTCATCAAACCATAGGAACAGTCTTCGACGAAGAGTGTTTCTCAATTCAGTCTCTTTCACTCTTGCATTCTCCATGATTTTCATCATTTTGGGTTTTGTCATAGCAGGAGTCTTTGGTTTTATTGAGCCCGGGTTTCAGATCTGGTTCAATAGAATAGGCGGATCGCTCATAATACTCTTCGGCATCCATACTACAGGCCTCTATGAGATCCCGCTCTTTGCACGAAGTCTCAAGCTGAACACTCCGAGTCCTAAAGGGCGAAGTGGAACAGGTATAGCGAATTCCGCAATAGTAGGAGCTGCTTTTGGTGTTGGTTGGACACCTTGTTTTGGTCCTATTCTTGCCAGTATTTTGGTCCTTGCAGGGACGAGTGGGTCAGCAGTTACGGGAGGTCTTCTTTTGGCAATATACTCAATGGGCCTTGGTGTTCCATTCCTGCTGACCGGGTTCTTCACTCAGCAAGTCTCAGGATTCATTTCCAAAAACAAGACGCGTTTTATTATCGTAACCCAGGTCTCTGGAATGATTCTTATCGGCCTAGGCGTCTTGATATTCACTAACAGTTTTGTTAGACTCTTAGCATTTCTACCTTCAGGACTAGCTGTACTCATTCCTAGATAGATGAGACCACAACTTGTCTTCAACGACCAAGAACTGGAAAAGAACATTCGGACTAGCAGTAGTAGTGTCAATAGTAATCATAGCGATCGTAGGTATTGAAAACCCCTTGTCCACCTCACCCATTGAAACAACATCTTCTTCATCAGATATTGCCAATTCTTCTACAGGAACTCAGATCGGAGAACGACTTCCAAACTTCACGTTAAACACGCTGGATGGGAAAGAGTTGTCTCTAACCGATTTTCGAGGAATGCCAGTATTGGTGAATTTTTGGGCAACCTGGTGTACATTCTGTGTGAACGAAATGCCTGATCTCCAACGAGCCTTTGAGAATGAGAATGTGGCGGTCTTGGGTGTGAACAGGGCAGAGACAATTGAAAAGCAACTAGATTTCTTAAAAAACAATCTAAGAATTACATATCCGATCCTTCTGGATCCATCAGACAGTCTGGCGCGAGCCTTCGGTGTGACAATCATGCCCACTACTTTTGTTCTGAATAGTGAAGGCATTGTCATTCAACACAAGCTTGGACAATATGCTAGCCTGGAAGAAATCACGAATGCAATTAAGTATGGAAGATCTCCACTTGAAGAGATTCCGGTCAAGGGAAAGACTTGATGAACATTCTTGACTTTTTACCGATAGTGGGCGCCGGCAAAGGATTTACAAGAGCGTGCTTGGAAGACAAGATAACAATTTTCTGCTGAGTTCTCAATTACAATTTCCCCTGTCTCGCTCTTGCATTATTCAAGATCCCATCCAGTCCATGAAGTTTCGTAGAAGTAAAGCTACGATGCAGTTTTGTTTCTTAAATATGGGCAACTACTGGACAATTTCAATTGACAAAGTTCGGAATCTTTGTTCATAGAGATGGCCCCGATTACCACTCCGTCAAACAAACCGTCCTGAAGGCCGAAGAGCTCGGATTTGATAGTATTTGGCTAGTAGATCACTTCTTCTCCTTTCCACAAGCCAGTAACCGAGACTTCCTGGAAGTGACAAGTCTCATGTCTGCACTAGCTGCCACAACTTCCAAGATCAGGATAGGAGCCCTAGTCCTCTGCAATTCATATCGGCATCCTTCATTACTGGCAAAGATATCCGCCACCATAGATAATATTTCAGACGGACGACTCGAGTTTGGCTTTGGTGCTGGCTGGTATGAAGAAGAATACAGAGCTTATGGATATCAATTCCCAAAAGCCTCTATTCGAATAGAGCAGATGGGAGAGGCACTACAGATCATAAAGGCAATGTGGACCGAAGAAAATCCTAGCTTTGAAGGCAAGCATTATACGATATCAAATGCCATTTGTGCCCCTAAACCCGTACAGAGTCCACATCCCCCCATAACAATTGGTGGAGAAGGGAAGAAATTGCTCGGTGTTATCGCAGCACTAGCAGATAGGTGGAATTTCAGAGGATTCAACGCTGGACCCGAGCAATTCAAAATTAAGAACGCTGAACTCGAAGAGGAGTGCCGGAAGATCGGGAGGGATCCACACAGCCTAGAACGTTCAGTTGTTGGAAATGTGATAAGCGGCGAAAATGAAGATAAAGCGATCGATAGGGCCAAGGAAATGGCCAAGAGAAGGAACGTACCAGTAGAGAAAATCCTTTCTGCAGTATTTCTCGGCTCTCCGGAACAATTTGCTTCCCAGACCCGTAAATACGTCGATCTGGGTGTATCTTATTTCATCTTTGGAGGAATAGATATCAACAATATGGAGTTTGTAAAGGACGGTCTCCTCAAACCATCAGGTTTCTAGATTGGAATTACTTGCCCGAAACGCTTGTGTCGACGAAACGAGCACAATCTAGCAGTTCCCTCTTAATGTTCTCACGTACTACATCAACCATTGTCCAATATCTATGATCCCTCTGGAAATCGGGATCGTCGCTACTTTGGTACCCCTTCCATGAAGTCTCAAATAATCGATACAAGAAGTATCCTACAACTATCAATCCAACAGCAAGAAAAATGAAACCGTAGAATTTGAAGGCCCTCACCAGAAGAAACGTAAAGACAATCAGTGCCACTAATGAGAGAACTGTAATTACGATTAGCTTTGCCATTACCTGACCTTGGGTTATGGGTTCTTCCCTCTTCTTCCTTCGTGAAAGGATAAAAAAATTGAAGATAGGAGAGTTTAGGACCATCACGGTCCGAATTACCCTCCTGCTTCTTTTTGGTCGTTTTCGCCTAGGAGTTGGCTAGCGTCTATGATGAATGGGATATCCTGCTTTCCCCCTCCACTTAGGAGGATATCCGGAAGCACGCCGTCCCACTTCTCCACAGATTTGAGTTGAGTTAGTAGAGGAGTTAGCTCTGCCTTTACTAGTCGGAGTGCCTCAGCTTCAGCTTGAGCTTCGATAACCATTGCTTTGGCGGTCCCGTTAGCCCTAGTTACTTCTGCGATGGCGGTACCTTCGGCTTCTGCGACTACCTGTTGAGCCTGGACTTTGATCTTCTCTAGATTGCGAACCTCCCGTAAGGCCTCTTGCTCCGCAGTCACCTTGGCCTCAATAGCGGACGCGAAGGCTGGAGAGAACTGGAAGTCAGTTATGGAGACCGTCTCGATGATCATTCCATATACAGAGATTCTTTCCTTGAAACCATCAGTTATCCTCTGCTTCACAAGCGGCCTCTCAGTGATCAGTTGTTCAGCACTAAACTCCGCACTGATTGCTTTGACGACCTCCTCAATGTTTGGTTTCATGACTCTATCCTCCCATGCTAGGTTGAGGGTCCGGTAGATTTCCAATACCTGCGATTTGTCCAGATGGTAGTTCACTGCGATGTTAGTGGTGACGACTTGCAAGTCTGCAGAGGCTGCCAAGATGTCGGAGGCCTCGAACTTCATCGACTGCACTGTCATATCTACTACATCTTGCCTCCAGTAGGGAAAGTAGACGTATAGACCCTCGTCTGCAGTACCAATGGGTTTACCACCGAATTCTAGAATGACTCCACGATGGCCAGCAGGGACAGTATGGAAGCCGGGGAAGACAGCGAGTGCTAAGACTATGGCTATGACGACTACAGGTGCAAACCACTTCATCCCGCTTTGAACGAAACTAGGCAGATTTGATGGGCCACGATATTTAGACATCAAATACATCAATACCAACGTGTAGTATTTAGCATATACCCAAACATCCGGTAACTATTTGATTGGAGAAAGTCGTCGTAAACTAATACTCAGGCAGATGCGTTCACCGCAGTACAGAGATATTAAATCGCTTTGTACAATGTGGATTCCACCTTGCAAACTAGAGCTCAAAGAACAATGAAGATTGAAGGGGTGATTTCAGGCCTATTAACGCCTTTTACAAACGATGAAACTGTAAACGTCCAAGCCTTAAAGGAAGAAACGCTATTTGCAATTGAGCGCTGTGGCTCTACTGCCGTAATGGTGGCTGCCGCGGAAGTTCAGGAAACCGTCCGCTTGACTCAGGAAGAGAAGGTCTTGTGCATGAAAGCTGTTGTCGATTCTGCGAATGGCAAAGTCCCCGTACTGGTGGGAGCGTCAGGAACATCCACTCACGGTGCTATCCAATTGGCTCGGCAGGCCAACGACATCGGCGCAG
>CEQE01010779.1_pt1 | contig 13691 bp, 9 predicted proteins | sample 356201 | NCBI WGS metagenome assembly CEQE01 (sample SAMEA2619970, study PRJEB7988) | marine metagenome | biome: marine biome (ENVO:00000447); feature: mesopelagic zone (ENVO:00000213) & marine oxygen minimum zone (ENVO:01000065); material: "saline water (ENVO:00002010), including plankton...
GCCCTGGCCGATGCCTCTCTCGAGGCCCTCACCTTCGGCCGCGATCTGGCTGCCCGCTCAGGCGTTTCCTGCGATGCGGTGCTGATCGGAAGGGGCGCCGAAGAGGCAGTCGCACAGTTGGCTGTCCACGGCGCCGACGTCGTCCATCTGGCTTCGCACGACGTCCTCACCGACTTCGGGCCCGAGGCGTGGGGCGAGACGCTCGCACAACTGGTTGCCTCGACCGGGGCATCGATCGTCGCCGCCTGCGGCACCGATCGGGGCAACGAGGTCCTCGCCCAGGTGGCGGCCCGACTCGATGAGCCGTTCGTCGCCAACTGCCGAGCAGTCGACCCCTCCGGCGACGCCTGGTCCATGACGCGGGTCCAGTGGGGGGGTTCCCTTCTGGAGGACGCGACCCTCACCGCCGGTCGCAAGGTCGTCTCCGTGGCACACCATGCCGTCGAGGCAGCCCCGGCGCCGACACCTGCCGCCGGGATCGTCGTCGAATTCTCACCAGACCTGGACGTATCGCTCGCCCGGACGGTCGTGACCGACCGGGTCGTGCTCACCCGGGGCATCACACTCTCGACCGCCCCCGTGGTGGTGGGCGGTGGTCGCGGCGTGGGATCTGCAGAGGCGTTCGCCCCGCTGGAGGAGCTGGCAGCCGAACTCGGCGGCGTCGTCGGTTGCTCACGTGCGGTCACCAACAACGGCTGGCGGCCCCACTCCGATCAGGTCGGCCAGACCGGCACCCGGATCGCACCGCAGGTCTACATCGCCAGCGGCATCTCCGGTGCCATCCAGCACTGGGTGGGTGCCATGGCTTCCAAGCACATCCTGGCCATCAACACGGACCGCGAAGCCAACATCGTCACCAAGGCCGACTGGGCAGTGATCGGCGACCTGCACACGGTGATCCCGGCGATCACCGAGGAGGTCAGGCGCCGGAAGGGCTGACCCAGGCGGCCATGGTGGCCTGGTCCACCTCGATCGGCACCCAGCCGCGCACGGAGTTGACCATCCACACGGCGTCGACACGGGGGAGGTCGTCGCGCCGGACGACGCGTTCCACGAGGTCCCCGGTGTCGAGCAGTTCCGCCCGCAGCGTCCCGGGCAGCAGACCGCAGGAGACAGGGGGTGTCACCAGGTCGCCGTCGAGTTCGATGACCAGGTTGCCCGTGGTGGTCTCGGTGAGTTCACCACGCTCGTTCCAGAGCACGACGTCGGGGGCATCCGGGAAGCGGTGCCGGGCTTTGTCATAGACCTCGCGGACGGTTGTCTTGTGGAAAAGGAACTCGTGTTCGCTGGGTACAGGCTCGATGTCGAGCGGCACCAACCACGGGGTGTCGCCATTGTCAGGCTGATCCAGGACCTGGAGTCCCGCTGTGCCATCCGATGCAACCAGCAGCCGCAACCGTCTCGGACGATCTGCCTCGACGCCATCGAGCAGGTCTTCGATCTCCAGGAGGTCGATGTCGATGTCGAAGTGGTCGGCCGATGATCCCAACCGTGCGAGGTGTCGCTCGCGGAGGTGGACTCCACCTTCGGGCGTCCAGGCCATGGTCTCCAGCAGGCGGAAGTCGGATCTGGCACGACCGAGGACGCGACTCTTGTGCTCGACCTCCCGCCACTCCTCGTGCGGATCGGAGTCCCATACGATGCCGCCGCCGACGCCGTACTCGGCCTGTCCCCGTTCCCGGTCCACCCAGACGGTGCGGATGGCGATGTTGAACTCCATGGAGCCGTCGGGTGCCACGACTCCTATTGCTCCGGTGTAGATGCCGCGTCCGTCGCCCTCCAGCGCCTCGATGATCTCGGATGTGCGGACCTTGGGTGCGCCCGTGATCGAGGCGCCCGGAAAGAGAGCGTCGAAGACCTCACAGAGGCCGGCATCCGAGTCGGCGACGACGGTGGAGGTCATGGTGTGGAGCGTCGGATAGGTCTCGACCGTGTAGAGGGCGGGCACCTTCACCGAACCCAGGTCGGCGATGCGGCTCAGGTCGTTGCGGACCATGTCCGTGATCATCGCGTTCTCGGCCAGGTCCTTCTCTGAACGGGAAAGGTGCAGGGCAGCCAGGGCGTCCCATTCAGGGTCCGGGTGGCGCCCGATGGTGCCCTTCATCGGCTTCGAGACGAACCGACGCCCCTTTCGCCGGACGAACAACTCGGGTGAAGCGGAGCACACTGCCCTGTCGCCGAGGTCGAGGTAGGCGGCATGGTCCGCCTGCTGTGCCCGGACCAGGTCGGCGAACAGCCCGAGCGGGTCGCCGCTGAACGGGGAACGCAACCGGATGGTGTAGTTCACCTGGTAGGTCTCCCCGGCGGCGATCAACTCCCGGATGGTCCGGATCGAAGTCAGGTAGGCGGGGTACGAGCGATTCGCCACCCAGGGGCCGACGTGGTAGCCACCGCTGACGCTGGGCCTGGTTGCGGGCAGCGGTGCCTCGAAGACCCCGAACGAGACCAGGGGCACCCGGCGGACCCGGGCTGCGCGGACCGCCTCGTCGAAGGCCGGGCCGGCGTCGTACGAGACCATCCCGACGACCCAGAGCCCCGAGGCGGCTGCGCCTTCGGCGGCACGCATTGCGGCGGGGACCTCGTGCAATTCCTCGGCCACGATCGTGTCGAGGGGGGCATCGAAGGCCACCCACTGGCGCTCACCCCCGAGTTGATACTGGAGGAGCGCACGACGGACGCCCGACTGGTTCACGATCCGGGTGCCAGGCGGGTGGATTGTTCGCGGTCGAGCCTGCGGATGAAGACCCCGGACCGGGGCTTGGGTTCGAAATACGAGGACTTGGGCGGCATGAGGTCGCCATCGTCGGCTACGTCCATGAGGTCGGTCACCGATGTGGGGTACAGCACGAAGCCGACGCGGTTGTCCTCGTCGCAGCGTTCGACCAGTTCACATATGCCGACGGGGTCGGGGACGTAGTCGATCATCGGGTCACTGCCCGGGTCCATGACTCCGAAGACGGGCCCCAGGATGCCGTCCTGGAGCCTCGACACGTCGAGGGAGTCCACGACACGATCGCCTGCGGCCTCGGGTAGTTCGAGGGTGTACCAGTCACCGCCCAGATAGATGCCGACAGAACCCGGGTACTGCGGTCGTGCGGCGTCGGCGTCGGCGACCGGCGTGAGGCGTCCACAGGCGCTGAGCGCCTCGACCAGTTCGTCGGCCCTGCGGCCGGCGCGATCGCCCACCCTCCGATGGAACGGAAGGATGAGCATCTGCTCGTCGGCGAACAGAACGGCCTGGATCCACTCGAGGGGGCCGTCATCGGGTCGTTCGGGAACCCGGGACCGGGCATCGACGGCCGCCGCCAGACGATGGTGGCCGTCGGTCACGTAGAGCGTGCGTCGTCCGAAGGATGCGATGAGGGAGGCGGAGTCGTCGCCGCCGACTGCCCAGACCGTCTGGTCTACGCCTTCGTGGTGTGCTTCGAGTACCGGCGGTGTTTCGCAGCAGCGGGCGATCGTCGCCTCGAGTTCCTCGTCGGAGCGATACGTGAGCGAGATGGGGCTCGAAGAAGAACCGACCGTGAGCAGGTGCCGGGCCAGCAGGTCGGTCCGACCGGGTCGAACCGCCTCGTGGCGCAGGATCCGTCGGTCGTCGACCTCGGTGACCGGCACGAGGCCCATGATCCCCGTCTGGACGTGGCGGCCGTCCGGGGTGTCGATTCCCATGCGGTACAGGAAGAGCACGGGCTCGTCGTGGCTCCGGTACGCACCTATGTCGTAGAGCCGGTCCATGGAGTCGGTGCAGTAGTCGATCAGGGCGTCGATGTCGTCGCGTTCCTCAGGCGGGACATCCTCCCGCGAACGGGTGACATGGAGGAAGCTGTACTGGTTCTCGGCTGCCATGGTTGCCCGCTGCGCCGGCGAGTAGGCGTCGTACGGGCCGGAGACGACGCGGTCCGCCCAGTCGGGATCTACAACCAGCCCGGGAAAGGGCCGGAGGACCTCCTGGTCACTCATGCGTCGCGTTCCGAGGCCTGTACCTGGATGACGTGCTCGAGCCCGGCGAGCTTCCGGACGAGTTCCTCGGTGACCTTGCCCGAGACATCGATGATGCCTATGGCGGAGTTGGAGCCCTGGAAGACACGGTTCTCCATCGTCTGCACGTTGATTGCGGCGGCGCGTAGCACCTCGAGGGCGCTGGCAAGCACACCGACCCGGTCGAAGTGGCGGATGGTGATCGTTGCGGTGCCGATGCGGGTGGGGGAGACGTTGACACAGTTCATCAGGTCGCCCGCCCGGTAGGCCTCTATGACGTCGATCGAGCCTGAGGCCGTGGCGTCCTGCGCCTGTTGTGTGGATGCACCGATGTGGTGGGTGCCGACCACGTTGGGGTGCTGCGCCAGTGCCGACGTGAACTCGGCGGTGTCGCTACCGGGCTCGTTGCAAAAGACGTCCAGGCCGGCGCGGATGCCCTTGGCATCCATGGCCGCGATGAGGGCGGCCTCGTCGACCATTTCGCCGCGGCTGGTGTTGAGCAGGATGGCGCCCGGCTTCATCCTGTCGAGGAAGTCGCTATCGACCAGGCCGGCCGTGGAGGTACCGCCGGGTACGTGGATGGAGACGATGTCGGATTCACGAAGCAACCCATCGAGGCCGTCGATGAGCTTCACGCCGGCTGCACGGATGCGGGCCTCGGTCTCCGGCGTACGGTCCGGCTTGCGCTCGGCGATGACGGTGAGTCCGAAACTGCGGGCCCGTTCGGCCACCGCCATCCCGATTGCCCCGACGCCGATGATGCCGAGGGTCCTGCCGAAGATGCCGTCGGACCGGCTGTATGCCTGCTTGTCCCAGATTCCGTTGCGGAGGTCGGCGGTGGCGTCTGCGATGTGCCGGTCGATGGCGAGGAGCAGGCCCATCGTGAGCTCTGCGACGGCCAGCGAGTTCGTGCCGGGCACGTTGCAGACGTAGATGCCGGCGTCGGCGGCGGCCTTGCAGTCGATGGTGTTGGTGCCGGCCCCCGATCGGACGATCAGGCCGAGCCTGTCGGAACCGGCGATGGTGTCGGCAGTGACCACGGTGCTGCGGACGACGAGCACGTCTACGCCGCCGATCGCACCCGGTAGGTCGTCGGCAGTGAGGTCGCCACGGACCTCGCATTCGTCGCCCCGGGAGCGCAACTGGTCGACGAATTCCTCGGGAAGGGAATCGGCAAAGAGAATCTTCATCTTGTTGCTCCCTGGGCACGTCGACGCCGGCATCTGTAATGCGGGCACCGGGGTAGCCTTCGCGGACCGGTGCCGAAGCCTACGCAGGCGGCCCCGGACTGGCAATGGAGAAAGCAGCAGCACCGGCCGTTGAACGGGTGTAGAGAGCACAGGGGGTCCTTGGATGACCGTGCGTGGGATGAACCGGAACGTCATCATCAGTTGCGCCGTGACCGGTGCCGGAGACACCGCCGGACGCAGCGAACACGTGCCGGTGACGCCGCAACAGATCGCCGAGGCGGCGCTCGATGCCGCCAGGGCGGGAGCGGCGATCGTGCACTGCCACGTCCGCGACCCTGAGACGGGCAAGGGCACCCGGACCGTTGCCTACTACCGGGAGGTGGTGGAACGCATCCGCGAACAGGACGATGAGGTGGTCATCAACCTGACGGCCGGCATGGGCGGCGACCTCGTGGTCGGCCCCGACGACGATCCGATGGCCTGGCAGGACGGCACCGACATGGTCGGTGGCATCGAACGCCTGGCACACGTCGAGGCGATCCGGCCGGACATCTGCTCGATGGACTGCGGGTCGCTCAACTTCGGCAACCACAACGAGGTCTACGTATCGACTCCCGACATGCTCCGCATCATGGCCGAGAGGGTCCGGGAACTCGGCGTGCGCCCGGAGCTCGAGATCTTCGATACCGGCAACTTCTGGTTCGCCGAGACCATGATCAGCGAAGGGCTGATCGACGCCCCGTACTGGTTCCAACTCTGCCTCTCGATCCCGTACGGCACGCCGCTCGACATCGGGCTCCTGATCGCCATGGTGAACCGCCTTCCCGCCGAGGCCGAGTTCACGTCGTTCGCCCTCGGTGCGATGCAGATGCCGATGGTTGCCCAGTCCGTGATGCTCGGCGGCCACGTGCGGGTAGGCCTCGAGGACAACCTGTACCTCGAGCGGGGCGTGCTGGCCACCAACGCGCAGTTGGTGGACAAGGCGGTGAAGATCGTCGAGTTGATGGGTGCCTCGGTCCAGACGCCGGTCGATGCCCGCAAGACCCTCGGGCTGGGCTGAGCAGCACCACCACGTCGGGGAGGGGCACAACACACATGACCGACGTGACGCGAACCATCGGGGTCGTGGGAACCGGTGTCATCGGCGCCGGCTGGGCGGTCCGGTTGTTGGCCCGGGGTCACGATGTCGTGGCCTGGGATCCCGCTCAGGGGGCTGAGGAGCGCCTGCGCGCCGCCGTGGAGTGGGCGTGGCCCTCGGCCACAAGGCTCGGCCTGTTCCCCGGTGCCGACCGGTCCCGCCTCGAGTTCGCGGCGACCGCCGAGGAACTGGCCGCCGGGGTCGACTTCGTCCAGGAGAGTGCACCAGAGAGGGAAGAGGTCAAGCGACCCCTCATCCAGGCCCTGGCCGCCAACTCGGGCCCTGAGGTCGTCATCGCCTCGAGTTCCTCCGGCCTGCTCCCGACCCGCCTTCAGGAAGGCTGTGAGCATCCCGGCCGGATCCTGATCGGCCATCCCTTCAACCCCGTCTACCTGCTGCCCCTTGTCGAGATCGTCGCCGGAGAGCAGACCTCGCCTGAGGCGGTGGAGGCGGCCCGGTGCCACTACGACGACCTCGTGATGTACCCGCTTCTCGTCCGCACCGAGATCGAGGGCTACCTCGCCGACCGTCTCCAGGAGGCGCTCTGGCGCGAGGTGCTGCACCTCGTCAACGACGGGGTCGCATCGACGGCCGAACTGGACGATGCCATCACCTATGGGCCGGGGCTGCGCTGGGCCGGCATGGGCACGAACCTCACGTTCCACCTGGCCGGCGGCGAGCAGGGCATGCGGCACATGCTCCGCCAGTTCGGTCCGACCCTGAAGTTGCCGTGGACGAAGCTTGTAGCCCCTGATCTCACCGACGAACTGGTCGGTGCGATGGCCGACGGCTGCCTCGCACAGGCCGACGGCCGTTCGATCGACGACCTGGATCGCCTGCGCGACGACTACGTCATCAACGTGATGCGCTCCCTGCGCCCGCTCGACCTCGGGGCGGGACGGATCGTCGCCGAGCGGGAGGCCCGCATCCACGCAGCGTCGCTCACGGACCCGTGGGCCGAGGGCGACGACGTGGCTGCTCCGCTGGACCTCTACCGGGGCGAGGTCGAACCAGACTGGGTCGACTACAACGGCCACATGTCCGAATGGGCGTTCCTGACCGCCTTCGGATGGGCGTCCGACAAACTGTTCCGTTACATCGGCATCGATGAGGACTACCGCGCCTCTGGCAACACCTTCTTCACCGCCGAGACGCACATCAACTTCGTGGCCGAGGCGGCGCTCGGCGACCCGCTCCGCATCACCACCCAGGTGCTCGGCGTCGATGCAAAGCGGCTTCACATCTTCCACTCCATGGAGCATGCGGAAACCGGCGAACTGTTGGCGACGACCGAGCAGATGCTGCTCCACGTCGACACCGGTGCCGGTCGAACCGCTCTGATCCTCGACCGACCCGCAGCCGCCCTGGCTGCACTTGCCGCCACCCACGGCGACCTTCCCGTTCCACCCCAGGTGGGGCGCGTGATGTCGTTCGGCTGACAACGGGAGTCCCCAATGGAGTTTTCACCCACCGACGAACAGGAGATGGTCGTCGATACGGTCCGCACGTTCGTCGAGCGCGAGCTCGTCCCGTACGAGGATGAGGTCGAGCGGCTCGGCGACGTGCCTCGGGAACTCGTCGAACAGATTCGGGAGCGGTCGCTGGCTGCCGGCATCTATGCCGCCAACATGCCGGCCGACCTCGGTGGCGGGGGCCTCGACAACGTCACGATGGCGATGGTCGACCGTGCATTCGGCTGGACGCAGTACGCCCTCCACTACATCGTTGCCAGGCCGTCGAACATCCTCCAGGCCTGCACCGGCGACCAGGTCGACGAGTACCTGCTGCCCACGATCCGGGGAGAGCGGGTCGACTGCCTGGCCATGAGCGAGCCAGGGGCCGGATCCGATGTCCGGGGCATGACCTGTCGGGCAGTTCGGGATGGCGACGACTACGTCATCAACGGCACCAAGCACTTCATCAGCCACGCCGATCTGGCCGACTACACGATTCTCTTCGTCGCCACCGGCGAGGAGGAGACATCGAGGGGTCCGAAGAAGTTGATCACGTCGTTCCTCGTCGATCACGACACTCCCGGGCTCGAGGTCGCCCCCGGCTACAACTGCGTGTCCAACCGCGGCTACCACAACATGATCCTCAACTTCGACGACTGCCGGGTTCCGGCGTCCAAGGTCCTCGGCGAGGAGCACCGAGGCTTCGAGGTGGCCAACGAGTGGCTCGGGGCGACGCGCCTGCAGGTGGCTGCGATCTGCCTGGGTCGGGCCGACCGGGCATTCCGGGTGGCGCTCGAGTGGGCGGCGGACCGGGAGCAGTTCGGTCAGAAGATCGGCAGGTTCCAGGGTGTCTCGTTCAAGCTCGCCGACATGCAGACCAAGCTCGTAGAGGCAGAGCTCATGACCTATCGGGCGGCCTGGCTGATGGACGAGGGTCGGATGACCGACGGCGATGCCGCCATGGCGAAGATCTCCGCGACCGAGATGCTGCAGTTCGTGGCCGACGAGGCCATCCAGGTCCTAGGCGGAATGGGCCTCATGGACGAACTGCCGCTCGAGCGCATCTGGCGCGACGCCCGGGTGGATCGCATCTGGGACGGCACCAGCGAGATTCAACGGCACATCGTCAGTCGGCAACTGCTCCGACCCCTCGGGTCCTGAGCTCCCATCCATGATGGTCCGGGGCCCGCTCGAGCGGCTGCTCGCTCCACGGTCGCTCGCCTTCGTCGGCGGCCGTCCGGCGGAGATCGCCATCGAGCAGTGCCGGGCGCTCGGCTTCGAGGGCGACCTCTGGCCGGTGCACCCGACCAGGGCCGAGGTGCGCGGTCTCCCGGCATTCCCGAGTGTCGACGACCTTCCGGGCGTCCCGGATGCCGTCCTCGTAGCCGTGAACCGGGTTGCCACGGTCGAGGTGGTTGCACGCCTTGCAGCGATGGATGCAGGTGCCGCCGTCTGCTACGCCTCGGGATTCGCCGAAGTGGGCGACGAGGGCGTAGCTCTCCAGGAAGCCCTGGTCGCCGCCGCCGGCGACATGCCGCTGGTGGGCCCGAACTGTTACGGCACGTTGTCGGCGACGACAGGTGCCGCCCTGTGGCCCGATCAGCAGGGTCTGTCACGTACCGGGAAGGGCATCGCCCTGGTCACCCAGAGTGGCAACATCGGCCTCAACCTCACGATGCAGACGCGGCCGATGGCGATCGCCCACCTGCTCACCCTGGGCAACCAGGCGATGGTCGGCATCGAGGACTGTGTCGAGGCGTTGGCCGCCGATGGGTCGGTGACCGCCATCGGGCTACACATAGAGGCGTTGCACGACGTCGGACGGTTCTCGGCGGCCTGTGCGGTGGCTGCGGCTCGACGCCTGCCGATCGTCGCACTCAAGACGGGAACCTCGTCGACCGGTGCCGCGATCGCCGTCTCGCACACGGGATCGATGGTCGGCAGCGACTCCGCCTACGGGACGCTCTTCGAGCGGCTCGGCATCCACCGGGTCCGGTCGATCCCCGAGTTCCTCGACACCCTCCATGTGCTCGATTCGGTGGGTCCGCTCCCGGGAAATCGACTCGTGAGCCTGAGTTGTTCCGGTGGTGAGGCGTCCATCGTCGCCGACCGGGCCGAGGCGCTCGATCTGGCATTCGCGGCGTTCGACGCCGGACAGGCCGAGCGGATCGCCGGCACGCTGTCGGAGTTCGTCGCAATCTCAAATCCACTCGACTACCACACCTTCATCTGGGACGACGAGGAACGCCTGTCAGGTTGCTTCACTGCAGCGCTCGACGGGCCGTCCGACGCTGCGATGCTGGTGCTCGACTTCCCGAGTGAGGGGCTCGACGATTCGAGTTGGTGGCCGACCCTTCAGGCCTTCGGCGCCGCCGCACGGGGCACGGGCACTCCGGGGCTGGTGGTCGGGTCGATGGCCGAGAACCTCCCTGCGGCGGTCGAGGCGGCAGCCGTCGAACTGGGCCTGGTACCGGTGCGCGGCATAGATGCGGCCCTACTCGGCCTCGAGGCGGCTGCCCGCTGGGGCCGTCACGTGCCGTCGGGCATCCCCGATCCGGTTCGCCGGTCGACCGGAGGGCTACGGGTGCTGCAGGAGGACGAGGCGAAGCGCCTCCTGGTCGCTGCAGGCATCCCGATTCCCGTCGGCGAGGAGGTCGAGGCGACCCGTGCTGTCGACGCTGCGGACCGAATCGGCTTCCCGGTCGTGGTCAAGGCGACCGGGGTTGCCCACAAGAGTGACGTGGGCGGCGTCGTCCTCGACCTGGGTGACGGACCTGCAGTGGCGGAGGCTGCCGGCCGGATGGGCGGCACGGTCCTCGTCGAACAACATGTGGGTGACGTCGTCGCCGAACTGCTCGTCGACGTTCGCCGCGAACCCCCGGTCGGATGGCTGCTCACGTTCGGTGCGGGTGGCACACTCGTCGAACTCGTGCGCGACACGGTGTCGCTGCTTCTCCCCGTCGAAGCCGACGACGTACGTCGTGCGCTCGGTGGGCTCGGCATAGCCCGGTTGCTCGCCGGGCACCGTGGTCGACCACCTGCCGACATCGATGCGATCATCGGGGTCGTGGAACACCTGCAGCGACTCCTGTACGAGCATCCGGAACTCGTAGAGGTCGAGATCAATCCGCTGCTGGCCCGCCCGTCGGGGGCGGTCGTCGCCGATGCGCTCATCACCGTCGAGAGGGGAGGGGCATGAGCGGTTCCGTCACCACAACCCGCAACGACGGGGTACTCGAGGTCGTGCTCGACCGACCCGGGGCCAACGCCATCGACGCTGCCACCAGTCGTGAACTGGGCGAGGTCTTCGCCGAGTTTCGCGACGACCCCGTGTTGCGTGTCGCGATCTTCACCGGCGCCGGGGAGCGCTTCTTCTCCGCCGGATGGGACCTCGCCGCCGCAGCCGGTGGCGAGGCGTTCGAGGCCGACTACGGCATCGGCGGCTTCGGCGGTTTCCCGGAACTGCCCGGGAGGAACAAGCCGGTGATCTGTGCCGTCAACGGCATGGCCGTGGGCGGAGGTTTCGAGATCGCCATGGCCGCCGACCTCGCGGTCGCCGCCGACCATGCCACCTTCTTCCTTCCCGAGACCGGGCTCGGCATCATCCCGGATGCCGGAGCGATCCGACTACCGCGGATACTGCCACCGGCGGTCGCCAACGAGGTCCTGTACGCAGGCCGTCGACTCGATGCCGCCGAGGCGCTGCGATGGGGTCTCGTCAACGCAGTGGTGCCCGCCGAACGACTTCTGGACGAGGCCCGTGAACTTGCCGGTCGCATCGTGGATGCGGCCCCACTCGCGGTGGAGGCGGTCATGGCGGTCGGTCGGGAGACGAACGCACTCGCCCTCGACGAGGCGTTCGCCCACCTGCGGTCCGGACAACTCGACGCCTACGAACGCATGCTCTCCTCCGAGGACTCCGAGGAGGGGCCACGGGCCTTCACCGAGAAGCGCGACCCCCACTGGCAGGGCCGGTAGGACCACCAACAGGAAAAGGAATTCGGGCCTGCTGCGCTAGGTTTCCGTGGCACAGCGCATCGGGCGCATGTCGCCAGATGACCAATCATGGGAGACACGATGAGCCAGCGCCTGACGACGCCGATGGTCCGGGAGGACGGTCGCCTACGCGATGCCACCTGGGACGAGGCCCTCGAACGGGCCGCTACCGGGTTCCGTAGCGTGATCGACGAACACGGTCCGACGTCATTCGGCATCTTCAGTTGCTCGAAGACGACCAACGAGGTCAACTACGCAGTCCAGCGCTTTGCCCGGTCCGTCGTCGGATCGAACAACATCGACAGCTGCAATCGAACTTGACATGCTCCCAGCGTCGTCGGTCTGGCGACGGTCTTCGGAGCAGGCGGGGGGACATCTTCGTACCAGGAGGTCGAGGAGACCGACCTCATCCTCATCTGGGGTTCGAATGCACGGGCCGCCCACCCCGTCTACTTCCACCATGTCCTGAAGGGCCTCCGCAACGGCGCCCGGATGTGGGCGGTCGACCCTCGGCGTTCGGCATCGGCCAGGTTTGCCGATGCGTGGCTGGGACTGAACGTCGGCACCGACATCGCACTGGCCAACGGGGTCGCCCGGGAGATCATCGCCGCCGACATGGTCAACCGTGAGTTCGTCGACAGGGCCACCATCGGCTACGAGGAGTTCGCCGCATTCGTCGACGGATGGACCCTCGAACGCACCGAAGAGGTCACCGGCGTGCCGGCCCGGGGCATCCGCGAAATGGCACATGCCTACGCCACGGCCCCGACGGCCCAGATCCTCTGGACGCTCGGAATCACCGAACACCACACCGGCGTCGACAACGTGCTTTCGCTGTGCAACCTGTCCCTCCTCACCGGCCACATCGGCCGCTGGGGATCGGGCCTCTGCCCGCTGCGCGGCCAGAACAACGTGCAGGGCGGCGGCGACATGGGCGCACTTCCCAACAAGCTGCCGGGCTTCCAGGACATCGGGGACGGCGAGGCACGGGCCAGGTTCGAGGCGACCTATGGCACGGCGATCCCTGCGGAGAACGGCTGGAACCTCACCGAGATGTTCGAGGCCATGGGTCGCGATGAGCTCAAGGCCCTGTGGGTAATCGGCGAGAACCCCGCCGACTCGGAGGCAGACGTCAACCACGCCCGCCGACTGCTCGGAAGGCTCGACGTGATGGTCGTCCAGGACGTGTTCATGACCAGGACCGCCGAGATGGCAGATGTCGTACTACCGGCTGCCCTCGGGTGGGTGGAGTCGGACGGCACCGTCACCAGCAGCGAACGCCGTGTCCAGCGCACCCGGGCAGCGATTCCGCCCCCCGGCCTGGCCCGTCAGGAGATCGACATCGTCGCCGAGATGGCCGAGCGCATGGGCGCAACTGGCTGGGGCCGCCCGACCGCCGGTGAACTCTGGGAGGAACTCCGCACGCTCTCGCCGATGCACGCCGGCATGTCGTGGGAACGGATCGAGGTCGAGGGCGGCATCCAGTGGCCATGCCCCGACGACGACCACCCCGGCAGCCCGTTCCTGCACGGTCGCCTCTGGGAGAACCCGGTTGGCGGGCGACCCGCCCCGTTCTCGTGCGTGCAATGGAGGCCGCCGATTGACGAACTCACCGAAGAGTTTCCGCTCCGGCTCACCACCGGCCGGGCCCTCGATTCGTACAACACCGGGGTCCAGTCCGGAAGGTACAACTCGCCGATCCGCTCCGGCGAGGCGCTCGAGCTTTCGACGGCGGACGCCGTCGCACTGGGTGTCCAGGCCGGTGAGCTGGTCAGCGTCTCGTCACGCCGCGGATCCATCGAGATGACCGTGGCGATCGACGCCACCCTGCAGGTCGGCCTGGCGTTCACGACGTTCCACTTCCCGGACGTTGCCGACGTCAACCAGTTGACCTCGGATGCCTACGACCCGAAGTCCGGCACCGCCGAATTCAAG
>CEQE01148840.1_pt1 | contig 13680 bp, 12 predicted proteins | sample 356201 | NCBI WGS metagenome assembly CEQE01 (sample SAMEA2619970, study PRJEB7988) | marine metagenome | biome: marine biome (ENVO:00000447); feature: mesopelagic zone (ENVO:00000213) & marine oxygen minimum zone (ENVO:01000065); material: "saline water (ENVO:00002010), including plankton...
ATTGACGCGATCAGGTTCTGCCTGGGGGAAAATAGCCCTAGGCTGTTGAGACAGCCTCGACTCACGGAACTAATATATAATGGAGGTGAGGGAGTAGCTAGGCCGCCAGCTACTCGCGTATCTATCTCGTTTGACAATACCTCGAGGACAATTCCAGTAGATTCAAGCATCGTCACTATCACAAGGGAGCTTAGAAGCTCTGGCGAGAACGTTTATCTTCTCAATGGAAGACGAGTTCTAAAATCGTCTCTATCCGAGTTACTTGGAATTGCTCGTATTGCCCCTGAAGGCTTGAATATAGTCCCTCAAGGAATGGCTACACGGATCGCACAAATCTCATCCGAAGAAAAGAGAAAACTGATTGAGCAAGTAGTTGGAGTATCTCAATTTGATGAAAAGAAGACTGAAGCAATGAGACAGCTTAACGACGCTGACATGAAGTTGCAGGTAGCTCTAGCAAGAATTGGCGAGATCAAGAATAGAGTAGATTCATTGGAGGGAGAAAGGAACGATCAGCTCCGACTAAAGCAGTTAGAGGACGAAATAAGATGGCTCAAAGCCGTAGTTGCGTCAAAAGGCATCGTCACTATACGTAGACAGATTGTAGAAACAGAGAGAAAGCGAACCGAACACGGTCAAAACCTTGAGAACCACCAAAAAAGATCAATAGAAATCTTGGGAGAGATTCAACAAATAGAGTCTGAAAGAAGTGGCTTCATCTCTGGAGTGGTAGACGGAGCTGGCGGAAGGCATGCAGAGCTGCAATTTGCATTAGCAAAGATAAACACAGAGATTGAGAAGCTCAATAATGATATCCCTGAATCTCGGTCTATTGTAGTCAAGGCAGAGGAAGCTTTGCCACTTGTAACTAAAATGAGAGACTCCCGTAGAAATGATCTTCATAATATTTCAACGCGAATAACGGAGCTCACCACCCAGCTTAGGACCTCTGAGAAGGAAAAAACACAAACAGAGAGAAGCTTGACTATGAATCAAAGGACACGAGGCAGACTAGGACGGCGAGTACAATCGACACAAAAGCGCAACGAAAAGCTGGAAGAACGCATTATGAAGAGCGAAGAATTGCTAGCTAATCTAGCTGGCGAAATGGGGTTACTCAAGAATCGCCATGAACTGGAAGCTGATCGCCTTAGGGGTTTTGAGGAAAAGTCTGCATCTTTTCTGAAAACTTTGGAGGAGCTAGAGGGGCACGTTAAGCAGCTGGCCACCCTCGAAAAATTGGAGCGCGATTCATTGGGCAAGATCACGCTGACTGCTTCTTCAAAAGCAGAACGAAAACAGGAGCTTGAGGAGGAGGTGGCGCGCTCGCTTTCTGTCTTGAAACACGCTAGCGAGACAGTTCTCAAGTTTGAATCCAGTCGCTCTGCAGCAGAGCAATTTAGACCCGGGGATGTCGGAATCAAACGCCTTGAAGAACTCAGCTCAGCAGGTGCCTTGGAGGGATACATGGGCAAGTTGGCAGAATCACTGGAATATCCTCAAGAATTTGAGCAGGCCGTTCTTGCTATTGGAGGAAAATGGATGAATGCCGCTGTCGTCACGGACATACCTCATATGCTGCATATAGCTGAAACTGCTAAGCGGATGAAGGTGGGGAGAATAGTGATCATGCCTCTGTCGGAAGTCAATGGTAGCAAGCAGATAACTTCGCCTGGCTTTGATGATACTATCGGGACAGTTTCGAGCATTATCAAATCACCTATCGAATGGAATGGACTGGTGAATTTCTTGTTTGGCGACACGATCTTGGTACGATCGCCGAGAACAGCATATGAGATTGCTTTGGGTGGTGTCCGGAGCGTGACTCAGGCTGGTGATGTATTTGAACCTCTGACAACTGCTGTGGAAGTAGGACATATCCAGCAGATTGAATCTTTATTGGATCTACCGGATGAAGCTTCATTCTCTGCTATCAAGAAATCTGTAGATTCTCTGAATGAAATCATCCGCAAGAGAAAAGCCGACCTGGAAAGACTCGGACACACTGGACTGGATCTCGATAATGAGAAAATGAACAGGTTTGTATCTGTAGAGCGGCTAAAAACCGAAGCTTTTAGCGTTGAAAAATTTCTTACCAAATATCGAGATCTTGAACGCTCAATCTCCAAGAAGATCTCTGTGCAAAGAGAAGCAGGACGGAAGCTAGAGATGAGCATTGAACGAACGAACAAGAGAATCTCAGCTAGGCGGGCCCTGACTGATGGCTTTAGACAAAAGGTAACGGAAAGCGAAATTGGTGCTCTTAATGAAGAAATTGTCCAGCTAGAAACCAAACGAAGTCAGCTGACCACTAGACTCGAAGAGAGTTCGAATACAATTCGTGATACTATTACTGAACTGACAAGGATCAAAGGATCTCTCGAACATGAAGTGCAACCAAGCGTAGATCGTCTAGATCAACAGATTCTCGACACTCAGGGCGAGCTGTCTGAAAACCGAAATCTCCTTGAAACTTCAGAACCTAGACTTGAAGAGCTTGCTGCTAGAAAGAAAGAGCTAGATCATGATGAAGCTGAGCTACTAAAATCGTCAAAAAAATCGCGGCAAGTTCTTGAGACATATGAAAGTAAATTGAGCTCCATTCGTCGGAGAGAAGAAATAATCCGAAAGTCCATTTCTGACGTGGAGAGAGAGAAATATGATGCGCAGAAGACGATTGAAAGCCTGAGGGAAGCTGAGCAGAGATATCTGTCGGAGCTGACTCTGTATGGCTATAATGCACCAGTGGAAGTATTCGAGGGATCTGATCTCATTTTACACCAGCTGAATAGTGAATATGAAACACTCCGCGGGGGAGTGAATTTATTGGCTGAAAGGAGTTATCAAGACGTCTTCACAGGTTACAAGAACCTCTCTGTCCGGCAGAACCAGCTTGAAGAGGAAAGAAACCATATCGTTCAGTTCATAGAGGGGGTTGATTCTGACAAGAGAAAGATCTTCCTGGAATCATTTGAAAAAATTGACAAGGGCCTGCGCACAATCTTTTCTCAGATTGTAGAGGATGGCGCTGCCTGGCTTGAATTGGAGAAACCAGAAGATATCTTCTCGAGTGGTGTATCTCTCATGGCTCAGTTCCCTAATAAAGTCCCTCGCGAATCAAATTCTGTGAGCGGTGGCGAGCAGACTGTATCTGCTTTGTCTCTTATCTTGGCGATACAATCGGTATATCCGTCGCCATTATATCTCTTTGACGAGGTCGATGCTCACCTCGATGTAGTAAATTCGGATCGACTAGCAGAACTCCTGGACAAGAAAGGAGCAAGCTCACAGATTGCAGTGCTTACACTGAAGGATTCTGTGATATCAAAAGCGAATTTCGTTTACGGTGTCTACCTAGCTGGAAGCTTTACGGGTGTCAGCGATGGAAAGAAAAGAATGATCTCACAGGTTGTCAAATACAGACCGGCCATCGAGGTGGCTGTTAAGAATGGCTGATCCCAGGCCATCACTATCGAAACCACCCTTAAATGTACTTGCAAGTCCGAGTGCTCTACGAGGTCAAAAACCTTGGGAGATTGATCTCTCTGGTCTTTTGGATATTTTCATCCGAACTCTAGCCAACTCTGAGTCGACGGATCTAAGACTTTGTGGCTCTGTCGCGCTCTCCTCAGCAATAATTTATCGATTGAAGGTTGAGACTCTTTTCCTTTTTGAACGGATGCGAGCAACGGGACGGCTTTCTCACACAGATGAAGTCCCTTCAGTCATCGTTTTGCCATTTCGATATGAGATTTCTTCAACTACGCTGGACGAGCTGATAGGAGCGCTCCAGAATATCCTCGAGGAGATCCTCGAGCGATCAACCCATGAGAAACCAAAAGCTCTACACCTGGAACAACCGGAGAATGTAATGGAATTCGATAACTTCGTTACAAACATTAGAGAGCGGTTGGAGGGTTTTAAAGAAAAGCTCCTTGATCTCTTGCGTGGACAGGGATCGATACTATTCAGTAAGTTTGTAGCAGATCTTCCGCTAATAGAAAAAGTTCGTTCGTTTATATTACTACTATTCACTGCAAATGAGGGTTTGATTGGGCTAGAACAAGAAGGAGAAGACATCCGTATAGTGGGGTTAGGAGACAGTGAGTTCAAACCAATCTGATAGTCGCGGAGGGATCGAAGCTGCACTCTACGCCGCTGGCAGACCACTTTCTTCTGAGGACTTGGCTAAAGCTGCAGGGATAACCTCCAAGCGCGAAGCCGCTAGACTTGCCCGTGAACTGGCTGAAGTAACTAAGGCAAATCTAAAAGCTATAGAAATCGCTGAGCTTCCGGGCGAAAGGTTTGTAATGCAACTAAGGCCAGGATTTGATAGTGTAGCTCGACGTTTCGCAACAAAAGCCCTTGTCTCTTCAGCAGCTCTACGTACCCTTTCCTATATCGTCTCTTTTCAACCGATCACTGCTCTAGAGTTGGCAAACAGAAGAGGCCCACGAATTTATCAACATCTTAAGATATTGCGTGAGGCAGATCTCGTTTCGGCAAAGCCTGCTGGCAGGACAAAACTCTATCAAACGACCACTGTCTTCGCTGAATACTTTGGACTTAATCCTGATCCAGCTGCGATGAAACAACAGCTCTCGAAGCTCGGTCGACTCAAGATTCCTGGCTCATTAACTCAGAACTGACATAGCAGTATAGGCGGACGTTGATTATTACACTGATATGAGATAGAGCTTGTTGTCTAGAAATTTCTCGGACAGAATGTCATATCCATCATCTGTGATCAATACGTCTTCTTCAGTTCCATATACTTCACCGTCCTTTAGATACGCTTCCATTGACAGAGTCATGCCTGGCTTTAGTGGCTTTTCGTTGTCGATTCTAACAAATGGTGGCTCGCTGGAGTTGAGTCCAATTCCATGCGAAAGATGCATGAAAGGGTACTCGAGGTAACTTTTGTATACCTCATAATCAAGACCATAGCTCTTATACATCTTTACAAGGTACTTGGTTAGATCAGACATCTTTACACCTGGCCTCACGGCATCTGCTATTGTCTTCTGCACGATTGTCCTGATGATCTCGTGATTCTTGAGCTGCCTTTCAGTGGGTTTTCCTACTACTCCCATTCTATTGAATTCTCCCCAGTAGCCTTTGACCACGCAACCAGAGTCTATGAAGAGTATATCACCTGTCGTGATAACCTTGTCTTTTGGGGCCGCGAAAGAAATACGCCAATCTGGGCCTGAATTCATTATTATTTGGTCGTGGGGTGGACGCCATGATCCTTCTTCGATCATTAGGGTGACCAGTTTCTTGGCAACTTCTATCTCAGTCATTCCTTTGTGGATCGTCTGATATAGCCTATCAAGAGACTGTCCATTCATCTCATCTGCGCGTTTGATGCACTCAACTTCTCTTGGCGACTTTATCGTGCGCATCTCCCACAGGAGCTCTGAGGCGTCAACGAACTTGGCGCTAGGAAGGTTTTCCTGAAGACGTTGGAATTCTAAGACTGGCATCATTAAGCGCTGATCAACCCCAAGTTCTGCTCCAATTGTCGAACCTTCTAGCCCTAGTTCCTTGATCGCATCATAGACTGGCTGAAAGGTGAATGGCTGAGTGTAGCTACGGATATTTCTAACCCATGAGGTGATCTTTGCATCTCGTTCATTGAGGACATACGCTATGATAGCTGGTTTTCCCTCGCGAGGGAGGATCATGACATGTGGTCGTGAGAAGTTAGACTGATAGTCACGAGGGAGGTGACCGCTAAAATAGCGATAGTTCATTGCAGCACTAAGATCTCCAGTAACCATTATCGCGTCGAAATTCTCTGCTTCCATGAGTTCTCGCGCTCGTTTGACGCGACTGTCGTACTCATCCTGAGGGAAATCTGTAGTTAATTTGTCGCTCAAGGTACAGTTCATAGCAATAGTTTGGTTGTGATTATTAGTCTTGCCTTCATAGCTATCAAACTAGATACCTTTCAATTCCCGCCTGAAAGTCGACCTTGATGCCTAGGCCCATCTCCCGGGCTCGATTATATACGTGTAAAGCCATGACTGCGTCCTGGACCGCAAGTCCGGAACTGTCAAAAACGGTTATCTCTTCGTCCGAGAGTCTGCCAGACTTCTGCTGCGTTACTACTTCTCCCAAATCGCCATAGATTGATGTCAGTGCACCGGCCTTCAACGCAACGCTGCTCTTGCCATCTGTTGTAGCGGTTTCGACAGAGTCTCCAACGACTTTGGCTCGCGCTAGGAGGCTTGGTTCGATCTCAGCCTTAAATCCCATGGCATTAATGTGAACCCCATCTCGTATCCATTTATCAAATAGAATTGGTTCTTTTGAAGTCGTACCAGTTATGATCACGTCTGCATCGCTAATCGAAGCTTGGGGATTATCGTCTGTCACAATTTCAAGCCCAGAGAGCTCTCTTGCTTTTTTTGCGAAAGACTCTCGCCTATCTGGGGAGCGACTATAAACTCGTACACGGTCGATTTTGGGCAGCACTTCACGGACAGCTAAGAAAGTAAAAAGAGCTGTATTTCCACTGCCAATTATTCCTACACTATTAGATGAGGACCGAGCAAGGTATTTTGTCGCAACTCCTCCTCCTCCACCAGTTCTGAGTGCCGTAACAGAAACGCCATCAATAATGGCTATGGGAAACGACGTTTGAGGATCCATTAGTACAATTGTTCCCAGAACATTTGGTAGGCGGAAACGGGATGGGTTATCAAGGAAGGAAGTTACTACCTTCATTGCAAGAGCATCCTGATCTCCTAATTCCGCGAATCCTGCTAGCAATTTGAGGACGCCTCGGTTCTTCTCGACGGACAGCCAGGAATTAGGTGCGACAGCTGATTTCTTGTTGCCATGGCATGTAAAGGCCAGCTCTTGTACTTTGACACAGTCCTTCTGTGTTACAGCTTTCTCAACATCCTCAAGACGTATGACTAAGGTTTCCATGGTGGAACATGGGGTCTAGAAGAAGCGAAGATATAACAAATGCTCCTAAACACAGCGATACCAGCCAAGCATTTATCTCATAGGTCATGAATACCTCAAAACCTATGGTCAAGGCCATTGAGAACCTAGCAAAACGGAAGATGACAGGAGGACGACGTGTACCTAATCGTGCAAGGCGATCTTCAGAGACTGACGGTTATCCTGTGGAGACTTCCTTAGGACAACAGCTCGTTCGCTTGAGACGCGTAAGAGGAGCGTCAATCCGTGTTGTACTGAGATCAACGGAGTACGCCAACGTTGTTGACCCGAGAACCAATAAGACTGTGAAATCCAAAATATTGAAGGTTTTGGGGAACACAGCGAGTCGCGATTATCAACGACGAGGAGTCTTGACGAAGGGTGCGATGATTGAAACGGAGGCTGGAAAAGCTAAAGTTATTTCGCGTCCTTCCCAACATGGCGTAATCAACGCGCTAGTAGTTTGATACCTGTTCTCTAATATGAAGGACTATAAGAGGTACATAATTTGGCTCGATTATTTTGCCTCGAGCCTTAGTCATTCGGAAGGTCGACGAGTGGGCCTAGACAAGGCTGTCAGTACTCCGACATTAGAGGAGCTAGAACAAGCAGCGAAGCTGATTGGTTTAGCTCCAGACGCTGTCCAATGCACTCATCCACGGAGAACGGCTATGAAGTCTGGCTATATTTCAGTCGAGCGGCGTGGACAGAAAAGTCAACTCCTTAAGGAGCTGGCGATGGCTCTAAGCGGTGTAAAAGGAGAAAAGCGTCGTCATTCTAGCCATTGACTTCCCTCTGGGTTCATGGACGGTGCATTACTTGGGCGAGAACTTTCCATTAGAATCCCAAGTCACAGAAGGAAAGACAATCCTAGTTGTTCCGGCGAATAGCATCAAAACAAAAATACCGCCACGGGCACCTGCTTTCTACAACTCACTAGCATCACTGAGTCGCGACATTTCTGTTATCTTCTGTCGAGCGCATACACATATGATTTCACGAGAACCGACGATGCTTGATACCTTCGCTGGTGTGGGTGCCAGGGGTGTACGCGTAGCCAACGAAGTTCCGCGGATGAATACTGTAGAGCTTAACGACGTGAATTCCGTCGCCCTAGACTTTGCTAGTCGATCGGCTTCTGCCAACGGAGTTTCTATGCGGTGTATATTTACTAATCAGGAAGCCCGTAGTCTTTTGGTAAGTCATTGTAGACGGGATAAACAGTATGACTTTGTAGATATTGATCCCTTTGGAACACCTGCCTTTTACATTGACTGCGCGGTTGGTGCAGTGGTGAATGGAGGATTCCTCTCACTCACTGCTACTGATACTCCAGTTCTATGCGGACTTTATCCCAGGGTTGCCCTTAGAAGATACGGGGGACTTCCATTGAGAACAGGCTATTGTCACGAACTCGGCTTACGACTTTTAGTCTCGGCAGTTGCCCGAGCTTGCATGCAACACGATCTGGGGCTACGGTGCCTATTTGTCCATAACACTAGACATTACATGAGGGTATATCTTCAGATACTGAAGGGCTCAATAGATTCAGACAGAACGCTCGAACAAATAGGCTACTTGAATCATTGTCCTGACTGCCTATATCGGGAAGTCTCGACTGAAGTTACCTCGAGATGTGAATGTGGGACAAACAAGATCCAACGAGCGGGTCCTCTCTGGGTGGGTGCGATATACAACGAAATGACTCTCCGATCTATGTTAGAGGAGGCTTCAGGGAATTCCAGGAAGGCCGTGCTCACTCTTCTCCAACGTGCCCTAGGTGAACTGAATCTACCGATAGGTTACTATCTTCCAGATCAGATGGCTGATCACTTGGAACTTCCATCACCACCACCTCGTCGAGTTATAGAGGAGTTGGAGAAAAGGGGTTTCAAAGCGGCGCGCTCAGCTCTTAACCCAATGGGGATTAAGACGAATGCTGACCCTCGAACATTCTCTCAAATGATTAAGGACTATGCATCAGAGATGAAGATTAGCGGCGATAGGAGCGACAGACGAGATAAAATTCACTACTAGCAGCTCGACTCGCTAGAGGCTTTGCAATTTCGACTCGTTCAAAGTCTAATCTTATTGAATCAACTAAATCCTTAAGCGCTTCTCCTTCAAATACCTTGAGAACAGCTGATCCTTCCGGTGCGAGTATGTTGGGAAAGAGCTTTATGACATGTTTGGTCAAGTCAATTTGTTTCAAATGATCCATCTGCCAAATACCCGTGATATTTGGAGATAGGTCAGAGAGGATGACATCTGCAGTCCGAGGTAGTAAATCCAGAATAGACTCCTCAAAGGTATCGGAAGTGACGTCTAATATTGCAACGTTTGCGTTCTTGGGTAGATTATCAGAAGGTCGAATGTCAACACCTAATGCAAAGCCTCTGGGCCCAACATGGTTGCAAACTACTGACAACCACCCACCTGGCGAGCTGCCAAGATCGAGAACTACGCTTCCACTTCTAATTAGCCTGTACTTCTTGTTGATCTCAATAATCTTATACGCAGATCTGCTAGGATACCCTTCTCTCTTTGCTAGCTTTCTAAAATGGTCTTTACGTGCCTCGGATAGTCTCACTGGTGGATTCGCCTGAGAATAGCGACAAGTTAACTATGGCAATATAGCTACGTTGTAAGCTGGTCCGTCCTGTTTTGAGATTGGATTGGATTGTTTACAGCGCGGAATTCCGTCAATACCCAGTCGGAAATAAGAGTGCATGATGAAGAACTAATAGTACCGACAACTGAGCATTGGTTTTCTACTGGACAAGTTAAACATGGCGCATCCTCAATCGCTTTTACCTGGACCGGTAGACGTGCAGGAGTGAGTTTGTAGGTCCAACGACCTTCATCCAGTACCTTTTCCCGTCTAACCATGCCTCGTTTTTCCAGTCTGAGTGCCAATCGGGATCCATCTCTGCTAGTTAGGTTCAGTGCTTTCCAGAGTCCAGATTGTAAAATTCCAGATCTTCCTTGCTCGACCACAAGCTTGTAGACAGTCGAAGCAGGATCAAGACTTTCAGAAGACTTCTTGCCTGTGGATGGTGACAAATAGTTCAGCTATTGACGACGAACTGTCTATTTGAGTATTTACGAAGCCGCAGGACGGAGCTTCTGCCTTATCAAGAAATTATTGAGTATCTCTCTGCATCGGTTTCGAACAGTAACCTCAGTGACTTCTGCCACCTCTGCTACTTCACGCTGTGGAATGTGTTCGTCCAGCAGGACTGAAGAGATGTATACATATGCAGCAGCTAGTCCTGCAGGAGCTTTTCCACTAGAAATACGTATGTCGTTTGTCTTGCTGGCCAATGAGAGGGCCAGGCGTTCTACCTTGGGATCAATCTCTGCCATATTCACTAGCTTGGAAATATAGCGTTCTACCGATGTAGGAGGAACATAGTCTTTCTCTACTTCCTTCAGAAGTAACCTATAGTATTTTGCTACATCTCCCTTTTCAATTCTCGTAGCCCGGGCTATCTCTTTGATACTACGACCAACTCCACATTTTCTGCAAGCTAGGTAGACAGACGCGGCAGTCATCCCAGAGATAGATTTGCTCTTTGCAACTTTCATTTTCATGGATGCTCTGTAGAGATGTGCAGCAGTTTCACTGACATTTCGTGGCAGGTTCATTGCTTGGCATACCGCAGTAATTCGTGACAGAACGTTTGAGAGACTACGTTCTGCCGAAGATGATGTTCGTATACGTGCTTGCCACTTGCGCATCTTCTCAGCAGCATTGCGATTAAATGTGTCAAGAGAACGACCATGAGAATCTTTTCGCGTATTACCGATCTCGGTGGTCAGTCCATAATCATGAAGGGCAAGGGTAGTGGGAGCGCCAACCCGAATCCGTTTTTGTTTATCTTCAAAATCTAATGCCTTCCATTCAGGACCACGGTCTTCCACGCCTTCTTGGATGACTAGTCCACATTTTGAACAGACAAGTTCACCCTTGTCTACATCTCCGATCAAAGAACTTCTGCAAGTTGGACAGCCTTGGGATTGGTCTTCTCTTCCAGGGGGAGGAATAGGCAATTTATCTAGCTCGCACTATGAAGAATACTCGATTTCCAATGACTCTCCTCAGTCGAGAAGTCATAGGGATGATTGATGCATAAGGCTTAGCTACTGGCCCAAAGATCTCAGCTACTTTACCAATCTTTCTCTGCTTTTCATCTACAATAATACTGCCACCGGGCAGCTCGCTTTCAGCTCTAATTATCAAGCGTCTACTCTTAGATACATGCAAAGCGAGTCCTGCATATCTCAAGTGATTGACTACAAAAGGTACCATCACTTAAGTTTTTGCTAGAATGTCGTTCTAGGCAGATGTAGTTGATGACGTTTATATCACGAAATCTTCGAAAAATTGCAAAGTTACTTCTGATTGTAAACATAGAAACCCTTTCCTGTCTTGCGGCCGTGCAGTCCCATCGAGGACATATGTTTTAAAACGCGATCAGCTCCTCGCATAGTCTTACCACGAGCGCTGAGTTTCATACTTCGGTTAATGTCGTAAAGGACATCTAAGCCTATTAGATCTGCGAGCTCGAATGGCCCCATAGGCATTCCTGATCCCATCTTCAGGGCCTTGTCAATATCCTCGAAGGATGCAGCACCGTAATGATATAGTTCAAAGGCTTCTCTTAGCATGGACAACAGGAGTCTGTTGACCACAAACCCAGGAAGATCCTTTACAATCATGGGTTCCATCATTCTCCTATAGTTGCGAAGTCCACGGGAGAAATCCAAAACCGACTCCACAGTATTAGATGCTGTATGCACGCCGGGGATTATTTCAATCAAGGGAAGTGCAAGGGGAGGATTGAAGAAGTGCATCCCAATGACCATTTCCGGTCTCCGTGTGCAAGAGGCTAGTTTGCTGATAGAAATTGTTGAGGTATTGCTGGCAAGGATTACACCTGAGAGACAGGCATTATCAAGTTCCTTGAAAATTCTCTTCTTCAAATCCAAGTCCTCGATCACGGCTTCTATAACGATGTCACAATCCTGGAAGTCGTCATAATCTAGTGTAGGGGTGATATGACTAAGCGTCTCCTTCTTGTTTATTTTTACGGAAGCAGTTCGTAACTTTTTTCGTAGAGTTGCTTTTTGTAGGTCTGTCAGTCTGAAACCATGACTACCCTCGATTCGGTCGATCTCTCGTTTGACTCTCCGTTTGTTGAAGAGAATTTGCTCATCCAGCTGTTTGTCGATGTGGAGGATAGTCTGGTTCAGGATTATGTTAGACACATCCTTGATTACCACATGAATCCCGTTGAGTGCTAATAGATGAGCAATTTGACTGCCCATCACTCCGCCGCCAACTAAGCCAACTGATCGAATTTCCTTCAAGGAAGATCTACTAGATATCATCACCGATTAAACCATTGAGATGTGGTCAAAAGAAGCTATTTGATATTCCCCGCGTTCAGGAAAACCAGAAAGGAAGTGCGAGGAAACTAAGAGCACCTAGAAATTAGCATTGAGATAGCATTACCTCCACCTAGGCAGAGTGTGGCTAATCCAGTTTCTGCGCGCTTATCTCGCATGGCGTGAACAAGGGTCACTAGAATCCGTGCACCACTGCACCCTATTGGATGTCCCAATGCAACCGCGCCACCTCTAATGTTGAAACGTTTTGGATCAATTCCCAACCCTTGAGAGACCGCAATGGAAGCTGTCGAATAAGCTTCATTATGTTCAACCAAGTCGACTTCGTGTATACTCAGCCCTGCTGTCTTCAGGACCTTTTGGCAACATGGAATCGGGGCTTCCATAGCTAGCTCGGGCTTGGTACCCGACGATCCCGAGCCAGTAATTTGAGCCATCGGTTTCACGCCCATCTCTTGTGCCTTGGCTTCAGAAGTCACAACTAACGCAGCGGCCCCGTCACTGAGCTGGGAGGAGTTTCCTGCAGTGAGGACACCTCCGGGCTTGAAAACTGGCCTAAGAGCAGCTAGTTGTTCTCTAGTTGTGTTATGCCTTACGCATTCATCCTCCTGAAAACTGGCCTCTTGACCATTGAGATTGATCTTAACTGGAACAATTTCTTCCGCAAATTCATTGGTACGAATGGCCTGAGAGGCCTTTAGATGGCTCTCTAGAGCAAATTCGTCTGCCTCTTCCCTAGTGATCTTGTACTTCTCAGCAATAATTTCACCCGTTAAACCGACATGGAATCCACTAAAAATATCCCACAGGCCGTCAGCAAGGATGGCGTCCTGGACTTTGGTATCCCCAAATCTAAAACCCCACCGAAGGGAGCGATCTATATACGGTGCATGGCTCATGCTTTCTACGCCTCCAGCAAGAATCACTTTTGCGTCACCTGCACGTATGGCCTGGGCTGCAAGCGATATTGCCTTCATTCCTGATCCGCATACCTTGTTAACCGTAAAGGCTGGTACTTCAACTGGGAGATTAGAATCAAGTGCTACTTGCCGGGCCAGATTCATCCCCAATCCGGCAGAAATGACATTACCAAAGATCACTTCATCCACCGCACTAGGATTGAGACCTGAGCGGGTCACGGCTTCCTTACATACTGTCGCTCCCAAAGTCTTGGGTGGTACATTGATTAGGCCTTTTCCGAATTTCCCAATGGCAGTTCGTGTAGCGCTTAGTATTACAGGAACCTCCATCTATTTCCTAGGCTAAATCGTGTTTTTTTTGATTTAACTCTAGTGGTCTTAAACGACCTAA
>CEQE01087059.1_pt1 | contig 13679 bp, 11 predicted proteins | sample 356201 | NCBI WGS metagenome assembly CEQE01 (sample SAMEA2619970, study PRJEB7988) | marine metagenome | biome: marine biome (ENVO:00000447); feature: mesopelagic zone (ENVO:00000213) & marine oxygen minimum zone (ENVO:01000065); material: "saline water (ENVO:00002010), including plankton...
GGGATGACAGAACCTAGTGGATCAAGTACATATACCGAAGATTCTCCCTTTACTATTCCTAATTCCTATGTTTTTTGATTCACTACTACCTAACCTCTCTTGATTTTGAAAATAGATTACCTCAGGAAATTTATTCTTGATTATTTCCGTTGTACCATCAGAACCGTCATCTACAACAATGAACTCAAAATCTCTGAAATCAAGGGCATAAACATATTGTAAACATTTTTCTATTATTTTTTTTCTGTGGAACGTTGGAATAATAATCGAGATAAGGGGATTGGTTTTATGCACAATCTGGTCCCTCAATTATGAATAACTTAGAGATTTGATAATAAATAAGGTTTTAACACCCAATGTCCTATCCAATGAAGAAACTACAGACGTTCGTACTGAGCAACTCCTATTAGGGATAATAGGTAACTTTGGTAAACTTGGTTGATGAAGAGAGTATTCAACAAGTTTTAAATCGCAGAACATGAGGATTTACCAGAATCTTATTGACCGACAATATCCCTAGATCTAGTGCAGCAAAAAAGTAAATTAATATTTATTTATTAATGCCGAAAAAAAGGCTTTTTGTTAGTAATTATGAATATTCCACCCTTCAAATATTATTTCCCTAAACATGCAGTGGGAACGATAACAAAGAATATTCGAGAACTGCTGGAAAATGGAGATTTTCTGGCATTAGGGAAATACAATGAAGAATTTGAGAAAACATATGCAAATTTTTCAGGTTCCAAACATGCTATTGCAGTTGCCAGCGGGACATCATCTTTGGAGATAATTCTGCGTGCTATTGGAGTCGATGGTTATGATGTTATTGTGCCTACTAACACTTTTGCTGCCACCATTTATGCAGTTATCCATGCTGGGGGAAAACCAGTTTTTGCAGATATTGCACACGATATGAATATAGATATTTCAAATGTGAAAAGTAGGCTTACATCAAAGAGCAAAGTAATACTTCCTGTCCATATTGGTGGGCTCATTTCACCTCATCTTCCCAAACTTCTGGAAATAGCTGATAAACACAACATCAACGTAGTTGAGGATGCAGCACATGCTCAAGGAAGCAGCTTGAACAATAAAAAAGCTGGAACCCTTGGTATTGCAGGGGGCTTTAGCTTCTTTTCCACAAAGATTATCACGTCTGGTGAAGGTGGTATAATAACCACAGATAACGATGAAATCATGGAGAAAGCCCGACTTATGCGGGATCAAGGTAAGGTTCGAGGAAACAATGTTAGTATAATTGGTAACAACTGGAGGATGAGTGAATTCCAAGCTATAGTGGCACTTTCACAACTTCAACTTATCGATGAAATAATTGAGAAGCGAATAAATGTGGCAAGAATTTATGACGACCTTTTGAAAACTATTTCATCTCTTCAATTACTTAACATTCCAATAAACGCTCAATCAAATTATTACAAATATCTAGCATTTATTCCGAAGGGCAAGTCTCCAGATATTCTAAAAAAACATCTCAAAGAGAAGTATGGTGTTAGTCTTGCTGGGTATGTTTATGAGGCTCCACTTCATCGTCAACTTTTATTTCAAAAGTACATTGATAATGTTGAGAGTTATCCTGTTGCTGATGACCTCTGTAATCGACATATTGCCCTTCCAATATATCCTCAAATGAGTGAAGACGAGGTACGATATGTAGTTGAAAGCCTAAAGAAATCTTTATCAGACTTGAGGTGGGCTTAATGAGAGTAGCTGTCATCGGTGGTCTAGGTTTTATAGGCCGTTCAATAACTAAAAAACTTGTGGATCTAGGTCATGATGTCCGAGTTTTAGATATTATTATTGAAAAACCAATCAAAGGTACTGAGCTTATTGTGGCAGACATCACCAACTTCGACCAAATAGCTCGTTGCCTTGATGGAATAGATATTGTGTATCACCTTGCTGGTACTGTTGTTGGTACATCTAGAAAGAATCCTCGGTTGGCAGTAAATCTTGATATCCTTGGCACTTCAAATGTACTAGAAGCTTGTGTCAAGACAGGTGTTGAAAAGTTGATTTATGCAAGCAGCTTCTATGTCTATGATGGGCTCTCTGCAGATACTGAAGTAAATGAAGATTCATGTTCAGACATTTTCAAGGCAGAAACATTCGGAGTCGTAAAACTTGTCGGAGAACGTCTTGTTCAAGAATATAACAATCGATATGGTCTTAAGAATATGATACTCCGATTTGGTCCTGCATATGGTCCTTCAGACCGTTGTACATGCGCTATTTCAGATTTCATTGAAACTGGTTTAAGAAAAAAACCAATAGTTATTTGGGGTCCAGGTAAGAGGAAAAATCAATACACGTACGTTGAGGACATTGCTGATGGCTGTGTGGGTGTTCTGTCACTTGAAAATGATATTCTTAATCTTATATCCCCTGAAAGGATAATGACGAGCCAAGTTGCTGATATCCTATCTAGGAATTATAAATTTACTATAAAATATGATCTTAACAAACCTGAAGGTCCCACTATGCCATTTATGTCATCTAAGAAAGCTGAGAATAAGCTCAATTGGAAGCCTGTATCACTTGAAGAAGGTATAAATGAGACGCTACAAGTAATGAAAAATACTGTATAAGATTGCTATAAATGTTATGATTAAAAAACTTTGGAGAGGCAATTATGAAACAAGAAATCTATGATTCTAATAGTGTTTCACTTGGTAGATTATTATGAAATTCGAAGGTTCTAAAGTCTTGGTAACTGGAGGAGCAGGTTTCATCGGTAGCCACTTAGTGGATGCGTTGGTAAAGAAGGGGGATATGGTTCGTGTTGTTGACAATTTAAGTCGAGGAAAAAAAAATAACCTTAAGAACTGTTTGGATAAAGTAGAGTTCTTTCGTGGAGATTTGACTGACATGTCGGTCGCTTTGAAATCAGTCAAAGACATTGGTTTCTGTTTTCATTTGGCAGCAGTAGTTGGTGGTGTAGATTTTATGACAAACCATCCTGCTGAGACATGCAAGAATATCTTAATCGATCATAATATCATAGAAGCTTGCAGACGTTCAAAAATTAAAAAGATGTTATATGTTTCAACTGCCTGTGTTTACCCAACTACTCTCCAAAAGGAGTTTTCACAGCCTCCCCTTCAAGAAGAGGATGCTTTGAAATATGGTGCGATGCCTGACAGCTATTATGGCTGGGCCAAATTGATGGGTGAAATTCAATGCCAAGCCTACCAAATAGAACATGGTATGAATATTGCAATTGTTCGTCCATTCAATCCATATGGTCCACGAGAATCATTCGACCCAAAAGACAGTCATGTTATTCCAGCGTTAATCAAGAAAGCAGTGAAAAAAGAGAATCCCTTCATTGTTTGGGGTAGTGGTGGACAAGCAAGAGGTTTTACGTATATCGGTGACCTAACTGAAGGTATGATATTGGCTTTGGAGAAATCTCGTGATGCTACTCCCATAAACTTGGGAACCGATAAACCAACTCCTATCAAAGAGTTGGCAGAGTTGATTCTAAATCTCACCAAACACAATATCCCAATTACTTTCGAGAAGTCCAAACCTGAAGGAGTTTCCTCCAGAAAAACAGATGTATCTAAAGCCAAGAGAATTCTAGATTGGGAACAAAAAACTGATTTAGAAACCGGATTAAAAAGAACAATTGATTGGTACCTGAACGAGTGCTAAAGCAAAAAGAATAAAATCAATATCCCAGAAAACGCTAGTTGATTTTCAACAACTTAATTATCGGAAAATCCGCAGCAGGTTTGGCTTATTTTAATATGGATTTTATCGATTGGATTTGTTAATTTGTTTCTTAAGCATTTCTAAAAGTTTCATGGTGGGTAGAATATTCTTAATTGTGACGGGCGGTTTCTCATCTTTTTCTATAGATTCAAAGAATCCATTAATAACATGTTTATGGGGACTAAGACTATATCTTTTATATCTTCCAGACAGTAGAAGTAAACCAAATTTTGATAATCGCCTAAATTCAGAAGAGAATTCTTCAAGTGGATCAAGTTGGTTTGTTGAGCTAAATCTAATTGAAGATGGAAAGAATTTGATAATGGCGTCGCAACCAGATGCGTAGATGCGAAGTTCAGTAAAGTTTGAAGAATGAAGTGAAGTATCTTGGGTGATATCGATTATGCCTATTCGTTCATTTTCATATTTTACAATTGCCTCTATTGCTGTTACGTAATCCCCTGCTTCACTATAATGTGTGTTTAATCCAATTATTTGTTTAGGTTCACCACAGAAAACAGTTTGTAGGTCCAATGTGTGGATACCAAGTTCATAAAGTATCCCACCTGTTTTCTTCTCATCCCACATCCATTCAAGCTCATTCCAGACATTTCGTTGATGATGTACACTGAATACTTTCCGGATTTCACCTAGTTTTCCTTGATCATAAGCTAATTTGGCTTTAATTATTGGCTCATGGAAACGATAATTATGTATTACACAAATTTTCACGCCTTCTTGCAAAGCTGATCTTTCGATATCTTTGGCATCAGCAACCGATAAGCACAAAGGTTTCTCCACCAAAACGTGCTTTCCTTTTTTAATGGCCTGCATACATAAATCGTAGTGAGTATAACCTGGAGTACAAATATCTACAGCATCAATATCTGATTCTAAAAGTAAGGAATAATCATTAAAGATTGATGCGTCCCTTACATTTTTTGCAAATTGAGATAACGTTTTTTGATTTATATCAAATATTGCCGATATTTTTACGTTATCCATAGATTTGAGTATCGGTAAATGAAAATCACGAGCAATCTTACCACAACCTATGATCGCAATTTTTTTCATATTAAATACACCAAAACTATTCTTGTCTTTAAGATGGTATCATAAAATCCCATATTTAGTCGCATATGCATTAATCATATGTTTAAATCGATCAAACTCAAAAGAATAATTATTCATTTCATTCTCGGTAATATCACCTTCTAGATTATATTTCATCTCTCCTATTTTCGCATCATAAGCTTTCTTAATATGTGAAATTTGTTGAGGATTAAAGCCCATCAACCTAGCGCAGAAGGAGTCAACAGCAATCATGTCGGTGCCCCCAACGATTAATCCTAATTGTTTAGGATATCCATGAGTTGGACCCCATTTTTCAAGAGCTATAAAACCATCCACAATTGTTAGATTGCTTCGAATTACTCTTACGTAATCTACTATAGTCTCGTCAATTCGTTTATGATGCTTCACTTTGAACTTTTCTTTCATGCATCCAAACGCGAGGTTTTTCAACCCTAATGTAACCTTGGTCAGCCCATGTGTTTTCATTTTTGGATGGTTTATGAGTACATCTAATTCACTAAATAGATCAGGAATATGTATCTTTTTAAAATAAGTGCCTTCTATTTCTTTCTGGGTCCATTTTTTGTTAGCGAGATTTACAAGCACACAATTATGTTTTTCAGCTAATTTCTTGAATCCGAGAAAACGGAAAGCTATATCGGCATTCATTCCTGAAGCATCATTTTCAATAAAGTAGATTGTTCCAGCTTTTTGTTCTTTTAACGCATTTACCAAAGCCTCAACTACTAATGGATCAGATGTTGCACCACTCTCTCTTGTACGATAGTCACAAAGATTCAATTTTATTCCAATCTTTTTTTTATGTATAGGAATGGAGAAATTCAGTAATAGCCGTCTCATACTTTCATTCAGATTTTCTTTCGATGCTTTCACTACAAAAACATTAGATTGATTATTAGACAATTGACCATATTGTCCTGTTTAAACTAATTTGTTTTCAATAATGAATCATCTCCCATGACTCGGGATGATAATTTATTAGCTGAGAATCTGTCGTCATTCACTTGACGAATCTTTAAGACTTTTCGTGGATGCCTCGCAACGCGAATTAATATACAACTGTAAATTTTCTTTAATATCAATTTATGTTTGCCTGACTATGACGTACCTTTAGTTCCATTCTTCAATTAACTTCAAACAATTTTCTTAGTTTTATTTAACTTTAACAGATTAGGATTTGAGCTTATTTGGGGGCTAATCCTAGCGTATCCATTAAATACAGAAAGAAGGATTATTTTATTGCATTTTATTTTGATCCTGAGAAATTCAAACAATATTTCTTTCCGCAAAGATTGAGAAGACCCATGTTTCCTATTCAATTATCCATAAATACTAAAGCACGATAGGTTGAACGAAGGGATTGGTCCATTTGACAAGAAATATCAATAATATTCTGGTTACAGGAGGATTGGGCTTCATAGGTAGCCATATAGTCGATTTGTTATTGGAAAATGGGTACAAAGTGAGAGTCTTGGATAACCTTGATCCTCAGGTGCACGGACCAAATCAAAAACTACCAAAGTATGCCAACAAGGATGCCGAAATAACAGTTGGAGAAATCACTGATAGAGCGACTCTTGCAAATGCCCTTTCAGATATGGATGCAGTGATCCATCAAGCTGCTTCCGTAGGTGTGGGGCAGTCTATGTATCAGATTGAAAAATATGTGCTGCAAAACACAGGAGGAACATCTACTCTATTAGATATAATTGTAAATGACGACTTGCCGATAAAGAAGATTGTTGTTGCTTCCTCGATGTCGATATATGGTGAGGGTAAATACCTCTGTGGAACATGTGGTTCAGTAAATCCAGATATCAGACATGATAAACAATTGAAAGTAGGAGACTGGGAACCTAAATGCCCAAATTGTGGAAAAGAAACGTCTTCAGTACCCACCGACGAAGGAAAACCATTGATACCCACCTCAGTATATTCCCAGACAAAAAGGCACCAAGAAGAGTTATGTTTACTTCTGGGAAAAAGCTATAATATACCTACTGTTGCATTACGATGTTTCAATGTCTATGGACCTAGGCAATCCTTGAGAAATCCATACACAGGTGTTTGCGCAATCTTTTCTTCTCGAATTCTGAATAATAAGCCTCCATACGTTTTTGAAGATGGCGGTCAGCTAAGAGATTTCGTAAGCGTTAAAGATATTGCTCGCGCTAACTTTCAGGCGCTAGAAAGGAGCAGCGCAGACTTTAAGGCAATCAACATAGGTTCTGGCAAACCTATCTCAATCTTAAGACTGGCTGAAATTCTATTGGATCTCTATAAAGTGAAGCTGAAACCACAGATTTCTGAAAAATATAGGAAAGGGGATGTCCGGCATTGTTACGCAAACATAGATTTGGCAAAGAATATCTTAGACTATGAACCTTCTGTAATAATCGAAGATGGGTTGAAAGAACTCGTGACATACGCCAGAGCCAACGATTGGGCTAGTGAAGACTTGTTCGAAAAGTCTCTGAAAGAGCTTGAGGAAAGAAAGCTAACGTAAGTATGACTCACTTTTATCTTTGAATTGATGCAAATAAAATTACAAACTTAACACTAAACTTTATCTTTCAATTTCATAGAATAATAATTCTATTCTTTTTTTACTAAAAGTATTTCTCTCTTTCACTTAAATTAAGATAGAATTCTCTTATCCTATTCAGAAAAAAAATGTTCACCAACGAATTATTGGTTTATATGATGGAGGAAATTTCTTTTTTTGATTTTTTTGATACCACTTTTTCACTCTTAACCTATAAGCTATACCGAGAATATCGATAAGCATCCGGATAATAGCTCTAATACTGAACATTGATGTACTTTCTATTTTAATTGGCATTAAAGCAATCTTCATTTTTAATAAATTTGCAATAGTTAGAAGCTCCACATCAAATGCATAATTTCTAACTGAAACAAGTTTCATAATATCTACAAGAGCCTCCCGTCTAAATGCTTTGAAACCAACTTGTGTATCTGGATGATTGATTCCAGTCATCAAACGAACTAATACATTAAACCCTAAACTTAAAAACTTCCTTATAACTGGTGTAACGATAACTGACTCAGGGTGCATTTTTGAGCCAACAACAATATCCGCGTGTTTTAAGCCGATTAAATATTTAGAAATTAGGTCAGTATTTATTTCATTATCTCCATCTAAAAAAATTACATATTTACTTAATGAATTTATTGCTCCCATAGTTAACGCAAAACCCTTACCTCGATTCTGATCATAACTCAAAATTCGGATTTTTTTATTATTCACAGAATTTACTACTTTTCGAGTAGCGTCTTTACTACCATCATCAACTACTATTATCTCATATGCGATATCTAGGTCTCCTAAACTTTGACTAGTTTCCTTTATTGTCTTCTCAATTACTGATTCAACATTAAAAGCTGGCATAATTACTGAAACAGTGTCTAACTTAGAGACCATTATCCTAATCTTGAGTAATCAGCACTTATACTTAACATTATATATTTCTTAGGTTTTGTAAGTTATTTTTTTGAAATGTAAATAAGCAGTTATGATTTCCTTACCGTAACCATAAGTAGTCTGAAATTATATGTTACATTTAAAATCATATTAATTCCCCATAATCATCTACAGGAAAGGACTAAAGACATTGATCAATAACATAATGGAAGATTTACAGGTTCTTCAAAAAGAATACTCTAAACCTGAATTCGAAGCAACAAAAATTTTAGTGACTGGAGCTGCAGGTTTTCTTGGAAGCTGGATAACCGACTTACTCATATTAGCAAAAGCAGAAGTAACCATCATAGATAACTTCTCAACTGGATTACTTGAAAATATAAACCACATAAATAAAAAATCAAACTTTAAACTGATAAAAAAAGATATCACAGAAATAATCCTTTCTGATCTTGAAGAATACAACACTATTTTTCACCTGGCAAGTAGACCATCACCAGATGACTATCAACAAAACCCTGTTGAAACACTTCTTACTTGCTCTAAAGGTACAGAAATAATGTTGGATGCAGCAAGAAAATTTGATTCAAAGATAATCATAACATCAACTTCAGAAGTTTATGGTGACCCTCGAATAATACCTACTCCCGAAACATATTGGGGAAATGTAAACCCTATCGGAGTCAGATCATGTTATGATGAAGGTAAACGCTATGGTGAAGCCCTAATTGTAGCCTATCAAAGACAATATGGCATTAAAACAGTAATTCTTAGAATACACAACACTTACGGTCCAAGACTTAGAGCCAAAGGAACATATGGCCGCGCAGTCTCCAGATTCATAAACCAAGCCCTAAACAACCAAGACATAACAGTCTACGGAGATGGAAAACAAACAAGATCATTCGCCTATATAACCGACACAATCAAAGGTATAATCAAAGCAGCCACCACAAAAAAAGCAATAAACGAAACCATCAATATAGGAAACACAAAAGAAACAACAATAATTGAACTCGGTAAAACAATCAAAAAACTAACTAACAGCAATTCCAAAATAACCTACAAACCACTACCCCCAGACGACCCAAAAAGAAGATCTCCGGATATAAGAAAAGCAAAAGAAATTCTCGGATGGACACCTGAAGTAAATCTTGAAACAGGACTTCAAAAAACCATAAACTGGTTCAAAACAAAAAAAGAAAGATCATAGGCATAAAAACTCAATTAGAATGATGTGTTTTCTCCATTAACTTGAATATTATTCTAACATAAGCGTAAATAATATTTCAACAAAACTGTTAAATATGTTGACTTTACACTGTCAGTCATTAAAATGGTGCGAAAGCAGCGTGTACGCTCACGTATTAAAAAGTTTGCCAAGCGTAGCAAATATTTACCGCAAGGAATTGCCGCAACAGTTACAGCTGCAATTATCATCATTACTATTCTAGCACCAAGTGCTTTGGCTCTTTCCGTACAGTTATATGGTTTATCGAATGATCAAAAAATTGGAAATGAGGGAGCTTTCACTTTTCTAGTAAAAATAACGATAAGTGAAGGTGAAATTGTACCGCTGCATCGTTTAAACATAGTCTTAGATGATTCCATTTTTCAATTTGATCCCTCTACAGGAGATACAGACGGAACTACAAGTTCTGCGATAAGTTCTGTTTACCTTACAGATATTAAACTAGGTAATTTGTATCATGAAGATTATGGTTATACATACGCTGGTCCAAATAATGGAACACTGAAAGTGTATGGTGCATATCTTCCATGGAGTGATGATGATAACCCTTCATATGGTGGTTATAGCAATAATTACTATGGTGAAACATATGGAGCTTATGGTCTCGGTTTTGATGGACCACGAAGTTTTATCTGGAATATTACTCTTCTTCCTGAAAATCTAGATACAGGTGACCATACCATAAGTGTGGATGCTGTAACATATGGATTAAGTACCAATAAATTTTCTTCATCTGAAATAACATTTGAGGTTGTTGAAGGAGTTACCCAAACCTCTAGTGTACCGTCTTCACGTACATCTATAACAATTGATCATACATCTACAACAAAAACAAAAGTTGTTCTTAGAGACTTAGAATTTACTGACTCAGATCTTCCAGGAACCCTTTCAATAACACTTTTAGATTCTGCGCCAAGTACTTCACAAACAGTTCTTGCTGGAACAGATAAGACACCCATAAAATTCATTGATCTTTCAGCCTTCAACTTTGCTGATGGAAGCGCAGACATCACGATAACTTACACTAATACGGAGGCTAGTTCAGTAGATGAAAATGCTTTAACGTTATATTACTGGTCAAGCAGTGCAGGTACTTGGGTACAATTGTCAGGTATTAATAGAGACACAGCTGCCGACACTGTTCAAGGCACCATGGATATCGACATCCTATCTTATGTTGCACTTGCATCACCTGCTAAATCAACAGCACCAGCACAAGGTGCAGGACCAGGATTACCAGCTGTATCTGCAACTGTAACCACCAATTTACAACAGGTAAGTCTCCAAGCAGCACCGGGAAGCTCAGTAACTGTAACTATTACACTTAGTTCAACAACAATAATGTCTACTGGAAGTATAACTATTACACTTCCAGAGAACCTCCAATATAGTGATCTTAGAACCGTTAATTTTGACGGAACAAACACGTTAACTGGTAGAACACTAGTTATTGAGAAATCAGCTGGATCAGGTAGTACCACTTCAAGGATCTTCTTTGAACTAACTGCACCGCTTGATTCAACCATAAAAGTGGGAGAAATCTACACAGTTACAATAGATGAAATAATAATACAAGGAATGGCAGTTACCTATGGCACAGTACAGACTGTAACAATAACTATAGCACAACCAACAGTCGCATCCATTTTCAGCGCACTTGACAGCCACTTCACCGAAATATCTAGCATATACACCGAAAACAGAGTTCCAACCATAACTGATATTATGAACCTACTTGACTTCCGATTAGAAGGAGAGGTATAACCATGATGAATAAAACATACCCAACAATTATCATGATAATTTTAGCGGCTATGATAATGCCGCTCTTTACCCCCACAGCAGTTGCCCAAGAAGCAACAGCTACAATTGAGATACAAAACTGTAACGTAAGCTGTCTTCTAACAGTAGTTATATCGAGTCCAACTTCAGTATCTGAATACCAAATCGCAATAAAAGTCTCAAACACAATCAACCTAGTACCATCATCAACTTTAACCACAGGATTTATGTCCGGATCATCCCATCTTACCCTTGAAGGATCTTCATTAGATGAACACAGGTGGTTCAACCTTCAGAGCCAAGGAGGAACAGTCGGAAGGTTGACTATTCCAATCTCCAACTATGCCGGAAAATCAATAATCCTAGATAAAGTAGACCTCCTAGACGATGATGGAAATAGAATAGATGTAGTTATCTCAGGAGATGGAAATGTTGATGTTGGAATCGCAGCAACAACAGCAGCAACAACAGTAACAACCACAATAACAACCACAAGCATAGCAACAAGCACAAGTACAAACACAGTCACCTCATTATCTACAAGAACTTCAACAGCAACAGTTACATCAACAAGAACAATGATGGCAACATCAACAACAGTGCGCACAGCAACAACCACAACAACCGTCGCCTCTGCACAAACAACAATCACACAAACAGTATCATCCACTTCAACCGCCAAAGTAACTGCTGTACAAGTGGCATCAACACAAAGTACATCCACAATAACTAATACCCAAACAAACACCGAAACAGTAGAAGAAGGGTCATCATTCGGCGTATACGCAATCGTATTTGCAGTTATTGCAATAATCCTACTTGGACTTGCAGTACTTCGTCAACAAAGAGAAGACCTGTTTACAAAACTAAGAGAAAAGATCCCATTCTAAATAAATTAAATATATCAATTACTCGAACTGAACGAGAATAATGTTCTCTAATCTAAGATAAAATCACAATAATTCTGCTAGGATTAGCAATGCTTCGTCAATAAAGAAAAGATCTGTTTATAAGACTAAGTACCTATCTAACGAGAAGATTTCGGATTTAAAGTTTTTCAATTAATAGAAAATTTTATGTGAATTATAGTGTGTAGACGTAACCTACTACTCTTAGGGCGTAACTTAGAAGTGAGGCAAAAATGATTATCTGAATCATAATTGGTATTGCTTTGCCGATTGCGCTTGCTTTCTTGTCGAAGAAATTGTTTGCGGCATTGAGAATGGCTTTGAATCCTATAGCAGCTAGTACCGAAAATGGTACCAGGTAGATGAATCGGGACTGGAATATCTCTGGAAATGCAGACGAAGTGACAAAGGTTCCTAATGAGCATACAATTGTTATTGCGATTAGTATTTGGTAAAGATTTTGGCGCTTCTTTGCGATAAGGAAAAGACCAATTGTTGCCAAAATCATGGCAATAGGGTTTGCATATGCCCCTCCTAGAAAATATGTGAATGTCATGTTGAGTGTTCGAAATACTTGCAGTAGATTAGAGAAGCTGAATTGCGGAGTCATAGACTGAGCTATTTGTGTAGTGGATTGACTTTGAAAAATATTATTTTTAATGATCTCAGTTATGATGTTAACTAGAATTATCTGGCCTATGATTATGGCTTCGCGCCGTTTTAGTGTTCTTCTTGTAAAAGTAATTATTGCATAAGTGATGAGACTACCCAATACTACTATCCAGGTTGCTGAGTGCGTAAAGAGTATCAAAACCAAAAGAATAGTGGAAACTATAGAGTATCTTGAAATCTTCCTCTTGTGCTCTATAGCTTTTAGGAATAAAGCTAGGAAGATGTTAAGTTCAATTAGGGCCAACCAATTTGCATAAAATCCTGCATTTATTCCGGCAACTATCTGAAATGATGTAGTCGTAAATAGAGCTGCTAATGCAGCCATGTATCTGTCATTAGAGCTTATTGAAACGAAGTAGTACACTGATATCGTAAGAAGTACACCCAGGATCGCTGGGATGACTCTGATAGCTAGATCTGTGGAACCTGTAAGTGATACTATGACCTGCTGGAAAACTAGAAACAGTACACGATCTTGTTGAATAATATTTGAAAGAAACGAAGATATGTCAAGGTTAACCGAATTTTCCATATGCGTATAATAAAAATTTACATCAACACTGACAAGCAATGATGATGGGTTTAATGCTGGAAGATAGGAGTATATACCAATGAATAAAGCCATAATTACAGAGAGGGACAAGATAATTTTATGGGAATGCTTTCCAAATTTATTTTCACGATGATTTTCTCCGGCAGAGGGTGGTATAAAATTGCGAATTCCAGTTACAAATCTGTCAGCAGTTTTTTCATAAGGAATAAGCAATAATCTAAGAAGCCAAGCAGCAGAGAA
>CEQE01138849.1_pt1 | contig 13647 bp, 10 predicted proteins | sample 356201 | NCBI WGS metagenome assembly CEQE01 (sample SAMEA2619970, study PRJEB7988) | marine metagenome | biome: marine biome (ENVO:00000447); feature: mesopelagic zone (ENVO:00000213) & marine oxygen minimum zone (ENVO:01000065); material: "saline water (ENVO:00002010), including plankton...
GCGAAGAACTCCTGCCGCCGTGCGGCCCAGGCCCCAGTGATTTTCAAGGCCCATAACCACACCGTATTCCTCTGCCTTGGGTAAAATCTTCTCTAGTGAGTGAATAACCCATTCAAAACCCATTTCCTCAGTAAGACCGCTAGGAACTGACTCGATGCCTTCGTCTTCCATCAACTGGTTAAACGAACGCGTGGTGCCCCAGCGACCAGTGTTAATCCGCATTGTTGGGATACCCATGGCGTTGGCAAGTTGTAGCTGGCGAATCGTCAGGTCAACGTTCTCCTGACGCCGCTCCGGCTCGGGATACAAGAAACCTTGATGAGTTGAAAACCCCATCAAGGTCATACCGAGCTTGTGCGCCCGTGCTTTGAGAGCTTGGAGCGCCCCATTTGACTCATCGTCCATCTGGTTATGAAGGATTTCAACGCCGTCAAAACCCATATCGGCGGCGATATCAATGCACTGTAGAACTGTAGGCCGCTTATCCTTGTAGCGGCTAAACGAATAAGTCGAAACACCAATCTGGTTATTGGCTGGGCCAGCTATTGAGGTTGCTGATCTCCTTGATGCAGCCAATGGAACGGTTACTGGCGCGGCTCCAAATAGCCCGCTCGCTGTCAGAGCAATGCCGCTACTTGCAACGGTGCTGTGCTTGAGGAAATTTCGTCGGTGCATTTTCATAGGCCTAGTTTCCTTGAAAAGATCAGAGTGAGTGACATCCTCTCAGTGAATCTGCTTGTGAACAATGGAAACGGCAAGAATGGACAATCGACCAAACACGGCATGTCGCGGTCATAACATCAAAAGAGGTCAAAATGAGTAGAGTTGTGAACTACTCCGAACATGGTGCAGTTGCTGTTATCACCATCGACAGCCCGCCAGTCAACGGGCTAGGTCACGCGGTTCGGAAAGATTTGGTCAAGCACCTCTCCGACGCGCTAGACAACAACACGGTTGAGGCTATCGTCGTACACGGTGCAGGCAAGATGTTCTCCGCTGGTGCCGACATCAAGGAATTCGGGTCCGAGCTTGCGTTCAAGCCACCATTGCTGACTGAAGTCATAAATATGATCGAAGCAGCGGGCAAGCCAGTAGTAGCAGCAATTCACGGGGTCGCCGCTGGTGGCGGTCTTGAACTCGCCCTTGGCTGCCATTACCGACTCGCCGCTACCAACGCGCGGCTTGGCCTTCCGGAAGTAACGCTTGGCATCATCCCCGGCGCTGGAGGTACACAGCGGCTACCTCGGCTAGTGGGTGTGCCGGCCGCTCTCGATCTCATCGTTCAAGGCAAGCTCCATCCTGCTCTCGAAGCGCACAATATAGGCCTGGTCGACGAGCTGTTCGAAGATGACGCCGCTGATGCTGGTATCGCTTACGCCAATAAGCTGATAGTCGACGCTGCTGGCCCGCGGCCAACCCGCAATCAGAACGCGCATATCGAGGCGGCCCATGGCAAGTCTGAGATCTTCGAAGAGTACCGCCTCGGAACTCAGAAGAAGGCGCGCGGCATGCAAGCACCGCTAGCGGCAATCGAATCAATCGAGAACGCCGTCAACCTACCATTCGATGAAAGCATCGAGAAGGAACGTGAGATCTTTGACCTTTGTGTTGAATCTAACCAGTCGAAGGCTATGCGCCACGCGTTCTTCGCCGAGCGCACCGTCGGCAAGATACCCGACGTGCCCAAGGAGACACCGACCCGAGACATCCGTAGAGTAGCCGTGATCGGCTGCGGCACAATGGGACAAGGCATTTCGATGGCATTCGCGAACGCCAGTATTCCAGTAAAAATTCTGGAGGCAGGCCAGGAAGCGCTCGACGCTGGTCTTGAAAAGATCGAGAGGGCCTATAACTCGTCGGTGGAGAAGGGCCGCATTTCGATAGAGGAGCGCGACCACGTCATCTCGACGATCACCGGAACCCTCGAATATGCGGATCTAGCTGATGCAGACTTAGTCGTCGAAGCTGTCTTTGAAGAGCTAGATCTTAAAAAGGCAATCTTCTCGAAGCTAGATGAAGTGTGTAACCCAGGCGCCATACTGGCAACCAATACCTCAACCTTGGACATCAATGAGATCGCCGCTACGACGTCACGCCCCGGCGACGTCATTGGCCTGCACTTTTTCAGCCCAGCACACATCATGCGTCTGCTTGAGATTGTTCGCGGTGACAAAACTGGAGTTGACGTTATCGCTACGGCTATGGCGCTGGCCAAAACACTCCGAAAAACCAGCGTATTGGTAGGAGTGTGCGAAGGCTTTGTTGGCAATCGCATGCTGCTCGCCTATCTGCGCGAGGCCTACTTCCTTCTTGAGGAAGGAGCACTGCCCCAGCAAGTCGATAAGGCAATCTATGATTTCGGCTTCCCGATGGGACCATTCACCATGCTAGACATGGCCGGTCTTACGGTCGGTTACCTTATCCGCCAACATCAGGCAGTAACGAGGCCCACTGATGAGCGTTACTCGGACATCGAGGACCGCATCGTCGAAATGGGTCGACTCGGGCAGAAGACCGGCGCCGGTTGGTACAAGTACGAGGCAGGCACACGAACGCCCGCAGCGGATCACAAGATCGAGGAAATGATTATTGAGACGTCCTCGAACCTTGGTATAAAGCGGCGGGAGATAAGCGACCAGGAAATCATCGAGCGTTGCTTGTACCCACTAATCAACGAGGGTGCCAAGATTCTTGAGGAAGGTATAGCGATCCGTTCCAGCGACATTGATGTGGTCTGGTTGTACGGCTACGGCTTCCCACGTCACCACGGCGGGCCTATGTTCTGGGCGGACCTGATTGGGACCGACACTATCCATGGCAAGATGGTCGAGTTCGAAACCGAGCACGGCAACCTCATGAAACCAGCTGGCCTTCTGAAGGAGTTAGCCAAAGAAGGCAAGGGGTTCGGAGACATTTGATGTTGCTTTGATCACATGACGGCCGGTTCCTGGTTGCTTAGCTAACGAGGCTTTTATCTCAAGACACGTCATCCACGGCAATACACAAGGTTTGCAACCTTCGCAGCGCAAAGCGCTGGAACGAACGTACCGGCGCCGTGTTCCACCAAGCAAAGTGGTCTCTGCCGAACTAGCCCGTCACCTGGCCCAAATTTCTAATGACCTCAGGCGTCAGGTTGGGGTACTTGTCAGCCGGGACGGCGTTATCCGCAACGTCATTGTTGGCGACGCCGCACAGCTCATGTTGCCCGACATTGGCCGTCTACGGGGGCGGGCCGGACGATTTCGAGGTCTGCGGCTTGTTCATACTCACCTCAAGGGTGAACCACTAACGGCTGATGATCTCAACGACCTAGCTTTACTGCGCCTGGACATGGTCACCATGGTTGAGGTGATACAAAACGGTCAGCCAGGTCGCGTCGAGGCTGCGTATCTCGATCCGTCGATGCTAGCCGTTGACGATGGCGTATCCACCAATGGTGCCAACCAAAGTGGTTTGCCCCCATCCAACCCGTTTCTATACGCGCGGGCACGTAACGTTCAGGAGCTCACCCTCGACTTTGAATCAACAATAACTGCCCTCGAAGATGAGTTCGCCCGAGTGGCCCGCAATACTTCCGGCGCTACTGGCACAGAACGCGCCTTGGTAATCGGTATCCAGCCTGACGACGATCACTTCGCCGAGACCCTCGAACTCGTCCGCTCTGCTGACGTCATCATGGCTGGAACCTCTCGTCAGCGTCGCCACCGAATCCACCCAAAGACAGTGGTCGGGCGCGGTAAGTTGCAAGAAATCGTTCTTGAAGCGATGCGCCGCAACGCCGAAGTCGCAATCTTCGACATCGACCTAAGGCCGGCTCAGGCCCGCGCCTTCGAGGATGCCACCGGCCTCAAAGCGATCGATCGTACTCAGCTAATCCTTGATGTTTTCGCACAACGGGCGCGTAGCGGCGACGGTAAGCTTCAAGTGGAGCTAGCGCAGCTACGTTATTCGCTACCCAGACTTACCGAGAAAGACGCCGGGCTCTCACGTTTGACTGGAGGTATTGGTGGGCGCGGCCCTGGCGAAACTGTGATGGAAATCGGACGACGGCGTATTCGTGATCGCATCCGTGCACTTGAGAAGAGAGTGGAAAAGCTCTCCAAGCAACGTGACCTTAGAAGACAACGTCGCCGCCGTGAGCGCACTCCAGTACTCTCGATCATTGGCTATACAAACGCTGGCAAGAGCACGTTACTTAATGCACTAACTAACAGTGAAATTGAAGTAGCCGACAAGCTTTTCATGACGCTCGACCCAACCAGCCGTCGGCTCCGGTTCCCACGTCAGGGCAAGGTCATCATCACTGATACCGTCGGGTTTATTGCTGATCTTCCCGAAGACCTGATCACCGCTTTTCGTGCCACGCTAGAAGAACTTGCCGATGCGAACCTTCTCCTGCACGTCATAGACGCTGCGGATCCACGCATCAACGGAAAAATTGGGGCTGTTGAGTCACTTCTGTGTGACCTGGAACTCAGTGATATACCGATTCTTCGTGTTCTCAACAAGATCGACCTGGTGCCTGAGGACCAAGCCGACAATCTTGTGCGGCGCTTCGCGGCAACTGCGGTCAGCGCGGTTGACCGCAGCGGGCTTGAGGCATTGGTCAACACGGCTGAGAAACACCTGGGAGGAAGTAGCTTCAGCCCACGTTACGCGACGCCCACCTTATCTGGCTGAGGGTCTGCTTGCTATTATTCCGGCATCTCTGAGCATCTCCTGGACCCTATGACGAATCCCGTTTCTAGTTTTCTACGCAAACTCAAGTATGGAGACGATGTAATTGTCGTCTCGGGGCTTCCCCGTTCGGGCACCTCGATGATGATGAAGATGCTCGACGCCGCCGCATTGTCAATTATGACCGACAACGAGCGCGCTGCGGATGAGGACAACCCCAAGGGCTACTTCGAGTACGCGCGGGTCAAGGACCTAAAAGATGAAGCGGACAAGTCGTGGGTGCGCGAGGCGCGCGGCCAAGTGCTAAAAGTTATTTCCCATCTTCTGGAAACTCTGCCGGATGAAAACTTCTACCGCGTTATCTTGGTGCGTCGCGATTTCGACGAAATTATTGCCTCACAGAACAAGATGTTGGAGCGCCGCGGCGAGGAAAACCAGGTTGCTGACTCAACAGTCAAAGAGGCATATATACGCCATCTCGTTGACATTCGCTACATGGTGCGCAGGCGCCCCAATTTCGAAATGATCGAGGTCCAATTTATGCAAGCGATGGAAGCACCGCGGATTTTTGCCACCGACGTCAATAAGTTCCTTGGCGGGAACCTCGATGTTGAGTCGATGATGGCTGTAGTCGACCTTGAGCTGTACCGCAATCGAAAACGAGACGTCCGTGCCGATACAAGTTCGTCATAGAAGTTGACAACTGCATCCATTGTTCAGAATAAGCTTAATACTGCTCGCGGTTTCGGCGACGCTGCTGGACCTTCAGGTTAAGGAACTCGATAAACACCGAGAAGCCCATCGCGAAGTAGATGTAACCCTTAGGAATATGGAAGCCAGCACCGTCCGCGACTAGTGACATACCGATCAAGAGAAGGAAACCAAGTGCCAACATCTTGACTGTTGGATGGCGCTCGACGAAATTCGCAACTGGACTCGCCGCAATCAACATTATGCCGACCGCGATGATCACCGCTGCAACCATGATACGGACGTCATCCACCATACCCACAGCAGTAATGACGGAATCGAGAGAAAATACGATATCAAGAATCATTATCTGGGCAATCACTAGGGCGAAAGATGCCACCGGCTTCGCGGTGGGGCCGTGACCATCACCTTCGATATTTTCATGGATTTCGTGCGTTGCCTTCCCTAGCAGAAATAAGCCACCAAATAAGAGGATCAAATCGCGCCCCGATACACCATGCTCGCCGAAGCTGAATAGCGGCGTCGTCAGCCGCACAATCCAGACAATCAGTATCAGCATGGCGATCCTCATCAGCATCGCCATGGACAAACCTAAGGTGCGAGCACGAGCCTGCTGCCCTTTCTCTAATTTGCCTGAGAGCAACGAGATAAAAACGATGTTGTCTATCCCGAGGACAACCTCAAGAACCGTCAACGTGATTAGGGCAATCCAGGCGTCTGGGCTCGTCAGAAGTTCCATAGCATATAGGGGCTCAACAATTTAAAGCTTGTGCTGTAATCCAGCTTAGCAGTCTCAACTGGGTAGCCCACATCTAGGGTGCGCCATGAAAATGACTGTGAGGAGCAGAAAGGGTTCAGCCCTCCATCGTGGGGGCATGGGGGCAATGGTCTGTCAAGCACGTGAGCACCGCGCAGAAGCCTTCTGCTAAAAATGGCACTATCGACGACGGCCCGTCGGGCCATTGTCCCAGTCCTGAGCGCTCGAGATATCCGGGTAACCCCATTGTTCCCCATTCCAACCTTGGAAGCCTTCCATTCGAAACGCCCAGAAGCCACTCGTTGAATCCGAAGCTACGATCAAACCATCGGCGTTGCGCACGTCCACACCGAAATTCCCGTTGAACACCGGGGTGAAGTCTTCGTTGAGAGGGCCAAGATAGGTGTCATACCAAGCAACGGTCACCGGGTTCTTGGGGTCCATAAGGCTGAAGATCTGGACGCCATCCACGTAACCGGAAACAAACACATATGGCCAACGGACCTCGTGGTTGTGCACTAGGTGCTTCCAATTGGCTGTCCAGGCTCCGATCGGAGAGCGTATATTTTGTCGTTCACCATCGAGTGCCGGTTGAAGATCGAAGATTCGCAACGGCGCGTATTGATACTCAGTTTCGGCGACTACGTAGCGACCATCAGGAGACGGCGTAAAAGTGTGCCCAAAGGTAATCCCAGTGGCCCCAACAATCGACGCGATCAACACAGGGGTCTCGAGATCACTGACATCGTAGACGTAGTAACCACCTGTGCCACCACCGTAGAACCGGTCGGATTCGGTGTCGGGGTGATAGCCAACGTACATGTCGTGGTAGCCACGGAAGTCACCACCCTCCGTACCCACAGGAACGGTAGCCACCAGAGCCTCGTCGGCACGACCTTGGACGACGTAGCCAAGATCGTAGACATGAGCATACGGGCCACGCACGGTAGTGAATAACAGCACCCGACCGTTACTGTGCTTGTAGATGAAGATATTGTGGAAACCACCTGGATGGTCTGGGGCCCGAATGCGTCCCACTTCCCTTACAGCCGATGGATCGGGGAGCCCAGTAACATCAAGAACTACTGCGCCGAGGTCAGCGTCTGGCCCTCCCTGAGAAAACTGTAACGATTGAACGACGTAGTAGCGACCGTCCCACTTGAAGTGTTTGACGTCCATGCCACCACTGCCCTGGTGGAGGTCATCGTTCTCAATGCGCCAGCGGTAGACCACCTCTGGCTGATGAGGGTCGGAGAGGTTGATGATGTCGGTGCCCCTTTCACCATCAAAAATCTTGACCCGCCCAACATACGCGTAGGGCCGATCGAGTTCCTGTTCAATGTCAATATCTGCAACTGATAGACGTGGTCCAAGTGGCAAATGAGAAACCACTTCAATGTTGTCACTGCCACGCTTTTGGGGTGTCCATTGCTGCGCCGCCGCAGTCGCGGAAGCAAGCAAGAAGATGGCAATACCAGTGAATCTTGATACACGGCCGATGTTCATTTCTAACCTCTAGCGAAAGATGAGAATTCCCAGGACTTTAACGGCCACGCAATGCTAGCTCCAGTGATCAGCGTTGTTTGCAAGTGAGCAACATCCAGAAAGCAAGTCAGCATCCACAGTCCAGAACCACTTAATGCCTTCGAGTAGAATCTACTGGAGGCCACGGGTTGAGAGTTGTATAAACAACCCACCTGACGGGAACTTGCCTGAACTCCCTCCCGCATCCTCACAGTTTTTATGCCACAACTAGCTCTACGGAGAGACCGAATGAGAAAGATTTCTATTTTCGTGTTGCTTGTGACACTAGCCACAACAACCACGACCGCACAAGAATCCCAGGAATCCCCAGATCAAGGCAGGATGTTTGTCCTGATGAACTACGTGACCATCAAGCACGGCATGGAACAAGCTTTTATGGCGGCTATGGCTGATCACCTTGAGTGGCATAAGAGCACTAACGATACCCACTACTACAGCGCCGGGCAGGTGATTACGGGGCCTCGAACGGGACAATTCGTCTGGGCAGCAGGTCCGCTAACAGGAGCCATGCTCGATGACTACAGAACATTCGAAGAAACCGACGTGGCAGATTGGAGTAATCGTGGCGGGATGCAATATATCGACGGCATCGAAACCCAGATCTACGGGACGATTCCAGGGCTTGATAACCCCCCGCCACCGGACCACCAAGCAGCTATGGTCAATATCTACGAAATTGACATCGAGTTTCCAGAAATAACCTCGTTCATGCAGTCAGTGGAACAACTTGAAGCTCTAGAGGCTGAAGTCGGCCATGACGACTATCATATGTGGACGGAGGTAGTGTCTGGCGACAGCCTCACTAAGCGCCACTACGTGCAATGGGTGGAAGGATGGGACGACATGCCTGGAGTCGACCCAGTTCGTGAGGCTGAGCTTGCAAACGCTGCAGGAGGGGAAGAGGCTCCGGGAGAACATGTTACGCAACGTCAAAAAGGCAACCATTCACACCATCCAGAATCTGCCAGATTTGAGCTTTCTGCCCGAAGCTCAGTAACACACGATTATCACAGGTACTTTGTAGCAGTAGCATTATTCCGCTCGGGTGCGCACCTTAGAACACCAAGCTTTTATGGCGGTCCCTTCACTTCCCTGATATGAGGAGAACACCCATGACTCGCAAACTCCCCTTGATCGTTTTCTTGGCGATAGTGACCGTCGCTGGATCGACCACAACGGCATCTTCGTCGCCTCCTGAAATCACATTGCCAACAACCAGCCAGCAAACAGGTGCCTACGATGCTGCCCGGCCATTTGGCACCCTGAGGCAACAGGCAAAGATTCAACAGGAGTGGGTTCGAGAGCGACTTGAAATCAACCTGCCGCGGATTATGCGTGAGCAGGGCGTCGACATGTGGATCATATCCATGCGCGAGTACAACGAAGACCCAGTATTTCGCGCCTTGGTCTCCCCTACCAGCTTCGCGGCACGGCGTCGCACTATCTATGTGTTCTTCGACCGAGGGGTCACTGAAGGTGTGGAGCGACTTGCGCTTGGCGGCGGCTCACAGGGCGGTCTATACGAAGCGTTTCGAACGAACTTATCGACTTCAACGACCCAGCAGGCAGAGTTGTGGGGAGCTGGGCAGTGGCGCTTGCTAGCGCAGCTGGTAAGCGAGCGCGATCCTCAGGTCATCGCAGTCAACATCGATCACGAGCACAACTTTGCCGACGGCCTGACCGCTGGCGAGTGGGAACAGATGGCCGAGGCCCTAGGCCAAGATTACGCCTCCAGAGTGGTGAGAAATCCGCGTTTAGCGATCGACTACCTCGCGATGCGGGTGCCAGGAATGACTCCGTACTATCGTCGCTTACAGTCGATTGTCCATGAAGTCATCTCAGCAGCTTTTTCCAATTTGGTCATCGAGCCTGGAGTAACAACAACCGATGATGTTGTCTGGTGGATGCGCCAGCGGGTCAATGACATGGGGCTGGGAACATGGTTCCAACCTTCGGTTAGCATCCAACGACAGGGAGTCAGTGGTGGCCTCGACGTAAACCCGGTGATTGAACGGGGCGATGTGTTGCACTGCGATTTCGGTATTACAGCGATGCGCTTGAATACTGATACCCAGCACATGGGCTACGTGCTACGGGAAGGCGAGACCGAGACCCCTGCCGGTTTGCAGGTCGCACTCGACAATGCCAAGCGTTTACAAGACATCCTTATGGAAGAGATCAAGGTTGATCGTAGCGGCAACGAAATCCTGACGTTAGTGCTCAATCGGATGAAAGCCGAAGGACTCAACGGCACGATGTATACCCACCCAATCGGGGACCATGGCCATGGGGCGGGGCCACTGATCGGTTTGTGGGATTATCAAGAGAACGTGCCGGGACGCGGTGATGTACCGGTAATACCCAGCATGTGGTTTTCAACCGAGTTACAGGTGACAACTCCGGTTCCAGAATGGGGCAACCAGGCAGTGCGCATGGCGATGGAAGAAGAAGCAGAGGTTACCGCCGACGGACGTACAAGGTGGATGCTTCGCCGCCAAAGCGAATTTCATTTGATCTATTGAGCAGCCGGGTTCCAGTTCCGTTACTTTAATAGTTCGCATGGTAAATACCAGAACTATTAAATCGGTACCGTGGCAACCGTTCACTTGATGCGAGGGTAAAACGGCTTGGGGTTCGTGACTTATTTCTCCCGCTCGCCCTTGAAAGTGCCAGGCCCCAGCTGGCCATATTCGCAGGTGCCTTCCATCGTGTTCTCTTCGATCTTGCCCTCGTAGAAAACCTCACCGGCCTGGCTATCGAAGGAAAAAGTCACGCCCTCTTCGGTCACTTTCCCTGTGACGGGAATGTCCTCACCCAGAGCTCCGGTGTACGAGCCAGAGATCTTTCCATCTTCGACGGCTAACACGAACCTCGCCTCGCCACCGCTGACGGCGTCAAGTTCAACTGCCAAAATCCAAGTCCCGTTAACCTGTTGTGCCAGCGATGGGGACACCAACAACATGATACCGACCAAACAACTAATCATCTGCCATGCGCGGATACTGTGCATGAGTTCGCCTCCTTTCGTAGATTGAACGATAGCCACCCTCGCCCTTCCAAACAACGGGGACAAGCGGGGGGTCCTTACTGGTCACCCTTTATCACCCCGATGGCTTATCATGGGTGACTAATCAGCATCTCAATGAGCACTTGAAGCCATTCTCGGAGATAGCATGAAGATACGCTTTCTACTGTTCTCTAGCGTCCTATTGTTCGCCGCCGGGGCAGCAGCCCTTGCCGGTCAGGCAACACGACATGCAATTGGACCAACGAATGTTGCACTTGCGAAAAACAATCATCCTGTGGAGCCCAACGAGGTAATCACCTTCTACGCTGACGTTGCCAGTATCGTCCAGCAGAAGTGCCAGCGGTGCCATCGTCCCAATGCGTCTGGTCCATTTTCGTTAATAAATTACGAAGAGATCGAGGCCCGCACCGAAGCGATCCGTTTCGTACTCGAAGAGAAAATAATGCCACCTTGGTACATCGAACCCGGTTACGGTCCGTGGGCAAACGATTTCGGCCTCTCAGATGAAGAACGTGTCAAGATCCTCGCCTGGATCGACAGCGGTTCAATCAAGGGCAATCCGGAAGATGCACCAGAACCGATCGAGTATACGGATGGATGGACCATCAGCGAACCTGACGCCGTAATCTCGATTCCTGACCCGATCAATATCCGCGCTGACGGGTACATGGACTACATATACGTCTATCAGAAGACGGATTTCCCGGAGGATCGATGGGTTACTGAGGTAGAGATCCGCCCAACGGCACCGCAAGTGACGCACCACGTCGAGATTTTCCTTGAGTCACCCGAAGTCCTGCGCAACATCCGTAACGCCGAGACTAGAGAGGAGCGCAACTATTGGAGGCGCCAATTCGCCGGTGGCCTCAACACGTTTTTCGCTGCTGACGTACCGGGGGCCCAAGGGCTGAAGTTCCCAGCAGGAATGGCCAAACTCCTACCGGCGGGCGCCTGGATCAAGTTTCAGCTCCATTACACACCTAACGGCCGAGAGGCGATCGATCAAACCGAGGTCGGCTTCGTGTTCGCCGACGAGCCTCCTCACAGAGAGGTGCACACAAGCGCGGCCTTCAACACTAGGTTTCGGATACCCCCAGGGGCCAAAGACTACAAGATCTCCGGTGAGTACGAATTCAACGAGGATGGGGCAATCCTCTCGTTGATGCCCCATACACACCTGCGGGGTACGGGGTTTCTCTACGAACTTATCTATCCCGATGGTCGAATCGAAAAGATCCTCCCCGTGGCTCGGTATGACTTCAACTGGCAGTTGAACTACTTCTTCGAAACGCCCTTGGCAGTTCCAGCGGGCTCCAAGCTACGCGCCACTGGGTGGTTCGACAACAGCGCGGACAACCCTGCTAATCCCGACCCGACCCGTGAAGTTCCCTTCGGCGAGCAAACTTGGGACGAGATGATGATCGGCTTTTTCAACTGGATAAAGCATTAGGACAGTGCGTAAGTACACGCTGACTGCGAGCACCATTGCCACGATCATGGCACTTGGCTACGTTTTCGTCGGTATAGCTGACTCGAAACAGCAGGATAGCTACTTCACCGTTGGGAAGTCGCAGGTCGAGGACGGTCGGGCTATCTATAACGCAATGTGCGCGCAGTGCCACGAGGACGTTACCGTCGGTGCCCCTGATATGGCCAGCATGTCTGAGATGTCAGCACGGGCGGTGGTCGCCGCCCTAGAAACTGGCAAGATGCGGGAGCAAGGAGCTGGCTTGAACGACGCCGGCAAACGCGCCGTAGCCGAGTGGGTCACCGGTAAGGCTCTAGTTAAGAACAGCCTCCCTGCAACTGCTTACTGTAGCCACGGCCCGGGCGATGATACGGAAATTTACTGGTCAGGTTGGGGTGCGGGGCTATCGGGCACCGGGTTCCGCAACACCGCAGAGGCCGGTATGACAATCGAAGACGTCCCGAACCTGGAATTGAAGTGGGCCTTCGGTTTCCCCGAACAGGTGCAAACACGGGTTCAGTCGGCCCTGTTGGGCAATCAACTGATTGTCGGCAGCCAGTTCGGCCACGTTTACTCGCTCGATCTCGATAGCGGCTGCGTGCTGTGGGAATTTGCCGCCGATTCGGAGGTCCGCGGTTCTATCACCGTGGGGGAAGGCCCAGGAAATCAGGGGACCGTCTATCTGGCTGATATAGAAACAAATGTCTACGCGCTCGACGTCATAAGTGGCGAGCTACTATGGCGAACCAAGATCGCACGGCACTTGCTACATATAATCACTGGGACTTCGGCACTTCATGACGGGCGCCTTTACGTGCCGATCTCATCAATTGAAGTCGCTGTGGCGGGTGACCCAAACCACCTGTGCTGCACGTCATCGGGGGAACTGGTCGCGCTCGACGCAATCAGCGGCAAAGAAATCTGGCGGCATCGGGTTATCAAAGAGGAAGCCGTCGAAGTGGCGCGTGACCGCAAAGGGCGCCCAACCTTAGCGCCTTCGGGGGCGACGGTCTGGTCGAGCCCAACCGTAGATGTAGCGAGGGGTCTCGTGTACATCGGTACCGGAGAAAACTTAAGCCGGCCCGCAAGTGAAACCAGTGATTCACTCATCGCGATCGACTTGCAGACCGGCGAGACTGTCTGGAAGTTTCAAGCTACATCAGAGGATGCTTGGAACATGTCGTGCTCACAGAGGGGTAACAACCCGAATTGCCCTGATCCCCCTGGGAGTGATCTCGACTTTGGTATGGCACCGATTCTTGCCGACCTTAACGGCAAAGATATGCTCGTCGCCGGCCAGAAATCCGGTGTCGTCTACGCGCTTGATCCCGACAACAGTGGCGAATTGTTGTGGTCGACACGTCTCGGCCGGGGAGGCATGCTCGGAGGAATTCATTGGGGGTTAGCTGTAGACGACAGGCTCGTATACGCGACCATATCCGACCGATTAACCAAAACCGC
>CEQE01052100.1_pt1 | contig 13635 bp, 12 predicted proteins | sample 356201 | NCBI WGS metagenome assembly CEQE01 (sample SAMEA2619970, study PRJEB7988) | marine metagenome | biome: marine biome (ENVO:00000447); feature: mesopelagic zone (ENVO:00000213) & marine oxygen minimum zone (ENVO:01000065); material: "saline water (ENVO:00002010), including plankton...
ATGGCCCAAGGCAAGTAGCGTAGGCAATACCCCCATTCCATGTCTCATGTACCACCAGATATGAACCCAACTACGACGAACCTATGAAACGCGGGATCTGCCTAGGCCGATAGAGGAATGCCCAAGACAGCTGTTCCAAAAACGCGCGTTCGCCTTTGGAGTTGACGACCGTGAGATCGATCTCCACTACCGCATCTTCTTCGTTGATGTCGGTGACGACGCCGTTGATCTTGTGGGGTTCGTCTACCAATACGGTTGCACGGAAGACCGTGTCAATGGAGCGGATGGTTGCTTCCGGCGCCCAGTTGTGAATCATCGCTGCGAGCCACCCCTGGCTCATGACACCCGGTACTATTGCGCCGGGGAAACCCTCCTTGCGGGCCGCTTCGTGATCGACGAATCTGCCGCCACCAAAGCCAACCATTGTGGCGAACTCGCGTACCGTATCCATGGAGGTATCAGGCTCGAAGGCGGGCAGTTCTTCACCATACTGCACGTCCGCTATCTGGTTGATGGTCATTTCGGATTCCTTTCCCGCATTACTATTCGAGTATCTGAATTTGCCACGTGCACCCCATCCGGGTCATAGAATTCTATGCGGGAAACCATAAAGACCATGCGACCGGAGCGCCCTGTCTTTTCGTAGATATCATGCAGGTGCGTGCGACCGGTTAGAGGTACACCGGGTCGAATGGGTTTGAGGGGTTCGACGCCTTTGCCCGCATCCATGCCGACACCGAACCTGGGGAAATCCTCCGGCATCATGCGACCGCCCATCATGCTGCAGATAAAGGTGGGTGGTGCCTGAAAATCCGGGTCGTCCTTATCCAGGTACTTGGCTGCAGTCTCACCACACAACTGCGCGAACTTGACCGTCTTGGCCGGATCGATCTCGAACGGTCTCTCGTCGAAGTCCTCGTTCAAGTATTTCTCTCGCAACGCTGCAATATCTTCCAATGGGTTACCTCGTGATCTTCTCTTTTGCGTTTATGGCCTCAAATTCCTCTGCTCTCAGTGCTTCGACCAGCTCGGATTCATCAGCAATGTCGGCGGGAAACTCGGTGACGCAACGTCCAATGTGACTGACGATGTGAGAATCGCTCCCACCTATCCCCAGGTAGCCCAGCTTGCCGGTCCATTCCCTGGCGATCTGGTCCTCGTTGTCACGGCTGCCACCATTGTAAATCTCTACGATTCGTACCCCTTCGGGCACTCCCAGTTCATCGATATGGGCAAACATTCCTACCGTCTTACGCCCCGGGTGGCAAGGAACTGCGACGGCACCGAGCTCATCAGCAGCAGACAGTACTGTTGCCAGTGGTACCCGAATACTACTGAAGTCGAACGCGGCCAGCAATTTTGACGTTACCCCAAAGAGGAGTACATGACCATACTCAGTCTCGACTTCGCTGCCTTTCAGGATGCACAGATCGAACTTCTCCGCCAGTGCAGCATAGTCCGATTCCAGATCGAACTGGCGATGCTCCGTCAGCACGAATCCATCCACGGGAAGATCTCTGGAGCGTATCCACTGACAGTAATTCTCTACCTTGGCACGACCATCATCCGATTTAACGGAGTGGGTATGCAGATCCAGTATCACATGCTCTCCCGGTTGAATTTTCCTTCGTACCACGCTGCCACAGCAAATGCCGATGTGCAAGGTAGCGTTCGACTCTCCAAAGCATAACTACCCATAACTGGAACTCGGTGCGGAACTTCCATTGTATCTCGTGTGCACCGGGGCGAACTTTTTGTGGGGCTCTATCCCTTCCTCTGTCAACTGATATATGGAGGCCGTCACAGCTCCGTCATCAATATCAAGGTACCCGATGGTTCCCAGCCTAACGGACTTATTATGGGGCAACGTGGGCGATCCCGGATTCACGCAGAGCACATCGCCCACCTGATGGAGAGCTTCCATGTGAGTATGCCCATAGATCATCACCTGCGGCACATCGTCCTTGAAGTATCTATCGATATAGCGCGAGATATGCTGGGGTGACTTGCTCACGGGAGACGGGAAGCGATGAATCAAACCTACTTTGATGCCACCCAGATGCAGCGTCCAGGTCTCTCGCAAGCGTTCATCCTGTAATCCCCTGTCACCGTTGCCCATCGCTACATAGGTCGGTGCCACGCCACACAGACGATCGACGATCTCAAGTGTGTGCAGATCGCCCCCGTGAAGTATGTACTCAACGCCCTGAAAGGCACGGTATACCTGTGGCCATAGATGAGCCAGTGATCCAGGCATATGGGTATCTGCAATCAGACCGATTCGCATCTCAGGGAAGTTCCACAAAGAGTAGTTACAGAGCAGTCAGCATAACGATTTGGGGGGTTTTTTCAATGCCCCGCATACACTAACTGGCGGCCAGATGAGCGAGTAAGCGGCAACCGTCCGAGTATTCATCGATATCTATATACTCATCAATTGTGTGGGGATTGTGTTGGCCCGCGCCCAAGGTGACCGTCGGTACACCTAAAGTGTTCAGGTAGTTGGCATCGAGTCCACCGTTAGCGATAGCCAGCTTTGGTTCACCCCCCAACGTTTCAATTGATGCTTTCGCCCGGCGCACCGGTTCGCTGCTTGCCGACATCCTGAATGCGTTGTAGTCACGTTCAGCCTGGAAGTCGACGCGGCCCGGCTCACCACGGTTGTTGCGGACCTCACCCGCCGCGACCTTGAACGCCTTGCGGTAGGCGGAGGTAATCGTGCGCAGAAAGGCTTTGCTGTGGCTACGGCATTCTCCGGTCACCAGCACGTAGTCGGTAACCTGATTGGATGCTTCGCCGCCGCGGAAGGCGCCGACATTGGAGGTTCCAAAGTGACCGTCCATCATGATCTGGCCGAAAAACCCTTGTTCGGCTACGGCGGCTATTGCCCGACTGGCAATCAGGGTTGCTGATATGCCGTGCTCCGGATGAACTCCGGCATGGGAGGAGCGCCCATGCACATGGGCCCGCCAGCGATCCGCGCCGATGGCACCGATCACGGCAAAATCCGGATGACCGCCATCCACGTTGAATCCGAAGGCTGGATGACCCAGATCCTTAAGCGTGACAACCTTGCTCCCTTCCAGCCCCACTTCCTCCCCTACGGTAAAGAGGAAGGTCAGGGGCGGATGGGGGAGTTTGTGGCGCAGCAACGTCTCCACGACGGTGACCAGCGCCGCCACCGCAGTTCTGTTGTCACCACCGAGGGCCGTGGTACCCTTGGATACGATGCGATCACCGGACAGCTTGGGCACAGCACCCCGGCAGAGTGGAACAGTATCCATATGTCCCGAGAACAATCGGCGTGACTCCTTTCGCCGAACGCCACTGCCGGGTATACGCACGATCAGGTTGCCAACCTGGTAGCCATGGCCGATGCGTCGATGAGCACTGTCGTGTCTGATCCAGGAACTCTTGCACCCTGCTTCTCCAAGTCGCTTGCGAACTTCTGCGGCGACATTGCCTTCCTGACCGCTCAGTCCTTCGATCTTCAGAAGGGCCATTAGATGCGCCAGCGCCCGGCGCTCATCTACCATGTGAAGGGCAAATTCTGTCATCGATGTCGATCTCCTGGACTTCGGATGTTCCGATGGTGACAAGATATACGATTCATAAAACCGACACCACTGTGCGCAACGTGGTTTATCCTCTCACGGGCCTGGTTTATCCTTGTGTAACCCGTTCGAGGGCATTGCATACAGTTCGAGGGCAGAGCCGTGCAGTCACTGGCAGACCTGGCATCAGCCATACAGCGCATAGATGGTCGCAGCTACGCAGCATATCGCGATTTGGTCGGAAGCTATCGTTTCGATCCGGGTTCGCTGCATCTGGATTACATACAGCGGGATCCCTTTGCTCCCCCTTCAAGACTTCGTCTGCGCCTGCCACTTGCCGCTGCCGCTCTCCCCGCCGAGCTCTTTGACACACCCATTCGCACCTTGGCACTGGAGAGTTTCCTCGCCCGCAGATTGCGTGCCCTGCTGGCCGAACGACCGGTCGACCGAAGCAAACAGATCACCGGCAACAGTGGTGACATCAATATCGACGCGGGCGCGCAGGAGGTCCTAAAGAGAACCGCGGCAAAAGTCACGTTGGAGTGGGTCGAGTTACGACTCAGCGTCGGCCTGCCCGCAAAGGGTCGCACGGTTCTGGGTGGGCAGGCTGAGCAGATCCTGTGCACGCTGCTACCGCAACTTGCTGTGGAGACGCTTTGCTGGCGCAACGTGCCTCAGGATGCAGCCATCCACTTCGTACAGTGCATCGACAATCAGGACTGTTTACGCAGTCAACTCGCAGCCAACGACCTAGTTGCCTTCATCGCCGATGGTTCGATTCTGCCCCGAGAAAGCGGCGTTAGTGACCGTCCCCTCAGCTCGGATGATGCAATCGCTTTCAGGACACCCCCGGAGCTTCGCGTAAGCCTGGATCTGCGCCATCCGATCCCGGGTCGAATGGGCGTGGCCGATCCAATGAAGATCACCGGCATGGGGCTTCCCAAGGGAATTACATTGATTGTGGGTGGTGGTTATCATGGCAAGAGCACGCTGCTCGCAGCATTGCAGAACGCAGTGGTACCCCATCTTCCGGGGGATGGCAGAGAAACGGTAGTGAGCCTCGGCGATGCTGTGAAGATCCGCGCCGAAGACGGCAGAAGCGTCTCGGGTGTCGACATCAGCCCCTTTATCCACGACCTGCCGAGCGAAAAGTCAACGCTGTCGTTCTGTAGCGAAGACGCCAGTGGCAGCACCAGTCAAGCAGCCAATATATCGGAGGCACTGGAACTGGGCTGCCGTCTGCTGCTCCTTGATGAAGACACATCCGCCACCAATTTCATGATCCGTGATCGAGCCATGCAGTCCCTTATCAGCTCTGAAGATGAACCGATCACCCCTTTCCTGCATCGAGTTCGGACCCTCTTCGACAAATTCGATTGCTCCACGGTCCTTGTGATGGGAGGGTCCGGAGATTACTTCAGCGTCGCGGACAAAGTCGTGCGTATGCAGGATTATCAGGCCCTCGACGTGACTGACGAGGCGCGCGCCATAGCGCGCGCGTTTCCGCCGGATAGCTGGGCTGAATCTGACTTCGGTGACATCGCAGCACGCATCCCCATCGCTACAAGTTTCGACGTCAGTCGAGGCCGGCGTGACTTCAAGATCGATATCAGAGGCAAACAGGATCTCCTCTTTGGCAGCGACCTGATCGACCTGCGGTTGTGGGAACAGCTGTTCGACAGTAGCCAAACCCGGGCCATCGGCTATGCCATGTATTGGGCTGCCCAAAACGCCATGGGGGATACACAGACCTTGCGCAACGTCATGCAACAACTGGAGCAGCTGTTCGATAGTGCCGGGATGGACACGCTCGATCCGTTCCGAAAGGGTGAATCACACCCGGGGGACTTTGCGCGCCCACGCGTCTATGACGTGGCTGCAGCTATTAATCGGTTGCGTTGCCTGCAGGTCGAGGGGCGTGGTTCAAGCAAACATCACTAGATCGTCAGCACAACGAGGACTGCAGTGGTCCAGTTTTGCGACAGAGCAGATTACTCAGTCTATCGGACTGGTTGATATGTCATCGGCGTCGGCCTTCAAGCGCGAAATGATCCCTCGTCCTCTGCCTTCGAATCTCCGTTCCCGGGCACCGCCTTGACCTCATCCTTCCCTTCAGCGGGAGAATAGATATCGCTTTGGATATCAGCCAGGCTCTTCTCGGTGATCGGCCAGGTCCACAGGAATGGCATGGAAATGATTTTGAACAGCGCCGGTACTACCGAATAGAGGCAGGCAACCCAGATCAGTGTCGCCACGGTATTGGTGGTGTTCTCGGGATCGGCAAGTTGATCGAACCCTCCCCACACCGCAAGGCTGGTGCCGAGAAACAGCCCGACGGCAGCTGCAGCCTTGCCGATGAGGCCACTGATAGCGAAGTAGGCGCCCGCACGCTGCTGGCCGGACGTGCGGGTATCCACGTCTATGATGTCCGCTGCCATCGACTGGGTGATTGCACTCAGACCACCCATGGCGGAACCCTTAAGGCACATGACGATGATGAAGAAGAGGAATTTGCCGGTTTCGATACCCTCGAACTGGGCAATGATCGTGTCGAACCATGCCTGCGGCAGCCAAGCCAGCAGGTTTTGGATCTGAAACGCGCTGAACCACTCGTTCGGTGCCCATGCAATGATGGGAATCCCGCAGGCCCAGAAGGAGTACCAGATGATGGTTGCCATGGTTGCCCGGTGTTTGCCGATCTTGGCACTCAATTTTAGCCACAGCGGGATCGCGGCGGCCTGGGATATGAAATAGGGTGCCAGATAGAAGCCATACAGCGCCCCCGCAACCAGTACATGTTCTACAAAGAAGAAACTCAGCGCATTGGTCATATTCTGGCCGATGCCACCGACGGTAAAGATAAGTATATAACGGAGGTAGACCTTGTTTTGCAGCACCAGTACGAGGCCCTGCATCAGCGGTATGCGTTCCTGCACCCGTTCCCGCACCGGGAATTCGGGCACTACGATCAGCGCATTGAGGGTCAGGATCGGCATCACGATCAGCATGGCCACTGACAGGAAAAACACTGCATCGATGGGCCGGGTATAGCCCAGGAAGAAAATAATAGCCGGCGTGAATGCGGACACCAGTGCACCGGCGGTCCCAAATGCCTCCCGCCAGCTCGTTATCGAGGTACGCTCATTGTAGTCGGCACTGAGTTCCGCCCCCCAGGCCCGGAAGGGGAGATCCTTGATGGTAGAGCCGAGATACACCAGTGCCAGCGTGAAGAAGAGGTAGGGATAGCCTGTGTTGAAGGTCATACCCAGCCAGGTAACCTCCTCGAACTCCATCGGTCTGACGAAGAGCAGCCAGATCCCGAGGGCAAATACCGGAGTGCCGATAAAGACGTAGGGTTTGCGGCGTCCCCAGCGGGTGCGCGTTCTGTCGGAGATGAAACCGATGATGGGATCGGTAACCACATCGCTGAATCGCGTCAGCATCAGTACGGTGCCCACAGTTGCCAGGGATAGGCCATAGCCATCCCTGCCGGCATAGACTGCAGGCAGGTAGACCGCCATCGGCAGTCCGACCAGCGCCAGGGGCAGGCCAGGGGCTCCAAAAGCAGCCATAATCCAATGGGATAGCGGCTTTCGCCCCGCCCCCGTCTGCGGAGCGTTCCCGGTCGTAGGAGTGTCTGTGTCGCTCATCTGCTGTCCCCAATACCCTTCATCTTTTGCGGCTACTATATCGTAAGCGAACGCGAAATGAATAGAGAAAGTGCAAATAATACGGGACCGTTCCCATGGCTATTTCGGCCTCCGTAGCAGCGGCCAGCCATCAATCCAATGCCCTGGGTGGTCCAGACCGTCATTGGCTCGATTGTGCGGCTCTGGTTTCGATGCTGTATGATGCCACTCATCCACTGAGGCAAGCCGCAACAAACCCCAGGGCACTCTGACATGATCTCTTTCCAAGGAAAAACTCGTGGTGCAATACTTCTCCCTGTACTCGGTGTCTTGGGGGCAGTGGCAGTCACCGGCGCTGCGGTCTACTTCTTCTATTGCCCTTGTGAGCGCACGCCAGGCGGGTGGCTTTTGGGAACCGAAGTATCTGAACCCGTAAGCGACTGGTCCTTCGCCAATCAAGTGCCGCTCTGTCAGATTCAGGTGTCGGGATGGCTTCCTCACTCGGTCAACTTGAACTGTATGTCCGCTGACGGGAAGCTGTACCTCAGTTGCGCCAGTTGCGATGGCAAACGCTGGTCGACATACGCGCTGGCAAATCCCAACGGCCGCATTCGGATGAACGGGTCGGTCTATCCCGTGACACTGACCCGTGTGCTGGACCCGAAATTGCTGGACGAGGCCTGGCAGGCGCGCGCTGCGAAATTTGGGAGAGAGGCCCGACCGCGACAGGAGGGGTGGTGGTCCTTTAGTTTGAATTCCAGGTGACGATGAGCAAGCTTGGTGACCGGCCCTTCGAGTCGTCGACACAGCTGAGTCGTTAGGGACCCTATAGGATATACCGTCAAGAGAAGGGACACTGCTTTGCCGACCAATTGTACGGCGTGACAATTCAAGACCCGTTCGGGCAGGAGTCCGCGCCACAAGGATCAGAGCATGAGTTTCGCGTAGCGCCCCACTAGAACCGTTAGTGTGGGGAACAAGGGGCGCGCGGACTAACGAACGTCGTATCGGATGAAGGCTACAAAGGCACCGGCAAAGGCCAGTACGGTGAAGACCGATAGCAAGCCGAAGTCGAGGATGGAGGCTTTGATCGCCGAGCCTACCGGCTCTTTGGATGCGATGAACTTTGGCATGTCGCTGGCATCGACCGCTTCATTACCGCTGCCGGTCATCCAAAACATGCGTCTATTGCCGCTCCTCTGTGCTTCGTCCCGGCGTGCTTGCATCTCCTTTTGCCACTTCCCCTCTACGTAGGCGTTATACGTCTCCCGAAAGGCGAACATCTGGTCCTCGTAACGCTTCTTTATGGACGTATTGGTGCCACCGAGGTTCATTGCCGTCAATTTGTAGGCGGATGCAGGTGAAAACCGTGACAGTAGAAACGCGAGACGCTCCTGTTCGGCCTTGGCGTTTCGCAGATCTTCATTGACCTGTCGATTGTGCTCTGCCAGCTCCTCTTCCATTTGTGCTTGCAGCTCGTCGACTGACTCCCGGAATTCGGGCATATTGGCTTGATAATACGCGCGTCGCTCCTGCTCTGGTAAGCCTTCTGCCGGCGCCATCATCTGCCGCCACATGCTCCGCCTTGTCTCGTCCGTCTCCTGTTGGCGGTCCGTACGGTAACGGTCCTTCTGACTCTCGATCTCCGCCACCGTCGGCACATCGACGAGCTGGCCCGCTGCCATTGTGGCACCGCGCGGCACGATCAAAACCAGCGTGATCCAGGCGACGAGCAGCAGCAGAAAAGAGACTGAAGACGCACGAGTCAGCGAAGAGACCAACAGCCCCAGCGCGATGAAGAACGTGAAATAAAGAATCGATACACCGAGTAACGTGATCAGCTTGATCCAATCCGATCCGGTCATCGGAACCCTGAACAGGAACAGTAGCAGCAGCCCCAGCAGTATGGGAATGAGAAGGGGAATGGTCAGTCCGAGCCAAGCCCCAATCATCTTGGCCATGAGATATTGGGCACGAGGAACGGCGTTGGAGAGAACGAGTTTCAGCGTGCCACTCTCTCGTTCGCCATTGATGGCATCATAGGTGAACACGATAGCGAACAGGGACAGCACGACCTGAACGATGAATCCGAAGTCGATGTATCTGAAGACGGCAAACAGGGGATCGTCTGAATAGGCGCTCTGCTCCAACTTGACGTCATGTCTAGCTTCAATCTGTGAGAGCCGGCCAACGTCGTAATTCACACCGGAAACGAAGATCTGCATGGGATCGGGTTCACGATACACTTTGGTCTGCAGATTGCGGAAGGAGGTCGCTTCCGCCACTTTCTGGTCCACCAAACTCGTCGCCATCTCGTATTGAGCCAGTGACGACCTGTATTCCCGTACACCGATGAATATGCTGAGCAGGATGAGCACCGAACATACGCCGAACGTGGCGACGAACTTGGGACTCTGCAGGATCGCTTTAAGCTCTTTCTCAATCAGTATCTGCAGCACGATCGATCTCCGCTGGCGGCAATCTTCCCCTAGCGCAGGTCGAAGCGCAGAAAGCGCACAAACGCACCGGAAAAGAAGATGGCGTTGAACATGAACAGAAGGCCAAGGTCAGGAAGTGATGCCTTGATGGCCTCACTGACGGGCGGCTGCGCATACGCAAACACAGGCAGCTCTCTCGTGTCTATCGCTTCCGGTTCTTCGTCGTCACCACCGCCGTGTCTTCTGTGTCTTCCCCAGTAATCCACGTTCTTGCTCCGCATGAAGGTGGCATATTCCTCCTGGTAGGCATTGGCCGTGGCGAGGTAGGAAGATCGCAGTTCCATCGAGGTGTACGCCAGGTCAGATGCGGCCAGCGAGAATGAGGCCGTCGGCGAGATGCGTGCCAGCGAGAGGGCAACACCGGTTCTGAGATCCGATTTAGCAGCCCGCTGTTCGTTCAGCTGCTCGACAAAGGTGTTCATCTTCTCATCCTGCAACGCCTGCTGTTCGGTCGAGAAGGCGCGCATACCGTCCCTCATCTGACGGTGATCATCGTTGTAGTTGACTTTCATCCACCTCTGCATGGCATCCATTCGCTCGTTCCAGAGCTGAGCGGCATACTTGCTCTTTTCATAATCGATCTCGTCGACGCTCGGCACCTCTACGCTTCGACCGGCTACCAGAACCGATGTCCTGGGGATAATAAGGACCGCAAAGATCCATACCACCAGCAATGACATCAACGAAGCCGATGAATTCTGCATGAGCGTCGACATGAACACCGAGAGTGTCAGAAACACACCGAAATAGAGGACGCCGGCGAGTATCACCATCCCGAGACGTAGCCAGGAGTCCGTATCCATGGGCACACCCAATACGGGCAGCATCAAGCATCCAATCAGGATGGGAATCATCAGCGGAACGATAAGAGCGAGGAACGACCCAACGATCTTGCCGAGAATATACTGGTCACGCGGAACAGGATTCGCAAAAGCAAGGCGCAGGGTGCCACGTTCCTTTTCTCCGTTGACCGCGTCGTAGCCAAACAAGATGGCGAACAGCGACAGGATGATCGCGAATATGAATTCCAGATCCAGATAACGAAACACGGCGAACAGGGGATCTTCATTGAAGCGGCTGCCTTCGGAACGCAACTCGCCGCGGGCCTGCATGTTGACCGTTCGACCGATATCGTTCGATACGCCGGAAACCAGCGTGGCCAGCGGCTGTGGCGGCAGGAAGATGCGGTGATCAATGTCGCCCCAGTCCGTCAGACCTTGCATCTGTTGAATGTTCTCCGCGACGGCAGCCTCGTATTCCTGCCGGCTGACTTCATAGTTGCGCGCGCCGACGTAGAACGCCAGAAGAATCAGGACGGCACAGACACCAAATGTTACGGCAAACTTGGTTGTGCCGATGATTTCCCGCAATTCCTTATCCAGTATGATCCTGAACATAACTCAGACTCCTGCGCGCCTCGCGCTATTCGTTCGTTTCGACAGGTTACTCCGCTTCCGGGGCCGGCGTCGACTCTTCATACCCAGCCATATATTGTACATAGAGTTGTTCCAGATTCTCGTCTGCAAGTTCTGATGCGCTCCGTTCCATGACCAGTACGCCCTCATTCATAATGCCGATGGTGTCGGACACATCCTTGGCTCTAAAGATGTCATGGGTAGACATTAGGATCGCCTTGCCTTCACCGCGAAGGTCCTTTAGGAGCTCAATGAACTCAAGGCCCGCATGGGGATCGAGCCCAGACGTGGGTTCGTCCAGCAGAATCGCCGGCGCATCTTTCAATATAGCAATGGCAATGCCGCATTTCTGGCGCATTCCCTTGGAATATCCTTTCAGTCGCCTGCCATGCGCGGCTTCATCGAGCCCGACCCGCAGGAGTACATCGCGATAGTCATCCTTCGAGTAATCGTGCTTACCACCCAGTCTAGCGAAGAAATCCAGATTCTGAATTGCGGTGAAATTCGGATACAACATGACGTTTTCCGAGACGTAGGCGATGCGCTCCTTCGCTTTCAGGGGCTCCTTGTGAGTCACGATCCCATCAACCAGGGCCTCACCGGAGGTGGGTTCGATGAAATTGAGAAACAGGTTGATGGTGGTCGTTTTCCCGGCCCCATTGCCGCCGAGCATGGCAAAGACCGAACCTGGATTTACCCTGAACGAGACGTTATCGAGCGCTAACGTGCCGTCTTCGTACCGCTTTGTGAGGTTAACCGCCTCGATACGGGGCTGCGTCGCGGCCGCAGCATCAGACTGTATGCTTGCCTCCGGTCTCGTGTCATCATTCATCTGTCTGCCATACCTTGCTGCCGGTCCGCGTCCAAAGAGCTACTCAACCGGTCATTTTGATCCGAGATCAGCGTCGTGACAACTTAATTCCGAAGATTACGATGCCTACAACCAGCCCAACGATCAGCAGAACGATGAAAAGGGTGCCAAAAACGTTGGCTTCCTGCGTTATCTGAACGGTGACCGTCTTGTCTTCCCCGCGTATTGGGAGATCATCGGACAGTGAATTCGTCCTCACTCGTACTTCGTACCGTCCCGGCGTGATATTGGCCGGCGGCGTGATGAATAGTCGAACCTTGGCTTCCGCGTTTATTTCCAGGGTGGAAACCGTGCTCGGCTCAACTCGCTCCTCCCAGTTAAAGGGTGGGTCCGCTTCCACCCGAACATTGTCGAGTCTTCTGGTCCCCTCATTGACCACTTCGAGTATCACCTCCACCGTCTCTCCCGCTGCAATCGCGTGAAACAGTTGTGGTGCTCGCACCAGAATCTCGCCGACGCCTCTCGGTACCAACTCCAGAGCGGAATAGCCAACACTCAGTGACTGTAGTTCCTCTTCGGAGATGGTCCGAGCTTTCAGATCGCCGATCTCCTCAGAACGCTCTCTCGGCAGCGCAACCGCGTAGAAGGAGATCTGTTGTTCCATTTTGACCAGATCCGTAGGTTTTTCGGGAAGGAATACGCGCAAGGCAATCTGCCGCGTGTTGACGCCTTCCTTGAATTGAAACTGGCTGAGCCGACTGCCCGAGGCGGAGTCGAGGAAGTAGCGGTTGATCTCCGACGGCAGATTGACAACCTCGAGCTTGAATGTGTCTGATTCGCCACTGAAGAGTTCTATGGACAGGGCATAGTCCGTCGTGCCACCCAACTCGACTTCCTGTGAAAACTGTTCCGACTGGATAACCGCTTTGTTAACCGTCGCGTCCTTCTGCAGAAAGACTTTCAGGCGCCGAGACGCGCCATTGCCGTAAATAATGTTAACTGATACGGCATCGGCGTCCACCAGCAGTGAGAAGTCAAGCTCGACCGGATCGCCGAAGTGCAACTCATCCACTTTAGCTTCATAGGGCAGGGCAATGATTGCGTCGCTGTCATCGAGCAGTGAAACGTAGACGTCGTGAATGATGTCGGGCTGTAAGCTCTTCCATAGGTCGTCTTCGAATTCGATGAGCTGCTGAAATTCCGACCCGCCGGCCGCGGCGTTTGCGATGACGAGCCGAACCTGTTTTGTGGTGCCCGTACCCTGATATTTGATGGCGCTGTGCACCGTCACATATTGAGCCTCGAAAAGCACGGACAACATCTGCTGCTGATAATTCACCTCCGACTCGATGAACTTGACCCTGGCCCTGTCGAGTTCGGTCTGTGAAATCAGCTTATCGGCAAACAGCCCTTGCTGACGTTCATACTCCGCCTTTTCGACCTCATAGGTCGTCTTTGCCCGTTTCAGACCCAGCAGCAAATACTGATCATCACGTTCATTGAAAAATGCGCTCTGTGCTGCAACGACACACGGCAGAATTAGCCCGGTGATCGTTATTAAGATCAGAACTGTCCGGTAACGCTTCTCATGCATCGGCAAAATAAACCACATTTTGACCTGGAGCGCAATAAAGCGTCGTTTACAGCGTACTTTAGTAAAGCGTGACACGGCCCCCACGGAGGTGGACAACGGACAACTTTACGTTCTATGGTATGGTCGATTTACAG
>CEQE01110204.1_pt1 | contig 13632 bp, 12 predicted proteins | sample 356201 | NCBI WGS metagenome assembly CEQE01 (sample SAMEA2619970, study PRJEB7988) | marine metagenome | biome: marine biome (ENVO:00000447); feature: mesopelagic zone (ENVO:00000213) & marine oxygen minimum zone (ENVO:01000065); material: "saline water (ENVO:00002010), including plankton...
GTCCTGACGTAAAGGTCGAACGTGCCGCGGCCATGGCCGGCCTCGACGAACCCCGCCGCCATCGTCACCTCGTACAGGTCGGTCGAGAGCGCGGTCGGCATCGCTATTTGCTATCTTAGCGTCCATGGAGCCGGCTGCACTGCTGGTCGTCGACGTGCAGAAGGATTTCTGCACCGGAGGCACCCTGGCCGTCCCCCGCGGCGACCGCGTCGTCGCCGTCCTGAATCGGCTCGTCGGGTCGTTCGACCGGCGGGGCGCCCTGGTTCTCGCTTCGCGCGATTGGCATCCCGCCGAGACGGCCCACTTTCGCGATGCCGGCGGCGCTTGGCCACCGCACTGTATCGCCGGCTCGGACGGCGCGGCATTCCACGACGATCTCAACCTGCCCGAAGGCACGGTCGTGGTCAGCAAGGGGATCGGACCGACCGAGGACGGCTACTCCGCCTTCGACGGTCGGACGGATGCCGGGCTGCCACTGCTCGAGGCGCTGCAGCAGCGACAGGTCATCCGGCTGTACGTCGGCGGCCTCGCCACCGACTACTGCGTGAAACACTCGGTCCTCGACGCCCTCGGTCACGGCTTCGAGGTCACCGTCTTGATCGACGCGATCGCCGCCGGCGACCTGAGCCCCGGCGACGGCGCCGCCGCCCTCGAGGCGATGGCCGCCGCCGGCGCCAGGCTCACCCGCAGCGACGCTATCGAAGTGTGAAGGCCGTTTCCATGGTACGAGGCGGGGCATTGCGCCGTCGATCCCGTCGGCGGCCGTGGAGCAGGCTGGCGGTCGTTCTCCGCAGGTGTGAGCCATCCATCGACCGCCGTCGAACATTCACACAGCCTGTTCTGTAGTCGAGCAGCCAGGCGACCGCCTCCCTAAGAAGGGATCGACTACCGCAACGCCCCGCCTCGCGCTCAAGACCATTTCCTCAAGGACCGTACAGACGACGGGCGCGGCCCTGGCCGCGCCCGTCCATCTCGAAACGATTCGTATCCCGGTCAGCCTACGGCTGGTCGCCGACCTGGACGACCGGCTCCTCGGGCCGCGGCCCACCGCTGAAGGTCAGCATGTGGTCCCGGATCGACCGGATCTGCTGCTCGGCATCCTGATCGAACTGCTGATAGAAGGTCTCCGGATAGTTCGGCCAGAAGGCAGGCATCCGGGTCCCGGGCTGAATCGTCTGGGGTATCCGGATCCAGTCGATGACCCAGTCGGCCTGCAGCCGCTCGGGCGTCATCCGGAGGTCGGGTGCCAGGTTCTCAGTCGGCTGGTCCTCGGGAATCGTGTCGAGCACGTGGCACTGCTGGCACCGGAGCAGGTCGAACAGTTCCTCGCCGGTCGCCATGAAGTCACCCCGCGCCGACGCCACCGTATGCGCCCGGAACGGGCCGATCGCCTCTGACACCGCGGCGAAGTACCCGAGGAGCTCGTTCCACTGCTCGTCCTCTAGGTCGAAGGTCGGCATCCGGACGTCGAGCCACGGTCGGATCGAGATCGGATCCTTGAAGAAGGCGTAGTTCCAGTCGGGCTTCACCTTAGCGCCCTGCGGCGTCAGGAGCGGCGGCGCCAGTGACGGGTCGTCGACCAGCGTCACGTAGTCGCCGCCGTCGTTCTCGATCTCGTGGCACGCAACACAGTTGCGCCGTCGCGTCAGCGTCCGTCCGACCCTGAGCGCGTCCTGCCGCGCCGAGCCCGGCACGAGCGCCGCGGTCGGCTGGACCTCGCGCTGGAAGCTCATGATCGCGGTGACCAGGAGGTGGGTCTCTTCCTCGCTGAACCCGTAGTCGGGCATGCGCAGCTTCTCGAGCGGCTGCAGCACACGGTTCTCGTCGTAGATCCCAGGATCGAGCAGCTTGTTCTCGAACCAGTCGATCTTCGTATGCGGAATCTCGACGTGCGCGAAGTCGAGCTGCGTGATCAGCTTCGTGCCTTCCTCGGACAGTTCTGTCCCGATCGGCTGCGTCTCCTCGAAGCCGGGGATATCGTGGCAGCTGAAACAGCCATACCGGCCGATGACCCGCTCGCCCAGCTCGACCGTCCGCTCCTCCGCCGACAAGGCGGCCACCGTCGCCTCCGCCTCGGCGGTCGGCACGATCGCCTTCAGGTAATCCAGCAGCACCTCGTCGGCGTAGGCCTGGTCGTAGGTCGCTTCGGCCACCCGCGGCGTGCCGCCGGTCAGCGACATCAGGTAGGTCGCCACGTCGGCCGCCTCGTCGTCGGTGAGGCGCAGGTCGGGCATGTAGGTGCTCTCGCTGTAGTGCTGTGGATCGCGCACCCAGTCGAACACCCACTCGTAGGTCGTCTTGCTGCCGATGTTCTGCAGCGCCTGGCCGAACGTCCGCCGCGGGCCCGCCTCGAGACGCCCCTCGTCGCCGGCTACGTGGCACGCCAGGCACCCGACCGATTCGACGAGGCGCTGGCCCTCAGCAGCATCGCCGCGCCGAGGGGACCGCACGGCGAATTCGAAGTCTGTCGAGGCCGCGAATAAGTAGGCGACCGCAGCGTCGATCTCGGCCTCGTTGCGGCGTGCATCCTCGGGCGTCGACGTGTTCGACCCGTACCAGACCCTCGGCATCCAGGTCGTCTGCTTGATCGCGCGGGGATCGCGAATCCAGCCGGCGACCCACTCAGGCGTCAGCTTGGCTCCTATCCGCCGCAGACTCGGGCCCGGCTCGCGCAGCTCCTCGAACCCGGCCGTCTTGTGACAGGTGTAGCAGCCGGCTCGCTCGTAGAGTCCATAGGCGAGGTTGAGCACGCCGGCCTCAGGCACGTGCACCTCCTCGAGGTGGCACTTCGCGCACGACGCCTCCGCCATTCCGCTCGGCAGCATCGGGTAGTCCCAGAGATGCGGCTCTTCCCACCCGTAGGCCTCGACCCATTCGTGCTCCTGGTCCAGGCTCACCGGCGTGTGCGCGGCATCTCGGAAGCTGATCGACTGCGGCATCCCCTCGTGACAGACGGTGCAGCCCGTCGTCTCCAGCGGGTGCGGCGACCCGCTGCTCACGTAGGTGTCGAGGTTCGGGTGCGTGGCGAACGGCTGCGGATACGCCTCGTAGCCCTCCCGGTCGATCGCCAGATGGCAGGTCATGCAGCGGTCCATCTTCGGCACACGGATGAAGTTCAGATCGTCGAGGATGTTCGGCAAGATGACCTGGCGCACCGTGATCGAAGGCGCCATGAAGTCGATGAGCGGCGCGTTGAGCAGGTAGTCGTCGATCAGGCTCGGGGCCAGATCCGCCAGCAGCTCTTCCAGTCGCGTCGTCTCCGAGGTCAATCCCCGAATCTCGTCGTCGAGATCCGTCACGCCCTGGCGGATCTCGCTGATCTGCCCTCGCAGCCCGTCGCGCTCGGCCGTCAGCCGCTCGGCCTCAAGTCCCAGCGTCAGCCACTCGTCGTATTGCGCCGCGACCTCCGCCTCGCGCTCGGCGAACGCACCTTCCTCCGCACCCTCACGATCGATCTCCAGCGTGTACTTGTCGACGTCGTAGTCGGCCTTGGCGAACTGGTGAATCTGGCTGGCGACCGTCAGTTCGATCGCGACGGCGGCCTCCTGCGCCTCGAGGGCCGTGAGTTGTTCCTCTTGCCCGACCAGCGCTGCCTCGGCCGTCGCGCGGTCGGCCTCTAATTGCTCGAGCACGGCCGGATCGACCTCGGCGTTGGCCGCTTCTAGGGCCACGCGAGTCACTTCCGTCTCCAATTGCACGAAGCGGCGCTGGTAGTTCTTCCACTCGCGGTCGTAGTCGTCCCAAACCATCCAGAGGGTGGAGATGAAGAGCAAGATGCTCGACGCCGCGAAGATGACGTTCAGGAAATCGATGTTGTAGGCGTGTCCGACAGCCTTCTTGTCAGCCATATGGGTGATCGATCAGATGTTGAAGAAGAGCTCCCCAATCGCGACGACGTACTTCAGGTTGAACAGCCACCGTGCGAGCATCTTCACCGGCAGCGAGAGCATGGACAGGAAGAGAAACGCCGTCACGTAGAATCGCGCCGGCCCAAGCTTCTCGTAGTACCGCTTGAACACCGTGCGCGCGAACACGACCGGCAGCCCGAAGACGTAGAACGAGACGAGCAGGATCCCCGGCAACTCGCGGAACAGCCAGTGCGACGGCATGCCAACACCCAAGCCTCGGAGCCAGATGTACTCCGACAGGTTGACGTTCGTCAGCGCCTCGAGCTTGTGGATGTCCCAGTACTCGAACGGTCCGAAGAAGTTCCAGTTCGGCCCCCGCAGGAACGTGCCGAGCACGATCAGCGACGACCAGAGCACCACGAAGCCAAACAGGAAGATGGTGATCTCGGCCTTCCGCTCCTTGAAGGTGTAGTAGCCGTTCCCCTTCGGGTTGGTGTCGATGTACGGGATCGCCATCAGGCCGACGATGATCAGGCTGGGCAGCACGACGCCCGCCAACCATGGGTCAAAGTACACCAGCATCTCCTGGAGTCCGAGGAAGTACCAGGGCGCCTTCGACGGGTTCGGGGTCGCCGCGGCGTTGGCGGGCTGCTCCAGCGGCGCCTTCAGGACTATCGACCAGACGATCAGGACCACCGAGCAGAGCACCAGGCAGATCAGTTCGATGTACACGAGATCCGGCCAGACCCAGACGCGGTCTTCCTCCACCTTCTCCGCGACCGGCTCCGCGTTGGCGATCCGCTGATCGTTCAGGACCGCCTGGCGCATCGAGTACCAGGTGAAGAACAGCAGCAGGAAGATCAGCCCGACAATCGGCACATTGTCGGGCTTTCCGATGATCAGCCTGAAGTTCTCGTCGAGCAGGCCGAGCCCGAAGAACAACACGAGGAAGATCTGCAATCCGTAGCCGACGCTCGGTTTCACGAAGAGATCCCGCCGCCACACCGCGAACACGAACGCACCCGTCGTCAGCAGGAAGAAGACGCGGGGATCGGCGAAGAAGTTGAAGAATTCCTTGATCGCATCCATAGATTCAGACTCGAGCTGTCCTCAGGCTCTAGAGCGGACCGGAGATACCGCCGTCTTTGCGCACGCGCCAGAAATGCACGGCCATCAGCACCGCGATCGCGAGCGGCAATCCGACACAGTGCAGGACGTAGAACCGGAGCAGCGCGCCCTCCCCGACGAACGTGCCCCCGAGCAGCGCGAACCGCGCATCGTCGGCCGCGTGAATGAGCTGCACGTCGCCCAGCGCCAGCAGCGAGGCGCCGGGTCCCTCATAGCCGAGGAACGGTGTGGCCCTCGCCATGTTCGACCCGACGGTGATCGCCCAGATGGCCAGCTGATCCCACGGCAGGAGGTAGCCGGTGAACGACAGCAGCAGGGTCAGCACGAGCATGATGACGCCGACGTTCCAGTTGAACTCACGCGGTGGCTTGTACGACCCGGTCATGAACACGCGGAACATGTGCAGCCAGACGGTGATGACCATCGCGTGGGCACCCCACCGGTGCATCTCGCGCATGATGCCGAGCGGCACGTGCTCGCGCAGCCCGACGATGTCGGTGTAGGCGTACTCCAGCGTCGGCCGGTAGTAGAACATCAGCAGTACGCCGGTGAAGGTCAGTGTCAGGAACAGGAAGAAGCTCAGCCCCCCCATGCACCAGGTGTAGCGCAGCCGGACGCCCGACTTCCTGATGCGCACCGGATGGAGGTGCAGGAAGACGTTCGACAGGACGACGAGAACGCGGTTGCGATCGGTGATCGGCGCGTTGTGCCGAAAGACCGACTTCCAGATCTGCGTCTCGGTCAGCCAGTTCCAGGAGCGCTCGAGGGCGCCCTCCTTGGGAGCGACGGTCTTTGTATCAGCCATGAAGACTCGGAAATCTACCTAGGGAATCAGGTCGGTCACTACACGCGCAGGAACGATTCGGGATCGGCCCACTGCCCGAGCTCGAACTGGAACTTCTGCGCCTTGTCCACCAGGATCTGGCCGTCCTCGGCCAGCACGATGCGCGCCCGTTCGAGCGGACGCGGGGCGGGCCCTTCGAAGTTGATGCCCGTCGGCCGGAAGCCGCTGCCGTGGCACGGACACTTGAACTTGTCCTCCGCCGACAGCCAGTTCGGGGTGCACCCGAGGTGCGTGCAGGTCACCAGGAGCGCATAGAACCCGGCGGCCTCCTGCACCATGTCGCTCGGTGTCCGCACGATCCAGACGCCGAATCGATCCTTCCAGCGCTCGTCGACGCCGGGCGCGTACTCGTCCGGAAACCCGATTCTGAACTGCTGCGGTGGCTCGTTCAGGACGTTTGGAAACATGAAGCGCCCGGTGGCGGCCAGCCCAGCCGCCGAGGCCGCCGTGAACGACCCCCAGGCCAGGCCGATCCAGCCCCGGCGCGACAACAGCGGTGAGGTGTCGTCCTCGACCTTCTTCTTCGCCGCCGGCCGCCGTGGCGCGGCCGCGGCCGACGTCGTCTTGCCCGCGAGGCCGGGCGGCACCGAGGGCGGGGCGGGCTTGGCCGCCGGCTTCGGAGCCGGAGTGCCGGACGCCGGAACGTTGGGTTCGTCTGCCATGAAATCTGCTTTCTTCTGCTCGCGCGGTTATGAATGCACCTACGTCCGACGAATCAGCCTCGCGCCTGCCCTTCCGCTTCGGCCGCCGCCGCGTCGAGCGCAGCCAGCGCCTCGATGGCCGCCTGCCTCACACGCAGACTCTCGTCGTCCCGGCTCAGTTGAGCCACCGACTCGCGGAGCCCCTCGGCGCCGAGCGCCGCCACGGCGTTCAAGCCGCTGATCATCACGTCGCCGACCCGGTCGATCTCGTCAATGCCGACGCCGGCGGCCGGCTCCGCGATGCGCTCGACGTAGGCGCGGTCCAGCATCCGGCCGAGCACGGTCCCGCCCTCCGCGTTCCCGTGGCGCGCCAGGGCCACCGCCGCGTTCCACTGCACGTCCGGCGCGGTGTCGTTCAGCGCCGTGCGCAACGTGTCGATCTGCGCGTCGCCCGAAAGCGCCCCCAGCGCGTACACCGTGATCTTCCGCACGCCGGCGTCGTCGGACGCGTACATCTTCGCCAACTCCGGAACCACGCTGGTATCGCCCAGCGACCCGAGCGCCCAGATAACGCTGATCCGGGTCTCACTCTCCGGATCGCCCAGCGCGGCGACGAGGCTCGCCCCTGCGTCAGCCGGCGGCGCCAGCAACTGGCCCACCGCCATCGCCAGATACCGCCTCACACGCGGGTCGTCGCCTTCCGACTCGACGAAGGCCCGGACGAGTGCCGGACCGAGCGTCGGTTCGGCCGCCTGCACCTCGGGATCGGCCATCAGCCGCGACAACTCGAACGCGGCTGGCCAGCGGCGTTCCCGGCCGCCGGCGCGCACGTCGTTCAGGTACTCCTGCGGGGTCCTGACGTCGTCGACCAGCCAGCGGAATCCGCCATACACGCTGACGACCGCCACGACCACGGCCAGTGGGATGATGAAGAACTGAACGGCCAAAGCGGGCACGGACCGTGCCTCACCATCCTGCGCGTCGTCACGCTCGTCGAGCTTTTCCACGCCTGAATTGGTCTGGGCGGGCTCTCCAGCAGCGCTCACGCCCTCGTGAATTTTAGCGCAAGCTCCGAGGCCGGTCAAAACCGGCCAGGTCCACCGACGGATCCCGGCTAGATACGCGGGAGCGTCACCTCTTGCTGCGTCTGATACTTACCCTTCTTGTCGGCGTACGACGTCTGGCACGCTTCATCGCTCTGGAAGAACAGGACCTGCGCGATGCCCTCGTTTGCGTAGATCTTGGCCGGCAACGGCGTCGTGTTGGAAATCTCCAGGGTCGCCGTCCCCTCCCACTCCGGCTCGAACGGCGTGACGTTGACGATGATGCCGCAGCGCGCGTAGGTCGACTTGCCGAGGCACACGGTGAGCACATCGCGCGGAATCCGGAAGTACTCCACCGTCCGCGCCAGCGCGAACGAGTTGGGCGGCACGATGCACTCCGACGCCCGCAGATCGATGAACGAACGAGGATCGAATGACTTCGGATCGATCACCGTGTTGTTGATGTTGGTGAAGATCTTGAACTCGTCGGCAACCCGAATGTCGTAGCCGTACGACGACAACCCGTACGAAATCACGCCGCTCCGGACCTGCGTGTCGACGAACGGCTCGATCATCTTGTGCTCGTTCGCCATCCGGGCAATCCAACGGTCTGATTTGATGGTCATCTCGGAGTCAGCCTCCCACGCGCTCCGTCAGCGCCGCATCATGGTCACGATCAGCGCCACCAGCAGGCTCAGCGCGATCGACGTGGCGATCGGCACGTAGACAGTGACGTTGCCCCGCCGGAACACCAGGTCACCGGGCAGCCGCCCCAGCGGCAGCCCGAGCATCATCAACCCCCCGAGCGCCGCCACCGCCAGACCGACGAACACGAGGACCTTCCCCACCCGCCCTAGGCCCCGGCGAGTGTCACGCCGGCGAAGAAATACGCCAACTCGAACGCCGCCGTCTCGGCCGCGTCGGAACCGTGCGTCGCGTTGTGCTCAATCGAGGCGCCGAAGTCGCGTCGGATCGTGCCCGGCTCGGCCTTCGCCGGATCCGTCGCCCCCATGAGCGTCCGCCACCTTCGGATCGCGTCGGGCGCCTCGAGCGCCAGGACCACCGCGGGCCCTGAGGACATGAAGGCGGTCAGGCTGCCAAAGAACGGCCGTTCACGATGCACGGCATAGAACCCCTCCGCGTCGGCCTGAGACAGGCGCACCAGACGCATCGCCCGGATCTCGAACCCCGCGCTCTCGATGCGCTCGACGACGGCGCCCACGTGCCGAGCGGCCACGGCATCGGGCTTGATGATCGCCAGCGTCCGCTCCATGGTGGCCGATTATACCTTTCCGCCTCGCTCCTTCCCGGGAGCCCAGGCACAAAAGAAAAGCCGCGCGTCGGCGCGGCCTAGACCTTCTCCGCAGTACTCCCGCCGCCCACCCGATTGGCTAGCGGAGCTCCTCCATGATCTCGTCGAGCGCCGCCTTCGTCGGCCGCACCCGCTCGAGGGGCAAGGTCGACAGCGGCTCGTCCACGAGATTCAGCAACTCGATGAAATCTTCCTTGTCGGGCTCGACGTAGATCACGCCGGTCGCGAATTCGCCCCGGCGGCTCGTCTCGTGCAGAATGCGCATCGCCTCGAGGCGATCGGTCGGATCGTAGTCGGCCTCGAGCTTCTTGAGCAGCAGATGCGACCCGTCGTGCATCTTGACCGAATGCGTCGACCCGGCGTCGTACTCGACGTCGATTTCCTGGAAGTACGGAATGAGGTTGACCTCACCCAGCGGCTCGTCATGGTCCCGCGCGTAGGCGTAGCTCTTCGTCGATCCGGCGTGATCGTTGAAGGTCACGCATGGCGAGATCACGTCGAGCATCGCCGTCCCGCGATGGCTGAGCGCGGCCTTGAGCACCGCCGTGAGCTGCTTCTTGTCACCCGAGAAGGAACGAGCCACGAACGAGGCGCCCAACTCGATGGCGAGCGCGCAGGTATCGATCGGCGGCAGATCGTTCGCGACGCCGGTCTTGAGCTTCGAACCGAGATCGGCCGTCGGTGAGAACTGGCCCTTGGTCAAGCCGTAGCAGCCGTTGTCTTCGATGATGTAGATGATCGGCAGATTGCGCCGCATCAGATGCACGAACTGGCCGATGCCGATCGCGCCGGTGTCCCCGTCGCCCGAGGTTCCAACCGCGATCATCTGCTGGTTCGCGATGACCGCACCGGTCCCGATGGACGGCATCCGTCCGTGGACGCCGTTGAAGCCGTGCGCCCCGCCGAGAAAATACGCCGGGCTCTTGCTGGAGCACCCGATCCCCGAGAGCTTGATGACCCGGCTGGGCTCGATGCCCATCTCGAAGAAGGCGTGAATGACCCGTTCCGAGATGGCGTTGTGTCCGCAGCCGGCGCACAGCGTGGTCTTGCTGCCCCGGTAGGGCTGCAACTCGAGCCCGATACGATTGGCTTTCTTCTGCGATGAGGATGCTGTGGTGGCCATCGACTCCGGTACCTGCCTTGCTCTACGTATCGGTCCTACGCACTACGCCGGCATGTCGCCGTTGGCCGGCGCCAGCGCGTGTCCTTCCCCGGCCAGAATGGCGTCGGTGATGCTGCGCGCGTCGATCGGCATCCCGCCGTAGTGCAGGACGCTCCGGAGCTTCGCGATCCGCTCCGGCGACATCTCCATCCGCATCAGCGCCAGCATCTGGGCATCCCGGTTCTGCTCGACGACGTAGACCCGGTCGCACCGATCGATGAACGCGCCCAACTCGTCGGTGAACGGAAACGCTCGCAGCCGGACGTAGGTCGGCGCCAGGGCCGCCTCGCGAGCCAACTGATCGCAGCTCTCAAGTACGGCCCAGTGCGTCGTCCCGTAGGCGAGGATCCCGACGGTGCCCTCACCCTCACGCTCGGTCACGGGGACCGGAACCGCCGAGCGCGCGGTTTCGAACTTCTTCGCGAGCCGGTTCAGGTTGTCCTCGTAGTCGTCGGCTCGCTCACTGTAGGCAGCATCGGCATCGTGGCCGGACCCGCGGCAGAAGTACGCCGGCATCCCATCGCCCGGCAGTGACCGATAGGCAATGCCGTCACCGTCGACATCGCGGTAGCGCCCCCACTCGCCGAGGCGCTTCAGCGTCTCGGCGTCGAGCACCTTTCCGCGGTCGGGCGGCTCGGCCGGATACTCGAACGGCTCCGACATCCACGCGTTCATGCCGAGGTCCAGATCGCTCATCACGAACACCGGCGTCTGGAACCGCTCGGAAAGGTCGAACGCCTCGATCGCCATCGAGTAGCACTCGACCATCGACGACGGCAGCAGCATCAGATGCTTCGTGTCGCCGTGCGACAGCACCGCGGTCGAGAGAATATCGCCCTGCGCCGTGCGTGTCGGGAGCCCGGTCGACGGACCGCCGCGCTGCACGTCGAAGATGACCGCCGGCACCTCGGCGTAATAGCCAAGGCCCGTGAATTCGGCCATGAGGGAGATGCCGGGGCCGGACGTCGACGTCATCGACCGCGCGCCGGCCCAGCCCGCACCGAGGGTCATCCCGATCGCCGCGACCTCATCCTCCGCCTGCACGACCGCGAAGGTCGCCTTGCCGGTCTCCTTGTCGACCCGGTACTTCCGCAGGTACTCGATCAGGGTCTCGCACAGCGACGACGACGGCGTGATCGGGTACCACGCCACGACGGTCACGCCCGCCATCAGCGCGCCCAGCGCCGCCGCGGCGTTCCCGTCGATCAGAATCTTGTCCCCGGAACTCCCCATCGATTCGAGCACGAACGGGTCCTGCTTCGTCAGGTGCTCGACCGCGTAGTCGTAGCCGCCCTTCAGCGCCGCCTGGTTGAGCGCGAGTGCCTTCACCTTCCGGCCCAGCTGCTTGTTGAGCGCCGCCTCGACCTGCGCCAGATCGACGTCGAGCAGCTTCGCCAGCACGCCGTCGTAGATCATGTTCCGCACGAGCCGCCGCAGCTTCGCATCCGGACAGACCTCGGCGACGATCTTGTCGAACGGCACCGCGTAGAAGATGACATCGTCGCGGAGCGCGCTGAGCTGCATCGGCTCGTCGTAGACAACCGCCGCGCCCGGCTCAAGCCCCATGACGTCGTCGCGCGCGGTCTCACCGTTCATGGCGACGAGGACGTCGATCTCACGCTTGCGGGCGACGTAGCCGTCCTTGCTCGCGCGAATCGTGTACCACGTCGGCAGACCCGCGATGTTCGACGGGAACAGGTTCTTGCCCGAGACGGGGATCCCCATCTGGAAGAGCGAGCGGAAGAGCACCATGTTCGCGGTCTGGCTCCCCGACCCGTTCACCGTGGCGACTTGAATGTTGAAATCGTTGACGATCTGGCGGGAGGACGATCCGGCTGCGGCATCCTGGACCGCAACACCTGTGGGCGACATTCGACCGTGTCCTTGCCGAGCTGATCGCTCGACACGCGGGTAACCTCACTCCCCGACCGCCGGGTGTACGAGGCGGGTGCGCTGTGACTCGAAGGCTGGGGAAAACCTCAACCGATGTACCGACCGAGTATAGCACGAAATTGGGCCAAAATTTGGCTCTTTCGGAAGATCTTCGACGATAACCCGCGACACCGATCGGCGTCGCTCGAAGGTGTGCGGCTCGCTCAGCGGCCCAGTGCGCGCGCCATCGCCTGCCCGAGGTCGGCTGGGCTCTCCACGACGTGGACGCCGGCCGCCGTCAGTGCGGCCATCTTCTCCCCCGCCGTCCCCTTGCCGCCCGCGATGATGGCGCCGGCGTGGCCCATCCGCCGCCCGGGCGGCGCCGTCTGGCCGGCGATGAAACCGACCACCGGCTTCGACAAGCCCTCGCGGATGAACGCGGCAGCGTCCTCCTCCGCCGTCCCACCGATCTCGCCGATCATCACGACCGCGTCGGTCTCGTCGTCGCCCTCGAACAACCGGAGCGCGTCGACGAACGAGGTCCCGATCAGCGGGTCGCCGCCGATGCCGATGCAGGTACTCTGCCCCAGGCCCAGGCCGGTCAACTGGTGAATCGCCTCGTAGGTCAGCGTCCCGCTTCGGGAGACGATGCCCACCCGGCCCTCGCGGCAGATATGGCCTGGAATGATCCCCACCTTGCTGCGTCCGGGCGAGATCACGCCCGGGCAGTTCGGACCGATCAGTCGGGTGGCCGACGGGTCGACGAGTGCCAGCGTGCGCGCCATGTCGAGTGTCGGGATCCCTTCGGTCACGCAGACGACCAGGGCCACGCCGGCGCTCGCGGCCTCCAGCACCGCGTCAGCCGCGAAGGCCGGCGGCACAAAGATGAGCGACGTATTCGCCTCAGTCGCCTCGACCGCCCCGGCCACCGTGTCGAAGATCGGCCAGCCCTCGTGCGTCGTGCCGCCCTTGCCGGGCGTCACGCCACTGACGACGTTGGTGCCATAGGCGGCCGCCTGCTTCGCGTGGAAGGTGCCCTCTCGTCCGGTCAGCCCCTGGACCAGCAGACGGGTCGTCGCGTCAATCAGGATCGCCATCGCTCGCTCGCCGTCAGGCCTCGGCTGCCAGCCGGACGACCTCAGTCGCTGCCTCGGCCATCGTCGCCGCGGTCGTGAAGTTCAGGCCACTCGCGTCCAGCAATTTCCGTCCCTGCTCGACGTTCGTGCCCTCCATCCGGATGACGACCGGCGCCCGCACGTCCAGCTCGGTCACGGCCGCGATGACCCCTTCCGCGAGCACATCGCAGCGCAGGATGCCGCCAAAGATGTTGATGAAGACCGCTTTGACACTCGGGTCGGACATCACGATCCGAAACGCGTTGCGGATCTGCGTGGCGTTGGCGCCCCCACCAACGTCGAGAAAATTCGCCGGCTCCCCGCCGGAGAGTTTGATGATGTCCATCGTCGCCATCGCCAGCCCGGCGCCGTTGACCATGCAGCCGATAGTGCCATCGAGCTTGATGTAGTTCAGGGCGTCCTTCGACGCTTCGACCTCGAGCGGCTCCTCCTCGGTCAGATCACGCAGTTCGCCGAGAGACCTGTGCCTGAAGAGCGCGTTGTCATCGAGTGTGATCTTGGCGTCGAGCGCGAGCAGCCGACCGTCTCGAGTCACCACGAGCGGGTTGATCTCGATGAGCGTCGCATCGATCGCACGGAAGGCAGCGTCGAGACTCCGCATCAGCTTGACCGCCGGCCCCACGAGCCCCGCCTCGAGGCCGAGACC
>CEQE01143667.1_pt1 | contig 13629 bp, 13 predicted proteins | sample 356201 | NCBI WGS metagenome assembly CEQE01 (sample SAMEA2619970, study PRJEB7988) | marine metagenome | biome: marine biome (ENVO:00000447); feature: mesopelagic zone (ENVO:00000213) & marine oxygen minimum zone (ENVO:01000065); material: "saline water (ENVO:00002010), including plankton...
GGGCCAGCGTCACAATGTAGTCCTTCGGGTAGCTGTTGCTCCGGCCGATTGAATGAGCCTCGCGGAGACCCACCGTGTCAGCGTTCTTGTAGCTGACGACCACGAACGGATTGCGCGGGTCGGATACATCCCAAAACTCTATTCCTTGGTTTTCGGGATCGGTTCCGCCATCGCTCGCGTAGATGACCATCAAATAACCATCGACCATGGTGACGGCGCCGTGGCCGCTGGGGCTCTTGATGATGCTTGCAGGTTTGAACAACTCGTCGGGATTGTAGGTCTTGTTGCCCAATCCCGGCCCCGCCCCATGGGCGGAGTTAGAGGTCGCAACGATCAAAACCGCGGTTGTCAACACAGACAGAAGAACGCGTCGAATGGTGTTCATCGCATAATAAACCACCACCTCAGGGTTTGTGTTCGGTCATGCTATCACAGCGACATCCAGAGACGTGTCGAGCGATTGGGGAAGATCGCGTCCGATCGATGATCGCGAACGCTACGGCAGCAGAACGCTCAACAGGGCAACACTCGTCTGAAGCGAACGAGACCATCCCCGCATTCCGTCGATCAGACTGGGCCTTCCGCATGGGGACTATCGACGTCACGACCTCTTTGGCAGGGCTTTCATCGCCACCGCTCTGTTCACCGCCGTCGACCCGGCACAGGAATTGGACGAAGGCTGACCATCGATCAACCGGACACCTGGGTCGCCCTCAGCGCTCACCCGTCGCGATAGAACGTGGTGTGTGGGAAGAAGTCCTGCCATGCCCAGTCGAAGGCCGAGACCCAGGGGATTTGCTGGAGTGCCTCTCCCTGCAACGCTCCTTCTGTCGCGACGCCACGGGACCCGTTCCAGGCGCTGTCGGTCTCTGCGTCGACGAGCCGGCCGCTCGGGTCAAGCTCGAACGTCAACTCGATCTGTTGCTCGCTCTCGGGATCGCTGACACGCCTCAGGTAGACCTGGATGTCGCGCGTTTCAGGATCGACGAAGACCACGACCGGATGTAGGCCGACAGCATCGTTGATGACGCGCGCTTCGGCTGCTGCCTTGAAATCATAGGCGACGGCAGAGTCTTCGAGCGCTACGCCGATCACAAAGTCGTCGCGGGTTCCGTGGACAATCCCGTTGCTTCGGTTTAAGAAGTTGGTCAGGACCGTCGAGTCGGGGTGCTCCGCGAGCCAGGTTTCCCAGGGGGCGATCGACGCCGGTATCAGGGTCAGCGCTGTGCCCTTGAGGGTCCCCGCCATTGCGGCGCCCCAGGGTTGAGACCATATGCTCTCGGTTTGATGGTCCCACCATGTCATTGCGCGCATGTACAGGGCGCCCTGGTTGCCAAACGTGAGCGTCTCATCGCCTATCCGCCGGTCATGAACCAGACCGGTGTAACAGATCGGTCACCAGGTGACCAGAATCGGCGCACCTCCGAACTGGTCGTTGACCATCTCGTGGGCCCGAAGGGTACGGAGCGGGTATGCGCGGTGTTCGCCGCCGATGCTAACTCCCATGACCAGGTCTTGGGCATTCAAATCGACGCTGCCAGCGGATGCGTATTCCGGTTCGTAGACCGGAGTAATGGCATCCCGAGGCAGAAGCTGATTGAATCGAGAACCGTTGATCTCTTTTGGCCCTGTCGGGTTCAGCTCACGGAACGTGGACGAGATGGGGTCCGCCGCCTGGGCGACCGGAGATGGCGCTACGGTGTTTGAATCGATCTTCGGCGCCTCCTCCGCGACCGACGTCGGCAACGGTTCAGCCGTTCCGAGACCGGGAGGGGGTGCATCCTGGATGCCAAACAGGCGCGCGGTTGCCGGGATCGGACCCTCCGCTGATTCGCCCCGCGACACGGATGGCAGCGGCGAAGGCGGCGGGGTGGCCCCGCCTAGAGTCGCAGGCGCCTGCGAGCGACCAACTTCCGCGGTCGGCGGCGGCGTTTGAGTCGGTGTCGGTTTGACTTCGACGGCGCCGGGTTGAAACACATCGCGAGCAACCGGCTCAGATTCTGGCACGCTCGATGTCGAACAAGCGACGGCGATCACGCCGGTGGCGCCGACCGCCACGATGAGCGCACGAGCGCCGAATGTTGGCTTGATCTGCAGGTAGAGTCGCCGGATTGTTTGGCCCATGATTACATTTGATGCGCTTAGACGGCGGGCGATTTCCAGGGTGCGCGCCTCGAACGGACAGTGATTACGTTTCGCGCCCGACGTTAGGGGACGGCGCTCGCTTTGTGGCGGAATCTTGCATGCACGGTCCCGGATGTGTCGGGACTCAGGACGAACGGGGGGTTGAGTCGTCAGCCCGACGTTCGCTTTTGTCAGCGCGGTCTGGACACCTACAGCCCGGAGCCACTACGATGCCCCTCATCGTAAATTATCCGATGACTCGGGCAACCGCGTCGTCGCGGGCAGTCGGAGGAGCGGATCGTGAACATCCTGATGAGCGTAACAACCACTTTGCGGCCGTACTTGATAGTCTTCACTGCCAGCGCTTGCGGCCTGATCATCGAGATCGTGGCCGGCCGGATACTGGCGCCGACCATCGGCGTGTCTCTATATACGTGGACATCGATCATCGGGATCGTGCTGGCAGGGATCAGCATCGGCGCATACCTGGGCGGAAGGGTCGCGGACCGATTCCCGTCGTCGACGACGCTGGGCGTGATCTTGTTGGCAGGGGGCGTGGCGAGCATGAGCATCCTGCCGCTGGTGGACCTGGCGTCCGACGCCTTCCGACCCGTCCCGTTGCTGCCTCGCATCGTTCTGCTGACCGCGGCGTTGTTCTTCCTGCCAAGCCTCATTCTGGGCATGGTGACGCCGGTGGTCATCAAGCTCAATCTGCGCGATCTTGCGCACACGGGAAACGTGGTCGGTAAGATCTACGCCGTTTCGACCGCAGGCAGCATATTCGGCACGTTCATCACGGGATTCGTGCTCATCCAGTTGCTCGGGACGCGCTCGGTGGTAATGATCGTTTCGTTCGTGCTCATCGGGATGGCGTTCGCCTTCGGCAGTGTGTGGCGAGCGAAGCTGGCCGGACTCGCGATGGGAGGCGCCTTCGCGGGTGTTGTCGTGTACAGCGTCGTGTCGGGCGCCCTGGAGGGGCCGTGCGTAAGCGAGTCGAATTACTTCTGCATCAAGGTTCGAGCACGAGACATCGACGGGCGAGAGGTGCGGGTGCTGAGCTTGGACGCTCTGGTGCACAGCTACGTCGACGTAGACGACCCCATGTACCTGAAGTACTCCTACGAAAAGGTGTTCGCCGACATCGCCACGTTCGTCGGCGCCCGCAATCCCGCGATGAACGTCCTATTCATCGGCGGCGGAGGCTACACCATGCCTCGCTTCCTGGAGGTCACCTACCCAGAAAGCAGTCTCGAGGTCGCCGAGATCGACCCCGAGGTGACTCTCGTCGCCGCCGATTATCTCGGTTTGAGCCGCCGGACACGCATCGTGACCCACAACCAGGATGCTCGCACGTTGATGCAGGACATTGCGCCCGAGACATACGATCTGATCATCGGCGATGCGTTCAATGACGTGTCGGTCCCTTACCACCTGACGACGTTGGAGTTTGACGAGGCGGTCCTTGACCTGCTGACCCCGGACGGAATCTACGCGGTGAACATAGTGGACAGGATGCACAGCGGCCGGTTTCTTCGTGCATTCGAGGCGACGATGAAGCGCGTATTCCCATATGTGTACGTCCTGCGCGACAACGACCTCTGGACCAGCGACGAGCGTTACACGTTCGTCGTGATCGGGTCGCGCACTCCGTTGTCGCACCCGTCGATCGCCACGACGAATCTGTTGGAGGGAAGGCCGCTAACGGTCCTGAGGTTCATGCCTTCGGGATCGTTCAGGAGCTGGTCCGCCGCCGAGGACGCCGTCGTGCTCACGGACGACTTCGTTCCGGTGGACGGCATGCTGGCGCCATTGTTCTTCGAAAGCCGGTAGGGACGCGGGAGGGGATGTTCCATCTCTGGCCACCTCGACGGGACGCCACGACCCCTCAAAATATATTGTCGATGACCATCGAGGCCAAGCCCGGTGTCCACATGAAGCTACACCGGCCTCAACCGCGTAGTCGAGTCTGATACAATTGTGCCCACCGCCGACAGCGTCGAGCGTCAGCCATAGCGCGGACGACGCGGTTTGACGGCTTCTCGCGCAAAAGCGCCGGGTGAGACAACGCAGGAGGTACGACCACAATGACCATGGACAGGTTCGAGGTAGGCCAAAGTTTCGTGCTGACGGAAAAGGTGACCAAAGAACATACCACCAACCGCATGGGCCGCGAAGGGGCAGACGTTCTGTCCACTCCCGCCCTGCTTGGACTGATGGAAGGCGCCAGCATCCAGGCGTCGGAGGAGTTCGTGCCCGAAGGTTACACCACCGTCGGCTATGCCGTGGACTCGCTCCGCCACATCGCACCGACCGCTATCGGCGAGACAGTGACCGTCACATCCACCCTGAAGGCAGTCGACCGGAACCGGTTAACGTACGAAATCGAGGCGAACGAGGGCGAAAAGCGGATCGCCAGCGCCACGCACAAGCGGGCGGTGATCTCCACCGACCCCAACGCCTGATCCCCGATCCGAGTGGCACCGGACGCGCAACTATCGTGAATCAGCCATGACCGAGCCTGCAGGGTTTCTCGAGGGCCTCAAGGTCCTGGACCTCACCCGACACGTTGCGGGGCCGTATGCCACGCGATTGATGTCGGCGCAGGGGGCCGACATCATCAAGATCGAACACCCTTCAGGCGGCGACCCTTCGCGCCGTGCGGGACCCTTCCCCGCGGGCATCCCGCACCCTGAGAAGAGCGCGCTCTTTCTGTATCTGAATCCCGCCAAGCAGAGCGTGACCCTGGACATCAAGAACGCCGCTGCCCGGAGCATTCTCGAAGACCTCGTGCGATGGGCCGACGTGCTAGTGGAGAACTTTCGCCCAGCCATGCTCCCAGCCATCGGATTGGATTACAGCCGTGTCTCTCAGATCAACCCGTCGATCGTGATGACGTCGATCTCGAATTTCGGGCAGACCGGACCGTATCGCGACTACGAGGCGACTGAACTCAATCTGTACGCTTTCGGCGGGCTGCAATACATCACCGGGGACCCCGATCGGGAACCGCTGCAGATGGCTGCTCGCCTGGCGCAGTACGGCGCCGGGCAGAATGCGTTCGTCGGGACGCTGTCGGCGCTCTGGAGTCGCGACGCCACTGGCGAGGGCCAGCACGTGGACGTGGCCATCTCCGAGTACCTGGCAACGATTCTCGAGAACGCACTGAGCATGTACTCGTATACCGGAAGCAACTTCAGGCGAACAGGGAACCGAGGGTACGGCCGCGCGGCCTGGGGACCGTACGCCTGCAAAGATGGCTACGTTGGAGTCATCGCCGGTCCCGACCACCTCTGGTCATCCATGGCCGAACTCATGGGCATCCCTGAGCTCGACGACCCGAAGTTCGGCGACCGCACCGGCCGGGCCGCCAACGCGGACGAGCTCGACGCGCTTATGCAGCCATGGCTGTCGCGACACGGCAAACGGGAGATATTCGAACGCGCACAGGGTTTGGGCCTTGCGTTCGCCTACGTGGCCACACCGGACGACATCGTCCAGTGGGAGCACCTGCACGAGCGAGGGTTCTTCGAGGAGGTCGAGCATCCCGACGCAGGGACTTTCTTGCACCCGGTCGGGCCGTTCCAGTCCGACGCGATGGCCTGGGACCTCTCGCCCGCTCCTCGACTGGGGCAGCACAACCGGAAGGTGTACGGCGATCTGCTCGGAATGTCCGCCCAGGAGATCGTCCGACTGCGCGAAGCTTCGGTGATCTGAGGACTTTTGCCATGGCCAACACCGTACTTGTGGTAGAGGATGAGGCCAACCTTCTTGCGGCTCTCAGCTACAACCTCGGTCGCGAGGGATACGAAGTGTTGACCGCCGAAAACGGCGAGGCCGGACTGGCCCTGGCGCGACAGCACGACCCCGACCTCGTGATACTCGACGTGATGCTGCCGATATTGGACGGATTCGAGGTGTGCCGCGAACTGCGCAAGGACTCCGCTGTGCCAATCCTGATGCTCACTGCAAAAGGCGAGGAGATCGACCGCGTGGTCGGATTGGAATTGGGCGCGGACGATTATGTCACGAAGCCATTCAGCACGCGCGAGCTCATGGCCCGTGTGCGCAACATGCTTCGGCGCACGGCACATGTATCGAGGGTGGCCCACGACGCCTCCGAGATCATCGTGTCCGGAGACCTGGTCATCGACAACGCCAGCCACTCCGTCAAGCGCGACGGCGAACCGTTGGCCTTGAGGCCTCGAGAATTCAGCCTCCTCTCGCTGTTGGCGGCCAACAAGGGCAGGGCGTTCAGTCGAGAGCAGATCCTCGAACGGCTCTGGAGCATGGACTACATCGGCGACTCACGCACCGTGGACGTTCACGTGCGGTGGTTGCGAGAGAAGATCGAGCCTGAACCGGCGAACCCTCAGCGCATCGTAACGATCCGCAGCATCGGTTATAGGTTCGACGGATGAGGGTCCCGCTGTCTTTCCATTGGCGTCTGGCGCTCGCCTATACGGTGTCGATGCTTGTCGTTTTTGGCGCTGCCGGCGCCTATTTGATCGCATCGCGATCGTCGAATGACGAAATTGGGCGGGCCATCGGCACGGTGATCGCGGTGGGCGTGGCGTCGATAGCCCTGGGACTGGCCCTTGCAGCCGCATTGTCACGACGGGCGACCAGCTCGATGCAATATGTGACCGAGGGCGCCCGCACATTCGCGGAAGGGGACCTCGAGCACCGGATCGCCTCACCATCCAGAGACGAAGCACGGGAGGCGGCCAACGCCTTCAACCAGATGGCGGCGACCCTCCAGGACATGGTGAGCAACCTCTCATCCGAACGAAACCGGCTCTCAGCGGTCCTCGACACGATGCCGGACGGCGTCATCGTGACCGCCGAAGACGGGACGGTGGAGCTCGTGAACCATGCCGCGGAATGGCTATTGGATAGGCCGTTCCAAAGAGAACAGGGAGTTCAACTCTCAGATATCGTGCGGTACAACGAGGTTCTCCAAGTCGTGGAAGACGCTCTGTCCGCGCGAGTGATCCGTCAGATCGAATTTGAGATCAACAAAGGACTGCGATATCTCAGCGCCATCGCAACGCCAGTCTCGGCGCGCGGCAACCGGAGCGTTGTGCTCACCCTGCACGACCTCACCCGCTTGCGTCAGGTGGACACGACACGGCGAGAGTTCGTAAGCAACGTCTCTCACGAGCTCCGGAGCCCGCTGGCCGCCATCAAAGCGTTGGCGGAAACGATCCAAGACGGAGCGCTGGAAGAGCCCGATGCGGCGCGGGACTTTCTCCGACGAATCGAGGGCGAAGCCGACCGCATGACCATCATGGTCAACGAGCTGCTCGAGCTTTCACGCCTCCAGAGCGGACAGGCGCCAATGAACCTCGTCCCGATGAAGCTGGCGACTGTCGTCGATGACGTGAAGTCCAGGTTCGATCTCCAGGCCGGTCCGAAGCGCCTGAGCCTCAAGACATCGCTGCCGGCGAGCCTTCCCTATGTGATGGGCGACCACGACAAGCTCTCCCAAGTGCTTGGGAATCTGGTGGAGAACGGGGTCAAATTCACACCGGAAGGCGGGAGCATCGCCGTGTCCGCCACCGCCCACGCCGATGTGGTCGAGGTTCGTGTATCGGATACAGGGGTCGGCATTCCAGCTGAACACCTGCCCCACGTATTCGAAAGGTTCTACAAAGCGGACCGGTCCAGACGCGAGGTCGGCACGGGCCTTGGTCTGGCAATAGTCAAGCACTTGGTCCAGGCGCACGGCGGAGACATCCGGGCAGAGAGCCACGAGGGGCGCGGCGCCACGTTCATCTTCACGCTGGACCGAGCCTCCTAAATGCTCGAGGCCGCCCTGCTGGGGCTAATTCAGGGCATCACTGAGTGGCTGCCCGTCAGCTCCGAAGGCGTGGTGACGGCCGTGCATACGCTGGCATTCGACAGCTCCGTCAGCGAAGCGGTGGCCTTCTCGCTCTGGCTTCACCTCGGGACGGTTTTATCGGTGCTGGCGGCGCTCCGCCGGGAGATCGCTCAGGTTGCCAAGGATGCCGTCGCCAGTCCTCTGAGGCAAACGAGATTCGCGGCGTTCCTCGTAGTGGGCACGCTAGTGAGCGGCGCTGTCGGCTTTCCGCTGCTTCTGGGTCTGGATGAACTTTCCGATCGCATCGGCGCCGTGGCCATGGGCATCGTCGGCGTCCTGATGCTCGTGACAGGCGGCATTCAGCTCCGACGACGCGCATCCGGTGAGCGTACACGAGACGACGCGACCGCGACCGACGCAACCCTGACGGGCATCGCCCAGGGGGTCGCCGCGCTGCCCGGACTGAGTCGATCGGGGCTGACCGTCGCCGTGTTGCTGGCCCGGAACGTGGATCGACGCGAAGCCCTGGTCCTCAGCTTCCTGCTCAGCATCCCAGCCAGCTTGGGCGCGGGACTCTATGCGGCACTGAGCGACGACGTGGCCATGTCCGGCTCGGCCTTCGTGGCAGTCGCCGTAGCGGCTGTTGTCGGGTTCGTAACGATACGCGCGCTGATGTCGGTGGCCGAGCGGGTGAACTTCGCGTACTTCGTCATCGCCGTAGGCGTCGGCATCGTCGCCGGGGCGTTGTGGCAGGGGCTGCGGTAGGCGGGCAACTCCAACCCGAATGGCAGTACCGTCGAGCCCGATGCGCTGCCCACGGCTGCCAAGGTGACGGTCAAGGTTGTATGGGCGTGTCCGTGACGGCCTGGGATGCGAGCGAAACGGGAGGCGGACATCCGTGAGAAGTTGGTGCAGGCCCTAGGGTAGGATAGGCGTCCGGCGGTCGGTCCCTGCCGCATCAGAGGAAGACAATTTCTGATGCCGGAGCTTTGCCGTCAAGGAATGCCTGTGTTACGTTAACGCTGATTCCTGAGTGAGAACCTTCTGCCGTTTGAGACGGCGCCAACTCCTTCATTTTGTCATACACCACATCGTGTTCGGGATGTCCTTCTACGAAAGACGCAGTTTCGCTTCGAATCCGTGAGGATTGGGCGGGTGAGCGATCAAGCGCCCGGAACCGCAGCCAGAGCAAGGAGTAAGGAATTATGCGTGGAAATGGAGCCGATCAAACCTCTGTGGAGCGCTCGTACGAATCGATGACGCCTATGGACCCTGCCATAGCCGAAGCGACCCTAAGGGAGGTGAAACAGATCTTCGGCCAGTTTGGCGTAACTTTCTTCTTGCGCCAAGGCACCTGTCTCAGCGCCATCAGAGAGAACCGATTCATTCCGTGGGACGACGATCTGGATCTTGGCTGCGTAATCGGCCTCCACGGATTCACCGAAGACCAGATCGAACCGGTCGCTGCCGGATTCAGGGACCGTGGTTACTACACGTCAGTGGAAATCAGCGAAAACTACGTGTCTGTCACAATGATGAAGTCGTACATAAGGATCGATTGGACATGTTATCGGATAGCCGGCGGCAATATCGTCCATTTCCCCGGCGTTCCAATTCCCGTCCGTCTACTAACTCAGTTGAAGGAGATTAAGTTCGCTGGCGATACGTTCTTCGTACCCAATCCCCCGGAAGACTACCTGGCGGCAAAATACGGTCCGGACTGGATGACCCCCAAGAACGTTGGATATGAAAAAGACATTCTGGCGATGATTCCGGACCGTCCAATCGAGCATCATCAATCCGCCTCCGGAGAATCCCCCGGTCCGGACTCGGTCAGGCTGAGGATTCTCGATCGACACGGCGAACCTGTTCATGGCGCGATGGTGAGGGTAGCGGGATACGGACGCATCGAAACCAACGCACAAGGCTACGTCGAGTTCCATTTGCCTGATTACCCGTGGTACTCTCTCATCATCACTCACGGGCTCCATGAAGAGGTGCTCTATCAAGAAAGGCTCTTCCGCGGCACGACTTACGTGTACAGACCCGATCCGTCAATAACAACCGGACGATTTCTGGCCTTGTCTGAGGAGTGACATGGCGCCACGTGCAATTCTGAAATCTCGATTATCGAATGCGGTTCGTGCTCGGATCATCAACATCGCCGAGTGGGCAGTCTATCTTGTTACCGACAGCTCGACGGGGATCCACGGCGGCACGCGTTGACGCCGGACGCTCCTCTCGCCCTGGAAGGCGTCCGGATACTGGACTTCTCGCGCATCTGGGCCGGTCCCCATGCCACCAAACTCCTAGCCGACATGGGCGCGGAGGTCATCAAGGTCGAGTCTGCTCGCGCCTGGGATCCGCACAGGATGATCGACGGCTCCGGCAACCTTCCCGACGGCGACCCGGGCCCTGATCGTTGGAACCGCTCAGGGTGGTTCAACACCTTGCACCTGAGCAAGTACGGCATCACAGTCGAGATTCGTCGCCCGAGGGGTAAGGCCATTTTGGAGGAACTCGTCAGCGTGAGCGACGTCGTAATCGAGAACTACCGAGCTGGGGCCATGGAACGGCGCGGATTCGGCTACGAGCGACTCCGAGCGCTCCGCCCGGACATCGTCGTTGTTTCGATGCCGGCCCTCGGGAACAAGGGGCCGTGGCGCGACTTCATACAGTACGGAATAGGGCAGGAGCAACTGGGCGGCATTGCCTCGATGAACGGGTATCTGGACAGGGACGGACCGGTCAAGTCCGGCGTCAACTTCGGCGACCCCGTCAGCGGCGCACATGCCGCGGGGGCGGTGTTGTCCGCACTGTGGCGGCGTCGCCGCACCGGGCGCGGGGCGTTCATCGACCTCGCTCAACTGGAGTCGTCGGTGTCGGTGATCGGCGAGCATATCATCGGCCAGCAGATGGACGGCGTCCCTCCCGAGAACCGCGGCAACCGCCATCCCGTGTTCGCTCCTCACGGCGCGTACCGCTGCGCAGGGGAAGACCGCTGGGTCACGATCGCGGTGACCACGGACGACCAATGGCGCACATTGTGCGAAGCCCTGGGAAGCCCGGAGCTGGCGGACGACCCACGGTACGCCGATATTCTGTCGCGGCACGAAAACCACGACGGTCTGGATGCGATCATCTCCGCGTGGACCCAAGGCCGGGACCCGTATGACGTAATGCACGCACTCCAGGAGCGCGGCGTGCCCGCCACACCGGTTATGACGGGGCAGGATATTTTCAACGACCCGCACTATCAGGACCGAGGCGTTCTGGAGCTCGTGGACCATCCTTCCACGGGACCTTATTTCATCCCAGGCATCGCATGGAAGATGTCCAAGACGCCAGGCCGAGTGCGCTGGCCCAGTCCCCGCATGGGCGAGCACAACGAACGGGTCTTCGGAGACCTCCTCGGGATGTCCGCGGAAGCAATATCCGGCCTGGCCGATGACGGCGTGACGGGAACCGAGCCCGCAGGCTAACCACGTACGCGAATTGTTGTTCCCTTAAAACTGCTCTGATATACTGTGTCTCGTCTCCGGGACTTGAGAAACGACGTGTATTAGGCGTCCTTCTCAATCCGGCGATAAACGATCCCTAAATTCCATCGTTGCGCCCATCGGTCGAGCATGAGTTGGCGGCGGTTGTCGACAAGGTTTTGCCGCGGCTCCATTGACTCGTTGAGCGCATCGGTTTCCCCGTGTATCGACTTGGAAAGCTGTATCGAAGGACCTGTTGAAGGGAGGCCATCTATTGAAGTGGATTGATTACGCCGCTCCCAATTCCGTGAGGGAGGCCGTTGACCTGTTGGACCAGGCAGGCGACAAAGCGAGGGTAATGGCAGGAGGCACCGACTTGTTGGTGCAACTCAGGCTAAGAGCCTATGACCTCGACCTGGTTGTAGACGGCAAGGGCATTCCCGATCTGAACGAACTCACGTACGACCCGGTAAACGGGTTGACTATTGGCGCGGCCGTGCCCTGTTACAGGATCTACGGCAATGCCGCCGTTTCCCAGGCATACCCCGGCCTGATCGATGCGATTTCCGCGATAGGCGGCAGGCAGATACAAGGACGCGCCTCGCTCGGAGGCAACCTGTGCAACGCCGCGCCAAGCGGCGACTCCATCCCGCCGATGATCGCCCTCAACGCGGTGGCGCGGATCGCGGGGCCGAACGGGACTCGAGAAGTGGCCGTCGAGGACTTCTGCACCGGCGTCAGGCAGACCGTCATCGAAGACGGCGAGATTCTCGTGTCGATACATTTCCCGCCGCCTGAGGCCAACACCGGGGCTCACTACCTGCGGTTCACGCCCAGGAACGAAATGGACATCGCGGTGGCCGGTGCCGGAGTCTCGGTGAAGCTGGACAACGGGAACATCGCAGATGCTCGCGTCATTCTGTCTGCTGTTGCCCCGACTCCTTTGTTTGTCAAAGAGGCGGGCGAATCGCTGGTGGGCAAGCCGGCCAACGACGAGTCCATCGCCGTGGCCGCGGGCATCGCGAGGGACGCTGCAAGGCCCATCACCGACATGCGCGGCACTATCGAGCATCGCAAGCAACTGTGCGAAGTGCTCACTCGGCGGGCGCTCAACACGGCCATCGAGCGAGCTAAGGAGAACAACTAGATGCCAGGAAAGACCTATGTACAGACGATAATCAACGGAGAGCATGTCGACTTCCTGTGCGAGCCTCGGCAGAGCCTGCTCGAATGCCTGCGCGACGTGATTGGGCTGACAGGCAGCAAAGAGGGCTGCAACGACGGCAACTGCGGCGCGTGCACCGTCTTCTTCGACGGCCGCATCGTGACGTCGTGCCTGGTCCTGGGCGTCGAGGCCGAGGGGAAAGAGATCACTACAATCGAAGGCATCGCGCAAGGGAACACGCTCCATCCGATCCAGCAGGCGTACCTTGAAAACGCCGCGCTCCAGTGCGGCATCTGCACGCCCGGTTTCATCGTGTCTTCCAAGGCCCTGCTCGATCAGAACCCCACGCCCACCGAAGGTGAGATCCGTCACTGGCTCGCCAACAACCTCTGCCGTTGCACCGGTTACGACAAGATCGTTCGGGCCGTGCAAGACGCGGCGGTGAGAATGCAAGAAGCGTAAGCATGGCCGCCCCTGACCACGAGCACAATGCAGTGCCCGCAACCCGAGAGTTCGAGGTTGTGGGCACTCGTCCTATTCGGCACGACGGGGTGGACAAGGTCACGGGACGCGCCGTGTTCGGGCCGGACTTTCACACAGCCGGACTGCTGCACGGCAAGATATTGCGCAGCCCTCACGCTCATGCCCGCATAGTGTCAATCGACAGCGCCAAGGCGGAGGCTGCTCCTGGCGTGTACGCCGTCGTGACGGCGAAGGACCTGCCCCGGCAAGACGGAGACCAGCTCGTTGACCTTGGCGTAGGTCCGACACGCCTCGAATTCATGCGAGACAACATCCTTGCCAGGGACAAGGTCCTGTACCGGGGCCACGCCGTCGCGGGTGTCGCGGCGATCAGTCCCCATGTGGCCGAGGACGCCTTGGCCCTCATCGACGTCGAGTACGAGGTCCTCCCGTCGGTGCTGACGGTTTCCGAAGCGATGAAGACCGACGCGCCCCTGCTCCACGATTCTGTCAGAAGCTCAGGGCTGGGCGAGGCTAGTGTCCTGTCTCTAAAGTGCGTTTACAAAAACGTGCAACAT
>CEQE01017122.1_pt1 | contig 13603 bp, 12 predicted proteins | sample 356201 | NCBI WGS metagenome assembly CEQE01 (sample SAMEA2619970, study PRJEB7988) | marine metagenome | biome: marine biome (ENVO:00000447); feature: mesopelagic zone (ENVO:00000213) & marine oxygen minimum zone (ENVO:01000065); material: "saline water (ENVO:00002010), including plankton...
TCAGAAAATCTATTACGGCTTTATTATTATACTTATAATAAGGATTACTTTAACCAGGCGGAGACAATTTTGAAAAGTTTCTGGCGGGATGACATCAACTATAACATATTTGATGAAGACTATGCCTTAGCCCTGGAACGATATTTTAATTATCCGGTCTCCATGGTTATTGTGGGAGATAAAAAAGATCCGCGAACTCTGGCTTTATTTCAAGAATCTCTTCAAATATATGAACCAGGCAAAATAGTTCAGCTTTTAGACCCTGTAAAAGATATTAAAATAATTAAAAAAGGAGTTTTTCCAAACCCTGAGACTCCAAGTCTCTTTATTTGCATTGAAAACCGTTGTTCCCTCCCTATTGTAAAATCGGAAACAGTGGCTCAGGCCCTTCATGACTTTTTAAAGCCAGATATCAGCAAGTCTTGAAACAAAACTCGTATTTATAAAAGTGGAAATGGGAATAAGCATCAAATCATAAATAGTTGCCGCATTTTTTATTTTCTTGACTCTTCCCCTCGCTTCAAAGTCGCCAGAAGATATGTATTTATAAAAAGCGGCTGCTTTGAAGTGGGAGACTTTTGGGATGGATCCCAGAATGAAAAACCACTAGATGAAGTATGTTTAGATTGTTTGGAAGAAAAATTCTACACTTTCACAACATAAGTTCCTGCTATTTTGTCGTGCCAACCCTGCTTATTTTCATCAAACAGCACCCAGAGAAAACCAAGATACATTGCTAACCCTGAAATGAAATACCCTCCCCACCGGATAAAGGCAATTTTAAAATTTAATGGTTCTCCTGAAGTTTGAATTGCTTTAATTTTTAATAACCCCTTCCCTATACTCTGTCCTGTCGCGCTATGAAAATAAGTAAAATAAACTAAGCTTAAGATGAGACCCGCAAATAAATATAAAATAAAGTATAGCAAAAAAACCTTTGCCTGAAATGTGTCCATTGATGTAAAAAGATCGGCAGGCATGATATCCCCAAGTCCAATACTTCTTTCGAGAGGTAACAAACTTATTTTTGTGGCAATATTTAAAAAAACAAGGTCAATAGTTATAGCGACGGCTCTTTTCCAAAAACCAATTTTTACCACTTTATTCAAGTTCCAGTTTTAAATCATCCTCAGAATTGTTTTCTTCTTCCTTTTTTTTGTCATCCTTTTTTTCTGGTGTTGGCTCTTCCAATGTTATTTCGTCATCAATTTCCAGGTCTTCATCGATATCTTCCAATTCCAGGTCTATTTCATCTTCTGAATCTTTTTCCTCAGTTGGAGTTGGAGTTGGAGCCGGTACTTCCGTTTCTTCAAATTCTTCTTCGTCAAGATTTAGTTCAATTTCACCGTTTTCTTTTTCTGCCGGGGGTTCTTCTGACTCACCCGTCTTTACAGTTACTTCTTCAGCCTCTCCAGCAGTCGATCCGGTTTCTGCTTCATCAAAAGTAAATTCAATTTCACCGGTCACTTTTTCTGCCGGCGGTTCTTCTGACTGACCCGTCTCTACAGTTACTTCTTTAATCTCTTCAGCTGTCGATTCGATTTCTGCTTCATCAAGGGTTAACTCAATTTCACCGGTCTCTTTTTCTTCTGTCGTTGGTTCTGCCGATTTTCCTAAATCCGTGGCTATTTTTTGGGCTTCATCGCCGGCTGCATCAGCTTCTTTCAGATCAAGTGAAATTTCTTCGGCAAATTCTTCGGCGCTTTCGGTTACTTCATCAGTAACATCCTGTATTTCGGAGACAATATTTTCCAGGCTTCCATCTTCCTCTTCAACGACAGTTAGAACGCCCTCTTCTTCGGTTTTTTCGGCACCGACGTCCTCACCTGACTTGGCTTTCTCTTCCAGATATTCTACAACCATCAAATCTTTAGGTTGATACCCGTAAAAACCGTGTTCTGACTTGAAATCCACCAGACTTTTCCTGCACTTTTTGCACTCATCTAAATACTCAAAGCTCACATATCCGCATTTCGGGCACTTCATCTTACTTACCTCTAAATTAACACTTTTTTATAAAGAGTATTATAAAACAACAGGATGGTCAAGAAAAAACTCTGAAGTTAAAAAACTAAAATTTTTTTATATTCGCTCACTAATCACTTTTATTTAGCAAATATCCGGAGTAATCATCCACTTAACAGACCATCCCTTATTTTCTTCATCTCGGACAAGCTTTACTATACAACCGTTTTGAAAACTTACCACATTTTGATTTTCATTTTCACATAAAAGCGCGGAAGTAAGTTTAGCCATATAAGGAAGATGTCCTACAACCATAAGGTTTTTATCGCTCCCTTGAATTTCATCCTTCATCGAACAGATGTCGTCCATAGGCGCAATACCTTCCCGCTGTTTCAGTCCTGTAACGCTTTTAATGCCTACGGCCAGTTCATTTGCTGTTTGCTTTGCCCTGAGCTTATTGCTGTGAAAAATAGTTTCGACGGATATATCGAGTTTCTTTACAAACTCGGATGTTTTCCGAACATTTACAAAACCGAGATCAGTAAGTCCTCTTTCCGGGTCTTCTTCTTTTGTTTTTGATTCCGCATGCTGTACCAGATAAAGTTCCATAGCAATGCCTCCTGCAATTAATCCTCACTCAATACTTGTTTTGACAAAAAATATTATACTATTTACTTCTTCTTTTTTAGGAAGAAATTTTTTATTCTTAGCGGATCGGAAGCCCTATTTGATTTCGGCAAAGCTGAGCTTAGCTCTGCCATCCCTATCCTCAATCCTTAGGGCAGTTTTCCCCCTGGGAAAACAGTCCAATTTTATTTTCCTTATAAAATTGTGGTTGCGGCAACTTGCCGCTTTATCCCCGTTCTTTCGGAGCAACGCGGCAGAAGCCTTGAGGAGCAATGTCCAATGCGGAATTGAATTTACTGGAGAGGTTCTGGAAGGCAATGAGACCGGTTAGTTCCACAATCTCATCATCATTAAAATGGGCTTTCAATTTTTTGAACAATTCGTCCGTAACTTTCCGGTCCGAGTAGGTCATTGCCTCTGCGTATTCCAAAGCAGCTTTTTCTTTTTCAGTAAAATTCTCACTCTCCCGGAATTTCGCAAGGTCTTCAAGCCTGGCGTCTGATCCGCCGCGTTTTAATACGGTAGAAGAGTTAATATCCACACAAAACTCGCACCAGTTGATCTGGGAAACGCGGACAGTTATCAGAGCTCTTAGCTGAGGGTCTATGGGTGATTTTTTGCGGTCAAGTGCGCCAAATAATGTCGCAACTCCAATAAAAAGCCGCGGGACACGTCCCCAGACCTTCGCCGGCTCAAGTTCCGCACCATATTTCCGCTTTTGGTTGAGGAAAAATAGTTTTAAGTACCAGGGATATTTATTGTCGGGTTTCGATTGAATTTTTGACATGTTAAATTCTCATTTCATTTTAAGCCGCTCTACCTGCTCTCCATTTAAAATATGCTTTTCAATAATCTCTCCGGCATCTTCTACCGATGGTACTGTATACCATGTTCCTTCAGGATATATCACCACGGAAGGACCTTTAGAACACGCAGAGAGACATTTTGCGGCTGTAACTTTAACCTCTTTTTTTAATCCTTTTTCATGGATAGTTCCTTTCAGGTAGTCCAGTATATCCTCGGAGTTTTTTGCTTTGCAGCAGCCTTTAGGATTATCAGGAGGACGCTCATTCACGCAGCAAAAGATATGGTATTTATAATTAAACATATTTTATTATATCAGGTAATTTATTTTTCTGAAAAAAAAATCAAATTGAAGCTCCCCGTAGAAAGCTACTGGGAATCTTCAGTGTAGAGTATGATTTTATATTAAATTCGCTCGCTAAACACTTTCATTTTTTCTTGAGGCAAGGTCTTATTATGCTATTGTATGATTTATGATTCCTATCCGAGACCGCAATCCTACCCAATCATGGCCGATTGTAACTGTGTTCTTAATCATTGGAAATATATACGTCTTTGTTAAGCATAATATGAGCATGAACCAGCACCAATTGGCAGGCATGTTCAGCATCTATGGAGCGGTTCCAAAACAAATATTATCTCCGGAAAACGTTGAGCATCTAAGAATAGGAATAGTTTCCCTGTTTTCCTCCATGTTTCTTCACGGAGGAATACTGCATATAGGTGGTAATATGTTGTACCTCTGGATTTTCGGCGACAACGTGGAAGATCGATTAGGGCATGTGCGTTTCTTTTTTTTCTATATTTTTTGTGGACTGGGAGCGGCCCTGACTCACATTATTTTAACGCCACACTCTACCATACCTATGGTAGGAGCGAGTGGTGCTATCTCCGGCGTGCTAGGAGCTTACCTGATAGCATTCCCGCGTGCACGGGTTCTCACAATGATTCCAATCTTCATTTTTATAAAATTGGCGGAACTGCCCGCTATTGTAGTGCTTGGATTCTGGTTTGTAATGCAATTCCTAAACGGCTATTATTCGCTGCAATATGCGGGAGCAGTAAACACTGCTGGGGTGGCCTGGTTTTCACACGTTGGTGGATTTTTGCTGGGTGTTTTGGGAATTCTACTATTAAAAAAAAGAATGAAAAAGTAGGGAGGGTTATTTTATTACGAGGCAGATTTAATCATTGCCCCCATTGTTTCCACAGCATTATACTGTGTTCCTTCCCAGAAGAATTCACCGTTTGATTTCAGGATTGCGAAATAAGGAAGTCCAGTTTTTAATTCACGATGTGCCGGATCCTCTCTAAATGTTTTAAATATTGGATCGGTGTCATATATCTTGACAAGAACGGCATTTTGAAGAATTCGGTTGAGTTTTTCGTTTTTTACAGAGAGCTTCTCAAACTCCAAGCAATTCGCGCACCAGTACGCGAAGAAATCTATAAAGATCGGTTTATTTTCTTTGAGAGCCACTTTTTTTGCCCCTTCAAAATCACGATACCATTCGAGATTTTCATGTTTTTCTATTTCAACGCCATTTTTTGTAATAGTTGTTTCTATCGCCAAAATATTCGCAGATTCTTTTTTTATTGTGATTATCCCGGCTTGTGAAAACCCGTTATACATAAAATAGAACGCCGGTAAGAGCAGAAAAAAAGCAATCCCTTTTTTTATCCTGTTTTTTTCCGTGCGAAAGAGGCCTAAATAAATGGATAAAATGACGGCTGCAATCCCCGCAAGGATAGTATAAGCTGCCTGGTCATTAATTTGAGCGGTCTTTATTCCTTTCATGAAGTAAACCCAGGCTATATAGAGAATTATTAATCCGAGTGCATATTTTACATAATCCATCCATGTTCCAGCCTTTGGCATACGGTTGCTTAATAGCCCGACAAGAAGAAGCGGTACGCCGATTCCTATTCCGAATCCTCCCATCATTAATCCACCCTGTCCGGCAATGAGCGATTTTTTTATAAAAGTAGCCTCGCTGCCCGATGCGGCCAGAGCCGCGTTTAGCTCCGCAATTCTATCTGCAACCTGCAGGAGAACGGTAAAAACAACCGGTCCAACACAGGGAGAAATAATTAAACCCGCTATCATACCCATAAGAAAAGTGCTGAAGAACCCGCTCTTTTTGCCTATCGCGGAGGATATCCGAGTGGTAAAATCCTCACCACCGACCGTAAAATCAAAAAAACCTAACATTGCAAAACCAAAAATTCCAAATAAAATTGCAAAAAAAAGATTCGTAACAGGGCTTTGCATAACAGCATTGAAAGCGCCTCCGGTCATTCCGGCCGCATATCCGAGGATAATGTATAGACATATGATCCCGAGAAAATATGATAGAGAATGATATATCCCCTGTTGCCTGTTCGAGCCTCCGCGTTCCATGATGATGGCAGAGGTGATAGGAATCATTGGATAAACACATGGAGTCCCGGAGGCTAAAAGACCGGCTAAAAAAATAAAGATAAAAGCCATTACTACATTTTGCGAATACTTTTTATAAAGAGCAGAAACTTTCCCTGTAAATCCCTCTCCTTCTGTGAAAACAGATGAGCTTCCCGCCGAAGTATCAAGAGTGACTGCAGGCAAGGTGGGTGGAGACTCAATAATTCCGGCTCCGGAAGTCTGTGTAGTAATTTCACTTTTTATTATTAAAGGTATTTCATCTGTCTGTGGTAGGTAGCATATTTTTGTAATGTCGTTACAGATTTGGGCTCTTGCTTTGATCGGAGGGATAATGAATTCACGTCCTTTTACACGACTGATAGTAAACTTAAATTCCCCGTCTCCGCGCAAAACAATGGCTTCGAATTCCTTATCATGCATTCCCTTTGGACTTGATGCAAGTGAGACTTTGTATCCGGCGGACTCTACTCCTGAAAAATCAAAACTTAGAGGAATGAACAACCCTTTATCCCCGCTGCCAAGATAGGCATGATGGTCTTTTGGAACTGTAACGCGTATTAAAAATTCCCCTTCGGCGTCTTTGGTAGCCGACAAATAAGGACCCGAGAGAGAATATTTAACGGAAGGAATCTCCTCCTGAAAAAATAGATTCTGTTCTGAGGTACTTATCTCAATTCCATGTGCAGGCAGCTTAGATAAAAAAGCGAAGATAATACCGAGGGCTATTAGATAGAAAAATTTCATTATACAAAATAATAATCCTATAAAATTAGATTGCTTATGAAACAATTATATCATATGCAATATCGAGATACTATTACTCTGCAAAACCTTCTTTTTTTAGGAAGTTTTTACGTAACCACAGAACCGGGGAGACCCTTTGGCATCAGGCTGTGTCATAATACAAAAAAACGCATATTTGTCATTCTGAACCCTTCGCTCTGTCATTCTGAAGAAAGCGAAGCAACTGAAGAATCTCGCTCAGGACAGGCTCCGTGAGAATCTTATAAAATCAACCAGTTAAAAAAAGAGATTTTCGGCTAACGCTTCAGAATGACATTGCGACACAGTCTGCATGCTCAGGGTGACATGTCAGGCTGAGCTTGCCGAAGCCTTCTCGTCTGATGTTGCTTATTCATTTTTTGCTGCAGTTGCGCCGCGTTATCTAAGCTTCTTGATAAATTCTTTTATCTCTGATATTTTGGCTTGCCAGAGACTTTTATAAAGTATGAATATTAATTCGACAAAACTTCAGCACACATTTGGTTTCGTTTTTTGTACCGCCTACCAGCTTATATTTTATAAATATGGGCTCAATCTATGGGACGAAGGCGCGCTTGCATACGGAGCTTTAAGGTTTCTCAATGGAGAAATTCCTTTAGTGGATTTTGGATTTGACGGATATCCGCCGGGACGTTATTTCCTTACCGCCTTATTTTTTAAAATATTCGGAGTTAATCTCACTTCCATACGTCTTTTGTTTGCCATCCTGACTTCAATTATGGCAATTTTGTTCTACCATATTTCCAAAAACATCATGGATAAGAATTTTGCTGTTATTTCCACATTGTTACTTCTTTCAGCTCCTTCTATGTATTACAACCGTTTATTTCCCATTTGCACTGTAATTAATATTTTTTTTATCAGCCGGTACGTAAATTCTGCGAGAAAATTTGACTTCGCTTTGTCAATTGTTGCCGCATTGCTGACGCTTTTGTTTAAAACTGAAATTGGGGCAGTTTCCATCTCCATTTTAATGCTTGTTTTAATACTACAAGCAATTCCTGGCCACAAAAAACATTCTTTTAATTTCAAAGAATTACATTTTAAATTTAAACTACTCATATGCATGATAGTTATTTTTGCAGCGGCATCTATTGTGGGCGCGATTGCCATTAATTTACCTTTAAAGGCTTACAAATTTGTTTTTCAAATGTCCTCTATTTGGGGAAATCCCTTCCCATCATTACTACCGGCTCCCGGAATGGGGTTTCCTTCTCTTAAAGAGTTTTTTGATCTCTCCCTTTTCTACCTGCCAATAATTGTGTATATTGCAACCGTTATTCTATTATTCAAAAGAAAGCTTTTTTCTGATCAAAAAATAGTTCTCAATAAATCCAACTTGCAGATTTTTGTTCTATTATTATTTGGAATTGGTACGTATGGATTGGTTGTATGGAGAGTCGGTTTTGACAATTTATTAAGAGTTCTTCCTGTTTTTTATATCCTGCTTTGTTATTTCTTAAGTTTATTTTATAGAAAAATCATTGGCAGCGGAATTTATATAGATCGGTTAGATTCAAAAAGTGCTATAAGGAATTTTATCATATCAATCCCGATTTTATTATTTCCTGCTTTGTTTATAGTTAATTTAAATTTTCATCATGGGTTTTACGCTGGTTCTATTGGAGAGTTGAGAAATAATCATATCTATATTAATCTTAATAGAGCCCGTGTTTTTGCTCACCCACTGGAAGCAATATGGATTGAAGATATAGTATCTTATGTTAAGCAGACAACAACAGAGGACGAACCTATTTTTGCGTTACCCTTAAATCCTATCTGGTATTTTCTTTCTGAAAGAAAAAATCCAACCGCATACGATTGGATTCTACCACAAACTATTAAGGTGTTGGATGAAGAGCAAAAAATTATTGATCAACTTAAAAATAATATACCCAAACTAATTATTTATGCCGACATCGCCATAGACGGCAAAGAAGAGAGGAGACTGTCAAACTATGCACCAAAAGTTTTTGAATTTATTTTAAAAAATTATAAATTAGAAAAAATCGCTGGCCCTTTTCAAATATTAAAAGTAGAGGAATCGTAATGGAAATGCAGCGATATAAAATTTTATTATTTTTACCCTGTTATGTACAAAATTTTTTAACAAAGGAAGGAGTCATGAGAAAAATCAATTTAATTGTTAGCACATTTTTGGTTAGTCTTTTATTGTTATCATTAAGCGCGCGTATTGTCACAGGTTCAGAAAACAAAGATGCTTTGCTTAAAGAGGCTCAAATATTATATAAAGCTGGTTCTCGATATGTGGACGCCCGTTTTAAGAATCAATGGAAAATTATTTATTCATTTCAACATCCCGAATATCAAAAAGCCATTTCTTTTGAAGAGTTTCAATATTTTAACGGACATGTGGCGACAGATTACCGGAAAGATAGAAATTTTAAGCGCAATGTTAGCGGGTATCCTTTATATCCATCTGTGGAAGATATTAAAAGGAATCCAATAAAAAAAGACCCATTTTTGGGCGTGCCTTTGCCGCAAAATTATAGATTTATTCCAAGTACACTTTTTAACTTTACCGGCCACAAGTTTGAAAAAGTTTACCTGGATGACAGCAAAACTCTGGGAAAAGTAGCAATTAGCTTGAAGGTTATTGAGACTCCTCCTGTACCGGCTGACTTTAAAATACGCCGAGATATCCTGTACATCGATTACTGGGAAAAAATTAATGGTAAATGGTTTTTACCTGTTATGAAGCAGTTCCCCGGATTTCATGTATCTGGAGCGGTCACGAGAGAACATCCTGTCCCAAGGAATATGTCCCGGTGGGATACAGCACATTTTACAGAGTTTAAACCAGAGGATTTAAAATAATATGACTCCAGAACCCCTTCCATTCCATCAGGCCTCTATTGGCGAAGAAGAGATTAAGGAAATAATTGAAACTCTTAATTCAGGATGGTTGACTACCGGCCAAAAAACCAGACTTTTTGAAAAAACTTTTGCTGAATATATAGGCTGCAAACATGCGATAGGGCTAAATTCCTGTACGGCCGGCCTTCATCTTTCTTTGGTTGTTTCAGGCATTTCTTCCGGTGATGAAGTTATTACTTCCCCTATCACTTTCCCCGCTACAACCAACGTCATTGTCCATCAAAATGCAAAACCTGTTTTTGTAGATGTAGAACCTGCAACGTTAAATATAAATTGCTCGGAAATTGAATCTAAAATCAATAACAGCACTAAAGCTATCCTGCCAGTCCATTTTGCGGGCCATCCTTGCGACATGGATACAATAACATCGCTGGCTCAAAAGCATAATTTATCTGTTATTGAAGACGCGGCACACGCTCTTGAATCAAAATATCACGGAAAAAAAATAGGCGCTATTGGCAATTTCACTGCATTCAGTTTTTATGCGACAAAAAATATTACCACCGGCGAAGGAGGAATGTTAACAACTGATGATGATAATTATGCCGATAAATTGCGTATCCTGAGCCTGCATGGAATAAGCAAAAACGCGTGGAAACGATACGGCAAAGACGGATTTCAGCACTGGGAACTTCTTATGCCCGGCTATAAATACAACATGTTTGATATACAGGCTTCTCTTGGAGTTCATCAAATAAAAAAGGTTGAATCCTTTTTAAACAGACGTGTGCAAATAGTTAAAAAATACAACGACGCTTTTGAAAAGATAGAAGAAATCCAGTTGCTAAAACAAGAATCAAATATTAAGCACGCCCATCATCTATACGTTATAGTTATTAAAACAGAGAATTTAAAGGTCTCTCGGGACGAAGTCCTAAACGAAATCCAAAAAAGAGGTATAGGGGTAGCCGTTCATTTCCGTTCATTGCACCTTCAGCCTTTTTTCAAGCAGCATTTTAATTACAAAAAAGGGATGTTTCCTCAAGCCGAATATCTCTCTGACAGAATTATTTCCCTTCCCCTCTATCCTAAAATGACCGATGAAGATGTTTCAAGGGTTGTTGAAACAGTCCTTGCTGTGCTGCATTCTTTTCGGCAATAGCAAACAAGACCGCGAAATACATGAAAACACACGAAATGAAACATTTATTTCGCGTATTTTAGTGCGTTTCGTGGGCAGTAATAGGCCGTGTCAATTTTTTGTTCGCCGTAGGCGTTAAGTCTTTCCAAAAGTATCCGATAGTAAGTATAACCCCCTCTTTAATCTCCCCTCGAGGGAGGACTAAAGGGGGTGTAATTCATTTTGGATCGCGTCTATGCAATGTTATATGTATAAAATAATGTTTTGCCTGTTTTTATTCATCAGCATGCCTTTGACTGCTTTTACGCAAGAACCAACAAATGATAAAAAAATAAAAACTATTGAAGAAGAACAGGTTGAACCTGTTGAACCCCCAATAGAATCACAGGGTTTTATTAATTATGGGCTTCTTGACATTTCTGTTGGATATAGGATTGCAAAAGATGGAAAGCATATTATTTATAAAATAAAAAATAATACCCGCAAAAGTATTGATAAAATTTTTGGCCATCTATATCAAATTAAAAAAGATAAAGTAGGAAATGTCATAAAAAATATTTTGGCAAACAATCCTAACGCGAGCGCTATATTAATATCAAAATATCCTCACAAACCATCCGCGTTAGGAACATGGAGATTCACTTTAAAACAAAAATCTTCTACACAAAATATCCAATATATGCTGAGTGTTAATGATCAATCAATTTTTTATGCCCCGTTAGAAATCAGGGAATCCCAGGTAGCACAACCGGTGAAAGAGGAAGAGGGAGAAACTCTGTCTGATCAATTGTAAGCGTGGAAAAATCATTCCTTCCTACTACTAATCTGCAATACGTGGTTTTTTTTAGGCGGTGTTTAGTCGTTATTTTTACAGCGCCTTATGCAAGGCTTAGCAACCTTTTGTGAATAATATATTGAAATAAAAAGTTAGAAATACCCAATCTTAAAAATCAAATAACAAATAAGTCTCAATAGCAAATTTAGTTGCGACCGAATGCACATATATTTTGTTTTACCTTACCTGCCGCTTAGGACAGACAGCTGAAAGCTTGCTATTATCCTGTTGTAAAATAATATACTCTCCAAAGAAGTTCCAAATTTTCCAGATACCAAATTTACAAATTTGCTCAAATACTGTTTATTAGGTATATTGAATTAAATGAAATAACAAATCTCAGTGAAATTTTGTATTTCATTTTGCATACTGCTTTGCATTATATAGTTATTTCAAAATTGTTATCCAGAGTATATTAAGTAACGACCATGCAATATGAAGCTGTAATCGGTTTGGAAGTTCATGCTCAGCTTAAGACCAAATCGAAAATATTTTGTTTCTGCAGCACTCAGTTCGGTTCAAAACCGAACCAGAACACCTGCCCTATTTGCATTGGCATGCCGGGCGTGCTGCCGGTATTAAATCGGGAAGTGGTGGCCTTTACCATAAAAATGGGGCTTGCTGCGAATTGTAATATAGCTTCCTTTAGTCGTTTTGCCAGGAAAAATTATTTTTATCCTGACCTTCCCAAAGGGTATCAGATTTCCCAATACGAGCTCCCATTATGCCAAAAAGGAAACGTAACTATTAATCTAAACGGGAACACAAAAAAAATAGGCATAACACGTATTCATATGGAAGAAGACGCCGGAAAATTAATCCATGGTGAAAACCTCGGACAACCTGACAGCAGCTATGTAGATTATAACCGTACCGGTGTTCCCCTGATCGAAATAGTCAGCGAGCCTGATATAAGATCATCGGAAGAAGCCAAAGAATACCTTCTTAAGCTAAAAGCAACTCTTGAATATCTTAATATCTGCGATTGCAATATGGAAGAGGGAAGTCTCCGTTGCGATGCTAATATTTCTCTCCGTCCTGAAGGAGAAGAAAAACTTGGAACCAAAACAGAACTGAAAAACATGAACTCATTCAGGAATGTCCAAAGGGCTATTGAATATGAGATCAAAAGACAGACTCACGTTTTAGGTAATAATGAAAAGATTATCCAGCAAACCCGGCTATGGGATACCGATAAAAATGAGACCATTCCCATGCGTACGAAAGAAGAAGCTCATGATTACAGGTATTTCCCTGATCCGGATTTAGTGCCTATCGTCGTCAATGATGAATGGATAAGAAAAATCAGGAAAGACCTTCCAGAATTACCGGACGAAAAAAGAAAACGATTTGTGACGCAATATAAAATTCCTGAATATGACGCCTGTGTTTTAACTTCCAGTCGACCATTGGCAGACTATTACGAGCAATGTGTAGAGATGTTTCCTCAACCAAAAGCAACTTCCAATTGGGTCATGGGAGATATTCTCAGGGCATTAAAGACAGACGATAAAGAGATAAAGGATTGTCCTGTTACCCCTAAACATTTGACTGATATGCTTAAAATGGTTGAGAATAAAACTATCAGCAGTAAAATAGCTAAAACAGTTTTTGAGGAGATGTATAGTTCCGGCATGTCTCCGGTGGAAATTGTAAAGAAGAAAGGTCTCGTCCAGATATCCGACGAGGAGTCGATCTTGAGAATTATTCAAAATATTTTAGACAAAAACCAAGCTGAGGTTGAGGCTTACCGAAATGGAAAAACCAAACTTCTGGGATTTTTTGTAGGGCAAGTCATGAAAGCAACCCAGGGTAAGGCCAATCCTGCCCTGGTTAATAAGCTGTTAAAAGAAAATCTGTAACAGTTTTAGATGTCAGGATTCGGGGAGTTGTCAGGGATGATTTTTTTATACGTTCCTGACCCCTGATCCTCGAAACCTGAACCCTTTTTATTGACTAAAGCGATCTACCTAACTTTAAGGTAAGATTGATTTTAAACTCTATATTATTGAGGGAGTGAAATGGAAAAATATCCAAAATTATTTATTAAAGCAAGTGTTTTTTATCTGGTTCTCGGAACTCTAATGGGTATATTAATGGGAACGAAGATTATAGAAAGTGGCCAAATCGATGGTTTCAGGTTTGTTCATATCCATGTCAACCTGATTGGATTCATGGCTATGTTTAT
>CEQE01324455.1_pt1 | contig 13597 bp, 25 predicted proteins | sample 356201 | NCBI WGS metagenome assembly CEQE01 (sample SAMEA2619970, study PRJEB7988) | marine metagenome | biome: marine biome (ENVO:00000447); feature: mesopelagic zone (ENVO:00000213) & marine oxygen minimum zone (ENVO:01000065); material: "saline water (ENVO:00002010), including plankton...
CTTTCTTCTTTGGAAACCAAATCCTTCATCGATTTAATGCCGGCTGCCTGCAAACAGTTATGACTTCTTACCGATAATTCCATATCATCAATGTTTCTGCTAAGCAACTCTCTGATCCGTAGATTTTCTTCATCAAATTCATGAGTAATCCTAAGAACAGGAGCTGCTTTTTCGATGAGAAAATGCCGGAAGAAATCTATCAATACCTTTGCTGCATGATTTACAGCATCTACCGGTGAAGTTGAACCGTCAGTATTCACATTTAGAATAACTTTTTCCATTGTTTCGTTGCCTAATGTCACTGGTAGGACTTCAAATCTAACCTTTGTAACCGGATTAAATATTGAATCGATGAAGATTGTATCTATAGACGGATCAATCCGCTGATGATGGGTTGCACTTACATACCCTTTTCCAACTCCGATTGAAAGTTCCATCGTGAAGTTTGCATCTTCGTTTACGGTAGCAATATGTAAATCCGGGTTAAGCACATTAAATTGCTCAGATGCTTCGTCAATATCCTTTGCAGTGAATTTACTTGAACCGTTAAAACTTAATTCCACTTTATCTGGCTGATTATCCTCGAGTTCAAATCTAACATCTTTCAAATTTTGGATAATATCAGTTACTTCTTCAACAACACCTTCTATAGTGGAAAATTCATGCAGTGTTCCATCAATTCTGACGGAAGTAATTGCTGCACCCGGGATACTTGTCATCAAGATTCTACGCATTGAATTGGCTACCGTGGTACCATAACCCCTCTCAAGTGGTTCTAGAGTAAATTCACCATAGAAATCACTTTGGGTGTTTTTATTAATACTAAATTCTAACTGATGATCTTGTGTCATTTTCTATTATTCCCCTTTTATTTAGAATAGAGTTCTACAACTAATTGTTCTTTAATATTCAAATTTAAATGATCTCTTTCGGGAAATGATTTAAACTTCCCTGAAAGGGTTGCTTTATCGAGCGTCAACCAAGGTAAATCAATATCCCCTTTGATCCGTTTAACTGAATCGTGTATTACAATCAATTTCCTGCTTTTTTCTTTAATTTGGATTTCATCACCAGGCCTTAAAAGAAAAGCAGGATAACTTACAGATTTGCCGTTGACCAAAATGTGCTTGTGAGAAACCAATTGCCTTGCAGCAGATCTCGTTGCAGCCAGACCAAGCCTGAATACAACATTGTCCAATCTTGATTCCAATAGGATCAATAGATTTTCACCAGTTTTTCCAGTCATTCTATCTGCTTTCTTAAAAAAGCGTACGAATTGTTTCTCCTGCAAGCCGTACATATATTTCAGTTTCTGTTTTTCTCTGAGCTGAAATCCATAGTTTGATATTCTCTTCCTTCTTCCGGGTCCATGCTGCCCCGGTCCATAACTTTTTCGTGCCAAAATTTTATCAAACTTCGGGTTTTCAAAAATATTTTCGCCGAATTTTCTAACGAGTTTACCTCTTGGGCCTGTTTGTCTTGCCATTGTATATCTCTCCCCTATACTCGTCTTTTCTTTGGTGGCCGGCATCCATTATGCGGAATTGGTGTTACATCCTTAATAGAAGTAACTTCCAACCCTGCTACGGCAAGTGAACGAATTGCTGATTCCCGCCCAGAACCGGGACCGTTAACTCTTACTTCAATTTTTTTCAATCCAAGATCCATTGCCTCCTTTGCCACTTGCTCTGCAGATTGGGTAGCCGCGAATGGCGTACTTTTTCTGGATCCTTTAAATCCCAATCTACCGGCTGAAATCAGAGCAATCACATTCCCCTGCATATCAGTCAAAGTTATATGGGTGTTGTTAAAACTTGCTTTAATGTGAGCAATCCCTTCAGGTTCGACTTGAGTCTTTTTCTTTTTCTTCTTTTTTGGACTTCCTTTAACCATAAATAAAATTATCCTTTCTTACTTCTTTTCTAATGATTTTTTACCCAATCCTACGGTCTTCTTCCTGCCCTTGCGCGTCCGTGCGTTTGTTTTTGTTCTCTGACCATTGACCGGCAATCCCCTTCGATGCCGCAACCCTTTGTAACTGCCAATATCCATCAAACGTTTAATATTAAGCGTATTTTCAGTTCTGAGTTCTCCTTCCACTTTTTCTTCTCCTACTGCTTTCCTTATGGCAGTAACTTGCTTTTCCGTAAGATCATGAACTCTTATTTCACCTTTAACTTTTGCTTTTTCAAGAACATTAATTGATTTGGTATGCCCAATTCCGAAGATATTACACAATGCATACTCTATCTTTTTCCCTTGGGATAAATCTACTCCAGCTATACGTGCCATATGTTCAACCCTGCCTTTGTTTGTGTTTAGAATTAATACAAATCACCCGGACAACACCCTTGCGCCGTATGATCTTACAATTAACGCACATCTTTTTTACTGATGATCTTACTTTCATAATGTTACTTCTTTATATTTTTTTAGTAATATTTCTATCTCTTTACAAACTTTTATTATGGATTTCTTAATATCCATTGTAAACACCGTTACTTAATATTGTTCCACCATCATCTGTCACCACAATGGTGTGTTCGAAATGTGCAGATAGTGAGCCGTCTTTTGTACAGATACTCCAACCATCGGGTTTGGTATAAGTCTCATGGTGACCTTCATTGACCATGGGTTCTATGGCAAGACACATCCCTGATTTTAATTTTATTCCTTGACCCGGATCACCATAATTAGGAACCTGAGGATCTTCGTGAAGTGCCGTTCCAATACCATGTCCTACCAAGTTCCGCACGACGCTAAACCCGTTTTCCTCTACATAAGTCTGAATCGCATGACCGATGTCAGATACGTAGTTACCCGTCCTCGCTTTGTCGATTCCGATGTTAAGGGATTGCTCAGTCACATCCAGCAATTTCTGCACATTATCCGATACTTTGCCGACAACATAAGTATGGGCACTATCTCCATAATAACCATCCTTTAAAACACCGCAATCGATACTTACGATATCACAATTTCTAAATTCCGTTTCATCGGGGATTCCGTGTACTACAGTATCATTAATAGAAATACACAAGGTCGCCGTATACCCCATATATCCTTTAAAAGCCGGTCTCCCGCCTTGGGACAGTATAAATTCTTCAGCCAGTGTATCCAGTTGATTCCCTGTCATGCCTTCCACGACACTATCCTTTAATACTTGAAGGGTCTCGTAAACTATACGACTGCTTTCACGAATTTTTTCTACTTCTTGATGACTTCTGATATGTGTCATAATAACCTGCTTAAAATCTCCTTCTGCCTTTAATTTTACCCCGCTTCAGGAAACCATCATAATGCCGCATCAATAGATGTGATTCGATCTGCTGCAAAGTATCCAGTGCCACACCAACAATAATCAAAAGACTGGTACCTCCAAAAAATGAGGCAAGGTCATACGGCAAATCCATTGCATTCATCAGAACGAAGGGGAACACAGCGATTAAAGCTAGAAAAATAGACCCGGGAAGGGTAACTCTTGTTAATATATTCTCTATAAATTCAGATGTTTTCTTCCCCGGACGGACTCCTGGGATAAATCCACCATACTTTTTCATATTATCAGCTACTTCAACAGGATTAAACGCTATGGCTGTATAGAAATAAGTGAAAAAGATGATCATAAGTCCAAAGAATGTCCAATAAAACCAATGGTCAAATGAAAATACTCTTAATACTCCCTGCATAAATTCACTATCGCTGAAAAATGTTGCAACTGTACTAGGCAAAAACATAATTGATTGCGCAAAAATGATAGGCATTACACCTGCTGTATTCACTCTCATTGGAATGTGAGTTGACTGGCCTCCGTAAACTTTTCGCCCCACAACTCTTTTAGCATATTGAACCGGTATTTTTCTTGTCCCCTGAGTCAGTAACACCACAAACCCTACAATCAAACACATTATCATTATCAATACAACTTCAGTGAGAATTCCACGGACATCTTCTCTGACCAATGATACTTCACTGATAACCACATTAGGCATTCTGGCGATGATACCAATCATAATAATCAATGATATCCCATTTCCGATTCCTCTTTCTGAAATCTGCTCCCCTAACCACATGATGAAAATGGTTCCTGTAACAAGGGTTATCACAGTCGTAATACGAAATCCTAATCCTGGGTCAGGTATGACACTTAAAACACCCCCGCCAACGTTTGTCATATTTTCGAGAAAGAATGCAACACCGATTGCCTGAAGAGATGAAATCAATACAGTGCCATATCGAGTCAGTTGGGTGATTTTCTTTCTACCCTCTTCCCCCTCTTTCTGCAGTCTCTGGAAATAGGGGACAACTACACCCATAAGCTGAATTATAATAGAAGCAGATATATAAGGCATAATTCCCAATGCAAAGAGGGTCGCTTTCTGAAAAGCACCTCCCGTAAACATATCATAAAGTCCAAAAAGTGTATTTTGTAAATTTTGGACTGCGGTACCAAGCGCTTCACTATCTACCCCCGGAATTGGGATATGAGCGCCAATTCTCACTACCACAAGAATCGCAATAGTAAATAGAATCCGCTTTTTCAGCTCGGGAATAGTAAAGACATTTTTGAATTTTTCAATCATGTTTTAATTGCCTTACCGCCTGCTTTTTCAATTTTTTCAATTGCTGATTTACTGAATGAATTGGCAAAAATGCTCATGGCTGCTTTTACATCTCCATTTCCAAGAACTTTTACTTGAATAGTGTCAGATTTTATCAATCCATTTTCTTTCATTGCATTAATATCAATTTCCTTGATGTTCAGCGCAGAAAGACTATCTAGATTAACAATTTGGACTATATTTTTAAAACGGTGATTAGTAAATCCACGTTTCGGAATTCTTCTCTGTAGGGGCATCTGTCCGCCTTCAAACCAGGTTCTGCGCTTACTGCCTGAACGTGAATGATATCCATTCATCCCTCTACCTGCTGTACTGCCGGTACCTGAGCCTTCACCTCGACCCACCCGTTTTCTTGAGTGTTTCATTCCTTCGGGTGACTTTAATGAACTTAATTTCATTATACTTCTTCCACTTCAACTAAAAAACTGACTTTTGAAATCATACCCCTAATAATGGGTGAATCCGCATGTACCACAGATTGATGCATTCGGCGAAACCCAAGAGCCCTCATTGTTCTTTTTGCTTTTTCTCTGTGCCCAATAATACTTCTAATCTGGGTAACCTTTAATTTTTTTTCTTTGGATTTTACCATCTTAATTGAACACCTTTTTAAGTGTTATACCACGTTTGTTTGCAATAGAAACTGGATCTCTTAAAGCCAACAAACCTGATTCCGCAGCCCGTACAACATTGTTTGGGTTTGAGGATCCATATCTTTTTGTAAGTATATCCGTAATGCCTGCTTGTTCAATCAATGCTCTTACGGCACTTCCTGCAATGATTCCAGTTCCGGGCGCAGCTGGTTTTAACATCACTCTGTTTGAGCCAAATTTCCCAACCACTTTGTGCGGAATCGTTCCGTTTATAATAGGAACTCTAAATATATTTTTCTTTGCATTTTCCTTTGCTTTAGAAATAGATGCAATTACTTCTTGTGCTTTTCCAAGTCCTAAGCCAACGTGACCTTTGCCGTCGCCCACCACAACAAGTGCGCTGAATCTAAACCGCCTTCCGCCTGCAACTACTTTCGCAACCCTGTTAATTCTAACTACTGTCTCTTCCTGTAAATCAAGTTCTGTTGGATCTATCATTAAAACTGCAAACCTCCTTCTCGAGCACCTTCCGCCACGGCTTTCACACGTCCGTGATAAAGGTACCCATTCCTGTCAAAGTAAACTTTTTCGATCTTCGCTTTTTTTGCACGCTTGGCCAATTCAAGTCCTACGATTGTACTTTTTTCAATTTTTGATTTCGCTTTTTTTAGTTCATTTTCCAATGCTGGCTCTATCGATGAAACCGACACCAATGTTGTGCCATTTGGATCATCTACAATCTGAGCATAAATGTGTTGTAAACTTCTGTAAATTACCAGTCTCTTCCTCGAAGGATCATAGTAATTCATGGTTTTACTTCTTTTTCTTCGACGTTCTCTTCTTTTATTTTTTTCAACAAATCTTGTATTCACGTTATTCTCCGATTGTCTTTCCTTTTTTAATCTTCACATATTCGCCTTTATATCTGAGTCCTTTTCCTTTGTAAGGTTCAGGCTTGCGGAAAGATCTTATTTTTGCTGCTACCTGACCTACCAGCTGTTTATCAATTCCAGAAACATTGATCGAATTCTTTGTCGCTTTAATTGCAATCCCTTCCGGTGGTGTAAAATAAATATCATGAGAATAACCTAAAACCAATTTGAGCATTTTCCCCTGCAAATTGGCTGAATAACCAACACCTATAATTTCAAGTTCCTTTTCATACCCATCACTAACCCCAATTACCATATTTGCCAGAATTGCTCGGGAAGTCCCATGAAGTGCCATTTGCTCGTTTCCATCTGAAGACCGTTCCACAATCAATTCGTTTTTTTCTTTCTTCACGGTTATATCAGGGTGAAGTTGAAAATCCAGCGAACCTTTATTTCCCTTCATTATTACAAGTTGATCGTTCAAAACAACATTGACTGAATCAGGAACTGGGACGGGTTGTTTTCCTATTCTTGACATATCCTACCAAACATTACAGAGGATTTCTCCCCCTATATTTAACTTCCTGGCAACTTTATCTGAAATAACACCTTTTGATGTTGTTAATATTGCAACCCCAAGTCCGTCAAGCACTTTCGGAATTTCATCTGCTTTTGCATAAACTCGTCTGCCGGGTTTACTCACTCTTGAAATGTAACTTACCACAGGATTATCATTATGATCATATTTCAGAAAAACTTTTACTTTACTCTGTACCGGCTGGGTAATAATAATAAAATCCTTGATAAAATGTTCTTCTTTCAAGACGTAAAGAATTCGTTTGACTAAAATAGATTCAGGGACTTCCAAAAAGCGGTGTTTCACTTCCTGGGCATTCCTGATTCTAGTTAATAAATCTGCAACTGGGTCAGTCATTGTCATTAATTTTAGCTCCTTGTTACCAACTTGCTTTCGTTACTCCAGGGATTTCGCCTTTTAATGCCATTTCTCTGAAGCACAATCTGCAAAGCCCGAATTTTCTCATATAACTTCTTGGTCTGCCGCACTTAGAACATCTAAAATATTTCCTTGTACTGAATTGCGGCTTTCTCTGTGATTTTACGATAAGTGATTTTTTAGCCATTTGCTGTTTAATCCACTCCTTCAAGTTTTCTGTCAAATGCATTTTCCCGCTTGAATGGAAATCCAAGCGCTTTCAACAGTTGATAACATTCTACATCCGTTATTGCTGTTGTTATAATGGATATATTTAATCCTTTGATTTTATCAATCTTGTCATAATCAATTTCTGGAAAAATAATCTGTTCGTTTATGCCAAAATTATAATTGCCTTTTCCATCAAAAGATTTTACAGACAAACCATTGAAATCTCTTACTCTTGGTAATGCAATGGAAATTAACCTTTCAAAAAATTCATACATTTTTAAACCACGAAGTGTGACTCTGCAACCTACCGGATCTCCAACCCGTATCTTATAATTTGATATTGCTTTCCTGGCATGAGTTGTGACAGCTTTCTGTCCGGTGATAGTAGCTAAATCTTCAAGACTTCTTTCGAGACCTGGTTTATCATCCTTAGCATTACCAAGCCCAATATTGAGTGAAATCTTTTCTAATCTTGGTACTTCCAGATTATTCTTATAATTATTCAGATTCTTCATATCTTTAACAACAACATCTCTATAATGCTTAAGAAGCCCAGGAATAAAACCGTTCGTACTCTTTTTTGCCGCTGTTTTCTTAGGTTCACTCTTCTTAGGAGATACCTTTGTTTTTTTCACAGCTTTTGCTTCTGTTTTCTTTTTTGGACTTGATTTCTTTTTTTCTTTTTCTACCACTTTTTATTCCTATTTATGAATCAATATCTTCTCCAGAATTTTTAGCAACTCTGACTTTCCGGCCGCTGTCGAGTACCCTGTAACCAACACGTGTCGTCTTACCAGAAACAAAATACATAACATTTGAAACATGTATAGATGCTTCCTTTTCCACAATACCGCCTTGCGGATTTTGCTGAGTTGGTCTGGAGTGTCTTTTGACAAAATTAACACCTTCGACGATTACACGGTTATTCCCAGGAAAAACTTTTAAGATTTTCCCGGATTTTCCTCTGTATTCACCTTTTATAACTTTCACACTATCTCCAATTTTTATGTGCATATTTATATTACCTCAGGTGCCATTGAAATAATTTTCATAAATCCTTTTTCTCGCAATTCTCTTCCTACAGGTCCAAAGATTCTTGTACCTATGGGCTCATCTGTACTGCTCAATAAAACAGTTGCATTGTCATCAAACCTGACATAAGAACCATCATTTCTTTTAATTTCTTTTCGGGTTCTCACAACGACAGCTCGAGATTTTTCACCTTTTTTAACCATACCATGTGGCAATGCCTGCTTTACGGTTACAAGAATTACATCACCAACTCTTGCGTATCTCCTTCTTGAGCCACCGAGTACTTTAAAGCAGAGCACTTCTTTTGCTCCCGTATTGTCTGCAACTTTCAACCTTGTCTCTGACTGAATCATTATTATTCTCTGATTTAATACTTAAAATTGCTTTACTCTTGACTATCCTTACTTACAACTTCTGAAACACGCCAACGCTTTTTTTTGCTTAGGGCTCTGCTGGCTTTGATTCTTACTTTATCATTCACTTGACAGCTATTGTTTTCATCATGTGCAAAAAACTTTTTCTTTATTTTGATATACTTTTTATAGACCGGATGTTTGACCCTTCGGGACACTTCCACAACAACAGTTTTATCCATAGCATTACTAACAACGACTCCATTCAAAACTTGCCTATATCTATTTTCATTCATAATCAATTCACTTCATTTGATATTCTAATATTTAGTTCGTACTCGCGTAAAATCGTTCTAATCTGAGCTATTTCTCTTTTTAAATCTCTAATCCGCAATGGGTTTTCTAACTGCTGAAGGGCTTTTTGAAACCTGAGATTCTCTAACTCCTCCATATTATCGATTAGTCTGCTTTTCAGTTCTTCAAGAGTCAATTCATTTAATTCAGACGATTTCATGTTCTTTTCCTTATCAACAATGCTTAGTGAGATTCTCTTCGTTCCACTATTTTTGTTTTAACAGGCAGTTTGTAACCTGCCAATTTAAATGCTTCTGCAGCAAGTTCCCTGTCTACTCCTTCGACTTCAAAGAGGATCCGTCCCGGTCTGACCACAGCTACCCAATGATCAGGTGCACCTTTACCTTTACCCATTCTAACTTCAGCAGGTTTTTTTGTCATGGACTTATCAGGGAAAATCCGTATCCACATTCTGCCTGTTTTCCTGATTTTACGAATGATTGTTATACGGGCAGATTCAATTTGTCTTGCCGTAATCCAACCACCTTCAATGGATTTCAGGCCAAAACTGCCAAATGCAACATGTGAACCCCGTGATGCTATTCCAGTGGGATAAACACGGTGCGGTTTTCTCCATTTTACTTTTTTCGGCTCTAACATCAGGTGGCTATCTCTCCATTATAAATCCATACTTTAATTCCGATGACACCATACGTTGTAAACGCTTCGGTGATTGCAAAATCAATATCAGAACGCAATGTCTGCAGAGGTACTTTACCTTCATGGAAATTTTCATTTCTAGCAATTTCAGCACCGCCAAGTCTTCCTGCTACTCTAATACGAATACCTTCCGCACCCATTCTCATGGTTGATTGAATCGCTTTCTTGACAGCTCTGCGATATGCAATTTTCTTAATAAGCTGGTGAGCAATATTCTCACCGACAAGTTTCGCGTCAAGTTCAGGTCTTTTTATTTCAGAAACATTCACCTTAACCTCGCCACCTGTTAGACTTTTTATTTCCTCTTTCAGGCGGTCCACTTCATCTCCTCCTTTTCCAATAACAATCCCCGGACGAGATGTATGGAGTGTTACTGTTATTTTTTTCTCTGTTCGGTTGATTTCAACCTTTGAAATTCCAGCATTAGGCAACCGTTTTGCAATATACCGCCTAAGGGTAAAATCCATGGATATAAAATTCGGAAAATTCTTATGATTTGCAAACCAAACAGAAGACCACGGTTTGTTTATTCCCAATCTAAAGCCAGTCGGATGTGTTTTCTGTCCCAAACTACTTCGTCTCCTTTGAAGATAATATAATGGTTAAATGACTTGTTCTGCGTCTAATCCTTGACACACGCCCCATTGAAGCTGCACGGAACCGTCTCATCATGGGTCCTCCGTCAACATAAGCCTCTTTGATGAACAAATTTTCCGGATCAACATTTTTTCCTTCCTCAGATTGAAGAAAATTGGATGCAGCGGAACGTACCGTATTTTCAATAACATTCGCAGCTTTGGGTTCAGAGAAATGCAGAAAATTCAGCGCCTTTTCAACATTCATCCCCCTGACGAGATCCAGCGTTTTTCGAATCTTTCGAGCAGATTGTCTAACATATTTTGTCCTAGCGACTGCTTCCATTATTTCCTCTTCCTGTCCCCTGAATGTATTCTAAATGTTCTTGTTGGTGCAAACTCTCCCAGAGTATGTCCTACCATATTTTCTGAAATAAAAACAGGGATAAACTGCTTACCATTATGAACTGCCAACGTAAATCCGACAAATTCAGGCATAATTGTACTTCTCCTTGACCAAGTCTTAATGACCTTTTTCGATTTAGTCTTTGCTAACTGCTCGACTTTTTTTAACAGTTTTTCATCAACAAAAGGCCCTTTTTTGACAGACCGGCTCATTATTTATTTCTCCTTTTAACTATATACATATCAGATTTTTTATTTTTCTTCCGGGTCTTATAACCTTTTGTCGGTTTTCCCCATGGAGTTACAGGATGTCTTCCGCCGGAAGATTTACCTTCGCCCCCTCCCATTGGGTGATCCACAGGATTCATGGCAACACCTCTTACTTTAGGTCTTCTTCCGAGCCAGCGGCTTCTGCCAGCTTTACCAAGTTTAATGGACTCATGGCTTTTGTTGCCAACTTCCCCAATTGTAGCTTTACAGTTTTCATCTACCATTCTTACTTCGCCAGAAGGAAGTTTCAAACTCACCATATGATCATCTTTTGCCATAATCTGAGCACCGGTACCGGCACTTCTTACAATCTGTCCACCTTTACCAGCAGTCAATTCAATATTATGTACCATCAAACCTGAAGGAATTTTTTTCAACGGCAGTGCATTCCCAACATTAAGGGGTACCGTTTCCCCGGAATGAACCGTATCATTTACCTTTAGTCCATAAGGTGATATAATATATCTTTTTTCTCCGTCTGCGTATTGCAATAAAGCAATTCGCGATGACCGATTGGGATCGTATTCAATTGAAATAACTTTAGCGGGAATATTATCTTTTCCTCTCTTAAAATCAATTACCCGATATTTTCTCTTATGCCCACCACCCCTGCGTCGCATAGTTATTCTACCAAGATTGTTTCTACCTCCTTTTTTCTTGAGAGGTTGTAATAGACTCTTCTCAGGTGTTGATCGTGTAATCTCTTCAAAGGTAGAAACAGTCTTATGTCTCTGCCCAGGAGTAACAGGTTTTAGTGTTTTTACCGGCATAATTAACTCGTTATCTCAGATTCATAAAGATCAATCGTAAATCCTTCTTGTAGTGTTATAATGGCTTTTTTCCAGTTTGGCCGTCTTCCTGACGTTCTAATAGGCCTTCCGCCGCTTCTTATCGTCATTTGTTTCTGTTTCCCACGTACATTCATTGTCCGAACTTTTTCAATTTCTACATTAAACTTGTTTTCTACAGCTTTTTTGATATCAATTTTATTCGCTCGTACGTCCACCTGAAACGCATATTTCCTTTCAGTGTCCTGAAGCTGATGCATTTTTTCAGTTAGAATAGGTCTCAACAGGATATTTCTATGGCTCATTTATTTGCCACCTTTAAGGAGTCATTTATTTTTTTAATTCCCATTTTATCAAAGAGCAGCACATCACAATTCATCATGTTATAGGTAGATGCAGATTCAGCAGAGTACACATACACATTAGGCAAATTTCTTGTTGAAAGAAGAACATTTTTATCAATCTTTTCAGGAAGAAAAACAACCTTCTTCTGGTCAATATTCAAATTTTTTAACACATTTAAGAAATTTTTCGTATTTGGAGCATCAAATTGAATCTCATCAATAACCATTATTTCCTTATCATTAGCCCGTTGACTGAGAACGCTTCTCCGCGCCAATCTTTTCATTTTCTTAGGTAGATTATATTGATAATTTTTTGGCTTTGGTCCGAAAGTAACACCTCCACTTCTCCACAATGGAGACCGGATGGTACCAGCTCTTGCCACGCCACGCCCTTTTTGACGCCACGGTTTTCTTCCGCCACCTCTTACTTCTGACCGGGTTTTTGTTGAATGCGTGCCACTTCTACTGTTTGTCATTTCAGACACAACAGCTCGGTAGATAACATCTTCAACAATGGCTATCTTGAACACCGAATCATCAACTTTGACTTTCGAAGATTCCTCGCCTGTAATTTTATGTACTTTTAACTGCATTTTACTTAAATACCACGACTATTCCATTTTTTGCGCCAGGAACAGATCCTTTCACATATAAAAAATTGTTTCCTCTGTCAACTTTTACAATTTTGAGGTTTTTAACAGTAACTGTATCATTCCCTTGTCTTCCCGGCATTTTCATCCCTGGCCAGACCCGGGATGGGTAAGACGACTGACCAATAGAACCACCCGCTCTAATTTGGTCTGATTTACCATGACTTTTAGGACCACCGCTAAACCCATGTCGCTTAACGACCCCAGAGAATCCTTTTCCTTTGGAAATGCCTCGAACCAAAACAGAATCACCTTCCTTAAACATTGAAACAGTTAATTCCTGTCCAAGTTTTGGAAGTCTGCTTGCTTTCATTTTGAATTCCATAAGGTGTATTTTTGGCGAAGTCCCTGATTTGCTAAAGTGACCATTCATCGGTTTATTGCTTTTTTTCTGTTCCAACTCGCCATAACCCACCTGGATAGCATTATAACCATCTGTCTCTTCGGTTTTCACCTGAGTGATAACGCAAGGTCCTGCTTGAATAACAGTAACAGGAATGCTGTACCCGTATGAATCAAAGATACTCGTTATTCCTACTTTTTTCCCTAATATTCCAGTCATAATTACGATGTCTTTATTTCAATATCTACGCCGGCTGAAAGGTCTAATTTCATCAATGCATCCACTGATTTCGGTGAAGCATTCAAAATTTCAATCATCCGTTTGTGGATTTTGGTTTGGAACTGTTCTCTTGACTTTTTGTCCACATGCGGTGACCTAAGCACCGTGTAAATTGTTCTCTTCGTAGGAAGAGGAATAGGTCCGCATACAATGGCACCTGTGGACTTGACCGTCTTGACAATCTTTTTCGTAGATTTGTCGAGCAGGATATGATCGTATGCTTTTAACTTTATTCTAATTAATTGTCCAGCCACCGATAAACTCCTTATTCAACTACCTGTGTTACCACACC
>CEQE01105014.1_pt1 | contig 13596 bp, 16 predicted proteins | sample 356201 | NCBI WGS metagenome assembly CEQE01 (sample SAMEA2619970, study PRJEB7988) | marine metagenome | biome: marine biome (ENVO:00000447); feature: mesopelagic zone (ENVO:00000213) & marine oxygen minimum zone (ENVO:01000065); material: "saline water (ENVO:00002010), including plankton...
TCTTTAACTCCCAAAACTGTAAACCATGTCTATGGTAAGACACTAATATTAGATGTTTGTCGTTGGATCTTGGACGTCATGAGGTAAGAGATAGGAAATAGAAGTTAGACGTTTTACGAGAGTTACCTGCCTACCCACAAAATCCCTTCGTCAGATAGGCGCTTTACGAGTTACGTTTTACAGTTGATTGAAGATTAATTAACCTATCTACTCCGCCAACCGGCGGGCTTTAAATCGTGACCCCTAGGAGAATCGAACTCCTGTTGCCAGGATGAAAACCTGGCGTCCTAACCACTAGACGAAGGGGCCTAACTTATTCTGTTTCTTCCGATACTTTTTCCAGAATGTTCTTCAGTTCACCGTTCTGGTGAAGTTCCAGCGCAATGTCACACCCACCCACAAGATCGCCATTTACAAAAAGTTGCGGAATGGTGGGCCAGTTTGAAATTTCCGATAATCTCAAGCGAATTTCCGGATCGGTCAAAACATTCACTGCTTTAAAATCAATATCGTATTGATTCAACACTTCCACCACCGCATGGGAGAAACCGCACATGGGCATTTCCTTTGTTCCTTTCATGTAAAGAATCACAGGATTCCCTTTGATGTCATTCTGAATTTGCTCTTTTAATTCCATAATTGATCTTTCTATTTAAACTTTTTCCGGGACAACTGTTTTAAGTCCCAAAGCATGAATACCCTGCGTCATATATTCACCAAGACTATCATACACCTTCCGGTGCTGTTCAATGAGGGACAGTCCTTCAAATCCATTCCACTCCACAATGGCGTTGAAGTGATCTCCTGTATTCCGCTCATCGGTAACTTCAACTATGGCTCCGGGGAGTCCTTGTATTATCAAATCTTTAACCATCTCGGTTGTCATAGCGGCGCAAATTTAATTAAAAATGATTTTATGGCAATGCAGTTTTTGAAAATAAATCACCATGTTGACTTGGCGCAGTTTATTCGTAATTTTGCGCCCATAACGTAAACGCAAAGATTCATGTTCCCAAAACTATTAACACTTTTTATCTGTCTTCCACTTGTTGAAATCCTCATTCTCATCAAATTGGGTGAAGTATTCGGTTTCTGGTACACTGTATTTCTTGTTATCGGTACAGGAATTCTTGGTGCAACTTTGGCAAGAGCCCAGGGATTCTGGGTATGGATGGAAATCCAGCAGGATCTCCAAAAAGGGAATATGCCTGCTGATAAAATGATTGACGGTCTTATGATTTTTGTTGGCGGAATTGTACTCCTCACACCCGGACTCCTTTCCGATATTTTCGGATTCGCAATGCTTGTGCCGCTAACAAGAAACATATTTAAGCGATGGATCAAAAATAAACTGGAAGAAATGCACCAAAGCGGAAATTCGAAGATAACTTTTTTTATCAAATAAAATAAACGGCAAAATGAATCTCCAAAATAGAATTCTTTATCAAAGCACGAATCAAAAACTAACGGAAGTAGAGCACCTGGATCCAGTTACATTTCGTGAAGCGCTTTTTAACGGAATTTCTCCTGATGGTGGATTGTATATGCCAACCTTTGTACCTCAAATGTCCAAAGGATTCTTAGAGCAAAATGCAAAATGCAAAATGCAAAATGCAAAAAATTACTCAGAGGTGGCACTTGAAATATTATCGCTTTTTCTTGAATCTGAAATTGAAGAACCCATATTAGAACAGATTGTTAAAGACGCCTACAATTTTCCCGTTCCTCTTGAACAGTTAGATGATTCAACTTTCATTTTGCGGCTTGACCAGGGACCCACAGCTTCATTCAAGGATTTTGCCGCACGATTTATGGCAAAAGCCATGAATCATCTGAAACCTGCTGGTAAAGAAATTACCATCCTTGTGGCAACTTCCGGAGATACGGGCAGCGCCGTGGGAGAAGCATTCCGTGGACTCGATGGATTCCGGGTATTTATTATTTATCCGGAGAATGAAGTCAGTCCCACCCAAAAGCATCAGCTCGATTCCATTGGGGAGAATGTTCAAGCCGTTGCAATAGACTGTAAGTTTGACGACTGCCAAAACCTGGTAAAACTGGCATTTGAAGATGATGACATCAGGCACCTGAATCTAACCTCCGCCAATTCCATTAACATCGGTCGGCTCCTACCACAGATTGCTTATTATTTCTACGCTTGGTCGAAATTGGAAACTGATTCAGACAGTCTTATTTTTTCTGTCCCTTCAGGGAATTTCGGTAATTCTTTGGGAGGAGAATTGGCAAAACGGATGGGACTGCCTATTAAGAAGCTTATCATCGCCGTGAACGAAAATGATGAATTTCCTCATTTTCTCACAAGCGGAGAATACAAAAAAGTGGCGCCCTCCCGGAACTGCCTTTCCAATGCCATGAATGTGGGAAATCCCAGTAACCTCGCCCGATACTTCGATTTATATGGCGGCACAATCACTCGCGATGGCCCAATCCACAGACAGCCGAATTTGGATGAAATGAAATCGTTCTTAAACTCCTACTCAATTAGCGATGTTGATACGGTTTCAACAATAAAAAGCATTTTTGATAAATATAATGTTGTTGTGGAACCCCATGGCGCTGTGGGACTTGCTGCACTAGAGAAATATCGTAATGATACTAACGATCATTCAATTGCAATCTGTCTTGAAACGGCACACCCTGCCAAATTCCCGGAGACGGTGGAGGAGGTTCTTCAAATCAAAATTGATCCGCACAAGTCTCTGGCATCAATTGCATATCGGGCAGGACATTACCATAAAATTGACAATAATTATGAATCCTTTAAAACCTATTTACTGGAGAAAAGCTGAATGGAATGGATTAAAGTTTTTGCACCCGCAACGGTAGCGAATATCGGACCTGGATTTGACATTCTAGGAATGGCGGTAACCGGATTAGGCGATGTTGTTGAAGCCCGGGGAAATGAATCTGGTGTAGTTATTTCACATATTGAGGGAACTGATAAACTTCCGATGGAATCAGAAAAAAATACAGCCGGAATTGCCGCCTCTGAAGTTTTGAAGCTACTGGAGAATCCCGGTGGTATTGAAATAAAACTTAAAAAAGGACTCCCTCTCGGTTCGGGACTCGGTTCCAGCGCCGCATCAGCTGCCGCAGGCGCTTTTGCTGCCAACGCCTTATATGGCAACAAATTATCCAAGGAAGAACTAATTCTGCCAGCCACAAAAGCAGAAGAAAAGGTGTCCGGATTTCATGCGGATAACACCGCGCCATCCTTGTTGGGTAGCGCTGTGCTGGTACGGTCTCTCAAACCCCTTGATGTCATTAAACTCGGTACCATTGATGAGATTACCATCGTCCTTGTTACACCGGATAATTCCATATTTACAAAAGAGGCAAGAACTGTCCTCCCTGATTCAGTTACCTTGGAAAAGTATGTTCGAAATATGGCAAATACATCCGCTGTTTCTACAGCATTTGTGAAAAATGACTATGGACTTTTTGTACGCAGTTTGACTGACGAAGTGGTCGAGCCTGAAAGAGCAAAACTGATTAATGGAATCGATGAAGTTAAAAAGGCAGGTCTGGATGCCGGGGCTGATTCTGTTAATATTTCCGGTTCGGGACCTACCCTGTTTGCTGTTATTAATCAACAAGAGGAAAAAGCAAATAGTATTGCATCCGACATGGTACAGGCATTTTCAAATGCAGGAAGAGAATCTAAAAGTCAAATATCGAGAATCGATTTAGAAGGAACCAGGATTATCCCCTAATCAATTCACCGGAGCGTACACTCATGAAACCGTTTTAACATTCACTGCCCGGTCGCCCTTCACATCAAACTGCACATCAAACATCACCCTTTGACCCTGCCGCAGACCTTTTGACTGTAAATGCTGCATTAATCCACTTACATGGACAAAATAATCGTACTCATCCTCATCGGTTATAAAACCAAATCCCCTACCGGCATCGTACTCTTTTACAGTTCCCATTTTCATAATTTTTCCTCCTCTAATTTTCCGCGGACAAAAGGAATAATTTCCTGAATTGATTTTAAAAGCGTTACCCCGCAGGAAGACAACTTTTCTTCTGTATGATTTCCGCCGGGGATGAGAATACACGCCGTCCCCAATGAATCTGCCACCTCAAAATCGTGTACCGTATCTCCAATGAACAAAACAGTTTCCGGTCTGCAGCCAAGTTTTTCCATTAACCTTTCTCCCTGCTCAGTTTTCCCGAATGCATAATGATTATTGAGTCCCATCACATGCTTAAACTGTGAATAAATACCGTGATGTTCCAAAAGATCATCCAGCGTTTCCTGCTTGTAAGCCGATAATATTGAATGAGAAATTCCCATGGAATTCAGTTCGTCCAAAACGGGAACTGTCTCCGGTTGAAGCTGTGGTTCATAACGGCGTTTTTCATATTCCACAATAAATTCAGTTCCGGAAATTTCAAAAGGTTCCTTTTCAAAATCAAATCCTAACCTGCGGTAATAATCAATGACCGGGAAATCAAACACCTCCTGATATCGCTCATGTGTTAACCCCCGCATCCCTCTTTTCACCAGCATGCCGTTCATGATATCCACGCACATCCACGCATCATTTAGGAGCGTACCGTTCCAGTCCCAGATGATATGTTTGAATTTACATCTTCCCGTCACGGTAGAAAGTTTACGGATGGAGAAAAAATAATCACAGTGTAAATTTACTACACTTGAAAAACATGATTCAAATTGCCTGTGTTCACGAAATAAACGAAGCTGAAACGCTGATTTTACTTTTTTTGCAGTATAGAAAAAATTAGTTTTTTGATCTTACAAATTAATCTGTGCAATCTGCGTAAATCTGCGGCAATAATAGTGTAATTCGCAGTTTTAATTTAAAGAATGGGGAGTCACAAGTTGGAATGGAGCAATTTCAGCATCGAATCCTGTTTTATCATCATAGACCATTTGGTAGGTTCCTTTCATTATTCCAAAATCTGTTCTTAGGGGACAATAACTGGAATATTTGAATGCTTCCCCCGGTTCAAGGCGCGGCTGATATCCTACAACTCCCGGACCTCTTACTTCTTCAACTTGGCCGGCACCATCAGCAATATGCCAATACCGACTAATGAGAGTAACCGGAATTTGCCCTTCATTTGATATAGTTACATGGTAAGCAAAAAATAGAGAGGTTCACTTGGATCAGACCGTTCGGGAATATATTCACTTTCAACCTCAACACGAATCCCCTTTGTAAATGCTGTTGACACTAAGATTCAGATCAAAGCTGAATTATTTTGTCTATTTTTCCTACCCTAACTGCTGAGCGAGATAATTTTCGGTACCGAGTTCATTCATCAGCCGCATCTGCGTTTCCAGCCAGTCCACGTGTTCCTGCTCATCAGCAAGAAGTGCTTCAAACAGTTCCCGTGTTGCATGGTCACCCACTTTAAAACAGGTTTCAATTGCATTCTGAAGCACATCACAATTTGCCAATTCCAACTTTAAATCATATTTAAATTGATCTTTGACATTTGCTCCAACCATGAGTTTATCGTATGCGGACATATCCGGTGTACCTTCCAGAAACAAAATTCTTTCCATCAGCTTATCCGCATGTTCCATTTCTTCAATGGATTCATCATACGCATGCTTCGCCAGTGTTTTGTACCCCCAGTCCTTCAGCATTTTTGAATGAAGAAAAAACTGGTTGATTGCTGTGAGCTCTTTGCACAAGCATTGATTCAGCGCTGTAATAATATTTTTATGACCTTTCATTTGTCCGCCTCCAAATAATTATTTTTTTAACTGCATTAAAATTAATAACTATTTAGTGTAATATTCAAGGAATAATTTTCATTACTCATTGTTTTTATTACATTTAACGATATTGGGACTCAATCTCAATTAATTGAGGATTTTAGGTAGCAAATTCCTCTGACCTGCGATGAATAATTTCATCCAAAGTCTGATTACGCGCTTTTTCAATCCGGTTCATTCTTTTCTGGAATTGTGTCATACCGTATTCGACATAGTCCTCTCTATCCAAACCAAACGGAATTTCACCGAACTTGGCTTCGTGTTCGTCAAACAGATCGTTAATCAAACCAATGGCAGGCGTCAGTAATTCTGACATTTTAGATTCCACGACCTGCCAGACTGATTCACCGTGCACAGCTACCAGCCGGGAAATGAAATAAATACCGAATCGCATGTGGCGGGATTCATCCCTTTGGACGAGTGTGATCCCCTCCATCATTCCGGGGAGAAAGTTGTTTTTTTCGAGCGCCTGATAAAACCCATAATACCCCGTTTCAGCAAGCATTCCTTCAATAATCATGTTGTATGTTACAGACGCTTCCACCTGTGCTTCAGGCGATGTATCCGCATAAAGACGGCTCATAGCTTCAGGAAGCGCTTTGTAAAATAAGTCCTTGTAATTTTCTGTATGAAAGCGACTTAAATCTCCTTGATCTCCTATGACCACATCCAGAAATCTCCGGAAAAAATCTACATGTTTCGCTTCCTCCCAAAGAAATGAGGCAAGGTACATTTCCTCCTCCAGCCGTCCTTCTTCGGCTGTGACTTTAATGAGCGGAAGTAAGTCCAGGGTAACCGCTTCCTCTCCTGCCAAAAAGAGAGAACCCACGTGCAGGATAAATTCCCTTTGCGATTCGTCGAATGATTTCCAGTCTTCAATATCACGACTGAAATCTATGTCATTGGGATTCCAGATTCCCAGTTTTTTGGACTTCTGCCACAGGTGAAACATGACATGATTTTTATCCAGCCCATTTTCTCTTGTTGATTTGAATCTGCCGTTACTTTTCATTAGTAATACCTCCATGATTTTTTGCCCTATTCCCATCCTTCCGGGAATTCTGTATCCACACTTGCGGCGGATGATATCATTTCTTTTGCCGCTGTAATATAAGGTAAAAGGTCTGTGAGTTTGCCTTTGGTCAGTTGAAGTTTCCCCCTCATAAGCGCCATGAGCGGGTCCAATTTCCCATCTAAAATCTGCTTCCAGTTTTCGGGACTGGCTGAAATAATGTAAGGTGCCGACTCCAGATCATTGTCATTTGCTATCTTGCCTACACGGCATTTGCCATGCCATAAATCCAGAATGACAGTTCTGTCCTCCTCCAACCCCTTTTCAGGATCTGCTTTTAAAACAAGGACTGTTTCGCCCTCCCATTTTTGGGCAGCTTCTCTGTACTTTTCATTCCGGTTCAATTCCTGTTCCCAAGCATTTACCCACTCTTCTGTAAAAATTTCGTAGCCCATTTATTTCAACAAAATAATCTTCTGAGTTTTGGTAAAATCTTGAGTAATCATTTTAACAATATAAATTCCCGAAGGATGGTTCTGCGCATCCCAAACCACAGTATGTACACCTGCGTTCAAATCAGTATTAATCAATTCATCAACCTTTCTTCCCATGATATCAAAAACAATTAAAGATACGTGGGAAAACTTTGGTAAACCAAACTGAATCGTTGTTTTTGGATTGAATGGATTAGGATAATTCTGTCTTAATTCAAATCTCTTAGGGATCTCAGGTGGAGAACTATCTGTGGTAGTCAGTGACAGTAATGAATAAATATAAACTCTTGATTCGTCCGTGATAATGCTATACCCACTTGTAACTATATATGTGGCTTGCGCTTCCTGCCCCGATAATATATCTAGGTCTAGTCCTATGCCTGGCACTTCTTCGCCAAAAGCCTGATAATCTGGGACTGTGTCTACAATGGTTCCACCCTCGTAGACGTTAATAATACCCCATGCACCCATATCACTGCCTGACATGCTGACCATGAAATCATCATATCCATCGGTGTTCAAATCACCACAAGGTGACAGCGCCCACCCAAACATATCACCGCTCTGTGTCCAATCGGGAATGGTATCCATATCCTCCCCGCCAAAATATAAATGAACTGTGCCTATTGCCACTGACCCAACCAATATATCTGCAAAACCATCATTATTGGTATCGCCTGCTTCAGAAACTCCTGCACTGAATGGACTTCCTGGATCAAATTCCTTATCCGGAATGCTGTCCATATCCTCGCCGCCATAATAAAGCCGTGCTATAACTCCGTTGCGAGATTCGAGACAATTACAGGGAAACCCAATAAGCACATCATCATAACCATCACCATTTACATCTCCTGCTCCTGCTACATCCACACCACAACATTCCCCTGGGTATCCTTCTATTAACAAATCATAATTAGTATCTACAAGATTATTACCAAAATATATAAACGCTTGTCCTGTAAATTCCCAGTCACCTATTATGAAATCATCGAACCCATCGTTATTTACATCTCCTAATCCTGCAATTGTATGGGGGAATCCAAAAGCTTCCTCCGGTGCATTTAACACAATATAAGATGTATCTGAAAAAACTGGAGCTCCAAAGTAAAGATATGCTTTTTCCGCAGCGGGACTTGAAACCAAGAAATCACCATAGCCATCATTATTCACATCTCCTGCATTTGCTATTCTGTACCCAAACCAACCACTAGAATCAGGGGATGTGATAATGTAATCTACTGAACCGTCAAGCTCTTCACCTTGGAGAAAAATATGTACTTTCCCTGGTTGGTCATTTGGTGGAAGGTGTCGGGAACCTACAATAAAATCGTCGTATCCGTCTCCGTTAATATCTAAAGTTGCAATCGAAATACCAAAAAGATACCCTTCTTCACCCGTTAAGGTCAATACTAGTTCAAGGGAATCTTGAGCAAATAATATTGTAAAGCTCATAAATAATATTGTTATGGTTTTAGTTCTCATTTCTTAACTCAAAATGTCCTCTATCTCAACAAACCTGTCATTCTTTTAATCCACTCATTTCAGATTTTAAAAAACGTAATTTGAGAGTTTTTCCTTTTTGAATACAGATAATGATAAAATAAACATTTTCTAAAATTATTCCAACCCAAACCGATCATCCAACCATGTTACAATATCAGGAGTTCCATCCCAGATAATGGAGGTGTGTGTTGCATCATCCTTCATGACCAATGTTTTATCGTGACTTTCCGACATTTTGAATGTATCCCGCACCCTATCCGCCGGCATCACTTCATCCAATTCTCCTGAAATCAATAAAATGGGCCCACCGTACTTTTTGTAAAACATACTCAAATAATCATCGCCAATATCGAGACTCTTGAAGAAGTTCAACGAATACCTGCTTACCAATCCCTGCCCTTCAGACATGGGTTCATCGGGCAGTACCACCTCCACCGGTTTCATCCCCGGCAGAATGAATGATGCCAGCAGTTCCAATTTGTGCAGATAAATGAAATCGGTATCCGGTGTGGGAGAGCGGTCCTTGACTTTCTTGTCTTGCTGAATCCCGCCTGCAATGAGAATCAGTCCATCCACTCTCACTTCATTAAAAACACTTAGAGTGGCCGTCCAGATATAAGTGCCGAGACTGTGTCCCACCGCGACAACTGGCAAGTCCCTGCTTTCCCTGCCTATTGTAAATTGATAAAAATCTCTGGCATCTTTTAATAGTGATGAATCAGCCGGCGCATCACCGGATTCACCTCCTGAATGTCCGTGGCCTCTGATGTCCATGAGGTAAGTGATATATCCTTCTTGAGCCAATGAATCAGCCAGCGATAGGTACGCTTTTGCCCGAACGCCGATTCCGTGAATCACGAGAACAATCCCCAAAGGATCGGTCTGTGGCTTTACGATTGTGCAGGCAATGGGAGTGGAGTCATAAGCGTCGAAAAACCTTACTTCCGGGGTTTCTCTTTTAAGGATTGATCGGAACATATACCGGTCGTAATCTGAAATGATGAGGGGAGACGGTTTGGGTCCGCAACCGGATAAAATGAAAATAATCAGACCCCACCATGCAATTCTGAAATCTGATTTAGTTAAAATCAATCAGGCGAGTCAGCGTTGAATTGATAAGGTTGTTCGGGGACAATTATCCATGCAATTATGTAGGCAATAATTCCTCCCATGAACCAGTAGGAACAGACGGTAACTACAATAAAAATGAGGCGAATGATGACAGGATCAATATTAAAATATTCACCGATCCCAGCACATACACCTGCAATCTTACCTTCACGTGTATTTCGGTAGAGTTGCTTCATGGTTTACCTATATTTAATTTTCACGGTTTCTTCTCTCTACAGTTAATCTTCTGTCTCCACCATTTCTGCGGTTTTGTTCAACAGGAACCTCTTTTTCCCGTTTATCTGGGTTAACTCTTCTATCTTTATTTCTTCTTTCAGTTTCAGTCATTTTTCCTCCGGGTAAGTTTTTAATGAATATGACGAATTCCTCTTTTTACCATGACAAAATTTACGGGATAAGCAGCACAAAATCCTGCAACAAGAGCAAATCCCATTCCGAGCCAGAATATACCGTCAGTAAAACCGGCTTCCATCACACCGGGAGTGTAAACTTCCACCAGTACTTCGGCCGTTTCCATCACAAGAATACTCAACCCCTCAGCCATGAGCACCTGTTTAATTGCATGTGCAAAGGGAAGTTTGGCTTTTAAAAGCGGCTTCATACCCAAAATAAAACCCATGACAAATCCAAACAGAACTGCCAAAACAAGTGTTTGTGTATTTGATAAAAGTAGGGCTTTTCCGATCATCATACCGATGACTTCTCCTAAACCGCACCCCATAAGACAGTGAAATGTGGCGCTTGCAGCCAACCGTCCATAAGATTCAGATTCTTCATGATGGTGGTGATCATGTTGTTGATCGTGAATATGCTGGTTCGTTTTTTCTTCCATTTGAATTAAATCCTGTTAAATAAATCAAAAAATTGTTAACTTCGCTCTCTTTTTTGTTGGTCTTGAATCAACAGAAAATACACTTGTTTACAGAACTTTGTCCATTTTAATTATTACAAACAGAATTATTACAAAAAATGATCTAAGATGAAAAATTTCATTCTAATTGCCTTGGTTATTTCCTTATTTACTGACCTTTCATCAGCCCAAAAATGGGAAGTGCAAAAAATGCCGGCAATCGGCGTTGTCTCTGGAATAGTCATTGATGACGTTTCAGGGAAACCGGTTCAGTACGCCTCAGTTACTCTTATTCAGCAACAAAATGACGAAATAATTACAGGGGGTATTACAAACGAGGACGGAATGTTTGAAATCAGAGAGGTCCCTTCTGGTCGCTACATGGTAACAGTTGAATTCATTGGATATGAAAAAATCACTATCGAATCAGTCAAAATTTCTCCCGGCAAAGGAAACAGCGTCAAAAAGAATTTGGGTGTGATTAAAATGTCACTTAGCGCTGTACAAATGGAAGAATTGACCGTTATAGGTGATCTGCCGGAGATCGTACACACTTCCGATAAACTCATTTATGTCGTTGATAAAAGTTTAACAGTTCAGGGAGGCACAGCGGAAGATGTGCTAAATAATGTTCCCATGGTGACTGTAGATCAGGATGGAGAAGTCTCTTTGCGAGGAAATCCCAATGTCAAATTGCTGGTGAACGGTCGCCCCAACCGCACAGGACATGAATCAAATAATGTAGATAATATTCCCGCCTCACTTATTGAAAAGGTTGAAGTCATTACTTCCCCTTCTGCAAAATATGACCCTGAGGGTATGGCAGGTATTATCAATATTGTTCTGAAAAAAGATAAGTATGAAGGATTGAACGGTACCATAAAACTCAACGGTAAACACAATTCCAACAACAGTTTTAACGACTTGAACGGATTGACTGCTTATGGAAATTACAAAAGAGAGAAATGGAATATTTATTCTTCTTACAATTTAAATAACCGAATAAGAAAAGTCGATGGCTATAGGGGTGTTTATACCACCTATTTGGCTACGGATTCATCTAATGATTCGATTTACTTCACATTTGATGATGAAGCTGATAAGCAAATTCATTCATTTCAGCTGGGGACAGACTATTCAATCAATGAACAGCTTATTTTAAACGGGGAACTCAATTACAGGGATTTTGGACACACAGGTATAGAGTTGGAAAATAATTACTATGATGAAGAGGGTGATTATTTATCTGAACTCACTCAACGCAAAGTAAACGAAATTGATTTTGGGGATAACTATAACATCGAGGGGATTTTCGAAATTAATAAAACTTATGATAATCCCGATCGTGAATTCAATTTTTCAATCAGTAATGAATTTAAAAAACACCAGGAATATGAAATCCTTAATGAGTCCACTCTCGATTCCACATCAATCATGGAAGAATTTTATTCCACTGAAATTGATTTGTCTTATAAACATCCTTTGAATGATAAATCAAATTTTCAATTTGGCTATGACGGAAAATATAAAACAAGTGATGAAAAAATGAATTTTCAAATTCATGACGAAGGTGATTCACTTTTTACCGGAATAAACAAACTGGGATACCATAGAAATATTCATGGGTTGTTTATTGAGTTTGACCAAAAATTAAATGAATCGTTTAGTATAAAACCCGGTCTTCGATATGAATATGTAGATAAAAATATCTCATTTAATTCTGTTCACGATACAAGCAGCAGCGATTTTATTTATGCTGAGATACTGAATTCACTTGAAGATTCAACTTATATCGATGATTATTTTAGTCTATATCCCAGTTTACACTTAACCTATAATATTTCTGAAAAGAAAAGTTTTCAGTTCAGCATGAGCAGGCGGGTCAATCGTCCCGGTTCTCGGGGACATGGTGGCGGTTCACGTCAGATAAGACCATTTCCCCGAGATGTATATTCAGAAAGTTTTATTTTTATGGGAAATCCCTTCCTGAAACCTGAATATTCCAATCAATATGAACTTTCCTTCAAAAGTCCCATCCCCATGGGATTTGCCTATCTTAATCTGTATTATCATCAGCTCGAAGATGTCATCGAATGGTATGATGATGACCGCTATGAAAACAGCGATGTTCTCACATTCTGGAATGCAGATTCAGGTAAAAATATGGGATTTGAATTTTTCACCATGATTATGGGGCAGACCTTTGGCGGGGGGTATAATCTGAGTAAACTGGATGATCCTTCTGGTGATTACGAACTCAATGGAAATAGTCAACGGTTCATGCTTTACAACCGGATCAGTTTGCCGGAAAAGTACATCAAACTTTTCAGTTTTGAATTCGGTTTTTTCTTTATGAAGATAACCGTCCCGGGCGGTGATTTATTCGGATCAAAAGGTACCCTGTGGGCGAATACAGCACTTTCAAAATCATTTATGGATGAAAGCATAACTTTTTCACTGGGAATCAACAATTTGTTCGATAGCGGCGGATTTCGAATGAAACGAACTAAACCGCTGTATGATGATAATGGAATTAAATATGCAAGTGAATTTACGGATGTTGAGACTCATCGCGGCGGAAGAACATTCACTCTGAGCATCAAATACAATTTCGGTCAAATGCAAGAGGAAAAAAGAAATTTAAAACGAACCATGGAACGGGGTAATGAAGGTGAAATGGATATGGGGTATTAATTCAAATTACAAATTAAATGTTAAAAAACTTTCACCACCATTCCCACCCGTATACATTCGGCGGACAAGTATGGCGGGATTAATCAGTTCTGAATCAAAAACGGGCTTAAACCCGTTTCTTTTTTTTTAATTA
>CEQE01065867.1_pt1 | contig 13593 bp, 14 predicted proteins | sample 356201 | NCBI WGS metagenome assembly CEQE01 (sample SAMEA2619970, study PRJEB7988) | marine metagenome | biome: marine biome (ENVO:00000447); feature: mesopelagic zone (ENVO:00000213) & marine oxygen minimum zone (ENVO:01000065); material: "saline water (ENVO:00002010), including plankton...
TCGTGTCGTGGTCGGTGACACTGAGGGTGCCGACGCCGGCCGCGGCGGCGCGGGCCAGCAGGTCCGCCGGCGCACACGCACCGTCGGACGCCGTCGTGTGGAGATGAAGGTCGATCACGCCCGCGCTAGCGCTAGGCGCTGGCACGGCGAGACCGGCGGGATGGGCGTCGTGCCGCGGTCCGCTTGGACCCCGGCCGCTTGGCCAGGGCGCGATACTCGCGGATCAGCAGTTCGAGGTGTTCGCGCTCTTCATCGGCGAACTCGAGAAAGATCTGCTTCCCTTCGGAGTCCTCGAATCGCTCACCGTATCGCTTGAAGAACTTGTGCGAGCCCCGTTCGCACTTGATGCCGATCATCAGCGCTTGCTTGGCGTCGACACCCTTGGCGAGCTTCTCGGCGCCGGCCGCGAACAGGCCGTTCGCCGCGCCCTTGAAGAACAGGAACGTCGGCCGCGCCTCGAGCTGGGAATCCTCGGCGAGAAGCTCCTTGTAGCGCGCCTCCAGCCGGGTCAGGTGCTCGCGTTCTTCATCGGCCAGCCGCTTGAAGACTCGCCGACCGCGTGCGTCGCGCGTCATCGATGCGGCCCGCGCGTAGAACGCCATGCCGCTGCGCTCGGTGGCGATCGCGATGCGCAGCGCATCGCGCGCGAACAGCAACTCGGTCGTCGCCGCGCTGTCGGTCGGCTCGCGGCCGGTCTTGCACTCGTCACACGTGCCGTAGATCTGGAGCACGCTCTGGCTCGTGGCGAACTGGCGGGCAGCGGCGACCTCATCGATCAGCACCTCGATGTCGGAACTCAAGAACTCGAACGACCGGTTGCAGGTCTTGCAGATGAGGTGGAAGTGCCGCGGGTGCCGGTACGCATGCTCGAACCGGAACCGCCCTTCGCCAAAATCGACCTTGCGGGCGATCTCGGCGTCCACCATCCACTGCAGGGTGCGGTAGACCGTGGCCCGGCTGATCTTCTGGTCTTCCTTCTTGATGATCTCGACGAGGTCGTCCGCGCTGAGATGTCCCTCCTGGCGGAGGAACACGTTCACGATCAGGTCGCGCTTGCTCGACCGCTTGCCGCCCGCCGGGCGCAGGCGCTCGAGATACGCGGATGGTTGTTCCATGGCGCGAAAGACGCGAAGCGACGTTCGAACTCACGCGGCCGGCCGGCCGACGGACCGCCCGGGGTGAAGCGGACGACACTCAGACGCCGAACGACGAACCGCAACCGCAGGTCGACTTGGCGTTGGGATTCTTGATCGTGAACCCGCCACCCATCAGATTGTCAACGAAGTCGACTTCGGCGCCAGACAAGTAGCGGAGACTGATCGGATCGACGAAGAGCTTGACGCCGTTCGACTCGAAGATGCGATCGGACTCGGCGTCGCCCGCGCCCTCCTCGATCATCAGGCCGTACTGAAACCCGGAGCACCCGCCACCCTGCACAAAGACGCGAAGGCCGGCCTCCTGCTTGCTCTCTTCGCTGAGAAGCGCGCTGATCTTGGTGGCTGCGGCTGCGGTGACGTTGATGACGCTGGCGCTGCTCGTGGCGGTACTCATAGAGGCGTTTTCTCCCTTGGTACCGGCCATTATAGCCGCCCGGTCGCGGACCCAGCAAGCGTGGCTCCGTGGGCGCAACGTCCCGGGGGCCAGGCGCGTCAGGTGCCCAGAGCGGCCAGGCGCTCGCCCGAGGCCGCCTCGACGTCGCGGTGGAGGCTGGTGCCATGGGCGTCCATCGTCACGATGGCGGGAAAGTCGCGGACCTGCAGATGCCACATCGCTTCCGGGGTGCCGAAGTCGAGAAGCGAGACCCCGTCGACGCGCTCGATCGCGCGCGCGTAGAACTGGGCGGCACCACCGATCGCGTTGAGGTAGACCGCGCCGGTCTCCTGGAGCGCGGCGAGCGTCTTGGCGCCCATGCCGCCCTTCCCGATCACGGCGCGCACGCCGTATCGGCGGAGAATCTCTCCCTGATAGGGTTCCTCGCGGATGCTGGTCGTGGGACCGGCCGCCGTGACCCGCCAGGTCTCGCCGTCGCGCATGACGACCGGGCCGCAGTGATACAGGACACCGTTGCGAAGATCGACCGGCGGCTCGTGCGACATCAGGTGGGAGTGGACGGCGTCACGCCCCGTGTACACCGGGCCCGAAATGAGCACGACGTCGCCGACGTGCAACTGCCGGATCGTCGCCTCGTCGATCGGCGGCGTCAGCACGACCTCGCGGCCGGTCTTGACGAAGCCCTCGGCCGAGGTCATCCGCATCACCGGTGCGGCCGGGTCCCGATAGAGCCACCGCTGGATCGCGCCCGACCCGGCGTCGAGCACGACCCCGAGGCGGCGAAATGCCCAGCAGTCGTACGCCACCGAGACGAAGAAGCTCGCTGGCAGCCGGTTCCGCGCACCGATCTTGCACCCGATGAGCGAGACGTCGCCGCCGAACCCCATCGTCCCGACGCCGATCTCGTTGACCGAGGCCATGACCGACCGCTCGACCTCGGCAAGGCACGGGTCGTCATTCACATCGTCCAGCGTCCGGAACAACTGGGCCTTAGCGTGGGCGTAGCCGGACGTCCGGTCGCCCCCGACGCAGACACCGACGGCGCCGGGGCTGCACCCCTTGCCCTGCGCCTGCCAGACGGCATGCAGAATGCACTTGCGAACGCCGTCGAGATTCCGATCGGCGCGCCCGAGGTGCGGCAACTCGACCGGCAGTGCGTACTGGGCGTTCGTGTTCTCGCAGCCTCCTCCCTTCAGCAGGAGGCGGATCTCGATCTCGTCGCGCTCCCACTGATGGAAGTGGACAATCGGCGTGCCCGGCCCAAGATTGTCGCCGGAGTTCTCGCCCGTGATCGAGTCGACGGAATTGGGCCGCAACGTGCCGCGGCGCGTGGCCTCCACGACGGCGCGGCGAATCTCGGCCTCGATCTGGATCTGGTTGGCGCCGACGGGCGTCTGGACCTCGAAGGTCGGCATCCCGGTGTCCTGGCAGATCGCGCCCTCGCAATCCGAGGCCTGGTCGATGTTCACCGCGATGATGTCGAGCGCCTGCGCGGACCGGTTGCCGGCCGACTCGACGCCCACGGCGGCCGACATGGCGGCGCGAACGTCGGGGGGAAGATTGGTCGAGGTCTGGACGATCAGTTCGACGGTGCTGTCGAACAGCTGCGGCAGCATACCTCGATATAATAAGGCATCCGATGCGTTTCATCGTCCTGACCGCGGTCGTCTTGACACTGCTGGCCGGAGAGGGCGCTGCCCAGACCGGTAGCACCCAGCAGAGCCAGAGCCGCTACCGCTTTCCCCCTCAGGAACTCGGACTGCTCGAGAGCCCGGACCGCGACGTGTGGCAGCGCCCCAACGAGATCATGGACGCGCTGAACATCGCCGACGGGTCGACCGTGGCCGATTTTGGCGCGGGCGGCGGGTGGTTCGCCATTCGACTGGCGCGTCGGGTCGGTCCGAACGGCCGGGTGTACGCGGTCGACTTCCGACCGGAGATGATCTCGGCGCTCGACCGACGGATCGCGCGGGAGCAGCTGACCAATGTCGTCGCGGTCACCGCCACGCCGGACGATGCGCGGTTGCCCGACCGGCAGGTCGACGCCATCGTCATCGTCAACAGCTACGCGGCGCTGCCGGCGCCGGTGCCGCTGCTGCGCAGCCTGACCGAGGCGCTCAGGCCCGGCGGACGCCTGGGTGTGGTCGACTTCCTGCCGTCGGGCGGTGGGCCCGGACCGCCGCTCGGGAACCGCGTCGACCCGTCGCGGGTCATTCGCGATGCGCGCGCGGCCGGACTCCGCGTACGCGCCCAGGTCGACGACCTGCCCTACCAGTTCGTGGTGGTGCTGGAGCCGTAGTCGCGGGACCGGAGGGTTGCGAGGGCGCTCGTCAGCCCTTAGCGGCCGACCGTGAAGCGTCGGAGGCTCGGCAGCAGCGGCGCGGCCAGCGCCAGCTTGACGACGTCGGCGACGATGAACGGATAGACGCCGAGGGCCGCGGCGGTGCCCGATTGTCCGGCTGGTGCACCCAGCACGGCGAGCCACGCGGCTCCGCCCAAGTAGATGACGCCCAGGCCGACCAGCATCGCGCCGACCGCCGTGAGGTAGCGTCGATCCATGCCGCGCTCGGCCAGCCGCCCGACCAGATAGGCCGCGACCGGGTACGCCAAGAGATACCCGCCGGTTGGCCCGAGCAGACGGCCGATGCCAGGCGCCAGGCCGGGCGACCAGGCGAAGACCGGCAGGCCCGCCATCCCGGCGACCAGATAGACGCCGAGGCACGCGCTGCCCAGTCGAGCACCCAGGACCGTGGCCGAGAGCAGTACAATTGTCGGCTGAAGTGTCAGGGGCACCGGCGTCCACGAGAGCGGGATGCTCACTTGCGCGGTCGCCGCGATCAGCGTGGCGCAGAACAGCACCGCGGCAATACGAACCAGCCGGCGATGTTCGACCGACGCAGTCCAGGAGGCAAGCAGCGGTGACGACAGCGGCAGCATCGTCGCGCCCGACAGGCGCGGGCGCAGTATCTCCATGTTCGCCATGGAGGCGATCTTAGCCGATGCAGACGGCACTGACAATTGCAGGCAGCGATTCGGGCGGCGGCGCGGGCATCCAGGCCGACCTGAAGACGTTTGCGGCCCACGGCGTGTACGGCACCTGCGCGATCACCGCGGTCACGGCGCAGAACACCCTGGGCGTGGACGCGGCCGAGAGCCTGGCGGTCGACCTGATCCTGGCGCAGATCGCCGCCGTGGCCGGCGATATCGGCGTGGATGCCGTCAAGACCGGCATGCTGGCCACCTCGGCGATCGTGGAAGCCGTCGCCGCGCAGCTGCCGTCCCTCCCGACACCGCACGTGGTCGTCGACCCCGTGATGGTGGCCAAGGGCGGCGCGCGGCTGCTGGCTGACGACGCGGTGCAGGCGGTCCGCCACGCGCTGATCCCGCGAGCGAGCGTCGTGACACCGAACGCGATGGAAGCCGAAGTGCTGACCGGGATCACGATCGACACGCTCGCGGCCGCGCGCGACGCGGCGCGGCGCATCCACGACCTCGGGCCGGCCACCGTCGTCGTCAAGGGCGGCCACGTGCCAACGGAGGACGCCGTCGACGTCGTCTTCGACGGCCGCGATCTCGTCGAACTGCGGGGCCCGCGACTCGCCTCGCGGCATACCCACGGCACCGGCTGCACCTTCGCCGCCGCTGTGGCGGCGAACCTGGCGCTCGGCCAGACGACGGCGGACGCCGTGGCTGGAGCCAAGCGCTACGTCACCGAGGCGATCCGGCACGGACTCCCGCTCGGGCGCGGCCACGGCCCACTCGATCATTTCCATTCGTGGCAGCGCTAGCCGTCAGTCGTCACACAGGACCGCGGCCGCCCGCCACGAGCGCTTGCTATACTTCCAGACGATGAGCATCGCGCGACTCGCCGTGACGACCGAGCGCCTCGACCTCGACGCACTAATCGGCGCCGTCTCGTCGGCGGTGGAGGCCGACGCGGAAGGCACCGGCGCTATCACGTCGTTTCTCGGCCTGGTCCGCGAGCACAATCTCGGCCGCCGCGTGATCAAGCTGGAGTACGAAGCCTACGAGCCGTTGGCGGTGCGGACGTTCGAGCGGATCGCCGACGAGATCACCGAACGCTGGCCGGCCGCGCAGGTCGCCGTGCACCATCGTGTCGGCGTGCTCGCCATCGGAGAGGCCAGCGTCGCCATCGCCGCGGCGTCGCCGCATCGGGCGGACGCGTTCGCGGCCTGCCGGTACGCCATCGAACGGATCAAGCAGATCGTGCCGATCTGGAAGCGCGAATTCTTCGACGGAGGCGATGTCTGGATCGAGGGCGCGACGGCCGATCCCGACGATGCGGCGGCGCGAGAGGACGCCTACCGACGCGCATGCGTGTGAGCGTCCGCGTGTTCGCACGGTTGCGTGACATCGTCGGCGCCGCCGAACTGGAGCGCGAGGTGCCGGCTGGCGCCTCGGTGCGACGCCTCTGGGACGGCCTGGTCGCGGAGTTCCCCGATGCCGGGGCCTACGCCGGGTCGCTGTCGGCGGCGGTCAACACCGAATACGCGAAGATGGACACGGAGCTCCACAACGGCGACGAAGTCGCCTTCCTGCCGCCCGTGTCCGGGGGCGAGGGTGTCGCGACGCCTCGGATTGGCCGATGTTCGACAAACTGAACGCCGTTGAAGCGCGCTACGACGAGCTGATGCAGCTCGTCAGCGACCCGGCGGTGCAATCCGAGCCGGCGGAGTACCGCAAGCACGCCAAGGCGCTCGCGGATATCCAGTCGCTCGTCGAGCGGTTCCGGGCCTACAAGGGCGTGCTGACCGAGGTCGGGCAGACGCAGGAGCTGCTGGACTCGAGCGAGGGCGACATGCGGGACCTCGCCGAGCAGGAACTGGCGCTCCTGCACGAGCGCCGGGACGCGTTGCTGGCCGAGATCAAGTTGCTCCTGGTGCCCAAGGATCCCAACGACGAGAAGAATGTCATCCTGGAGATTCGCGCCGGCACCGGTGGGGACGAAGCCGGTCTGTTCGGCGCGGACCTGTTCCGGATGTACAGCCGGTTCGCCGAGCACCAGGGCTGGCGGATCGAGGTGCTGTCGATCAGCGAAACTGGTGTCGGCGGCCTCAAGGAGGTGATCGCCGTCATCGAGGGGCGGCGAGTCTACAGCCAGCTGAAGTACGAGAGCGGCGTCCATCGCGTGCAGCGCATTCCGTCGACCGAGGCCAGCGGACGGATTCACACCTCCACCGCGACCGTGGCGGTCCTGCCCGAGGCCGAAGAGGTCGACGTACAGATCGACGCGAAGGACCTGCGCATCGACACGTTCTGCTCGAGCGGCCCGGGTGGGCAAAGCGTGAACACGACCTACTCGGCGGTCCGCGTGACCCATCTGCCGACCAACATCGTCGTCTCGCAGCAGGACGAGAAATCGCAGATCAAGAACAAAGCGAAGGCGATGAAGGTGCTTCGCTCGCGGCTCTACGAACTGGAGATGAAGAAGCAGCAGGACGCCATCGCGAAGGACCGGCGCAGCCAGGTGGGCACGGGAGAGCGCTCGGAGAAGATCCGGACCTACAACTTCCCGCAGAATCGAATCACCGATCATCGGATCAACTTCACGACGCATCAACTCACGGCCGTGCTCGACGGCGACCTGAGCGAGCTGGTCGAGCAGGTCGTGACGCACTTCCAGTCCGAAAAGCTCAAGCAGGCCCAGGAAGTGTCTGCCGAGCCGTGAGTATTCTGTCGACCGTGGACGCGGCGCGCGCACGCCTGATCACATCGGGCATCCAACCAGACGAGGCCGGGCTGGACGCGGAAGTGCTGGCTCGCCACCTGCTCGGCTGGGACCGCGCGACCTATTTCACGGCGCGGCATCAGGAACCCGACAACCGGTTCGCGACGACCTACGGGGCCCTGGTCGAGCGGCGCGCGAGCCGAGAGCCGCTGGCCCACCTGACCGGCTGTCGGGAGTTCTGGGGCCTGGACTTCCTCGTAACCCCGGACGTGTTGATTCCCCGGCCCGAAACCGAGCACCTCGTCGAGACCGTGCTGCGATTCCGGCCCGATCGCGCGGCACCCGAACTGATCGTCGACGTCGGCACGGGATCGGGCTGCGTGGCGATCGCGCTGGCGGTCGAACTACCCGCCGCGCGCATCGTCGCGACCGATGTCTCCGAGGCGGCACTGGAGGTGGCCGAGACGAACGCGCGGCGCCTGAAGGTCGCCGAGCGGATCACGTGGCGCCGGGGCCACCTGCTGGCGGGCCTGTCGGAGGCTGCCGACCTCATCGTGTCGAATCCGCCCTACTGCGCGACGACGGCGTTCTCCGCGCTGGAGCCCGAGGTGCGCGACCACGAGCCGCGCCTCGCCCTCGACGGCGGCGCTGACGGCACCGCTCCGCTGCAGGCGCTCGTCGCCGAGGCCGGCGCCCATCTCGTCGACGGCGGACGGCTCGTCGTCGAGTTCGGCTACGATCAGGAGGCGGACTTCAGGCGCGTCGTCGCGGCGCATGGCCTTGCGGACACCGAGATCGTCTGCGACCTGCAGGGACATCCCCGCGTCGGCACGGCGGTGCAGCGAGGCGGAGACTGAGCATGTCTACCGATTGCCTTTTCTGCAGAATCGTCGCGGGCGAGCTACCGGCCACCCTGGTGCACGAGGACGAGCAGCTCGTGGCCTTCGAGGACATCAGCCCGCAGGCGCCGACCCACGTGCTGATCGTGCCGCGCCGGCATGTCGCCACCCTCAACGACCTCGGCCCCGAGGACGATGGGCTGGTCGGCGAGATGGTCCGGCGGGCCGCGGCGATCGCCAAGGCGCGGGGCATCGCCGAGGGCGGCTACCGTACGGTCTTCAACTGCAACCGCGAGGCCGGGCAGACGGTCTTCCACATCCACCTGCACCTGCTCGGCGGCCGCCCGCTCACCTGGCCACCCGGCTAGGCTAGTTTTCGCGGCCGGAGCGACATTCCTGCCCTCGGCGTGAGGCTGGGCATCGCGCCGTCGATCCCGTCGTCGGCCGGCGACAGGACCCGCGACGAGGGTCGAAGGTCGCCGATCCCAGCCTCGCGCCGGTGACGCCGAGCCGTCACCGCTCGAGGATGTACGAGCCGCGGCCGGCGTCGCGATCCAGGACGAATTCGGTGACGCGATAGCCTCGCGGCAGGTAGGTCGTGAAGATGTCGCGGCTGGCCATCCGCCAGGCGCGCGCCGCGTCGGGCGACGACTGCTGCATCTCAGTGAAGCCGGCGGGGATCTCGACGCGCAGGCGCGACTCCTCGAGCGCGGCGTTCCACGTCCCGCAGGCCAACCACTCGCCCACCATCTGCGTCTCGTTGATGCGCGGAATCTCGGCGATCGACGCCGCATCGGGTGGGCCATCGGCCGGCCGCCCGGCCAGCCGATCGGTGACACGCGAGGAGGCGAGGCGCCAGACCGCCACGAAGCGATCGGTCGGGGTCCCACGATGTAGCGCGCTGCTGGACTCACCGTAGATGTTCACGGCGTACTCCTCGACGACCGCACCCAGCTTGCTGAGGTTCAGGTGGGCGTTCATCGCCTGCATCGGGTCGAACGTCCATTCGATGATCTCGACGTCCATGGCCAGCGCGCGCTGCCGCTGCTCGAGCTTGAGCGCGCGGCCGAGCCCGACGTTGCGGTAGGCGTCGAGGACCCCGAGCATGTGCGACCACTGCACGAGACGCCCGTCCCGAAGCCCAGGCAGCGAATAGGCGAACCCGACGATGACGTCCGACGCATCGAACGCGCCGACGAGGATGCCGCCGCGCTTGACGTTGATCGCCAGGATGGGGACCGGGACGACATCTTCCGCGTGGGTGTACTCCCAGATGATCCTTTCGAGTTCAACGACGCGGCGCAGTTCGTCCAGCGTTCGCAGGTCGCGGTAGGTGATCTCCCCAGTCGGCGTCACGTCCTGGCCTCCTCGCCGGAGGCCGAGTCGATCGGGCCGGCGACGGCGACGGCGGCGCGATCGGGCGCGAGCAGGCTCGCCGCCGCTTCGCGCACCTCCTCGAGCGACACCGCCTCGAGCAGGCCCGCGAGCCGGGCGTCGTAGTCGAGTCCGAGATCGAACTGCTCGACGGTCTGCAGGAACGCGGCAATACGCGCGTTCGTCTCGAGCATCCGGGGTATCGACCCGATCAAGTACTGCTTGGCGTCGGCCAGTTCCTTGTCGGACACGCCGTCCCTGCCCATCATGCCGACCTCCTCGTCGATCGACGCGATCGCGCGCTCCACGTTGTCTGGGCTCACACCGGCGCGAATGATGAGCGGCCCCGGACCGACGTTGGCCTCGAGTTCGCTGAAGACGTAGTAGGCCATGCCCTGGCGCTCGCGAATGCTGTCACCCAAGCGCCCGCCCAGGCCGTACTGGCCGAGCACGTTGTTCATGATCCAGAACGCGTGGTAGCGGGCATCGGATCGCGTGATGCCCGCGAAGCCGTACGCGACGTCGGCCTGCACCTTGCCCGGCAGCGACCGCACGGCTCGGCGGCGCCCGTTCGACGCGGCCGGGGTGAGCGCCGCCTCCGGCGGCGGCGGCGGCGACGTCCAGTCGCCAAATCCACGACTCGCCACATCGAGGGCCGCGCCGGGATCGATGTCGCCGACGATCGTGAGGGTGGCGCGCTCGGGCGCGCAATGCGTCCGGTGGAAGTCGGCGATGGCCTGGCGGTCGATCCGCGCCAGCGACTCCAGCGTCCCACTGGTCCGACGCCCGTAGGGATGGGTCTCGCCGTAGATCAGCGCGCGCACGAGCGCATCCGCCGTCTCCGCGGGACTGTCCGCATCACGACGGATCCCGGTCTCGATCTCGACGCGACGGGTCGCGACCCGGTCGTCCGGAAAGCTCGGGCGCCGAACGATGTCCGCGACCAGCGCCAGCACCGATTCAGCGTCGCTGGCCAGGCAGGTACACGTCATCCCGAAACGGTGCCTCGACGCGTACGCCTCCAGTGCAATGCCGCGGTCATCGAACGCCTCGGCCAGCTGCTCCGCCGAACGAGACGTCGTGCCCTGATCGATGACGTGTGCGGCGAAATTCGCCACCCCGAGGTGCTCCACCGGATCGTGGACGCTGCCGGTGCGCAGGACGAGATCGATCGCGACGGCGGGCTGCGTCGTCGTCCGCTGCGTCAACAGGACGACACCGTTCGGCAGGACCGTGCGTGCAGGCGAGAGGGCGGTGGGCGACATGATGCGCGATCGGAGCTGCGAGCTGCGGTCGTGATGCGTCTACGATCAGGCCGCCAGCGGCTGGAACCACCCGATCGTCCGATTGCTCGGCGCGAGATGACGGCGCGCGACGTCGGCCACCTGCTCGAGCGTCACGGCCGCGATCCGACCCGGCAGCGCGCGAAAGAGGTCGAGGGACGCCACGGTCGCGAAGTACCCGAGTTGATGGGCAATGTTGGTAACGCTGTCATTCTCGAAGACCAGGCGTGCCCGGAACTGCCGCTTCGCCCGCTCGAGTTCTGGCTGGGTAATCCCTTCAAGGCGGACACGATCGAGCACGTCGAGTGCCGCCGCTTCGAGCGAGGTCAACGCGGTTCCGGCCGTCGCTTCGGCGGACACGGCGAACAGATACGGATCCTCGGTCGGCAGCAGGGCCCCGTCCACGCCCGAGGCCAGGCCGCCGTCCACGAGAGCTCGGTAGAGGCGTGCGGTGCGCTGGGGCGTCTGGCCCTGAAAACTCGACCAGAGGTTGACGCCTTTCGCGCCGGTCAGGACGGCGTCCAGTAGGAGCATCGGAGCAAAGTCGGCGTCGCCGACGGCCGGGGCATGATACGCCGCCTTCCAGTAGGCGGTGGCACCTTCACGCATGACCGTCAGGCGACGTTCGCCGGTCTGCGCCGGTTCCTCCGTCCGGACGCGGTCGCCCGGCGGGACGCTGGGGATGGCACCGAAGCGTCGTTCCGCCAGGCGGAGCGCGTCGTCGGTGTCGACGTCGCCCACGATGACCAGTGTCGCGTTGTTCGGCGCGTAGAAGCGACGGTAGTAGCCGTAGAGATCGTCGCGGCTCATCCGCTGCAGATCTCCGATCCACCCGATGGTCGGATGGCGGTAGGGGTGCGCCTTGAACGCCGTCGCCGTGACCTCGATGTCCAGCAGCTGTTCCGGATCGTTCTCGCCTCCCTGTAGCTCCGAGATGATCACGGTGCGCTCGGATTCGCATTCGGCCGGTTCGTAGAGGCCGTTCGACATCCGCTCCGACTCGATGAACAACATGTGATCGAGCGCGTGGCTGGCCGCGGTCTCCATGTAGGCGGTCTGGTCGATCCAGGTGTAGCCGTTCCACGAGCCCCCGTAGCGCTCGATGATCCCCTTGATCTGTTCTCTGGGAATGTTGGTCGTCCCCTTGAAATTCATATGCTCGACCCAGTGCGAGATGCCGGTCGACCCGGTCCGCTCGTCCTTCGAGCCGACCCGGTACCAGCACCAGACCGAGGCCAGTGGCGCGGCGTGCTGCTCGTGCACGAGCACCGTGAGGCCGTTGTCGAGCACGACCGAGCGAACGGACGGTCCCTCGGGCGCGTCGCCTTCAGAAGACATCGCGGCATTATACAAGTCCGCGCCGGCCCCTTCCGCGGCCCGACGATCGCGCCGACACTGGTTGCACTACAATAAACAGGTGCGCGGCGCGTCCGTCAGCCGCGCGACGGTCCGATCGAACCCTGGCAGCAGACGACGTCTCATGGCCGACTGGAAGGCGACTCTCAATCTCCCTCGCACCGCGTTCCCGATGAAGGCGAGCCTGCAGAAGGCCGAACCGGCGGCCTTCGCGCGCTGGGACGAGATCGGGCTCTACGAGTTGATCCGCGAGCGACGGGCCGGGGCGCCGCGAAGCGTGCTCCACGATGGCCCGCCGTACGCGAATGGCCGCATTCACATCGGGACCGCCCTCAACAAGATCCTGAAGGACTTCGTCGTGCGATCGAAGACGATGGCCGGCTTCGACAGCCCGTACGTGCCAGGCTGGGACTGCCACGGCTTGCCGATCGAGCTCAGGGTCGAGCGCGAACTCGGGTCCAAGAGGCGCGACATGAGCACGGCGGACTTGCGGCGCGCCTGCCGTGCTTACGCGGACCGCTATCTCGACGAGCAGCGCGTGGACTTTCGCCGGCTCGGCGTCAGCGGCGATTGGACGCGGCCCTACCTGACGATGGCCTTCCACTATCAGGCCGACATCGTCCGAGCGCTCGGCCGTTTCGTCGACCAGGGCATGGTGTACCGCGGCAAGAAGCCAGTCCACTGGTGCATCCACTGCCGCACCGCGCTGGCCGAGGCCGAAGTCGAGTACGACACGCACACCTCGCCGTCGGTCTACGTGGAATTCCCACTGAGCGCTGCATCCGCGGCGACACTCGCCGGCGCGCTACCCGGACTGGAGGGGCGCGCCCTGTCCGCCCTCATCTGGACGACGACGCCGTGGACGATTCCCTCGAACCTGGCCGTCGCGTTTCATCCGGACCTCGACTACGGCATCTACGCCACCGGTCCGGACGGCCCGGCCGTCATCGTCGCCGACGCGCTCGGCGAGCGTGTCGCGACCGATGTCGGTCGGCCGCTCACCGAACGACTGGCCGTGGCGAAGGGGCGCGCCTTCGAGGGCCTGCGCTTCGAGCATCCGTTGTACGACCGGGCGTCGGTCGGCGTGCTCGGCGACTACGTAACCCTGGAACAGGGCACCGGCGTCGTGCATACGGCGCCCGGCCATGGCGCCGACGACTTCAACACCGGGGTGACGTACGGGCTCGAGACGTACGCCCCGGTCGGTGCGGACGGGGTGTTCGACGACACGGTCGAACGGTTCGCCGGAATGAAGGTCTTCGACGCGAACCCCGCGATCGCCGACGCCCTCGACGACGCCGGACGGCTCTGGCAACGCGCGACCCTCGAGCACACCTATCCGCACTGCTGGCGGTGCCATCACCCGGTGATCTTCCTGGCGACCGCGCAGTGGTTCATCGCGATGGAAACGGCCGAGTTGCGGCAGCGCGCGCTGGACGCCATCCAGAAGGTGCAGTGGTTCCCGGCCTGGGGCCAGGAGCGGATCCACAACATGCTGGCC
>CEQE01140769.1_pt1 | contig 13571 bp, 12 predicted proteins | sample 356201 | NCBI WGS metagenome assembly CEQE01 (sample SAMEA2619970, study PRJEB7988) | marine metagenome | biome: marine biome (ENVO:00000447); feature: mesopelagic zone (ENVO:00000213) & marine oxygen minimum zone (ENVO:01000065); material: "saline water (ENVO:00002010), including plankton...
CTGAGCGTCTTCATGGGCAACCCGCAGTTCCAGGGGCAAACCAAGGACCGGCTCAACAACCCCGAACTCACTGCGGTCGTCGACGCCACGGTACGGCCGGCCGTCGAACACTGGTTGAACCACAACCGTTCGCTCGCCGAGGCGATCGTGGCGCGCATCATTCTCGCGGCGCGCGCGCGCGAGGCGAGTCGGGCGGCCCAGCAGCAGGTCTCACGCAAGAGCGCGACGTCGAATCGCTTGAATCTGCCGGGCAAGCTCAGCGACTGCACGCATCCGGGCGCCTCGGGTAGCGAACTCTTCGTCGTCGAAGGCGACTCGGCCGGTGGCTCCGCCAAGCAGGGCCGCGATCGCACCCGGCAGGCGATCCTGCCGTTGCGTGGAAAGGTGCTCAACGTCGAGAGCGCATCACTCACCAAGGTGCTGGAGAACAAGGAACTCTCCGACCTGGTGACCGCGCTGGGCTGCGGCCTCGGCAAGAACTTCGACCTCTCACGACTGCGCTACGGCAAAGTCGTCCTGCTGGCCGATGCCGACTCCGACGGTAACCACATCGCGACGCTGCTGCTGACCTTCATCTACCGCCACCTGCCGCAGCTCATCTCGAACGGCAAGGTCTTCCTGGCCCAGCCTCCGCTGTACCGGGTAGACATCGGCAAGGAGACCCACTGGGCACTCGACGATGCGCACCGGGACGCGATCGTCAAGAAGCACGGCAAGCCGGGGCCCGGCAAGGCCACGCCCGAGATCACCCGGTTCAAGGGGCTGGGCGAGATGATGCCGAAGGTGCTCTGGGAGACGACGCTGAATCCGAAGACCCGCCGGCTCCTCAGAGTCGATATCGCCGATCAGATCGTCACCGATCGAGTGATCAATGACCTGATGGGCAAGGATGCCTCGGCACGCTTCCGCTTCATCATGGAGCGCGCGGAGGAAGCCGAACAGCTCGACGTCTAGTCTGCCCCCTCGAGAATCCGGCGCACGTTGATTCGCCCAAGGGAGTCCGTATGCATACGCGAAGCCTGATCACGATTGGTCTTCTGCTGTTGACGCAAGACGAGAACCAGCTGCGACCGGATCCCCCGATCGTGTGCGATGCCTGTGACGGCTGGAATCGCGCGCAGACGCCGTTCCGGATCTTTGGGAACGCCTACTACGTCGGCGTCGGCGGACTGTCGGCCATCCTCGTCGCCACCGACGACGGGCACATCCTCCTCGACGGCGGCCTGCCCCAGTCGGCGGCGCTCATCGACGCCAACATCCGGGCACTGGGCTTCCGCACTCAGGACATTCGCCTGATCGTCAACTCCCACGCGCATTTCGACCACGCCGGCGGCATCGCGGCGCTGCAACGCGCAAGCCGCGCCACGGTTGCCGCAAGCCCGGCTGCGGCCGAGGCACTGCGTACCGGAAGGCCGACCGCGGATGATCCGCAGTTCGCCTACGGAGGCAGTTTCCCGGCTGTCGGCGGGCTGCGTGTCGTTCAGGACGGCGAGACGCTGAGCGTCGGTGATCAGGAAATCACCGTGCGCTTCACACCCGGCCACACGCCGGGCGGCACGAGCTGGACATGGCGCTCCTGCGAAGGCGCGAGATGCCTCGACATGGTCTACGCGGACAGCCTCACCGCCGTGTCCGCGCCCGACTTTCGGTACACGGGAGACGACACGCATCCGAGCATTGTCGAGACGTTTCAAAGGAGCATCGACACGGTGGCCGCGCTGCCGTGCGACGTCATGGTGTCCACACACCCCGAGTTCTCGAACCTATTCGACAAACTCGGTCGGCGTGACCGAGGGATCGACCCGGATGCGCTCATCGATGCGCAAGGCTGTCGCGAGTACGCGGCGGGCGCGGCCGAGACGCTGGAGCGGCGGATCGCCGAGGAGCAGTCGGCAGCCCGGTAGCCGGCCGCGCCGGACCCGCTGTCGGCTTCTAGCTGCCCGACAGTCCCGTGGCTCGGGCCGCAGCCTCTTCGTCGAGCGTCCGAATCGTCTCCTGGTACAACTCGTTCGCCCGATCGCGCGTTCGGGCGATGCAGACGATACCCACCTTGCCGAACTCGGGCAGCGCCCCCAGGAGATGAAAGACGACGCCTTCCTGCGTGGCGGCGTGGAAGTGCAGCGACCGGTCGACGGCGATGTCGATGAGATCGTCGGGCGTGAGGCCGCGGTACTCGACGTGCTGCAGGTTGTCCGACGCATAGTAGTAGCAGGGCTGCCCCGTCGGTGCGTGGTAGAGACCGCTCGACTCGTCGAAGACGCCGTCGGTCAGGAACTGCAGCATCATGTAGGGGTGGGTCGTGCCACCCTTGCGGAGATTCACTTCGAGCCCGAAGTGACGCCACCCGCTGGGCGTTCTCACCGAGACGAAGTCGACGCTGAACCGCCCTATCACGCCGCCTGACCGCATCGCCTCGGCCACCTTGACGCCAAGCCGCTGGATCTCGCACCGGTAGGCCGACGCGGCCGGGAAGGCGCATCCCAGAAAGACCTGACCCGACGGACCACCCAGTAATTGATCGTGGGTCGAGATCAGCTCGACCTGGCGCCGCGGGTCGATTCGCAGCTGCACCGATGGTGACCGGATCTCCGGGCTCTGAAGGAAGCACTCGACGATACCGCCCATCTCCTCGAACTTGCGGATGTAGCCGTCCCACGACTCGGCGCGGGCCTCGAACTGCAGGCGCGTCGGGAGCGCCGCCGCGATAGTCGGTGCGGTGGCCGCAACGTCCTCGAACGGAAACAGGGCGTTGCCGTCGCCGGAGAACCCTTCGTTGAGCTTCACGACGGCCCGCCGCAGCTCCGGATGCCGCTGCTTGAGCGTGGCCAGCGCTTCGGCGATGTCGTGGGCGTCCCGCAGATCCTCGAAGCCATCGGGCACGTCGACACCCGATTCTCGAAAGAGCTTCCGGCTCCCGCTCTTCGTGCCGAGATCGAGCAGCTCCGGATCGCAGGCGTACAGCGGAATGCCGAGGCGCACCGCGAGGGTGCGCTCGAGCGGCGTGGCATTGAAGCAGGTCATGTGCGCGGAGTCAGAATCGATGATGGCCTCGCGCAACGCCGCCAGCATCGCAGGCCGATCGAGCAGCTTGCGGCTGAGCGGCACGTGAATCGTCGGATCGCCGCAGCTGAGCAGGTGCAAGCGCCGGCGGGCGTGGCGGCCGGGCACCCCGGCCAGCAGATGCAGGTAGTAGTCGATGATGGACGGATCGATCGCCAGGCTCGTGACGTAGATCAGCCGAGCATGCGGATACCTGAGGAGCATCAGCATGCACAGCATCCGCTCCTCGTAGTGCTCGACACCGGAGATCTTGGCCAGCACGTCGGCGTCGACGCTCAGACTAGGCACCACCACGACGGTGCGCGGGGCCTTGGGATCTCGGAAGACCCGATCGAACATCGGCGCGAGTCGCGCCTGCAGCTGTCCGAAGCAGTCGCGCTCCGCCGCCGACCCCTCGGCCGGCGGCTGCGGGCCCCTTCCTCCCGGGGCTTCACCCATCAGGCACCTCGTCGTTCCGCCGGCGGGTCACGATGATCTCGCCGTCATCGGTGGCGACGCACGAGAAACCGAGCAGGTGGAAGAGCTCCACCGCGCGCCATCGCGCGGTGTGACGATCGACCACGAACGCGCGAGGCCGATCCGGGTGCCGTGAGACCCCGGGTAGCCAGTGCAGGTAGCGTTCGGCACGGAGGCGCCGAAGCCACGACGACAGTCGCAGCCAGATTGGGCGAACGGCGCGGATGAGAAAGAACCCATCCTCGCCCTGTTGCTGATAGAGAGGCATCAGCAGCAACCCGCTCTCCGGAGCCGTCACCGGACCACGCCGGGATGTCGCCACGGCCTCACCGGCGGTCACGGCATCGAAGTTGGCGAAGCCAGGCCGCATCTCGAACGCATCGGTCGGCCCGACTGGATGCCGGTGCCTGAGTTCGGCGTACCGCGGCAACGCCGATCTCGCGCGCTCGAGCCGTTGGCGCGCCCGGTCGACCCGCGTGCTGCCGGCCACCAGGCCGAGCGCGCCGAGGGCGATCCAGACCGCATCCTCGGCGCGGCCCACCGACGCCTGATCGTCATGCTGTCCGGCCTCGAAGCCGATGGCCGTCGCGCCCCGCGCGCAGGCATGGTGCACGAGGGTGCCCCGGAGTCGCTCATCAACGCCGAGGATGACCGGAACGGGAAACCGCAACGCAAACGCGCGGTTGGGTAGCGTGTCCTCGAGCAGGACGAACGGCGGACCGGGAGCCGAGGTGGTGTGAAGATCGAGCAGAAAGGTTCGGCCTGCCAACCCGTTGAGCAGCGGGCGGAGTTCCGTCGCCAACTCGGCCTGCTCGAGGGACTCGCCCGACAGGCCGGCGGGCCCTTGCTCGAGATCGGCCAGCCGCTCGGGCACCCAGACGCGGTTGAGATCTTCGCGAAGAAAGCGGCGTCCGGCGGCGAGCGCCGCGCGATTGCCGATGAGTCCGACGAACCACCCGTCGACGGACAGATGTTCGGCGGCCAGCCGGTCGAAGACCGCCTCGAGCGCCCGCACGCCCGCCGGCTCGTTGCCGTGCATCCCCGCAATGCAGACCAGTGTGGGACCGCGGTCCCGACCGCCCCGACGACCGACGACTCTCGACACGTTCACCCCTGCCCCCGCTGTCCTAGGCGCCGGGGAACGCCGCGCGCGCCGCCGGACTGCGCGGCACGGCTACCCCGCCGGCAGCTGGACACGGATCGTCGCACCGGCGTCGGTCGACTCGACCGAGATCTCTCCGTGATGCAACTCGACCACCTGCTTGGCGATCGCCAAACCCAGCCCGGAGCCGCGGTGCTTCGTGGTGACGAACGGCTCGAACGCGCGATCGTGCACTTCCTGCGGGATCCCGGGGCCTTCATCGGCAATGACCACTTCGCAGCGTCCACCGGCGACCGACGACAGCGCGACCCGAATGCGGCCCTGGCCGTCCATCGCCTGCGCGGCGTTCAGCAGCACATTCTGAAAGACGTGCTGTAGCTGCGCCGGATCGGCGTGCGCCACGACGTCGTCGCCTTCGACCACCACCTCGACCTTCGCCAGATCAGAGTCACGCACCAGCAAGGCGGCCGTCCGATCGACCAGCATCCTGAGCGATATCGGCGCCGGCTTGGGGGTGCGCGGCCGGGAGAACAACAGCAGATCCTGGACCATCTCGTTCAGTGAATCGAGCCGCGCGATGATGTCGCCGAAGATCGCGTGGTCCCGGCCCTCCTTCGGCAGCGATCCACGGACCACCTGCAGCGCACCCTTGATGCCCGCCAGCGGATTCTTCACCTCGTGCGCGATGATCGCCGCCATCTGTCCGAGCCGCGCCAGCCCTTCGCGCTCGCGCAGCCGCTCCTCCGCCAGTTTCCGCTCGGTCGTTTCGTAGCGGATCGCCATGTACTGGTAGGGCCGGCCGTCGGTGGCAAGGAAGGGCACAATCGTCGTGTCGACCCAGTAGACCGTACCGTCCTTGGCGCGATTCCTGATCTCGCCTCTCCAGATCTTACCGCTCTCGATCGTCTCCCACAGATCGCGCATGAACGCCTTCGGGTGGTACCCCGAGTTGATGATCCGGTGATCCCATCCCAGTAGCTCCTCGCGCGGATACTTCGAGATCTCACAGAACCGGTCGTTGGCGTAAGTGATGGTGCCGCGGGTGTCGGTGATGGCAACGATCGCTGACTGATCGAGGGCGTACTTGAGCTCTTCGAGTTCGCTCGTGTGGCTTCGGCGCCGGAGGGATCCCATATTGGCCTAAGATTTGAATGAGTCGATGGCGGTACGGCCAGGCCGTCGTAGGCTCCGCCATGATAGCAGCCTCGCCCGAGCCGTCAGCAGTCCACGAACTGGAGGGCTGAGCCGCGGAGAATTTCCACCATGCGCTCCGAAAAATCCCCTGCGGCGCGCGTGATCGTGGCCGATGACGAGCCGCTCATCCGCTGGTCCATTTCCGAAGCGCTTGGGCGCGAGGGCTATCACGTCGATGACGCGCACAATGGGGCGCGCATGCTCGAATGCCTCGAGAAGGAATCGGAGCACGAAGGCCTCGTGCTGCTCGACCTCAAGCTGCCCGACTGCAGCGATCTCAGCCTACTCAAGATCGTACGCAAGCGTGCCCCGCACTGGCGGGTCGTGTTGATGACCGCCCACGGCACGCCGGAACTGGCCGAAGAGGCGCTGCAACTTGGCGCGACCCACGTGCTGCACAAGCCATTCGACATTCACGACATCGTCCGCATCGTCGAAAGTGCGCTCAAGCGCCCTTCCGCGTGACGCCGACGCCACCACCCTTCAAGGTCACGACGAGCTCTCCGCTATAATCCTCGGCATGGAGAAGGCGCGGGTACTTGTCGTCGATGACGAAGACCTGATCCGCTGGTCACTCGTCGAGCGTCTGGCGCAAGAAGGCTACGAAATGGTCGAGGCCGCGACCGGCCAGGCCGGGCTCGACCTGTGTCATGAGGGTGTCGATCTCATCCTCCTGGACTACAAGCTCCCCGACATCGATGGCCTGACGATTCTCAAGCGGGTCAGGCAAAGTCATCCGGATGCCCTCGTCATCCTGCTGACGGCCTACTCCACGATCGACTCCGCGGTCGAAGCGATCAAGCTGGGTGCCTATCACTACCTGTCGAAGCCGTTCGACATCGACGAGGTGGTCCTGCTCGTCCAGAAAGCGCTGGAAACCACCCAACTGCGACGCGAAGTCGGCCGGCTCCGCGACCAGGAAGCGCGCCCCTACCAGCTCGACCGAATCATCGGGGAATCGCCGGCGATGCAGGAGGTGAAGGCACTCCTCCAGAAGATCGCCACGAGCCCAGCCTCCACGGTCCTGCTGACGGGCGAGAGCGGTACGGGCAAGGATCTGGCCGCGAAGGTCATTCACTACACGGGCGACCGCGCCGGTCGCCCGTTCATGAACATCACCTGCTCCGCGCTCGCGGAAACGCTCCTCGAGAGCGAGCTGTTCGGCCACGAGCGCGGTGCGTTCACCGACGCACGGCAAATGAAGCGCGGGCTGCTCGAATCAGCTGATCACGGCACCGTGTTCCTCGACGAGATCAGCGAGATGGCGGCATCGCTGCAGGCCAAACTCCTTCGGTTCCTAGAGGAAAAGACCTTCAAGCGAATCGGCGGTTCGACGGACATCACGGTCAACGTGCGGATCGTCGCGGCAACGAATCGCAACCTCGACGACGCCGTCAAACAGGGCAAGTTCCGAGAAGACCTCTACTATCGCTTGAACGTGCTGCCGGTCGGGCTACCGACCCTGCGCGAGCGATCGAGCGACATTCCGACGCTGGTGAAATTCTTCGTCGACGCCTTCAACGCGGAGTTCAGGAAGCACGTGACGCAGGTCACCCCGGACGCGATGGAGGCGCTGACGCGGTATCCGTGGCCCGGCAACGTGCGTGAACTCCGGAATGCCATCGAGCGGGCGATGCTGCTGACCGACTCGGAGGAACTGGGGCTCGAGGAGTTCCCGATGCTGGCCACTCGCCTCCCGCTCACACAGGGCGTGGAGCTACCGGCCAGCGGCATCAGCTTGGATCAGTTGGAACGCGTTCTGGTCGCGCAGGCGTTGAAGCGGACGAAAGGCAATCAGACCAGGGCGGCGGCGCTCCTCGGCCTCAACCGCGACCAGATCCGGTATCGCATCGACAAGTTCAAGCTGGAAAGGCCCTGAACCCGGGCACATTCACATGGATTCGAGCACTCGGACCAGCCGACCGAGAAAGTCCAGCACCCCGCCCGGACTACGCAGCGAGAACTGCGCGGCGGTCGGCCGGTCGTCGTCCGTCACCACGATACCGACACCGAGGCTGTCGCGCGCCAGCATCTCGAACACGGTTTCGTCGGTCAGATCGTCGCCGATATGCAGCGGCGTCCCGTGCGCCGCCGGCCACCGATCCAGCAGCCACCGGATTGCCCGGCCCTTGTCCCACTCGGTTGCCGGCCTCAACTCGAAGACCGCCTTGCCCGAGGCCAGGACGAGTTCGGGCCGCGCCGCCAGGACCTCCCGCACGGCACGTTCGACCTCCTCGCGATGGTCGCGCGCCCGCCGATAGTGGGCGGCGATGCAGAATCGCTTCCGCTCGACGGCGGCGCCGGAAATTCCCGCCAGGCGATCGCGCAGCATCGCCTCGGCGGACTCCAGCGACTCGAGATGCTCCGCGCCGACCTCGTGTCGCACGGCCGCCTGAGGCGGCCCGGAGATGTCGAAGCCGTGGCTGCCGACATATCCGAGCCCGGGCAGACCGACCAGTTCCTCGACGACGGTCCGGTCTCGTCCACTGACGATCGTGACCGGACAGAGGGCGGCAACGGATCGCACGACATCACGGCTCGCCGCCGCGAGGATTGCCTCCTCGGGCCGCGCCACGATCGGCGTCAGCGTGCCGTCGTAATCGAGGAAGAGTACGGGGGCGACGCCGCGCAGCCGCTCGACGACCGCGTCCCACGCGTCGAGCGCCGAGGGAAGCGAGCCGGCCGTCGTCATCGCAGGCGCTCGCTACGAATGCTGCGGCGGCGCGCTCGGCTGAGGAGCCGGCCGAGCATCTGATCGTCGTCCTCGTCGAAGACATCGCCGAAGACCTCTTCGATGATGTCCTCCAACGTCACGACGCCGTCGGGAGACCCGCCCGTCCCGTAGACGATCGCCAAGTGGCTCCGGCGCTCCTGCATGGTGCGAAGCACCTTCAGCAGCGGGTCGCCGCGGCGGGCGGTGAGCGCCGGCCGCACCAGGGTCGGCCAGTCGTCCTCGCCGGCCAGTCGAAATCCCATGAACTCCTTCGTGTGAAGCAACCCGGTGACCGCACCGTGTTCGTCGTAGACCGGCAGCCGCGTGTGACCCGACTTGACCACGACGGACATCACTTCTTCGGCCGACTGCGCCGTTCTCACAAACGTGACGTTCTCCCACGGCAGCGCGATATCGCCGACGCTCTTGGCTTCGATGTTCACCAGATTGATGATGTACCGCTCGTGGGCATCCGAGAGGTCCTCCCCCGCGCCGTCCGCATCGGCCGTCGCCGCGGCGTGCGCGGCACCGAACAGGCGCATGACCATCTTCGTGGACCACTCCAGGGAGGTCACGGCCGGGGACAGCAGCCGATCGAGCGTCGTCAGCCAGAATGCACCACTCAGGCCGATGCGGTGCGCGTGTCTCAACGCCATCGCCTTCGGCGCGATCTCGCCGACAACAACCGTCAGATACGTCAACGGGGCGACGACGATCGCGAGCGCCACGAAGTCGGCCCATGCATGGCTCAAGCCCCACTGGCGCTCGAACACCGGCCGCAGGGTCTCACTCGCGCCCGCGCCGCCGACCGCTCCGGAAATCAACCCGACCGTCGTGATGCCGAGCTGGACGACCGAGAGCGTCCGCTCCGGGCGTTCGCGCAGCGCGAGCAGGCGCGAGGCGCCGGGAAACCCGGCGTTCGCCATCGCACGGATCTCCGGCCGACCGACCGACACGAACGCCGTCTCGGTGGCCGAGAGCAGGGCATTCAGCAGCAGACAGAGCGTGATGATGGTGATTTCCGCCATGGGGTCCTCGCCCGTCCGACCGCCGCGGCATCGGGGGCGCTCAAGATTTCAACGGAAGTGCGAAGAATTTCGCGGCTCCAGCCATCATAGCGCAGCCCCGACCTGGGAACCGGCGCCCGGACGGCCCTCGAAAAGCGGCATTGGCGTTGCTTGGTAGTTCGGTGAGCGGCATCGGCGCCGGTACGTCGAATCCACGGCGCCAAGAGGAGGTTCGATGATCTCGATTGGTCGGATTCTCTGTCCCGTCGATTTCTCGGAGTTTTCACGCCATGCGGTCCGATACGCGGCTCGGCTCGCCGAATGGTACGAGTCAGAAGTCGACCTCGTGCACGTGTTCGCTTCAATTGCGCCGCCGGCCGTCATGGCCGAGTATCCGTCCACGGTCAGCCTCACCACCGTCGATCGGCAGCACCTCGTCGACGAAGTCCAGCGAATGGCCCAACCGCTTGCCGATGCGGGCGTGAACTTCACCACGACGGTCGAGGATGGCGACACGGTTGAACGGATTCTTCATCACGCCAAGACGCGCAACTGCGACCTGATCGTCATGGGCACACACGGCAGCGGCGGCTTCGAACGCCTGCTGCTCGGCTCGATCAGCGAGAAGGTGCTGCGCAAAGCGCCGTGCCCCGTGTTGACCATTCCGCCGCACGATGCCACCGAGCCGGCACCGAAGACGATCGTCTTCAAGAACATCCTCTGCCCCGTGGACTTTTTGACGCCGTCGATGCACGCCCTCACCCAGGCGCTATCGCTGGCCGAGGAGGCAGACGGCAAGCTGACGGCGGTGCATGTCCTCGAGTGGTTCACCGATCCCGAACCTCGCGAGTACGAGCAGACGAGCGTGCCGGAGTATCGCCGGCTCGTGGAGAGCGACGCGCGTGCGCGTCTGGCGAAGGCGATTCCCGACGAAGCGCGCCAGTGGTGCGAGGCCGACGAGGTGCTGACGTCGGGTAGTCCGCATCGCGAAATCCTTCGCCTGGCCGAGGCGCAGTCCGCCGACATCATCGTGATGGGGATTCACGGACGGGGAGCGGTCGACCTGATGGTGTTCGGGTCGGTCACGAACCACGTCGTACGGGCGGCCACGTGCCCGGTGCTGACGGTACCGACCGCAGAGTCATGATCGAACCGGGTCGCGCTCAGCCCCGTGAAGCGGACAACGGCCGTGACCGCGCGCACCGCCCGGCGGCGAACGTCTCAGCCCGTCGAGCACGAACGACGCACCGGTGTGCCGCGCAGTCTCGGAATCGACTGATAGAACACGCGGTCGTCGCGCGTGATGTGTGCGCGCAGCCGCGTGAGGAGCGCATCGGCCAGGGGACCGAGATCCGGGGAGTCGGGGTGCGAGTCGTACAGCGATCCCAGCAGGTCGAGGTCGTCAGCCAACCGGGCGTGCTCGATGGCGAGCTGGGTCACGGTCGCCGGCTCGAGCAACGTGTCTGATGCGTGAAGCCAGTGCTCCTCCAGCACGCCGTGAAAGACCACTGCCGCGCCAATATCGAGAACCGCGGCAGGCGGCGGGCTGGCGGCCAGCCATTCGATGCGGCGCCGCAGGCCGTCGTGGGCGACGGCCAGCCGCTCGAGCAGCTGCCGGTCGGTCGTCCCGGTAGGCATGGCGGCAGCTTAGAATTTGGGGCCACACACACCTATGATCCAGGTCATCTGGGCGCGATGGTCAGTTCAGGGACAGCATTTCGAGCGCCTTTCGGTCGGTTAGCACGAAACCGTCCTTCTCGGTCCGGACGATCTCGTCCTTACCCCAGCGACTCATGATCCGGATGCACGTCTCGATGGTCGTCCCCGTCATGTCCGCCAGTTCCTGGCGCGACAACGCGAGCGGCACGAACGTGCCACCCCGTGCGGACGAGCCCAGATCGTCCCCCAACTTGAGGAACAGCCGGGCCAGCCTCGGCTCGACTCGGCCTCCACTCAACTCGGCGATCCGATTCGCCAGCTCCACGAGCCGATGCGTGAAGCCGAGGAGCAGTCCCCGCACGAGGGACGGATGGGTCTCGAGCAGCCGAAAGAACTCGTCGCGAGGAATCAGCAGACACGTGGTCTCCTCGAGCGCAACCGCCGACGCCGGGTAGGGTCGCGACTCGTAGACCGCCACCGCACCGAACGGATCGCCGACACCGAAAATCTCCAGGATGACGTCCTTGCCTGACGGGGTCATCTTGAAGATCTTCACCCGGCCCGCGGCGATCGTGTAGAAGAAATCGGATGGGGCCCCCTCCTCGAAGATCTGCTCGCCACGCTCGTAGCTCCGAACCCTGGAGACCCCCGCCAGGCGCTCCTGATCCTCCGCACCGAGTCGCCAGTAGACCGGCATCGCCCGGAGTAGTTCTGCGCTCGTCTGCTGCACGGCGGCATCATACTGGATTCCCGACCGACCGGATGCTCGGCGTCATACACCAGCGTGATCTCCCGGATGCATACTGATACGAGGTGACTCATATGCTGTCTTCATCATCCCTGAACCTGTCATTCATCGCGCTCGTCGCTCTACCGATCGCACTACTGCCGGACCCCCTGGTCGCCCAGCCGACGAACACGTCGTCGACTTCTGACGCGTCGCCGGCCCAGGCCGCCGCGCCCGCGCCCTCCACAACCTCCGCCTACGTCCGCAACTGGACGCGCGTCGAAGGCTGGGATTACTTCGCGCCGAAACCCGAGGGCGGGGATCCGACCTACGCGCACATCTCGAACCGCCTCCAGGTCGGTGTCGAGCATCGCAGCCGACGATTCGACGTCACCGGCACGCTGCAGTACGTCCAGTTCGGCGGTTTGCCGAGTAGTTCGGGTGGGCCCGGGCCGTACGGGACCGGCGCCGCCTACTTCGGTCATAGCGGTGATACGTCGAGCAACCAGGTGTACCTGCGCTACCTCAATGTCCGGCTGAAGGACCTCGGGCCGGTCAGCCTGCAGGTGGGCCGGATGGGCTACACCGGCGGCACCGAATCACCGTCGGGCAACGGCAAGATCGACGCAGTCAAGAACATGCGCCTCGCCTCACGCATCATCGGCGAGTTCGAGTGGTCGATCTACCAGCGAGGCTACGACGGCGTCCGCGCCGACATCGATCAGCCGGCCTGGCACGCCACGGCGATTGCGTTCCGGCCGACGCAGGGCGGATTCGAGGAACAGGCGGGCACGCACATGTCCGACCTCGATCTGTTCGGCGTCAACGTCAGCGCCAAGCCCGACGCCGTCCTCCCCAACTCCGAGGTGCAGCTGTTCGCCTATCGCTACGACGATCGCCGGGAGGTGACCGGCCGCCCCGACAACTCGGGCCGGTCCGCCACCCGCGTCGACGTGAAGGTCAACACTTTTGGCGGCGCCCTGATCGGCGCCTACCCCACCTCGGCAGGCGAGATCGACACGTTGCTCTGGCTGACCGGGCAGACCGGCTCCTGGTACGGCCAGGATCACGGCGCGCTCGCAGTGGCGGCCGAGGCGGGCTATCAGTGGAACGAGGCGCCGTGGCGGCCCTGGCTCCGCGGCGGCGTCTTCCGCGGAACGGGCGACGACGATCTGGGCGACAATCGCCACGGGACCTTCTTCCAGATGCTGCCGACCGTCCGCAAGTACTCGTTGTCGGCCAGCTACAACCTGATGAACTCGACCGACGTCTTCGCCCAGGTGGTCCTGAGGCCGACACCACCGCTCAACATCCGGCTCGACGTCCATCGGATCACGCTGACCGAGGGCGCCGATCGCTGGTACTTCGGCAGCGGCGCCACCCAGAACATGGGCACGATCTTCGGTTTCGGCGCCCGGCCGTCGGGTGGCGAGACCGACTTCGGCACGGTCGTGGAAGGCTCGGCCGGCTACACGATCAACCCGCACTGGTCGATCAACGGCTACGTCGGCCTCATCAAGGGCGGCGCCGTCGTCGCGGAATCGTTCGACGGCGACAACCTGACGTTCGCGTATTTCGAGCAGGTCCTGCGCTTCTGAGGCAGGCCGCCGGCGGGTGGCGCCGGACCGGGGGCCCCCGCGGGCGCGGAGGCCA
>CEQE01082945.1_pt1 | contig 13554 bp, 10 predicted proteins | sample 356201 | NCBI WGS metagenome assembly CEQE01 (sample SAMEA2619970, study PRJEB7988) | marine metagenome | biome: marine biome (ENVO:00000447); feature: mesopelagic zone (ENVO:00000213) & marine oxygen minimum zone (ENVO:01000065); material: "saline water (ENVO:00002010), including plankton...
TTCGGATACTCCACTCCTTGTTGTCCAACCAAAGCATCCGTTACAATATTACAGTCATTACAGATATAGGGACGCACGACCGCATGCATACCAAAATCAAAATCGCCAGATGATTCTACATCATAACCACATTTATTACATTTAAATGTGTAGAGCGTGCCCACTTACTCCCCCCAAACTTCGCCAATCTTATCTTTGATTTTCTGCTCATAGATTTCAATCAGTTTCTTATTGGCATTCACCATTTCCTGCTCTTCTTCTATTTGGGCAACGATCTCCTGCTGGACTGATAAAGGCGGAAGGGGAAATTCGCGTTTCTCCACACCACCTTTTGTCGCATGAATCATAGCAATTCCTTTTCCTTCAGATTTTATTGCATCGGTATCACGATCTAACAAGTAGAATAAGAATTTTTTATCAATCTTTTCAGTGACAATTATTTTCCATATGTGATAGTGATAAATAACTTTCGGACCTTCCCAAATTCTTGGTCCAAAAGATGCTGACCAAGCATATAACAAATCTCCTTTATCACAGTATTTATCTTTAGGTAATTCAAGGTCTGAATAATACCAACTTTTATTTGAAAAGAAATTCCCTACTCTTAAAACAGGTGTTTTTCCATTATCTAATAATTCATCCCTTTTATAAGCTCTACCATTGATCAAAGTCGCTACCTTCCCCAACTTCACCATCTCCCAATCGGGGTCAATTTTAAAGGTGGGTTTGTAATTGTCCACTACTTGCCGTTCTCCTCTACAATCTTTATCTCCTCTTCCGTCAAATCATACAACTCATACACCAGTTTATCTATCTTTCGGTCAGTGGAGTCAATCTGCCGTTGGATCACCGTTTTTTCATGCTCCATCTTCACTTTGGGTAGTTTTTTGTTCAGTTCCAGCATTGTGTCCACATAAGCCACCATTTGGTCATGGCTAGTCTTGTCTTCAATATTGTCATAATCAATTTTAGATATTGGAATTTGAGATAAATATTGTTTTGAAAGATTTACAGTTAATTTTGATTCATTAGTGAACTGAACTTTATAGAACCAACTAATTAATTTTGAATTCATTAGTCCTAATATATATTTAATGCTGTAGTCACAATCATCATTCATAATTAGATTATTGATGGACTCTTTATTGTAAAATTGTTCATTATCATAAGCAACTTTTACTGGCCTATTCCCTCCGGTGATTCTTTGAATTAGAAGTTTTTCATTTGCTTCAAATATTTCTTTTGTCCGTGACCTATGTAAAAGTTTTTTCTCATATTTTAAATATTTAGAATCAAAATTTATTTTATACCGAGTTATATTTCTTCCTTCAAGAAAATTTTTATTAAAAGGACCCTTTTTATTTTTTGCTATAACATCACCAATGTTTTTAGTAATTACGACTCCAAAAATTAATTCCTTACATAAATTCCCTAATTTCACAGAATTAGAATCCAATTTTAATATAAGTTTTAGTCCAAATTCTGAAATCGTTGTATTAAATACGAAACCTTTATCAAAATTATTAAATATTGATTGTTTAATTTGAAAAGAGGAATCATTTAACCCACTCGATATGTTTATCCTATTTGTTTGGTCAATAATGTTTTTTATTACAATCACTATAGAACTTGTGATCGCACCTTTAAAAACACCCGTTCCTAAATCGATGACCTGTTTTATGGATGAATTATTTAATAAATATTCCCTCACTTTTTTATAAGATGTAACTCTTAAAAATGTGTTTGGGATTATAAATGATAACAAGCCGTTTTGTGATAATACTTTTAAAGACTTTTCCATTAAAAGAGTAAACAAGTTTACTTTTCCGATGCCTGACTCATATTTATTTTTAAAATAATTTTTCTCTGTACTCTCTATCCCATAATTACCTCCAAAAACATACGGTGGATTTCCAATCACACAATCAAAACCTCCTTTTGCAAACACCTCCAGGAATTCCACTTCCCAATCAAAAGCATTTACTTTTTTTTACTTCTTCATTGTCAAAAAGGGAAATGTTCTGTCCATCGAAATAATCCGAACCAATGAGTGAATTCCCGCATTTGATATTCTCACTCATGTCCGGCAACACATGGCCCTTCAAAAAGAGCATAGCTTGACCTTTATCAAAACCTTCATCCAGCAGTTTCAGGTACAAGCTCATTATGGACACTTCCGTGGCTTCCCGATCAATGTCTACGCCATATAAGTTATTCTTCAGTATATCCGCTTTCTTTTCCACAGACAAACGTATATCCTCATCAGTAGTTAAGTACCAGTCCTTTTTATAGCTACGTTTTCCCCTATTTATTCCATACCATTCCACATGATAGTTCATGAGATAATCAAACGCACCTAGCAGAAATGAACCGCTCCCGCAGGCAGGATCCACAATCTTAATATCCGCAATATCCATCGGAGATTTGCCTTTGATTTTTTCACCCACCGTGTTCTTCACAATATAATCCACGATGTACTGAGGCGTGTAATAGACACCACCTGCTTTTCGCACCGCCGGCTTTTCTTCCACCTTCGCACGATGCCCAGCCGTAAGCCGAATCTTTGATCCCAGAAATTTTTCATAGATACGCCCTAATATCTCTGGTTCGATCACATCAAATTGGTATGGTGACAAAGGCCAACTCAAATGCTTAATGATGTAGATCAGCACTTTATCATCTACCACCAATTTTTCACTGAAATGCTTCTTAAATAGCAGGCCGTTGTAATCCCGATCCAAATTGCGAAACACAGGAACGAGTTTTGAATAAATGTCTGTTTTTGTTTCAGCAACAGCAAGTAGTCTTCCTTCCTGCTCAATGTGTCGGTCTTCCAGGTTTCGGATAAAAATGATCCTATCCAAAATTCGCTGAACTGATACGTTCAGTTCATCCACGGTCAAATCGGTGTTTCGGATTGCAATGTTCCGCGCCAGCATTTCCCGCCATTGTGTAATTTCTTCCAGAAATTCTCTGTCCAGCGTCTTGGTCTTTTTGGTTAGCTTCCCTTTCAGCTCTTCCAGCGAGCCGTCCGCCACAGCTTCCCGGGAGAAATGGTCATAAAGCAAGTCCCACTTGTCGAGATATTTTTCGTAGGTGAGATCGTACTGTTTCAGAACACCCTCAAGCGGCAAATTAAAGTCCGGTTTCTTTAGGGCGTTGAATACCCTGAATTCCTCGAAGTCGGTAAGTACAATGATGGGAGCTTTCCCGTTGGTAGAAAAGGCATACCGCTTCGCCTGAAACACGGGTTCTTTATTTGTAAGTGGTACCCAGGGTGCCTTTGCCTCTACAAAAAACTTGAGTTCACCACCGATTTGAAAAGCGTAGTCGGGGCGTTTGGTAGTATTATGGTCAGAATATTCACGTAGCACATCCCATTGACTCATTTTCAGATTTGTCTGTTCAAAGTCCCACCCTAGCGCATGGAAAAACGGGTCTATAAAGCGTGCTCTGGCACGAGCTTCATTAAAATTGTGGGAAAGGTATTCCTTCTTGTTGGCTGAAAAATCTTCAACCTTTTGTTCGATTAAACTTTTACCCTGGTTATAATCCATAAGGCAATTTACAACTTAGATTATAAAAAATCTCTAAAGCACTAATGGCACTGATTTCCCATATTGCCTTTAACCACCAAAGACGTTACATTCTCAATGAACTGTGTTTACACTTTAGCGATCAATAGGCGGGAAAGCGTGATTGGCTGTCTTCCCGCTTTACTTTTTAGTGGGTGTTTGGAATGATATTGATAGATCTGAAATTAATCTTAATGCACAATAAAAATATTTAGTTAACCAAAAGATGGTTTAAATATGTATGGTTCACTATTTCCTACGGTACTTTTTTTAAAAGAAGATTTTATGCCTTTGGTATATAAGTATCAAATAGTCCTAAAGCTAATTGATGATATTAAAGATATCGAAGGAGTGGATGATGGATTGCTAACATTCTTTTTAATGTTTGATGCACCAGGTAAAGAGTTTGGAGTTGATACAAGTGAGGTGATTACGCATATTTGGAAATTAGTTAACTATAGAGATTTTAAGGAAATGCCAACTACAGGTGAAATAGACATAAAATCTGGCGAGATAAAACAAATTGAAGACTGCTATTTTGTTTTTGGGTGGTTCGGTGAATTTGAATCAAGAGCAGTTTTATTAATTGAAGAAAAAACATTATCAGACTACATAAAATTATTAATTAATGAAGACCCAAATAGTACAATACTTAACGTGGATGCCTTAATAGGAACTAGAGTTATTAATCAAATGGAACATCCACCTATTGTAAATGGTACATGGATTGGACAGCATAGGAACGGACAGAAGAAGTCAGAAGCAACTTACAAGGATGGAGAATTAGACGGGATTTGGATTCGGTGGCATGAGAACGGACAAAAGGGTATAGAAGCAACATACAAAAATGGAGAATTAGATGGGAAATATACTTCATGGTATGAGAACGGACAGAAGGAGTCAGAAGAAATTATGATGGATGTTAGACCAGACGGAAAATATACTACTTGGTATGAGAATGGACAGGAGCAATCAGAATCAACTTACAAGGACGGGGAAATGATTCAGTATACTTTCTGGGACGAAGAAGGAAATAAGATAATAGATGCAACAGAGTAATGATTTGGGAGCGGTAGAAATAACCCCCACCCTAAGGGATAGGATTGAACAAAAGAAGAAATGAAGAATATTTAATCAGAAAGCATAAACCTCATTTGAATAGAAAAGAAAATAATTTGTGGAATATGCAGGGTTGGTGGTAGAGTGATCATTTCCGCCAGCAGACGCACAGACATTCCCGCTTTTTATGCCGATTGGTTTTACAATCGCCTGGGAAAAGGATACTGCACGGTTTTCAACCCGTTTAACCGGAATCAGGTGAAGTACGTGTCGCTTAAACCGAAAGACGTAGACATTATCATTTTTTGGACGAAGCATTCAAAAGCATTTCGGTCAAGACTACACCAATTAGATGATTTGAAAATTCCTTATTACTTCCAATACACCTTGGTTCATTATAGTCAAGAGATTGAGACAAAAGTCCCCAAATATGAAAAACTCCAGGATGAGTTCTTAAGACTGGCCGATCAAGTGGGCCCGGATAGAATTATTTGGCGGTATGATCCCATCATCATTAGTAAAGATTATACACCGGAACGGCATATTGAATATTTCCAAGAAATAGCCCAAAAGCTGAAAGGCTCTACCCGAAGGGTGGTTATTAGTATTGTGGATTATTACCAAAAGACAATTCGGAATATGAAAGGATACAACCGACAGGGTGAGTTGGATGAATATCCGGAAGATAAGATGGTATTTGGAACCTTTATTCAAGACCTCGCGAATATAAGTAAATCAAATGGGTTCGAAATTCAAAGCTGTGCTGAACCTATTGAAATGGATCAATACGGAGTATCTCATGGAAAATGTATCGATGATAATTATATAGCAAAGGTATTTGACCTGGTTGTGATGCATAAGAAAGATACCGGCCAGCGAAAGGAATGTGGCTGTGTGAAAAGTGTGGATATTGGCGTATACGATACATGTCTGCACGGCTGCCAATACTGCTATGCTACAAAACAGCATGAAACTGCAAAAAAGAATTATAATGCCCATGATCCCAATTCGCCATCAATACTTGGTTGGTATGATGCCGAACCACCAAAAGCAGATCCACAGGAAAAGCTGTTTTAAGGATGCCTAATGGCCATTAATCTATTTAGGACAAAAATCATTCCTGAGGATCAAATCGTTTACGTCTATGATTTAGTGAAGAATATTGTTGCACCAGGAGAAAGGGCATTTGTTTCGCCCTATATCCAACAAACTATTGATGGTATCATAGGTAAAAGATTACCAGGCAATTGGGAAGATGATAAGGGATTTATAAACAAACTTACCAAGTCTTTCAGGCAGAAAAACTTTTCTACCTATGGTGGCAAACATTTCCCCGATTACTATGCAGCGTATTATTTGCCCAATAATTTATACAAAATCCAACTCATGTTTTTAGAACTGTTCCGTTTAGGGAGAATCAGCTTTTCAGAAAGGAAAATAAGGGTTTTGGATATTGGCACTGCAGTAGGTACAACAGCTTGGGCATTGTATGACTTCTATGATATCCTGACAAACGTACTTCGCTTGTACGGCCTTAAAGATGAGCAGTTACCTATCCTGGAAGTTGATGGCATTGAAAAATACCAAAGCAATATTGAATTTTTTAATTTAGTACGAGAAGAAATCAAGGGTTCTGGGAAAAGTAAAGTTCATGTCAATGAACCAATCGAGGCAGATGTACTTGAAAATGGACTAAGTAAGGTTACAATCAAAAAGTACGATGTGGTCATTGCTTCGAATATCATCAGTGAATTCCCCAGTTATAAGCACCAAGTAGACTTCTCAAACAATATTGTAAACGGGTTAAAAAAATCTGCTTCGTTCGTGATAGTTGAAACAGCAATGCTTAAAGATACTAGGTCTTTGAAAAAAATTCAATATGAGTTAACACAGCGTAAAGATATCCAAGTTATAAGTCCCTGTGGTAAGGTTGGAGGATTTTCTGAAAGATGTACTAATTGCTATAGTTTTCGTAGGGAAAACTTAAAAATACCAGAAACGATGAAATTATTCTCAAAATATATTGACGATTCCGATGAAAATGAAAAATTAAAGTGGAGTTATACTATATATACGAAAGATGGGGAAGGGACTTCCCAGATACAAAACGGGTATGCCCCTCTTCAACAGGTATTAACAAATGATGATAAAGCAGGTGTTAGTGCACTTGTAGAAATAGTATCAGGTAGAATGTACAAGGATGGGGATGCAGACCATTATTATTTAAAGGTATGTGATCAAAGTGAACCTAAAGAACAATTTATTTTGAAAGTTCTCAAGTATTATGAATTACAAAAATACCACTTTGGAGATAGGTTTGAGATCAAACATGCAAAAATAGAACCAATTCAATGGGCACGTCCACGTTCTATTAAATTTGCTTTAGTTATTGATCCAAGAGTTACTCTTATCGACAATATTGAACCATTAAATGAACCCCGGGGACTAGTTCCATTTAAAGATATTGACGAAACGAATATTTTGTACTTCCTAAAACGATTCTTCCAGTTTGACAAATTCCACGAAGGACAATTCGAGATCCTACAAAAAGTGTTGCGGAATGAGAATGTACTAGGAATATTAGCTACTGGGGGAGGCAAATCCCTTACGTACCAACTCCCTGCTTTATTAAAACCTGGTCTTTCAATAATTATATCACCGTTAAAAAGTTTAATGGATGACCAAGTCCATGGAATGAAAAATAGGTTTGGCTTTGATTTTGTCGATCGGATTCATAGCGGGATACCATTGAAAGAAAAAGAAGGAATCTTTCAACGATTTAAAAACGGACGATTAAAGATTTTATATGTTGCCCCAGAACGACTACAACAAAAGACATTCCAACAGGAACTAAAAAGATTAATTGATAAAGGGATTAATATCAATTACTTCCCAATAGACGAAGCGCATTGTATATCTGAATGGGGTCATGATTTTAGGCCCTCCTATGCCCGGTTAAAAGAAAGACAAAAGGATTTATCCCATGTCGATGGTAGCCAACCATCCATTATTGCATTAACAGCTACAGCATCGAGAAAAGTTCGGGAAGATGTTTTAGAACAACTATCCCTTGATGAAAAAAAGGACCTGTACCATAAAATCATTGATCGAAAGGAATTAAGCCTAGAGGTTATCCCCATGGAATATGATACAGGTACAGGTGGATATGAGATTAGGTATAGGGATCTTTCTAATAAAACCAAATTTTCCAAACACACGTTTAAACCTGCAAGCATGAGGCACGAAGTGCTTGAATATGTATTAAAAGATATTTTACCTAGGCGTTTTGATTCATTTGATATAAAACAAGACCCTGGACTTATTTTTACTATTTACGCTGACCCCCAGCCTGCGGAAGAAATGGCAGCGAAAAAAATAAAAAAGATGGACAAGGAACTTGTCGCTGGTACGGAAGATTTTAAAAAAATATTAAAAAGTAAAGCGGGTGAAATATTTAGGTCGGATAAATGCAGGGAAGGGGAGGGAGCCCAATGGATATCAGGATACTTAAATAAAAAAGGTATTAAGAATAAACCATGGTTTGCATCTTTAGGATATAGACAGAATCGAACAGCAGTTGAAAAAAGACAGCTTGATAAAGAATGGGAAAAAATAAAGACTCAAACCCAGGATGAATATATCAATGGTAAAACGAACCTATTAGTCACTACTAAAGGCTTTGGAATGGGTATCGATAAGCCAGATGTTCGGTATATCATTCATTTTGGTTTCCAAGGATCCCTTGAGTCTTATTTCCAGCAAATTGGACGTGCGGGAAGGGACAGGAATCATTCACATTGTATACTCCTTTGGGACCAGCCAACAAGCGAATGTAACAAATACTTGGAAAATAAGAATGTACCTGAATGTTTTGTAAAAAATAAAGACACGGGGAAACTTGAATATGAAAATTGCCCACATGGTAGACACGTAAGATGTGATTATGCCAAGCAAGTACACTTTATCGAATCAGGTTATCCTTCAAAGGAGGAACTTCAGGAAGCTGTAAATTATTTGAAGGAGAAATCCAATAAAGATGGAACCTATCCATGGGTTTATATAAAGAGAGATTACTTGGCTGATGCTGTAGCAAGTAAATTAGGTTATTCAGGCATGCATCGTTCTCAAGTAAACGAGCGGTTAGCAGTTGAAAAATTATATACATTAAAATACGTTGAAGACTTTTCAGAGACCTATCTTAAGATCAGTATAAAACGTGATGCTACCATGCGCCATTACCTTGATACAACCAATAGTGAGATAGTTAAAGGACACATTGATTTATTAGGCAGAATTTATAATAAGAAATACTCAGGGTATATAGATTTAGAACCAAAAAAATCGTATAAAGAATTTGATATAGCAGGATATATTCAACAAGTTAGAACAAAATTGAAAAAAGAAGTGTTAATAGACGAGGTGGTACAATTTTTTAATATTTTAGATGAGAGGGATGATTTTCATCTCAAAAAAAACTATGCCGCTAACTTCGGGTACGAAATAAAATTGAACGATACCATGCTAAAAGTTTCTGTAGACAAAACCAGTACATTTAAGAAGGTTGAAGAATGGAAAATATCCCAATACCTAATGTTAAAACAGATGGTGTACTATGCAGAGTTACAACCGTTAAATGGTGAATTTATTGAAGGTACTACACAAGGGTGCCGTCGTGCTAATATCATGCAGGTATTTACAACAGAAGGGGCAGAAACTGGAAGCGAGGTAAGGTGCGATTATTGTGACAATTGTGGGTACAATAATGCGTGGGAAGAAAAGGCAAATGATATTGTTGCTGGGGCATCTGTACAGCAATATAGAAAAGCTTTAGAAGACTTTTACCAGTCCCAATCGAAGAACAACGAATACCTCAAGGAGAATATCAACATTCTTTTTGATTTTATAGATACAATGTTTAAAAGCGATTATACTATGATGGTAGAACAAGTTTCAGATAATTGGTTAACACAGCCAGGGGAATCAAAAAATAAAGCAGCAAACTTGATGCTTTCTGCTGCACATTACAAAAAAGAAGACTTTGTGCAATTTGATAAGCATTTGAGTGTCTTCTTTGAAAAAGAAGAAACAGATTTTATACTTTGCCAAGAAGTTATATTGAAGTTAATGGAAAAATTTTCCATTGATCCTCAAAACATGTATAATACCCATTTCAAGGAGGAAGGATTTGAGCAACAGGTCAATGCCCTTAAAATCTTTTCATCGAAAGCTTCAAATAAATTTTTAACCGTGGAATCGGGTATCAGGTTGGAATTGATTGGAATTCAAAACAAGAAATTAAATACGGTTTTATCAAGGTATGAGAAAATGGAGGTTTAATGGATAAACAATTTGAAAATGCAATCAAGAAAATGGATACACTATCGGGAAAAGCAGGTGAACTCCAGGAACATGTGTCTTCTTTATTCAAAAAAGTAGAAAACACTCAGGGTACAATAGATGGGAAAATAGATCAAATAAATAAAGACCTTGAAAAAGTAATGGGAAATTTTGAAGAAGAATCGGAAAAATTATTTACAGATATCAAATCTGAATTTGATAAACAAAAAACAGAAGGGGATAACTCTATAAATGAAATAACTGGTAAGGTAGAGTCTCTTCAAAAAGAATACAAGTCAAAGGTTAAAGATTTAATTAAATCAATAGATAGTAAATCAAAAGAAATATTGAAAATTTATGATGAACTAGCCAAGATCAAGAAAATAGAAGAAGATGCAGCAAAAACATTTGGAAAATTAGCTGATGAACAAAAAGAGGTAATTGTAGGATTCAAAAATGATACAGCAAAATTAATAAAAGCGATGGATATTGGAAAAATTAAGAAAATTGTTGATTCTTTTGAGGATAGGCTGCTCAAGTTAGAAGAAAATGCACATAAGCATACATTTGGAGGGACTAAAGTATGAAAATCAGCAAAATGGAATTAAGAGATTGGAAATATACCAAAGCAACTTTCAACCTTATTACCAAGGAAGATATCTCAATTTATAATTTCAGGATAGTTGATACGGGGAAGGGGCCATTTGTTGGAGTTCCGCAGGAACAAGGGTCTGATGGTAAATATCATAATAGGGTTGGTATGGCAAGAGAGTTAAAAGATGAATTAACAGAATTAGCTTTAAGCCAATTTGAAGAAATGGGTGGAGATAGAGGAGAGGATACCGACAGTACAGAAGGCCCCCCCTTTTAATTAAAAGATTATGTTTACCGACCAACTAACCTTATTGTGGAAAATTATAAAACGGGGTTTTTATATCCTCGGCGGGCTGCTGTTATTTATAGTTGTTATTGAAATCATACGAGCTCTTCAAACACTTGCAGCTGTTCATCCGTTATTGGCTTGGGTGGTTGGAATTGCGGGAATCGGATCCATCATTTGGGGAGTTTGGAAACTATTGGCGCTACTGAAAGAGTTTCCATCCGCATTAACGCCACCAAGCCCAGATAAATTAGGCGGGAAAGAAAGCAGCACTTACCTGCAGTCATATATTTACTATCTAAAAGGGGTCGTGAGAGGACTGGTAAGAAATAAAAAAATCCCTGCAAATATAAGGCATGAATTGAAGATTGCACTTTCTAACAGTAAAACATTTTCTACTTCTGGCAATTTAGAGCAATTAAAACAAAGGATAGCTACTTTAGACGAAGATGTTATAACACCAGCTTTAGAGAATCTGGACGAGCAAGCTGAAACCATAGTTAAAAATACCGTTCGGGATACAATGGTTGGCGTTATGCTTTTACCTTTTAAGGCAGCAGACATTTACCTGGTAGTTTATAGAAACGGTGTGATGTTCTTTGAGCTGGTAAAGCTATACAGCCAACGTCCGGGAATAAAAGAAACATACAATGTGTTTCGGGATGTTTTAAAGATGGTTGCTACTGTCAACATCTTGAGTTACACAGAACGATTTACTCAACGGTTAATGGCATCTGTACCAATTCTGGATAAATCAGCAGATGATATTATTCAAGGGACTGGAGCCGGGATACTAACAACAGCCGTTGGCAAGGCGACTATCCAAAGATGCAGAGCCTATGAGAGTTGGGAATTGGATGAACAGATAGAAGGTTACAGAAAAACAACCATGGAGTTTCTAGGCTATGTCAAAGATATTTTGGCTGATGATGTAGTACCGCCTTTATCAAAACCATGGAAGCAGGCGTGGGGTTATATGAAAGGTATGTTTGTTAAGGATGAGCAGGGCTTGGATAATTTAGTAGATGAAAAGAAATCGAAATGGAAGATTTGGAAAAAATAAAACCGATTATAATTAATAATACTGGTGATGTGGTAATATGGTTGGATTCTTTGGACAATGAGGAATGGGACCATGAATTCAGTGTGGATAATTGCTGATGGTGTTGATTCCCAAACAGATGAAATATTTCCCGATTTCCCTACATCTTGTTAATGGCATAAAGTATTAATGGTATAATGGATTTATCCGAAAAAGCTAAAAAGGCTGAGAAAATATTTTGTGATTCACTGGAAGAACTGTCTTTTGATTTGAGTAAATATGACGATACTATGGAGAATATCATCTTGTCCAATTCAATAACTAAGCTTGACGGTTTGAAAATATCTAGTAAAGACTATAAAGCAATTAGACAAATTATTTTAAAGCGTATACATTCTCTTAAAGAATACCATAATAATTCAATTGAATATGGATTAATCACAGAATATAATTCAGAAAAAGGGTTCGGATTTATTACAAATCGTATCGCAAGACCAGACGAACAAACTTTTTTTCATATCTCAAATGTAACGAATAGATTAAAGAAAATATTAGAAGATAATATTTATGAAAAAGAAAACGTTTACCTTTGGTATTCTATAGAAATAAATAACAAAAAGAATAATGCTGTTTCAGCTATTTGGCATGAATGGGTAGATATCCCTGATGTTGAACGAAGGTGGTTTAAAAAATGTGTGTTTAATAAAGTAAAGAGTTTAATAGATAAACCTATAAAACAAATGTGCAATGAAACTGTTACGATCTTTTCATCAATCGGGTTAAAATATTTTACACTCGACCAAATATCAGAATTGACAAATGGTGATTTTCGTTTAACAGAAATAGACAAAAGTGGAATTCTCGTAAATTTAATTAAAAAAAGGATTTTACCAAAAAAACCAGACTATAAATATTTACTAGATGAAGATAAGGAACTCCTCAAGAAAGATGACAACATATTAAATAAATACAGAGATACACATAGTGTTCTTTCAGATTCAGATGAATATTTTATCCAAGAAATATTTGGCAAAAATAAATTGAAGGATATTAAAAAAACTATAGAAGATAATATTAACAAAGAAAAATCAGCCGAAGAAATGCGTAATAACGAATTTGACGCACACATGAAAAAGCAAGAAGAAAAAAGAAAAAAATATGAAGAAGATTTAATTGGAACAGATATACCAGTTCGATTAGATAAATTAGGTCGATTATTGTTCGGTGGTAGGGATGGCTATTGGTTGTCATATAATTATGTTCACGAACAAATAAGACTTGCTAAGAAAAAAAAGAAGTGATTTTTTGAATAGGATTTAAGCAAGACCCCGCAGCAGCGGGTTTTTTGTTTATGGGCTGATGATGTAGTACCGCCCTTATCAAAACCATGGAAGCAGGCCTGGAAGTATATGAAAGGTTTGTTCGTTAAGGATGAGCAGGGCTTGGATAATTTAGTAGATGAAAAGAAATCGAAGTGGAAGATATGGCTACATTAATATTTTCAGTCTTACTTCTAAGGAGAACATAATGAATGATAATTGGTTAGAAAAAGAATTATTTTACTCAGATAAATTGATAGAAACATGATTAAGGGAAAACATGTTTAAATGCATCTAAAAATAGTTTTCGCTTGCTATCATCAAAACGTATATCAAAAAAAT
>CEQE01133394.1_pt1 | contig 13509 bp, 12 predicted proteins | sample 356201 | NCBI WGS metagenome assembly CEQE01 (sample SAMEA2619970, study PRJEB7988) | marine metagenome | biome: marine biome (ENVO:00000447); feature: mesopelagic zone (ENVO:00000213) & marine oxygen minimum zone (ENVO:01000065); material: "saline water (ENVO:00002010), including plankton...
GTACGCGAGGCAACGCACCTTGATATTTCCGTTGGCGTTTCCGGCACCAAATATGTGGCCAAGGTGGCCAGCGCCCATGAAAAACCGGATGGGCTGACGGTTGTGCCGCAGGATCAGGCCGTGGACTGGCTGGCGCCATTGCCGATTACCCGTTTGTGGGGCGTGGGCAAGAAGACAGCGCCGAAACTGCAGGCCCTCGGTATGAGAACGATCGGTGACATCGCGGCAACGGACGAGAACTACCTAGTCAACCATCTCGGCTCAGCGGGATCGCATTTCTTCAAGCTCGCCAACGCCACTGACCCGCGCGTGGTCTTGCGTGGTCGGGCCGCAAAGAGTATCGGATCGGACCGTACCCTCAGCCGTGACGTGTCGCGGCGCGATGAGATCGAGATGCACCTGCGTCGCGCAGCGGACCGGATCGCCCGGCGCGTTCGCGCCAAGAACTACGTGGCAGGTGGCATACGGGTGAGGCTCAAGACAAGCAAGTTCGAAATGTTGACCCGTCAACGACAACTGGCCACGCCCGCAGATACGGCGGACGCGTTCCTTGCGATCGGCAGACAACTGCTGGACGAGTTCGATCATCCGGGGCCGTTCCGCCTGGTGGGCATGACGGCGTTTGCCTTGAGCTGGCGGGATCAACCCCTGCAACTTGACATGTTTGAAGCTCCAGAGCGTCGCGACCTGGAAACTGCCATCGATGAACTGATCGATCGCTTCGGTAGGGATGTGGTGATGCGGGCGCGCGACCTCAACCACTCCGGCAGCGTCTCCGGTAACGGCGTCAACCTGGACTTTCTCGATTACCGCGACGGTGAACGGGTAGCAACACCTGGCTAAGGACCGGCCACCGTTTGATTGGTCCCGCTGGTCTTGTCCGCAATGTAGCAGCTACCACGCCGTGTGGTGTACAACATCTCACCTGGTCTGGGTTGAGACGCACGCGCCGCCGCAACGATCTCCTACCTTTTCGCCCGGAACCGATCCACATTTGGGATCGCTATTTTGCTATATTGGTCCAACGTCAGCCCATTTATACTAAGTCTCTTCGACTCCTATCGATTCAGCTTCATGAACCAGGCAGAGCAAATCCTCACTCAGACCTTCGGGTTCAGCGAATTCCGCAGATCGCAACGGGAGGTGATCGATCATCTGTTGGAGGGCGAGGATGCTCTCGTGCTGATGCCGACCGGGGGCGGCAAGTCCCTGTGCTATCAGTTGCCGGCGTTGCTGCGATCTGGGACCGCCATCGTGATATCCCCGCTGATCGCTTTGATGCAGGATCAGGTCAATGCCGCCGTTCAACTGGGCATCAGAGCTGCTTTTCTGAATTCCACGCTGTCGAGTCTGGCGAAACATGAGATCGGGCAGATCTACCAGGGCGGCGGTCTCGATCTGCTCTATCTGGCACCGGAACGATTGCAGCACGCGGAGACGCTGGAACTACTCAGCACTACTCCTATATCTCTGGTTGCCGTGGATGAAGCCCACTGCGTTTCCGAGTGGGGGCACAACTTCCGCCCCGACTACCTGCAGTTGTCCGTCTTCAAGGAGGTGTTCCCAACTGTACCTTTGGTCGCACTGACCGCGACGGCAGACGAGATCACTCGGGGCGAAATCCTGAAGAGACTGGGCATAGAATCCGCCAAGGTATTTATCCAAGGATTTGATCGTCCCAACATATGTTATGAGGTGCAACCGAAAGACAATCCGCGGCGTCAGTTGCTGAAATTTCTGAAGAGCAATCACCTAAATCAGTCCGGCATCGTCTACTGCCTGTCGCGCAAGAAGACCGACGCAACCGCAGACTGGCTGGTCAGCCAGGGGTTCAACGCCCTGCCCTATCACGCCGGTATGCCATCGGAGGACAGACAGGAGAACCAGGAACGGTTCCTGCGGGAAGATGCGATCGTCATGGTGGCCACGATTGCGTTTGGCATGGGAATCGACAAGCCCGACGTCCGTTTCGTTGCGCATCTTGATCTCCCCAAGAGTATCGAGTCCTACTACCAGGAAACAGGTCGGTGCGGTCGCGATGGCGAGCCGGCCCATGCGTGGATGGTCTATGGATTGCAGGATGTCATCCTCCTGAAGCAGATGATGGAGAACAGCTCGACCGAAGACAAACACAGGCGTCTGGAGCGGCTCAAATTAGATACCATGCTGGCATTTTGCGAGGTGTCCGGCTGCAGACGGCAGATCCTGCTGGGGTACTTTGGTGAACACCTGGACGCGCCCTGTGGGAACTGCGACAACTGCAAGGCCCCGGTTGAAACCTGGCGGGCAACGGAGCAGGTGCAAAAGGCTCTATCGGCGATTTTCCGCACCGGTCAAAGATTCGGCGCAAACTACATCATCGATGTACTGCTGGGCAAAGTGGATGAACGTATTCAAAGATTCGGCCACGACCGCCTGAACCTCTATGGGATTGGTACAGAGCTCGGCGAGCGTGAGTGGAAATCTCTGCTCCGACAACTGGTCGTGAGAGGTCTTATCACTGTGGATGTTGGCGGGTATGGTGGTCTACTGCTGCACCCAAGCTGCCGACGAATCCTCAGAGGGGATGAGGAAATCGATCTCAATCGCGACCTGATACAAACGCCATCTGCTCCGAAAGCGATCAAGAATTCCGAGGAAGAGTTGGATTACGACACATCACTGTTTGAATCGCTACGAGAACTGCGTACCACGCTCGCCAAGGAACAGGGCGTGCCGCCTTACGTTATTTTCCACGACAGGGCGCTACAGGAGATGGCGACGTATCGCCCGGCATCGCTTGAGACCATGCGCTCCATCACGGGTGTGGGTGAACTGAAACTGGAACGATACGGCCAGCTCTTTCTCGACATCCTCACCGCGGTAGAAGCGGATTAGGAATCTTCCACTACAGTTATGGATTGAACCTTGATCCATGCCAGACACAGTCTGTGTCCCTCTGCGACGATCACCAGATGCAGAACCGGCAACACAAGAGTGACGCCAAGCAGTTCCGCGATCACGACGACGGCGCCTTGATAAACCCCGAGGGTACTCAAGGTCATGATCACTACCACCAGTCCGGCAACGCTGAAGAAGCCGCGCCACCAGGCATTGCCTGCCTTCGCCGCCTGGCGCATGCGAAAGGAGCGTAACACCAGGTCCCATCGATTGCTTGACTGTACCCAAACGCGCACATCATGCCATGGCCACTCGGGCAATACGACCTTGGCGTAGTTGGGCCACCATAGCCATGCTGCCATGATGAAACCAACTGAGCTCAACAGGATGGCGCGTTTCATCACCGTTGTGGTCAGCTCAATGGACAACAGACTCACTGTAATAGCAACGCTGACGATGGCGAGGATCAGCGTCCAGCCGAAGATGTATACGGCAAACTTGAACATATTTACCGGCCAGTTGAGCTTGGATGCGGAGCCCTGATCGAACAAACCGAGCACAATCGCTGAACTGCGTAGAAAAAGGGGTAACAGAAAGACAAGCAATGGGTACCGTTCGGTCGGATCATCGATACCCAGCACGACGCCTAAGGAGAACATTGCCGGAAGCCAGAACGGCACCAGCTTGCGGGGTTGCCAAGCGCCAAATATGGTGAATCCGTCTTCCATATTGAACTAGTGAGCTGTCTACCTGGACACAAATGAGTGACGAACCGTGACCGACAGCGTAACACAGAACTGCAGCAAGGCTTAACTGGATACGACAGTCTGACCAGCGAACGGAGATCACAGTCGACACCAGACGAGATGTGCTCGGCCTTGCAGCGCATTTCCCCTTAAGGAAATGGTTGGCAGAAAGGAGACCAGTATGGATTACAATACGGGACACGCCACCAGCCAGCCTATCGGCGATGAGGTCATACTGCGCGATACGCTGATCCACACCGATACCCTCGTTGGCAGCAGAAGCAATGACCTAAGCGATGAAGAGATCAACTGTTTCAAGACGCAGGGGTTCGTCGTTAAGCGTGGTCTTGTGGATGACCAGGTGACCTTCGCAAGGGTGATCGATCACGTGTGGAACAACGTGCCTCGCTCGATCATGCAGCGGGACAATCCAGATTCCTGGATCGACAAACCACACGAAGAGTGGACTGAGGAAGATCATGAACACGTCGGCCTACTTGCCTACGGAAACTGGAAGATGCGTTCCAGGGGTAAGGATGGCATAGGTACGGAACCGTTTCTGGTCGATCGCATTGCCAACCATGCCAATATACGTGCGGTGGTGGGGACCCTCATGGGCCTACCGGTTCAACCGGTGCGACGCGTACGCGGGATATACTGCGTGTTCCCAAAACCACCCCAAGCCGAGGCCCGCTACGGTCCCCATGCCGACTATATGGCGGCGCAGCTTACGGCCATGGTTGTTGCCGACTCGATTCCACCGCACGCGGGCGGCTTTACCGTGTGGCCCGGTTCCCATCTGCGCCTGCATATGCACTGGGACACGGTATTCGGTGGCACGATCTGCACCGAGAAGAGCGACGGATACCGGCAGGAACGTGACGCGATTCTAAGGGAGGTGGCACCGGTAGAGCTTACCGGCGAAGCCGGTGACGTTATCTTCTGGCACCCGCGGCTACTACACTCCGCCGGCGTCAATCATTCATCGGAATGGGACAAACCCCTGGTTCGCGTGATCGTGCCGTGCGATTACCAGAAGGACGACCTGACTTATTATGACGATCATGAATTCGGCCCCGGACCGGACTACCAGTGGTGGGTCGATACACGCAATTTCCGCGAGGACGTAGCGCCGACCAGGGGCAATGTGTGGAGTAATTGGGCGATCTGATCGCGGGAATCTGGGAGACAGCATGGCTAAGCTGTATGCGGGCACGGTAGGTTGGGGCGTCTGGGTGAGTGACGATCTTGGCGAGTCCTGGGACTTTGCATTCAAGGGCCTCTACACCGAATGTAGGATCTGGGCCCTGTCTTCCCACGACCGCGAGGCGGGTGTCGTCTGGGCCGGTTCCGACAGAGGATTACTGCGACAAGATCCCGATGGCAATGCCGTGCACGTTCCATCACCGGCGGATGATGCGAGCATCTGGGCGGTCGCTCAATCTCCCTCGGACCCGAACACCATCCTCATCGGCACGCATCCGGGTGCCCTCTACCGCAGTGATGATGGCGGTGATTCCTTCCGCCAGTTGCCGATAGAGCTGGTGGATTCGTGCCCCTTTATCGGCAAACCCAGGGTCACGAGGATTCGATTTGATCCCATCGACGAGGATACCATCTGGGTGAGCGTTGAGATTGATGCCATACACCGGTCGCGAGATGGCGGCAAGTCCTGGGTGAAACTCGACAATGGATTCAGATTTCCGGACATCCACGACCTCGCCGTCATCGACGACAACGGCCGCAAACTGCTGGCAGCAACGGCTGTTGGTCTCTATTTAAGCGACGACGACGGCGACACCTGGACCTGGCACAAACTCGATTCCGAGTGGCAGTATTGCCGCGGCATCAAACCGAAAGCAGACGACAGCGCGGTCGTATTCCTGTGCAACGGCGATGGTCCTCCCGGCAGCGAAGGGATCCTGTGGCGCAGCGACGACCATGGAGAGAGTTGGCAAGATGCCAATCTCGGTCCCACCAACTCAACGCCGTGGATGGTTGCGACTCATCCCGAGGACCCTGATCTGATCTTCTGCTGCACAAACCTGGGTCAGATATTCCGCAGTACCGACGGCGGTGACAGGTGGCAAAAGCTGGCAAGAGAGTTGGGCGAGATCAGAACGCTGCTTTGGCATCCGTAGGTTTCTTCAAGCAGCTGCTACGAATTGTGATTTCCGGTTCCAGGATCTGGAGGAGGCGCCATGTGCAGGAATATCCGAACGTTGTACAATTTCGATCCACCCGCGACTGACGAAGAGGTGCGCGCAGCCGCCCTGCAATTTGTGCGCAAGATAAGCGGCTACAGCAAACCCTCCCAGGCGAACGAGGTCGTGTTTGACCAAGCGGTTGAAGGTGTCATGTCGGTAGCCCGGCATCTGGTCGATCATCTGGAGACCGGAGCACCACCGAAGAACAGGGAGCAGGAAGCCATGAAAGCAAAAGCACGTGCCACACGACGGTTTGCCTAACGCCATGGGCGAGCGCAAGGTGGTGGACTTTGACAAGGTGAAGGGCGGGCATCTCCATGCGAGGAAGAATGTGCGCCTCAAGAAGATGCGTGCTGCGTTTAAAGCGTCGAGAGAGGCGGTTGCTCCGAAGAAGCCTCGGCTCAAGAAGCGCAGCACGAGGAGGAGCAAGAAGAGCAAGTGAAGCTATATGCCGAGATCGCGCTGATTGTAGTCTTTCAGCAGACTCTCTCGTGTCACTTCACTCCATCGATTGGCATCTTCCTCGCCGGCAAGTGGTTGGTAGAGATATCGAGGTTCAGATGGGAAGTGCTGCTGTCGAGCGTCGATGGCCAGCGATATTATCCGTGAACGCTCGTGAATTCTCTGCTCATCGTACTCGACGTGGCGCCGACTTCTGAAGTCCCACCCCTGCACACCAAGTACCGATGAACGACGGTGGAAGCCAAACACAAAGGTGACGCGCCTGTCCGGCGACGCATTGGGAAACGACCCGTGTAACATCTGTCGACTACATACGGCCACGTCACCGGCCTTACACAGTAAAGGCACAGCACCCGGAAGGAAGTCGGAGCCGCCGTTATCGTCGATCAACGCCTTTATGTCGATCTTGCCCTCGTCATGACTGGCGGGAACAATCCAAAGTGCGTTACCGGGCGTGGTTCGGTAGAGCTGAGCCATGAAATTGAAGCCGTGCGTGCCCCTGTCGAGGTCAGGATGGTCCCAAAGCGTGGTGCCATCCTGGTGCCAGGCGACGGCCGCACCAAGACCCGCTTCCTTCACCCAGATCGCGTCGGTAAACGGCGTGAAGTCCGGCCCGTTGATGGCCTCTGCAATCTGCAGCAGATGTGGATGACCGTACAGGTGCAGGCAGGAGTCCATCAGTTGGAGATTTCCACTTATTTGCAGGATGACTTCGTCCGGTGCCTCGGGCGGGGCTGCCTGTTCAGCCATCTTTACTGGGTAACGTCCATTGGTAGCTTTGGTGCCACCCATGGGATCGCTGAGGGGCCTCGCGAACTGAAACGTGGCACGCTCAAACCCGGTGCTGATGGCAGGGCGCCCTTTAGCATCGACTTCAGACCCTGCGTGGGATGGTGCTCGTTCAAGCACCTTTTCAAATTGGTCGCGGAGTTCTCTCAGCTCCGGCCGGCCGACGAATCCTTCCAGCACGTAGAAACTGTTTCGCCAGTACGCCTCCAGGATGTCATCGTGAATGGCGCCGTCTTCGTTGAACCGAATCGGTCCCCGATTTCCGAGATCCATGGCACGTCTGGCGCCGTCTTCAAAATATGCCTTGCTCATGCTTTGTCGAGCCTTTATCTGATTCTCACTTGCAGCAACCCTCTTCTGAGTTCCTCGATGCGGGAATAATAGTTCACCGCTTCCCTGCAGCGGCATGCGCCGTGCAGCTCTGTGGTGGGGCGGGACCGAATGGAGTACGATGGCAATGCGTTTTCACCAGTGGCAAGCGACATGACGACGAGCATCGCCAACGACTACCTGCAACTGATAGACGGTATCGGGCAACGGTTGGACATTCCTCCGGTCAAGTCCATACACATCGCTCCCTTGGTGACGGACCCCGGTAAGAACAGCAAATTCGGCGCCATGGTCCTCGGGGACGGCAGCACCGGTATAACCTACACCGGGCTGGATGATGCACTGCTGGATCTTCAGGAAGAGAGCAGGACAAGAGATCTGCCGGGTCGATCGCCCGTAGAGATCGCACAGCTCTATGCCGGTGAGTCCGGTTGGCAAAGGTCCCTCGGCATGGCTGCGATCAATGCCATCAGTCAGTTCGTATTAACCAAAAGTGGCTATCCGCTGCCAACCATGCACAAGACGGTGCAGGAGCTTTCATTACGGCAGGGCGACCACGTGGGTATGGTCGGTTACTTCCCGCCATTGGTCGAGCAGGTGCGGCGCGACGATGTGCCTCTGACGGTGCTGGAGCTGGATGAACGCTGGCTACAAGAAGCGGACGACTTTGTCGTAACGCTCGAACCCGAACGTCTGCAAGAGTGCAATAAGGTCCTCTGCACGGGCACGGTGCTCGTCAATCAAACAGTGGATTCGGTGCTGCAACACTGCAGGGGCGCCGCGCAGATCCAGATCTTCGGTCCAACCATCGGTTGCCTGCCCGAGCCGCTCTTCGACAGGGGCGTCACCCTGCTTGGCGGCAGCCGAGTGGTGAACGTGGACAAGTTCATCGAGCTGTGGGCGGCGCAGCAGAAGTGGCGCGACGCCACAGAGCGCTATGCGCTCAGCACGGCAACGGGATACCCGGGCATCGAAGCATTGCTGTCGAAGATCTGAAGCGCACCGGCCGCGGATTAATTCTGTCTCACAAAAGGGACGCGTTAACGATGCTAACACTGGCACTCTGGGGCGGTTGTTCACTTGCGAATGTGAGGCCCGAACTGAGCTGTACTCTCTCACTTGCAAGCAGCCTGCTTACGGTGTAGCGGCGAGCAGCTGATTTGCCCGCCGCAGTGACCTTTAACTCAAACACGATCCCGCCGACATCCAGCCCACTTTCGTTGACGAGTTCCACAAGGAGCAGTCCTTTGTCACTCAAGGCCGTGGTCGAGCGGATGTACCTGTCCGGGTTGTCGGGAAGGTCCAACCTTACGTAGGAGAGGGTTGCTTGCCGGCCGATTTCGCCACCTGCTGCTGCCGCGGCACGAAAGTGGCCTTTGGCCACGGTATGTTCGCCCTCTTTAAGCGCGATCTTGCCCAACTCGTTAACGGTGATCGCCGTGGGTAGCAGATGATTACTTCGATCCAGATCGAGCTTGGCCTGACTGTTCTCACCCAGTCTCGCATGAGCCATGCCCCTGCCGAGATAGTGCTTGTAGTAGCCATCGTCCCGGCGCACGGCGTCGTCGAAGGAGGCGATCGCCTGACGATAGCGTTTCTGTTGCAGCAGGATTTCACCCTGTAGACCATAGAACAGCCCTTCTCGCGGCTCCAGAGAGATCGATGCATCGAGGGCACTGAGGGCCGTCTCCAGGTCGTCAGCCGCAATCAGCTTGCGTGCTTCGTCGTATGCGTCATATGCGGGCCTCGTGGCGCGCAAGTGAGCAAGCTTCTGCTGGTAACGCTCCCTTCCCAGTTCGCCCTCATTGCCGAGCTCGGTAGCCGTCTTTCTGTTGTTTGCCACCCGCTCAGCGGACGGCGGATGACTGGCGAAGAGGCCATCCAGCCAACTGCTCTTACGATCCTTCGACAGTCGAACGAATGTCTCCTGTAGATCGACCGCGGCAGCGGGATTGTATCCGGCCCGCGCCATATACTGCATGCCGTAGTAGTCCGAGTCCCGTTCCGCACTGCGCCCGTGCCTCTGATTGATCAACTGAGCACCCAGAGCGGCACCCTGCACGATATAGTCGTTATACTTCTGCTCACTGGTGGCGACGGCGGTCACCATCACCGCTCCCTGCATCAGCATCCCCCTCTGCATCGACTTTGCGCCATGTCGCGCAGCCGCATGCACGATCTCATGGCCCAAAACTGCGGCCAGTTCCGCTTCACTGTCAAGCTCCAGCAACAGTCCGCGGTTGACCGCTATCTTGCCCCCCGGAAGCGTCCATGCATTGGGCGACGAGTTGTTGAGCACCACGAATTCGTAGGGAAGCCGTCGATCACTGACGGCGGCAAGCCGCTGACCCACCTGGCCGACATAGTTGCTGAGTTCGGCATCGATTTGGTATTGACCCCCCTGCATCTGCTGGGTGGGCAGGAACTGCTTGGAGCCGATGTCGATCTCTCTCGACTCCGATACGATGGAGAACTCCCTTTCACCCGTCACCGGATTGGTGGCACAGCCAGTCGCGAGGAGTAGAGCCGTTATCAGGACGGTCAGGAACGAACCAATTTGTGAAGGTTGCATCGACGATTCCTCCCCTCTGTCGTCAACAGGCGTGTCGTCATCAATCAGACGGTGCATTTTGAATAATAGCTCAGCATGGAGCGCCGGCCTTGCAGAGGGGCTTGAGGTCGTAGTCGCCCTGCTATACGACCGAGACTCAGCCGGATTCAGGGAGTTCCTAAACTGAAACGCTGCGGATGGTCAGGCCACTGCACCGGACGCTCGCAGGTCGTCGATCTCTTTCTTCTCAAGCCCTGCCGCAAGCAGTACCTCATCTGTCTGCTCGCCCGGTCGGGACGCGGCCCCGGGCACTTCCGGCACGGTGCGATCGAAGCGCGGCGCAGGTGCTGCTTGCGGCACACCTTCGACCTCCACAAAGGTCTGTCGGTCGACGTTGTGCTGGTGCTTTTGCGCCTCGGCAAAACTGAGTATGGGGGCATAGCAGATATCGGTGCCAAGCATGATCTCATCCCACTCATCACGGGTCTTGGTCATGAAAATCTCCGCCAACTGCTCTTTCATATTCGGCCAGTCTTCCCGCGATTGCTGTGCTGGGATCTGCCGAGCTCCGAGGCCGGACTTCTCCAGCAGAATCTCGTAGAACTGTGGTTCGAGTGATCCCACCGAGATGTATTTGCCGTCACTCGTTTGGTAGGTGTTATAGAAGTGGGTGCCACTGTCAAGCATGTTGGTGCCACGCTCCTTCTTCCACTGGCCGGAGTTCATCATGCCGAATACAGCGTTCATGAGTAGTGCAGATCCGTCCGTCATAGCCGCGTCGACCACCTGCCCCTTGCCCGAGATGTTGCGCTCGTAAAGGCCTGCCAAAACACCAAATGCCAGCAGCATGCCGCCACCACCGAAGTCGCCGATCAGATTAAGGGGCGGCACCGGCTTGCCGCCCTCCTCACCGATCGCGTGCAGCGCGCCGGTCAGTGAAATATAGTTGATGTCGTGACCTGCAGCCTGCGACAGGGACCCGGTCTGTCCCCAGCCGGTCATGCGTCCGTACACCAGTCCTGGATTTCGCTCAAGGCACGTATCCGGACCAAGGCCGAGTCGTTCCATGACGCCGGGGCGGAACCCTTCGATCAGCACATCGGCCCCATCGATAAGCCGAAGAGCGGTCTCGATGCCTTGCGGATTCTTGAGATCTATGGCGATGCTCTTGCGACCTCGTGCCAGGAGGTCACCCCGACCCCCTCCCCTGCCTACATTGGCAGCCCGGTCAATGCGTGTCACCTCAGCGCCCATATCCGCCAGCATCATGCCGCAATATGGTCCCGGCCCGATGCCTTGTAGCTCGATCACTTTTAGTCCACTCAGTGGTCCCATGCCTCAACTCCTCAAATTTTGGATGAAGCGAGAATACCACCAATTCGACCCAAACTGGAGTCGATATCGGTTTCCCCTGGGCCTTGTCCAATCGCCGCAGGATGTCATCATGCGTTGCCACTGCTGTTGACGTTGCCGGGCCGATCTGCATCACAAATCTGCGTTTCAAAACTACAGTAAAAGTACTTATAATTCGTTATAATCTACCTTATAATACTGTAAACTACTATATAGTTAGATATCACCTAAAAGAAAACCATGCTGTCCGATTTTCATACGGTAGATCAGATCGCAACACTTTTGGGGTTACATCCGAAGACGGTAAGGGGGTTTATCCGCGACGGCAGATTGCCTGCCAGCAAGATCGGAAAACAGTATCGTATCGCCAGCAAAGACCTGGATCTGTTCACCGGCAGATCGTCGTCACTGCCTGCGGAGGCTGAGCCCAGCCGGCAGTCGAGAACGGTACGGGTATCTTCCGTTGTCGACGTTGAGGCGATCGATGCTGAAGAGGCGACCAGACTTACCAATTCGGTGATGGCAGTGATGAACGGCAAGGAACCCAGCTATGGCCAGGCCAGAGCTGATGTCATTTTCTACGCAGAGGAAAACAGGGCAAAGGTCATTCTCTACGGTGGATCCCAATTCACCAGTCGCATGTTGGAACTGATCGCTGCCATTTCCAGTTAGCTACATCAACATCCAGGAATTTACGATGAACACCAGGCAACAGGAAGTCACCGGTACCTGTTTTGTAGAGGCGAGCCCGGAGCAGATCGCTATTCGCTCTGAACAGGATGCCGTTGATCTGATAGCAATGTGTGGTGGGCAGCATAGGCAAAAACTGCTGCTGTGTGCTGGGAATCTGACCAGGGACTTCTTCGATCTAAAAACAGGATTGGCCGGCCAGGTGCTACAGAAACTGGCCACCTACAACATACAAACGGCCGCAGTGCTGCCTCGAGTTCTCTGGCAACGGGGTCGATTTCGAGAACTGGCAGATGAGTCCAATAGGGGCCGTCACTTCAGGATCTTTCAGAGCCGTGGTGAAGCTGTATCCTGGCTGACAGGAGACTCTCGCCCCCCAAATAAAACGTTGGTCAAGCGCTCGTGAATGCCGTATCGATCTACAAATCCCCTGCCGGTGAAGAGGCCATAAAGGACCACTACAACTCGGTTTTGGCGGACTGGCCTGTCCCCAAAGAGGAACTAGTCATCGCCACAAGACACGGGCAGACATTCATCATCGCCTGTGGGAACGAGAATGGTCCGCCGCTCATCCTGCTGCACGGTTCCGGTTCCAACTCCGCCATGTGGATCGGTGACGTTGTCGATTACTGTCAGCACCATCGTGTCTATGCGGTGGACATTATCGGTGAGGCCAATCACAGTGATCCCAGTCGACCCGATTTAGGTGGTGATGCTTATTCCGAGTGGCTTGATGACGTCCATTGCGAGCTGGGCCTTAAGACGGCGTCGCTTCTGGGAATCTCTCTCGGCGGCTGGATAGCGCTCAAGTACGCCATAGCGAAGCCTGCGCAGGTGGACAAGCTGGTGCTGCTCTGCCCCGGCGGCGTCGCTCCGGAACGAAGAGCGTTTATGCTGATGGCACTGCCGATGCTGCTGCTGGGACAACGTGGCGTGAAGATGATGATCCGTTATGTGTACGGAACGCAGGATCTGCCGCAGGAAGCTGTGCACTTTGCGCAACTGATCTTCGACAACTTCAAACCCCGCATGGGTGGCTTGCCTCTTTTTTCAGACCGCGAGCTGCAGCGCCTGACGATGCCCACCTATCTGGTTGTTGGTGCACGGGACGTCTTGCTGAACTCGGCAGAGACCGCAAGGAGGATTGACGCTCTGTTGCCCCGCGCAAAGATCAAGCAGATGCAAGACGCCGGTCATGTCCTGATCGGGCTGAGCGACGAGATTTCAGAATTTCTGCGCGAGTACTCGTAAAAGGCTGGATGCGAACCCGGATCAGTGCATAACTTGACCGCCGTCGATGGACAAAGCCTGCCCGGTAATGTTGCATGCATCCTCAGACACCAGAAAGACCGCTGCCCGGCCTATGTCCTCCGGCGTCTGCTCCCGCTGCAGCGGCGTGTTCTGGGTCCCTCAGTACAGGACATCCACGTACCAAAGTCAGTACAGGACATCCACGCACCAAAGCACCTCAGTACAGGACATCCACGTACCAAAGTCAGCA
>CEQE01075606.1_pt1 | contig 13463 bp, 10 predicted proteins | sample 356201 | NCBI WGS metagenome assembly CEQE01 (sample SAMEA2619970, study PRJEB7988) | marine metagenome | biome: marine biome (ENVO:00000447); feature: mesopelagic zone (ENVO:00000213) & marine oxygen minimum zone (ENVO:01000065); material: "saline water (ENVO:00002010), including plankton...
CTTCCGGGCGCCAGATTTACAGTCTGGTGGTATTAACCACTCACCCACCCCTCCGTGAATGCCACCGTACAGTTTAGCATAGCGAAATCGCCTATTCCAAGGCCGTTTCGCTCGGCGGCCAGCGCCCACGAAAAATGGTAGTTTCAGAAGCCCCAGAGGGGATTCGAACCCACTAACCTGCCGATTACAAGTCGGCTGCGCTGCCGATTGCGCCACTGGGGCATCACGTTTGACACGGCGTTGAGGTCATCAAGGCGTCGATGCTCGCATCGCCCTGCTGCCGGGCACCCTATTGGGACTCGGCGCGGTCCGCCTTTCGTTCTCAAGTCGCAACCAAAAAAGCGAGGCCGACACCGATATTGGCGGTGTCCCAACCCGCGCTTCGACATTTACATTCTAGTTACGGAACACGACGCGGTCAACCGATGGACGGTCGATCATCCGGGGAAATGGCGATGGCACAATCAAGCGCCCACGGCGGCCCGCTACTCCGCGCGATCGCGACGGTCCGTTGAGACGCTGCCGACGGAAGGACGCGCTCCATCAACGACATATCATGCCGAGCCTTGCGCGGGAGGCGAGGCGTCGATCCGATGGAGACTCTCAACCGACACGTCAGACCGGCGTCAGTCCAGAAGCTGCGATTCCGCATCCTTCGCGATTAGGCGGTACACGGTCTGGAGCGGAAGGTCCTGCTCCATCGCTATGCGCCGGCAGTCTTCATATTCCGGCGCCACGGCGACAGCCATGCCTTCCAGCCTCTTGACCTTCACGGCAACTTTCCCGAACTGCGTGTCCGCCTCAGCGACCTCTCGGTCCGCTTCGTACCTGGTCAAGGGCCGCGTCCGAACGCCGAGCGTGGTTGTCTCTTTCATCAGCAAGGCGATGGCATCCGGTTCGGAAGCTTTGCTGACTATGACACTGACCATCGTGGCCGGCCTGTTCTTCTTCATCTGGATGGGCGTGAACCAAACATCCAGAGCGCCTGCTTCAAACAGGCGCTCCTGGACGAAACCCAGAACCTCACCCGTCATGTCGTCGACGTTGGTCTCGATCAAGGTCAAGTCATCGTTGTACGAAGCGCCGTGTTCCTGGCCGATCCATAAAGCCAAGACATTCGGGTAGTCTCGCGACTCCCGTTGGCCCAATCCGTAACCGACCGTCTCCAGCGTCATGGCCGGTTGCCGGAAGGTCGCCAGGGTTGTGATTATCGCCGCCCCGGTCGGAGTCACCATCTCGCCTGTCTCCACCGCGTGCCCCGGAGCGGGTATCACGGGCGCGCTTGCCATCGCGAACAGAGCCGAGGTGGCGGGGCCCGGCACGGGCAGAACGCCGTGCTCGCTGTTTATGACGCCTGATCCGGTCGGGAACGGTGAGGAGTACAATCGCTCGATTCCAAGGGTTTCGAGACCAACGATGCCGCCCACGACATCGACCAGGGTGTCGAGTGTGCCTAGCTCTCTCAGGTGAACTCCTTCGATGGTGGTCTTGTGCACACGAGCTTCCGCTTCGGCCAGCCGCTCGAATACCGTCGTAGCCCGCTGTTTTACATTGGGGCTGAGATCGGACTCCTCAACGGTCCGGACGAAGTCTTGCCAAGCTCGAGGCCGCTTCGCTCTTTCGTCCAACTCGACATCGACCAATTTACCGTGCATTCCGCCCCGCTGGGCTTCTTTGCAGGTCAACTCCGCGCCCCGGACCTTCATCGTGTCCAAGGCTGCCTGGATGGTCTCGATCGGCGCCCCGGCGTCGATGACGGCGCCCAATATCATGTCGCCGCTGGCGCCGCCGATGCAGTGGAAATATGCGTTCTTCAGTTTCTGCCCCCGTCTTCTCGCGGACTCCGGTCCGCGCTACTCGTCACCTGACTTGCGAGGTCCGCCCTCAGGGCGCTCCAGAGCAGCCCCAAGCGCCTGCCGAACCGTCGATACGGGCACAACCTCCAAGCCCCCCTCGTGCGTCCTCTGCCGCCGTCCTCTGCCCGGAACGATGAACTTACTTAATCCGAGGCGAGCCGCCTCGGATATTCTGCGCTCCAGTTGAGGCACGGCCCGAACTTCTCCGCTGAGGCCCACTTCGCCTGCAGCGGCAACTCCCGAGGCGATCGGCATGTCTCTTGCGCTCGATGCGATTGCCAACGCGACCCCAAGGTCGGCCGCCGTTTCCGACGTGCGCAACCCTCCCGTAACGTTTACAACGATATCCTGCCCATTCAATCCCACGCCAGCCCGGCGACCCATCACGGCGCACACCAGCAGGACTCTGTTCAAGTCGACTCCGCTGGCCACCCGACGAGGCGCTGGCAGGTTGGACGGCGATGTCAGGGCTTGGACTTCCGCAAGCAACGGTCTGGAACCCTCCAACGTGGCTATCACAACGGAACCGACTGCCTGTTCGGCCCGCTCAGCGATAAACGCCAACGACGGATCTTCGACGTCGCTCAGGCCTTTGCCGGTCATCTCGAAGACGCCGACTTCGTTCGTCGACCCGAATCGGTTCTTCACCGAGCGAAGCAAGCGCCACGAACTGACAGGGTCGCCTTCCATATACAACACGACATCGACCATGTGTTCCATGACCCGCGGCCCGGCGATGTCCCCGCCTTTGGTAACGTGACCGCTGAGGAGTATGGGCAGGTTGTCGGCCTTGCCTCGCTCCATCAGTCTCCTGGTGCATTGGCGAATCTGCGCCACGCTGCCCGGCTCCGATGTCGCTCCTTCGTCGTACAGAGTCTGGATCGAGTCCACGATGACCATACCGGGTTTTAGCGTATCGATTTGGCTCATTACGTTGTCGAGGCTGGTCGTCGTCAGGAGGTGCAACCCGTCCGATCTGACATCCATCCTGTCGGCCCGCATCTTCACCTGAACGGCGGATTCCTCGCCCGTGGCGTACAGCACCGATGCTCCGTGTCCTACGTCGGCGGCCAACCGCAACAGAAGAGTCGACTTGCCGATCCCGGGGTCGCCCGCGATCAACGCCAAAGACCCCGGAACCATCCCGCCGCCGAGGACGCGGTCCACTTCGGCCGATGAGAATCGCAGTCGCGGCGCTTCGTGTGTCGACACGTCAGATAGACGTATTGACTCGGCGGTCCTGGCCCAGGAAGCTCTCTCGGGCACGGCTGACGGTTCGTTCATTTCCGAGAGCGTATTCCACTCGCCGCAGGAGGGACAGCGGCCCTCCCACCTCGGCGTGTCGGCTCCGCAGGAATCGCACAGGAATATCGTTCTGGTCTTGGCAGGCCTAGCCATTCACCCGATTCGCAGTCCTAATGATAAACGAGGGCCTGGGAACTCAAACATCCCCAGGCCCCCATACTAAACATCGTGCGGCGGACGGCGACTTTAGGTCGACGCCACCGTGAAGGGCGACTCAGATCTGACGACGATGGCGCCGTCGTCGACGTCGATCAACGCCGTGCAGGCGGGACCGAGCTCTCCGGACAGGATCGCGTCCGAGAGTTTGTCTTCGACAGTATCTTGGATGACGCGCCTGAGCGGTCGAGCCCCGAATACAGGGTCGAAGCCTTCGTCGCAGAGCAGCTCTTTGGCGGCATCGGTGACTTTTAGGTCGATGCCTTTCTCGATCAGGCTCGATGTGACTTCAACCAACATGAGGTTCAGGATCTGTGTCATGTGTTCGCGACTGAGCGGATGGAAGACCTCGGTGGCGTCCACTCGGTTCAGGAACTCGGGGCGGAAGAACCGCTTGACCTCGTCGAGGACGTTGTTCTTCATCCGTTCGTACGCTTCGTTGTCCGATTGGCCTGAGTCGCTCCGAGCGGCGAAACCGATGGAGCGGTCCTGTCTGATCAGGTCCGAGCCGATGTTGGACGTCATCACGATAATCGTGTTCCGGAAGTCCACTTTCCTACCCTTGGCGTCGGTCAAGTGACCATCGTCAAATATCTGGAGCAGGATGTTGAACACCTCGGGGTGAGCCTTCTCGATCTCGTCCAACAGGATGACGCAGTAGGATTTGCGCCTGACGGCTTCGGTCAATTGGCCCCCGTCGTCGTAGCCGATATAGCCCGGAGGGGCGCCGACGAGTCTTGCGACGGCGTGTCGTTCCATGAATTCCGACATGTCGATTCGGATCATGGATTCTTCTGAGCCGAACATGAACTCGGCCAGTTTCTGAACCAGGTATGTCTTCCCGACACCGGTCGGGCCAAGGAACATGAAAGTGCCGGTGGGACGTTTGGGGTTCTTCATACCCGCTCTGGACCGCTTGACAGCCTTCGAAACCACGGTTATGGCCGTATCCTGCCCGATGACTTTCTCATGCAGAACGTCTTCCATGTGGATCAGACGTTCCGTCTCGGTGGCGGCAAGCCGCGTTACAGGAATTGAGGTCCACATGCTGACGACTTCGGCGATGTTCTCTTCATCGACTTCCGGCTGGTCGTTGCCCTGCTCGTCTTTCCAGTTCTTCTCGAGCTCGTTGAGTTTCTCCGCCAGATTTGCTTCGCGATCGCGCAGTTCCGCAGCGACCTCGTATTGTCTGTTGGCGATGGCTTCGTCTTTCTCTTTCCTGACGCTGTCCAGCAACTTGGTGGCTTCCTGAATGGAGAGCGGCGCGGTTGAGTAATTGATGCGAACGCGCGAGGCCGCTTCGTCGATCAGGTCGATGGCTTTGTCGGGAAGGAAACGGTCCGCGATGTAGCGGGCGGCCAAACTGGCCGCTGCCCTCAGAGCGTCGTCTGTAATCTCGAGTTGGTGGTGCTCTTCGTAACGGCTCTTGACTCCGCGCAAGATCTCCAGCGTTTCGTCGACGGATGGCTCTTCGACTCGCACTGGTTGGAAGCGGCGTTCGAGGGCCGGGTCGCGCTCGACGTACTTGCGATAGTCGTCGAGGGTGGTTGCGCCGATCGTCTGAAGCTCGCCTCTTGCCAACGACGGCTTGAGGATATTCGCCGCATCGACGGCGCCTTCGGCCGCGCCCGCGCCGACCATGGTGTGGACTTCGTCGATGAACAGCACGCAGTTGCCCGAGTTGCGTATCTCCTCGATTACCTTCTTGAGGCGCTCTTCGAACTCACCGCGATACTTTGTGCCGGCAACCAGCGCGCCCATGTCCAGAGTGACAAGCCTCTTGCCTTGCAGCGTCGCCGGAACTTCGTTGCTGGCGATACGTTGGGCCAAGGCTTCGACGATTGCGGTCTTGCCGACGCCGGGCTCTCCGACGAGCACCGGGTTGTTCTTCGTGCGACGGCTCAGTATCTGAGTGACTCTTTGGATTTCCTGTTCCCGTCCAACCGTGGGATCCAGTTTCCCGGCACGGGCCGCGGAGGTGAGGTCGATGCCCAACTGGTCCAACGTCGGGGTGCGGGAGGTCGAACGACCGCCGCTGCTGCCTTGCGGCTGCTGCGACGTGGTGCTGAGGAGACGGGTCGTCTCTCCGCGAACCTTGTCAAGGTTGACGCCCAGGCTTTCCAGCACGCCAGCCGGAACGCCTTCGCCTTCGCGCATGAGGCCGATCAACAGGTGCTCGGTGCCAATATAGTTGTGGCTTAGCCTGCGGGCCTCGTCTACGGCGAGTTCAATCACTTTCTTGGCCCGTGGGGTGAGGCCAATCTCCCCTGGGGTTGCGCGCTCGCCTCTGCCGATGATGAACTCGACGGCGGAGCGAACCTTGGTCAACTCAACCCCAAGGTTCGTGAGCACCTTCGCCGCGACTCCGTCCGTCTCTCGGACAAGGCCGAGCAAAATGTGCTCCGTGCCAATGTAGTTATGATTAAATCTCTGTGCCTCTTCTTGGGCCAGGGAGAGAACTCTTCGGGCCCTCTCCGAGAATTTCTCAAACCTGCTTGCCATCTTTGTTTGTCTCCTGATTTAGAGAATGCCTTGGCAGTGTTAGGCTTTAGAAGAACTCCTCGTCCTCCGCTTGTTTAAGGCTCAGTCCCAGACGTCTCCTGTCAGGTTCGATGCGGAGAATCTTCACTCGGACCTCGTCGCCCTCCCTCACCACCTCGCGGGGGTGAGTAATCATCTTCGTGGACAGCTCGGATATGTGTATCAGGCCTTCGACCGAGTCCTCGACTCGCGCGAAGGCGCCGAAATTCGTCAATTTCGTGACCGTGGCGGGAACAACCTCGCCAATGGTGTGCCGCTCATGAATCGTCTCCCAGGGCTCGGGTTGAAGCCTTCGGAGGCTCAGTGCGATCTTCTTGTTTTCCGCGTCAACCCTCAGGACGAAGACATCAAGTTCGTCCCCTACGCTGACGACTTCATCCGGCGAGTTCACCAGGCTCCATGAGAGCTCCGAGATGTGTATCAGGCCATCGGCGCCGCCGAGATCGACGAACGCTCCGAAGCTGCTGATGCCGGTGACCTTACCCATCCGGACTTCGCCCTCGCTGAGCTCTTCGATCAAGCGGGCTTTCTGTTCATCCCTGAGTTCTTGCACGGCTTGCCGTTCCGAGAAGATGGCTCGGTTCCGGCCGCGGTTCACCTCGAGGACTTTCATCTGCAGGCCCTTGCCGAGATCTTTGGCCTGGGCCTCTCGGCGAGCAGCGTCCACTTCGGGATCGACTTCGCCTTCACCTTCTTGGTACATTCGGAAATGATCACGTGAAACGCTGACGAGCTGCGACATGGGGACGAATCCCTGGACGCCCTCGACCTCTACGATTGAGCCGCCTCGGTTGAAGCCGGTGATCTTGCCTTCGATTATCTCCGCGGCGTCCAACGCCTTCTCAAGATACCGCCACCCTTGCTCGCCAACAGCGCGGTCGATGGAAAGCACGGCAGGATTATCCGCCGTCTCGGGCCTGATAACCATCGTGAGCACCGGATCGCCAACTGCGAGGTTCTCCAGTTCACCGTCTTCAAGGGTCTTCATCTCGCCAGGCGGGACGTGTCCTTCGGCTTTCTGACCGATGTTTACGAAGATCCCGTCCGAATCGGCGCGCATGACGGCCCCTTCGACAACGTCGCCGCGTCGAAGAGGTTTGATCGGCTCCATCGACTCGAGGAGCTCTCCCATGCCTTGCCCTTGGCTATTTTCCTGTTCCGCCAGGAGGTCCCCCATGCTCTGCCCGGGGAGGTCATCCTGATCGTCCAAGAACTCTCCCATATCGTGTTCCTGGACGTTTTCCTGCTCTTCAAAGTTCATCATACCGCTTTCCCGTATGGGGTCTCGACACTCTCATTATAGGTTCGCCGGATACTACTGTAAACCCGTTGAAACACTCATTTGGAGGTGTCACCAGACCTCGAAATTGCCTTCCCTCGACATGTTCGGGCATGTCAAGGCTCCACGTAGGCACGGTGATTGTACCATGAGAGGGGAGGGCTGCAAAGCCAAAGACGCGCTTGTCTATAGCTGAAAATGCCTGTGGCCAGGCACTCTCCGAATCCGCATGCACCAGGATTGCTCCGGGATGGAACGATTCCGCTGCCGAAAATGCGGCTCCGAAAAAAGAAATAACCCCTGGCGGTGACCTATTTTCCCACACCCTTGCGGATGCAGTATCGTCGGCGCTGAGGCGTTTCACTTCCGTGTTCGGGATGGTTACGGGTGGGTCCGCCTCGCTCCAACCACCAAGGGAATTCGGCAAAATTATAGCTCACGGCGCCAGACGCGTCAACAGGGATTTTCCTTGACCGTCCTAGCGGGCCATGCTAGCATAGCCGAAACGCTCTAGTCGTATCGAGCACGTTTAGCGCCCGAATATTGGAGGCGGAAATTGGCGACTACGAAGATACTTGATGTCAGCTCAATGGCTGCGGACAAGTTCAAAGAGATTCTGAACGAGCAAGGCACAGAGGACGGCATGCTGCGAGTCGTGGTCATGCCAGGCGCCCATGGCGGCTTGCAGTACATGCTCAGCGTCGAGACTGAGCCTGCCGACGACGATTTCGTTATCGACACGGACACGATCCAGGTTTTGATCGACGCCGACAGCGCCCCTCTGCTCGACGGCTCCCATATAGACTACGTCGAAGGTCTGATGAGGAGCGGATTCGTCATCAGCAATCCCAACGCCGAGGCGATGGGCGGCGGATGCGCATGCGGCGGAGGCGGCGGTGGATGCGGCTGCGGCGCGGGCGGCGGCGGCGGTTGTGGCGGCGGCGGAGGCGGTTGCGCCTGCGGAGGCCACTAACCACTCCGTCCATTAGCAATTGACTCGCAAGAAGGGCCACCATACGGTGGCCCTTCGCTTTGTCCGGCGACTGGCCGCTCTGATAACATTGCGACGACCGGGAGCAACGGTTGTTGACAATCGGCCGGTCGGACAAACGAAAGTCATCTGATGCCGAGTCTCGACCTTGCTGCTGGACGCAATCTTTCTTCTCGAACGCGACCCACTGCTCGCCGTGGTGACCCTGATAACGTTCACCGTATGCTTGGTGATCGCGATCACCGTGCACGAAGCCAGCCACGCGCTAGCGGCCACGACATTGGGAGACCACACGGCCCGTAACCAGGGCAGGCTGTCGCTCAATCCGAAAGTGCACCTGGACCCGTTAGGCGCCGCATTGATCATGTTTGCGGGTTTCGGTTGGGGTAAGCCCACGCCGGTTAACCCCGCCCGCCTGCGGCTTCAGGGGCCGTCCGGCATGGCCGTCGTGTCGCTCGCAGGGCCCGTGTCCAACATCGTGACCGCGATCGTGTTCGCCGTCCCGCTGAGAGCCGGTGTTGTCGATACCAGGGTGTTGGGTTTCTCATCTTTGGGCGACCTGACCCATCTTCCCGCCTACGTCCTAGTCTCCCTGGTATTTTGGAACCTGTTGCTTGCCGCGTTCAACCTTTTACCCATTGCGCCGTTGGATGGATTCAAGTTCCTCCTGGGCATACTTCCCCCCGGGGCGGCCAGAAACGTAGCGCAACTGGAGCAGTACGGACCCGGAATCTTGGTGCTCATCATCATGCTGGACTACATGCTGCCCGGGCCCGGAATCCTGGCCAGCCTCCTTGGGCCTGTTTTGAACGTGTTGAGCTTCGCCGTCTTGGGCAGAGACCTATTATGATATTCTTTTATTCACATCTGGCGGCAGATCGGACGGTAGCCGCCGATGTTGAGGAGGTGATGGATTGGAGCGCATAACCATCATCGGCATCGGGCCGATCGGAGCTTCAATCGGGCTCGCGCTTATGAGGCGCAAGCTCAACAACACAGAGATTGTAGTCTCGACCGGCGACCGCAAGGCAATGGACACCATTTCGAAGATCGGCGCCGCCAATCGGACGGACGGCAACCTGCGATCCGCGGTGTCAGGCGCTCAACTCGTGGTCCTCGACGCGCCGATCGGCGAACTGCACGAGCTTCTGGAGGCGATCGGACCTATACTCGACACCGGCGCGGTGGTGACCGACACTGGTCCAACCAAAACACCAATGCTCCGTTGGGCCGAGCAGTATGTGCGCGACGGCGCCGCTTATGTTGGTGGCCGTCCGTTGGTGAAAAGGGCGCCCAACACGATCGAGAACGCCGACGCGACCATCTTCCAAGGCGCGAACTACACTGTGACTCCGGCGAAAACCGCTGATGCGACTTCGATCCGCACCGTGGTCGGGATGGTGGAAGCGCTGGGCTCCAAGCCTCTGTTCCTCGACCCAGCCGAGCACGACAGTTACGCTGCCGCCATGCAATATCTTCCTATGGTTATCTCTTCGGCGTTTACGACAACGACAGCCGGCAGCGACGGGTGGCGCGAGATGCACCTGCTGGCGGACGACGGATTCGACCGATTCTCTCAACTCGCGGCCAACGACCCCATGGACAACGAAGCATACAGCCTTGCCAGCCCCGAAACCCTAGTCCATTGGTTGGATCAGATGATCCTCGAACTTTATAGCTACAGAAACGATATCGCGGACAAAAATCCCGAACTGCTCGAAAAGTTCGTCGCGGCCTGGGAGATGCGGGCACGCTGGGAAGCAGACGCCGTCCTGCCGCGCGAGGGCCGCGATCTCCCTTCGGCGCGAGACTCGATGGCCACGGCGTTCTTCGGTCAGAAATTGGCGGACCGCCTGAGCTCAGCCACCAAAGAAAAAGGTCCGGATCTCAAGTACACGCGGCGAAGCAGGCCGCCCGAATGAGGCAGGGCGTCAGGCATGCATCGAGGTTGGAAGGGGTTGTCGTGCCGCCGGGGGACAAGTCAATCTCCCACAGGGCGGCGCTCTTGAACACCATCGCCGACGGATCGGCCCACGTCTCCAACTTCTGCGTCGGAGACGACAGGTCGGCAATGCTCCAGTGCCTGCGAGGTCTCGGCGGCCAACTCCGTAGACACGAGTCGTGCTCCGTATCGGGCGCCGACGAGTGTTTCGAGGTCACCGGTCTCGGCATCGACGGATTGCAAGAGCCCGGAGACGTTCTGGACGCTGGCAACAGCGGCACGACCATGCGCCTGGTTTCAGGCCTGCTCGCTTCGCAGCCCTTTTTCAGCGTCATCTCCGGCGACGGATCGCTCCGCAATCGGCCCATGGCTCGCATCTTGAACCCACTGCGTATGATGGGCGCGACCGTGTCCGGCAGGCAGAACGGCTCACTAGCGCCTCTCGTATTCCAGGGAGGCGAGTTGACCGGCATCGAGTACGAGATGCCCGTCGCCAGCGCGCAGCTCAAGTCTAGCATCCTCATTGCGGGCCTCGCGGCTGCGGGCGCGACCACGGCGGTTCAGCCCTCGGCATCCCGCGATCACACCGAGCGTATGATGGCGGCGATGGGCGCAAATATCTCAGTGAACGAGTTGCGCGTAACGGTTCAGGCCTCCAGGCTGAAATCCATGGACGTCAACATCCCTTGCGATACGAGCGGCGCTTCTTTCTGGTTGGTCGCGGCATGCGCCCACCCCAACGCGTCGATACGGGTGAACGGCGTTGGGATCAATCCGACGCGCACTGGCGTCCTGACGGTGCTCGAACGGATGGGCGCCAACATACGCATCGAAAACGTCCGAGAGGATGCAGGAGAACCCTCCGCCGACCTGATCGCGGAAACCAGCGACCTGCGCGGAGTCGAAATTTCCGGCGACATCATCCCCGCCGTGATTGACGAACTCCCGGTGTTGGCGCTCGCGGCATCGGTCGCCTCGGGCGACACCGTCATCCGTGACGCCGCAGAGCTGCGTGTCAAAGAATCCGACCGGATCAAGGCGACGGTCGAGGGTCTGAACCGCCTTGGGGCCAGGGTCGAAGAGACCGACGACGGAATGACGATCCACGGCGGGTCGGCGCTGTCAGGGGCAGAGGTGCGATCGCGAGGCGACCATCGAATCGCAATGACAATGGCCGTGGCCGGTCTTGTTGCCACAGGCGAAACGGCCATCGAACAGGCCGAGGCCGCCGACGTCTCCTATCCCGGTTTTTGGGAGACACTGGCCGCGCTTCAGTAGCCGGCGGCCCATGGACTCGCGCGGGGCGCAACGGTCTTCTCCGGGACTTTTGTTCGTCCTCTCCGGACCTTCAGGCGTCGGCAAAGACGTGCTGTTGGACCGCATGAAAGCCTCCGACCTCCCCTACCACTTCACCATAACAACCACGACAAGGCCGATGCGTGAGAACGAAATCGACGGCCGCGACTACCATTTCGTGACGCCCGATCGATTCAAGCAGATGATCGACGGCGACGAGTTGCTGGAGTGGGCGGAGGTCTACGGCAACTACTACGGCGTGCCCAAAGCTCAGGTAGTCGATGCGCTTGGACAAGGGCGCGACGTTGTCATCAAGATAGATGTTCAAGGCGCCGCAACCATCCGCGAGAAGGCCCCGGGCGGGGTGTTCATCTTCCTCGAAGCGCCCAATCTCCAGGAGCTTGCCGATCGGCTGACAGCGCGGATGACTGAATCGTCGGAGGCGCTCAGGACGAGAATCGAGACCGCCGCACAAGAGATGGATCAGGCGCCCAGCTTCGACTACCGGGTCGTGAACCACTCGGGCAGACTGGGTGAGGCCGTTGCCGAAGTCGAGCGGATCATCAGTGCGGAGCGGGCGCGGCCGCACGGAGACATCTTCGCCGAGGGGTCGTAGCGGCGCCTTGGCGCCGGTTGTCCGCCCAGGGACCGAAAGGACGCCAAGAACTCAAGAGATTTTCGGGCGCTTCGTGAGACGGGTCGGACTGGCGCATACACACATCGACACTGAACGGAGCGCCGACACGCCTTGACGCAGCCGGTCTTGTCTGTCGATAATGCGCGCCAACGACACCAAACGCTCGGCTGACGGACTTCGGAGGATCATCGATGGAAAAAGCTCTCGCAGATGTGAAAGTGCTCGACCTGACCCATGTCCAGGCTGGGCCGTCGTGTGGCCAGATGCTCGGCTTTCTTGGCGCGGACGTCGTCAAGGTCGAGGACACGCGGGGAGGCGACTCCACTCGTGTCGACCTCGCTCACAGAGAAGATTCGGACAGCTTCTACTTCCTCATCTTCAACAACAACAAACGGGCGATCACGCTCGATCTGAAAACCGATCAGGGCAAGGAGTTGTTCAAGGGGCTGATCCGCTGGGCCGACGTGCTGGTCGAGAACTTCTCGAAGGGCATGCTGGACAGGCTGGGTTTGGGCTGGGACGTTCTCCACGAAATCAACGAGCGGCTGGTCTACGCGACGATCAAAGGGTTCGGCGAATACGGGCCGGACTCCGACTTCAAAGGCTACGAGTTCGTCGCGCAGGCAGTCGGCGGGGCGATGGCGACAACCGGCGCCGCCGACCGACCTCCGCCGATGATCGCGCCTGGGGTCGGCGATTCCGGCTCGGGGCTGACGGCAGCGATCGGGATCCTGGCGGCGCTGCACAAACGCGAACGAACGGGGAAAGGCCAGAAGGTCGAAATTTCAATGCAGGACGTCGTCGTGAACTTGATGCGGATGCGCATCACGCCGACGCTCGCCCACGGAGACGAACGTTCCCGCAACGGCCACATGGGCTTTCGCGGCATTCCGATGGTGTTCCCTTGCGCGGGTGGCGGCCCGGACGACTATGTGTTAATCCACCCGCGGGGTGACGGCTGGGACATGATGCTGGCCGCGATCGACCGCGCCGATCTCATCGGCGATCCTCGCTTCGACGACGAAGACGAGCGCGCCAAGAACGCCGAAGAGGCCACCGCCGCGATTACCGAATGGACATCCAAGCACACGAAGGATGAAGCGTGGCGGATTATCGCCCGGGGAGGAGTGCTCGCGGGAGCGACCTACAACACCGAAGAGCTGCTGGAGCTGGAACACCTGCGCGAGCGCGAGATGGTCGTCACGGTCGATGATCCTGTCAGGGGCGACTACACGATGATCGGCATGCCCATCAAACTGTCCGACGAGCACACGACTGTCACCAAAGCGCCTCGATACGGCGAGCACAACGAGAGCGTGCTCAAGACGATCCTCGGATGCAGCGACGACGACCTAGCCGAGTTCAGGGCGAACGGGGTGATTGTGTAGCTTGACTTGGCCGTGATGGTCATCGACTAAATACTTGGACCATTGCAACATACCATCCTGAGACCGCAGTCG
>CEQE01099309.1_pt1 | contig 13434 bp, 14 predicted proteins | sample 356201 | NCBI WGS metagenome assembly CEQE01 (sample SAMEA2619970, study PRJEB7988) | marine metagenome | biome: marine biome (ENVO:00000447); feature: mesopelagic zone (ENVO:00000213) & marine oxygen minimum zone (ENVO:01000065); material: "saline water (ENVO:00002010), including plankton...
TGCTGCGTAAGATGAAAACCGATGAGCAGAACACTCCCTTAAATTAGGGAAAGTCTGAATAAGTCCTGAAATTCTGGCATAATGTACTAACAGCATTGCACAGGGGAAGAACGTGGAGCAGAAGACCTTTTCCGACCTCGAATTTGACCACAAGAAGAAGAAAACACGCCGCGAGATATTTCTGGAGCGTATGGACGGTCTGATCCCTTGGCGCCGAATGGAGAAGAAGATCAGCAGACATTATCCGAAGGCAGGCAGGGGCCGTCGTCCCTATCCGCTGTCTGTGATGCTTAGAGTCCACTGTGTTCAGTTGTTCTATAACTTGAGCGATCCGGCCATGGAAGACATGCTCTACGAAATCGAATCGGTGCGTCGGTTTGCTGGTCTCCAGCTTGCGGGCCCGATACCCGATGAGACGACCATCTTGAATTTCAGACATCTGCTTGAAAAGCATGGGTTGGGCAAAAAGCTGTTTGAAGAGATCAACCGGCACCTTGCGGATCAGGACCTAATGTTGAAGGAAGGCACGGTCATTGATGCCAGTATTGTGTCAGCGCCCTCATCAACGAAGAACAAGAAGCGGGAACGGGATCCAGAGATGCATCAGGGCAGCAAAGGCAACGCTTGGTTCTTTGGCATGAAGATGCACATCGGGGTGGATGAGAAACTGGGATTGGTTCACAGTGTCGCGACTACCGCAGCGAACGTTCATGACATTAATGCAGGGGGCCAGTTGCTACACGTCAAGGAGAAGGCTGTCTGGGCCGACGCGGGCTATCAGGGCATTGGTAAACGCGTGGAACATGAAGACCGGAAAGTTCGGTGGCACATAGCGATGAAGCCAGGTAAACGAAGTCAGCTGGATCCCGATAGTAAGGAAGCCAAGGCAAGCATTCGCGCCAAAGTAGAACATCCGTTCTTTTACGTGAAGCGAGTATTTGGCTATAGCAAGGTACGATACCGGGGATTAGCCAAAAACGCCGAGCGGCTCAGTTTGCTGCTGGGGTTTGCGAACCTGATGATCGGCGCGCGCTACGCATAGCCGCGGGATAGCTACGTCTGAAATCAGCCAAATTGCTCAGGAATTGAGCAAAATGGTCGAAATACGGGTATTCCCAGGCCCAAATCGACTCGAAACTAACATATTGATAGAGGGGAATGGTGGGCATCGTGTTATTCAGACCTTTCTTAGATGCTCATCTGTTCCATTTGTTTGACGACGGACAGTTTTGAACGCATAGACCGGAGGAAGTCATAGCCTATCCCTTGGAGTTTTTCGACGAAGCCGCATATCTCGAAGCAAACCCCGACGTATCGAAAGCGATCGAGAACGGTACGCTTGAAGGCGGCTGGATACACTTCAATCTTTTTGGTTTCCGCGAGAATCGCCCCGGACTGCCGCGCGCAACAGCCCGGCGAGTAAGGCGGCTGCTGGATGAGGCGTCAGTCATCTCGGTGCCGCCACGGCATTTGCGCTTGCGGGTTAGTGGGATGGAGGATGAGGAGAGCTTCACAAAACTCGGTCAGGTCCTGTCACTGAGCATCGAGGCGGCAATCCAGTATGGCAGGCTAGAGCTGACCGATGGCAGCTCGATTCTGGATTTTGGTTGTGGTTGCGGCCGTGTTCTCGGCTGGTTTGGCAAGCTCTACCCGAACTGCAAGTTGTACGGTAGCGACATCGATGCTGAGGCCATCGCGTGGAGTCGAGCGAACCAGCCAGCATTGGCCGACTTTGCCTGCAACTCGGAATTGCCCCCACTTATGTATGACGATGAGAGCTTCGACCTCTTATTCTCAATATCAGTCTTTACGCACTTGCCAGAGCAAATGCAGCATGCGTGGCTCGCGGAACTTGCGCGAGTGACCAAGCGAGGCGGCCATTTGCTACTATCGATTCACAGTAAGGCGCTGCTCGTAACTGATTCTGAGGTAGTGCTTAAGCAGTTTCAAGACGATGGGTTCTACTACTCGGTGGGGGATGGTACCGATGGTCTGCCAGAATTCTATCAGACGACATTTCACTCCGAGCCCTATATTCGTGAGCGCTGGAACGAGTATTTTGAAGTCGAGGCTATCCTCCATCGAGGCGTCGCCAACCACCAAGATATGGTGCTCTGCAAGCGTGTCTAACACTGCAAGAAGGCGAACGGTACGCCATGGCGCTGCAACCTAAACTCATCCGGCTTATCCCTACGTTGTTGGCTTCGGGGGTCAGCTACGTCAAGTATCGCTCACGGATAGGGCTCTACGTCTTTGCATCGTCTATTCAGCACTCGAGTTCGAGTACACGCACATGCTCGGTGAAACCGAGTTTGCGGATCTGTCTCGACCGCGGACGGCGAAGACGAAAGCGGAAAAACTGTCGCGAATTCTACCGATACTTGCGTGCCCGGCATGTGGCTCCCCGCTCGATACTGAAACGGCAGGGCCACTCGCGTGCCCGGTCTGTGCTGCGTCCTTCGGTCGGACCGAAACGGCGTTCGACTTCTTGAACGATGCCATCCGGCGCGAGTACAGGATTTCAGCCACCGAGAATGTCTCCGATCACCCGTACGGCCCACCCAGCCTGGAACCTATCCATAGGCACAGAGATGGTCTGGTGCTGGATTGCGGTGCCGGATCGAAATCAATGGACTATGCGAACGTGGTAAACGTCGAGATCGTACCCTACCCGAGTACCGACGTGCTAACGGTTGGACAGGCACTGCCCTTCCAGGATGAGAGTTTCGATGCAGTTCTGTCGTTGTCGGTGCTTGAGCACGTCAGCGATCCCTGTCGCTGCGCTGCCGAGATCGCCCGAGTGCTCAAACCCGGGGGTGAGTTAATCTGTGTGGTACCGTTTCTGCAACCGTTGCATGGGTATCCAAATCACTTCTTCAACATGACATCCGAAGGGCTATGTATGTAGGCTGTTCGAAGAGGACCTGGAGATCCGTGAGTCCGGAGTACTGCCGAGCGGCCTGCCGATCTGGGCGCTGTCTTGGTTCCTTAGAAGCTGAGCGACCGGCCTCGATTCCACCAATCGGGAGGCCTTCGTCAACATGCGGGTCGGTGACTTGTTGGGCCCTGCGTCTGACCATATGGAGTCGGGTTTCGTAGCAAATCTCTCAAACGAGAAGGTACTTGAGCTGGCGAGTTCCACCACGATTGTTGCCGTGAAACCAGACGCTGACTAGGCGAAAGGGTCGGGACTCAGATTCGTCGAAGCCACCAAGTCTTGCTTGTGACGTAATCGTATCCGGTCGGACGCTACCATACTTTGTTCGTGACGTAATCATAGATGAGTTGATCTCTGCTAAGAAGCGGGGTCAGAAGTGAGACAACATCATCATTGGTGGGGTCCAGGCCATAGGTAAGGCGGTTCTCGTTTTCTCTGTTGAAGTCCTGGCACTTGAGAGCAAAACCTTGGGTCGTCAGGTGCGTAAAGAAAGCGTCAAGATCCTCCAGACATCCGACATAGTCAAATCGGTCTATGGCCTTCATCGCTGATTCGCAGTCACGATCCACCACCCTTTCAGTTGTGTAATTGGGTATGAAGTAACGGGTCTGGCAGTTGTGAAAGAGGAAATTCTCGGGATGCTCGAACGATTCGACATAGGCTTCCAACTCGTCGAGCTTAGAGAAATCGAACTTTCGCATCTTTAGAGAGACTTTTTGAATCGTCTCCGTATGAGCCTTAAAGAAAGACCCGCGAGGGACCTCAGAAACAAACCGCAGCCATCTTAGGTGTGAACACAGCTGGTCGATGGGACTGCGCACCAGACTGATGAAACAGAAAGGCCTCAAGTCAAACTGATGAATAATCTCGAGGAAGCGGATATGCCCGGAGACGTAGTAGTAGCGGGAGATGTCCAGTTCTTTAGGGTTTGCTGCGCTCTCGAGGTGTGGCAGCGAAACGTCATCGCCAAAATAGTCGCAGAAAAGCCGATTGAGAGAGGAGCCGGCAGTTTTTGGAACATGCATGAAGAAGATGCGTTCTCGTTGGTGCTTCATGGTATTGTGCAGTGGGGTGACAAGGACATCGACTTGCCGTCCCAACGGCGTGCCTATGGGATCTGGTTGCTTGGGAGAACACGCGTACAAGCCACTTCGCCGAGAGTTGCTCGAATTCGGTAGGCAAGATCACAGTACACGAGGGTTATTGTTCGAGCCGAGCGTGAATACTAGCTCGGTGGTACTTGACATGCAATACCAGTCTTGCAGATGCGCCAGCCACCTCTCGTAAGCTGCTGCATCAAGGAGCTGTGAGAGGCCCAGAATGTCTATTGCCGTGCAAGGGAGCCGACTTTCCCATCAAAAAGATCGGAAGCCCGCTCGTATAGCGCAACATCTGCTTGGTTGAGCTCTCTGATGAGATTCACTAGCGATGGGTCAACTGGCGGCGCATCGTTTGCGTTTGTGCCGACATTGGTTCGCAGTACGGGCAGACACAGCCCGGTTAGCTCCTCGAGCATCTTAATGGACTCGATGTAGCGTTCCGTTAAACCGAAGAAGAAGAAGTCCTCTATGGCTGTGCCTCGCAGCAGTCTTGATTGCTTGTTCTGCTCCAGCGGCTTGCGGCAGAACGCTTCGAGGGACCCCTTGTGAGCGTTCACGAGGAGGGCGTGGCTGTACGCCGAAAGGACGCGCTCTACTGGATCTCGAAGAAACGTGCACCAGCGGGCATCGTTGCCAAACAGGTGCCGATAGACACTGGCATGGAAGTGCCCACAGAAGAACTCGGTTTTCATGTCCCACATTCGGGTAAGCAGACGCTCCTTCTGATTGGTATGGGTAGTCTCTTTGACGAGTTCGGATGTGGCTTTGGCCTCGATGCCATAGTCCATTAGGACGCGATCGCCTGGAATGGTCTTTTGCATGGCCTGACGAAACGATGTGCCTGCGGTCTTGGGGATGTGGATGAAAACTAGCGTCGTAAGTTGCTTCCTCTTGGTGCTGTTAATGTGTGGACTACCGTTCAGCTCGTGGTCACTGTCCGCAATGACGGCTTTGATACTCAGCGCCGCTTCACATGCGCTATGGTCAAAAGAGGAGAATTCGAACCCACAAAGACCAGTCGGATGCATCTCCAGATCCTGCAGGTCCTGACGATAGAGTTGAGCTTTCCCGGCGCAGAGCTCCTTGCCATCGGCCAGAATGACCACCTCGACAGGTTTTGACATGTCGTCTTCACAATATGCCCAGCCTCCGATGGTTGGATCACCTTCCTGCCAGTCCAGATTCCCCATATAACGCATGCCGCACCTTTGGATGGCTACCTGTTAGACTCGGCCAGCGGCCTAGCTGGTCGAATGATAGGAGAAGTGTCGACTGCGGTCCAGACACTCTCACAGGAGCTTTGGCACGCGACTTACTTCCGCGAACCGGAAGTCCTCGTGAGTCAGGGAGAGATTAGGATTGTAGGCGGGATCCGATAGCAGCGCATCATGCCACTTCTCTTGCATGTATAGGGCCTCGCGTGCAAATCGTTCGCGTTTTTCAGGTGAATCTTCCAGCCCCCGGCTGATCGACTCGTGATGGAGGAGTTCGGCGTAAGGCGTCCACACAATCCGGTAGCCAAGGGCCTTCCATTCTTGCGCCTGTTCGACGCTAGCGGCACTATGATGGACACCAATAACAACTGGGAAACCCACACCAACGCTAGCTTGATTCCAGAGGACCTCAAGCCGACAAATTCACTGGAACCCGCCATCTATACGACTCTTGCACCAGGCGTGTATACGGCACACGTCCTCGGTGTCGGTGCAAGCCCAACCGGCATTGGTCTCGTCGAGATTCTTGAGGGCGACTAACGGCCCACTCCGCAAGAGGTCACTTCTTACGGTAGTGATCATGGTAGGCGGCGACAACCGACTTGGCGTCGCCTTGAATCTTCGTCGTACCGTCCTCTAACCAAATCGCTCGATCGCATAGATTCTGAATAACACCGGTATCGTGGGAAACCAACACCACGGTCTGTTCCGACTTGATCTTCTCTCTCATCGATTGCGAGGACTTCTGCCTGAACTCGAAGTCTCCCGCACCAAGCGTTTCATCGATCATCAGTACGTCTGAGTGCAAATGGTAGCAGATCGAGAACCCGAGGCGGGCACGCATACCCGCAGAATAGGTTTTGACGGGCTGAGCAATGAAATCGCCGAGCTCGGAGTACTCGATGATGTCGTCCATGTGATTTCTGATTTGCTCGTGGGAATAGCCGAGCAACAACCCACTCAACAGAATGTTAGTCATACCGGAAGCCTCTTGGACAAAGCCGACCTGCTGGGCAAGCATGGCTGTGGAGGCGCCTAAGTTCTCGATAGTCCCGCTGTCAGGTATGATAATGCTCGCCAAGACCTTCAGCAAGGTAGTTTTCCCAACACCATTGCGACCGATGATCCCCAGCGATTCACCCGCTGTCACCTCAAGACTGACGTCGCGAAGCGCGGCGAATTTCTTGCGTCTAAGTGTCGATATGCGACGAGTGTAACTAACTGAGATGCTAGTGGTGCGGATAAGCAACTGCCCGTGCTGAAGCGCCATCAGACCAACCTTGGATAGCGCTTATCATGCCTGACAAGTAAAGCCGAACCGATCGATACAAGGATCGTCGACACCAGGACAACGGCACCTAGGTAGGCGAAATCGGGCGCCAATCCGTGCAATATCACATTCCGGTATTCCTCAATCAATCCCGCCATCGGGTTTAGCCGAAACAGTCCTTGGTATTGCGTAGGCAGCGATTCGATTCTGTAGAATACTCCTGAACAGAACAGACCCATCTGCAATAACGGCGGCACAATCATCGTGATATCGGGCAAGAATGGCACGAGAGCTGCCAACATCATGCACAGTCCTGCTATTAGCAGCAGCTGTACGAGAAACACCATCGGGAAGAAAACCCAGCTGGCTTCGGCCCCGTTAACAAACACGAGAAGACCAAGCAGTAGCGTTACCACCACTAGCTGCTTGACTAGGCTAAAGAGCAGGCTAGCCAGCGGAAAAACGTACTTGGGTACATAAATCTGTTGCATTAGGTTGGACTCGCGTTGGACGCTTCCCATCCCCCGAATCAGGCTACCAGCGAACCACAGCCAGGCGGTAACACCCAGCAAGAGCGATGAGGCGAAACCTGCGCCGCCGCGCTGCAAAAGTACTCCAAAGACCACGTAGAATACGGTAATCATCAAACATGGTTCGATTATCCACCATAGATACCCAAGGTAGTTCTCTTCGCTGTGCGTTTTGAGTTCCGATCTGACTCTATAGTAGAGGTAACGGAAGCGGACGCTCCCATTATTCCAGTGCTGTTCCAGGTTCACCACGGCTCCATGATGTTAGCTGATTAGAGTTGTCCAGTTCGTACTCGGGCCTGATATATCGTGTTGCCCCAACTTTCGTCATGGCTGCACGTGTTGAATGTCGGTTGCTCTCCCACCGCACGCCCGACTAGATCCACTGATCGTCAGATCTTGCCCCGATCCGTATCGTTGTCCGCAGACGGCTTAAGATGTGTGCTGGCGGTTCGGTGTAATCCGCACAACTGTTGGCAATGGCTGCCTTGATGCTGAATGCGGAATCATACAGTTGCCAGTCAAAAGACGTGAACTCGAAGCCACAACAGCCTGTTGGGTGGATGCCCTTTTCCACCAGGTCATGGCGATACCGCTGCGCTTTGCCGGTACAGAGTTCGACCCCATCTGCCAGAATAATGACGTCAACTGCCTGGGACGTATCATCCTCACAGAATGTCCAGCCTCTAATGGTATCTGGACTTCTGTCACGCCAGTCCAGATTTCCGCTATAGCCCATCCGATAGACTCTTACTCTCGGTCGTTTTCCGCGATCACTTCTTGCATGTATCACAGCAACGATACTAGACTGATTGTCGCTGCTTTTCCACCGAACAGGTGACCTGAATATGTCCCGACCGCTAACGATCAACCACTCGAACCTGGGAACTCCCGGTGCATGTTGAGATACGGAATGACAGCTAGATACCGATCGTTAGATCAGGCGCTGGCACCGTACCTGTATGGGAAATACCAGCAATATTCAACTCCACCCCTTTCAAGAAGTGTGCACGCGCGTCTGCCCGCAGACGTCATTCTGGTTCCTGACAGGCTATAGCGACCATGAGTGAGTACAGCTTACCCTTCGATCAGTTTCAGCGGTATTCTCTGATCGCCGATCTCATTGGTCGGATTCGCGGCGACAATAGTTTACGCCTGCTGGATATTGGCGGCAACGAGCACGCCAATCTAAGCACATTCCTTCCGGCTTCAGACAATTACATTCTGGACAGTGCTTACCTGCCGGAACAGATCAGCCCAGACATATCAGTCATCTATGGCGATGGGTTGCGGTTGCCCTTCCGAGACGCGGCGTTTGACTTTGCGGTTTCACTTGACGTTCTGGAACACATTGAAGCCGCACGGCGGCACGATTTCCTGGTCGAGTCGTTCAGAGTTTCAAGAAGCGGGGCCATCGCAGCTTTTCCGGAGGGTCCAGTTGCAGCACGTGCGGATGAGGTCGCCAATTCGCTCTGGCAAGATCTATTCGGCGAGAACTACCGGTGGCTTGCCGAGCATATCGAACATGGCTTGCCGTCGGATGCAGAGGTACTTGAGATCTCGGACCAGATCACGCGCTACAGCATCCTGCTTCATTATGGCAGCATCGACTACTGGTTGCCCATGATGAACCTGCATTTCATGAAGGAATTCGACAAGACACTGCAGCCGCTGGTTAGGGAACTGGATCAAACCTACAACACCGACCTTGCAGCTTCGGATTACCGCCAACCGTGCTACCGGGCGTTCTTGATCCTACTCAAGAACAAAGAGGACCTGGATTTGCTGCAGGCTGCACTCGCTGACCAGAAACGCGCCGGGTCCAACGACATGGTCGGCTTAATCGGACGAATCGCCGAGCGGGAAAAACAGACGATGACTATCGTTAGATCCGTTCGGGCTAACGAACGGGAATCTCGTCGGCGCCAGGACGGATTGCAGGCCGAGATTGACCAGCTCGCGGAAACGTCCGACCGTCTGGCACGGCAAAACCAGGACTTGCTGACCGAGAACAACGAGTTGGTGGAAATCGCTGACAACGTGAGACTGGAACTTCGAACACAGAACGATCGAGTGGCGACACTGGACAGGGAGGTGACCCAACTGAGCGGGACCGTCAGTAACCTGCAACAACGGTCGGCCGACCTGAAAGCACAGCACGACCGAGACATGAATGGCATGACGCAGGAAGTAGACAATCTGCACGGTGTGATCGCCGCAAAGGATGCGAGTATCGTGGAAATATTCGGCTCCACTTCATGGCGTCTTTCCTCGCCAATCAGACGTGCCGGCAGGCTCTGGCGCATGATCAAATTCCTCCCGCAATCAGTCAGATTGGGCATTCAGTTCGAGGACGGGTTTTACCATCTGCTGATCACCACCATACGTGTGCTGAGGCGAGAAGGCATCGAAGGGATCCGTTTGCGGGCGAGGCATCTGATGGCCTCAGGGCGTCAGGCGCAGCGCAGCATCACCGGTTCCACTGAGAGGGAATATAACGAGTGGATTCAGGCGAACGAGGATGATGCTAGCAGCGCTGCCACGGCGCAGAGCAACATTGGACAGTTCGACCTACAGCCACTCATCTCGATCGTGATGCCGGTCTTCGAGCCGCCTCCTGAGTTCCTGCAATTGGCAATCGAATCCGTCGTCAACCAATCATACCCAAACTGGGAACTGTGCATCGCCGATGATGCCTCTCGGGAGCCGCATGTGGCCCGGTGCCTGCGTCGATTTGCACGACGCGATAACCGCATCAAGTTCATTTTACGGGAGAAGAACGAACATATAGCCAAAGCATCGAACACCGCTTTGACGTTGGCGACAGGCCAATATGTCGCGCTCATGGACCAGGACGACTTGCTGCCCCCCAACGCACTCTACTGGGTTGTCGATACGATCAACCGGCACCCTGATGTCAAACTGATATATTCAGACGAAGACAAGATCGACATCCGGGGCGAACGATCAGACCCATATTTCAAAACCGACTGGAATCCGGGACTTTTTCTTTCGCAGAACATGGTCTGTCATCTGGGCGTGTATGCGCATAACCTGGTGCGCCAACTGGGCGGTTTCAGGCAAGGGTACGAGGGCGCTCAAGACTATGATCTGGCATTGAGAATGTCAGAGGAAATCGCTGAGAATGAGATCGTTCACATCCCCAGGGTTCTTTATCACTGGCGGCAACACGCGCAAAGCACGGCTCTGAATGCGGCCAGCAAGGAGTATGCAGTGACAGCGGGACAGCGAGTGATCCAAGATCATCTGGATCGAATCGGCGAAAAGGCAACCGTGTTGATCGAAGGCACTAACTACCGCGTCAAGTATGCTCTGCCGGACTCGGGGCCGCTGGTCAGCCTGATCATACCTACAAAGAACCACTGCGAACTGCTAAGAAGCTGCATGGACAGCATTCGTACGACAGAATACGATAACTACGAGATCATCGTCGTCGACAATAGCTCGGATGACGTATCGACCCTGACTTACCTTGCATCGTTGGCTGAACAGCCTGACACACGCGTGGTCAGGATTGATGACGCCTTTAACTTCGCGGCGCTAAACAACCTCGCCGTGAAACTTGCACGAGGACAGATTATCGGTATGATCAACAACGACATTGAGGTGATTTCGCCTGCATGGCTCGGGGAAATGGTGTCTCATGTATTGAGGAAAGACGTTGCCGTGGTCGGCGCCAAACTGGTATACCCTGATGACAGTATCCAACACGCCGGTGTAATCCTCGGCATTGGGGGCGTCGCCGGACATGCCCACAAGCACTTTCCGCCAGATTCGAGAGGTTATTTTTCGAGACTGAAACTGATTCAGGATTTCTCAGCGGTGACGGCAGCATGCATACTTGTGCGCAAAGATGTCTACGAGTCACTCGGCGGTCTCGACGAAAAGAATCTGGCAATCGCGTTTAACGATGTCGACTTCTGCTTGCGAGTCAAGGCGCACGGATACCGCATTGTCTGGACGCCTTACGCTAAACTCTACCATCACGAATCGATAAGCAGGGGCCTTGAAGATTCACCAGAGAAGCGTGAGAGGTTTGCCCGCGAGGCGACATTCATGAAAAAAAAGTGGGGAAACATACTGCTGAGTGATCCTGCATACAACCCAAACCTTACGCTCGCCCACGAGGACTTCCGATTGGCTGAAGCGAGTCGTGTCCCTAAACTCGCCGGTTGAAGAGCCGGCGAATTCTCTATCCATCTGTTCGCTTCGCTTCCATGCTCAACCGGGTCCATGAATTAGATACCAGTCTCTTTTCAAGTATTGTCTCCGAAACGACTGAAGCCGATCGGCAATCACTGCTCGCACTGCAAAGCTGTCTCAAGGCCCGGGCGGGGTACGTTTATATGGAGATCGGATCACACCTCGGCGGCACCATTCAGCCGTATTATCTCGATCCTTCCTGCGCCAAAATCTACTCCATCGACAAGCGTCCCCTGGTGCAACCCGATGAAAGAGGAGTTGAGTTCCACTATCCCGACAACTCATCGTCGAGGATGCTGGAAGGCCTGGCAGCGGCATTCCCCTCAAGCGATCATACAAGAATCAGTGCACATACCGGCTGGGCTGCCACAGGTTACAGAATTCCCACAATTAAATGAAAAAGTCGTCGACGTGAGACTAGGGGCGGCGGGTAAGGCTCGTCCGCGTGGGTTCGCTGGACAAGGAAGCTAGACCTTTGGCTGTCAGGGAGCTGCCGGGGGCAGCTGCACTAATCAAACACGATCACGCTACGTGCGATGTCGCCGGTCTCGAGGATGTCCATTGCATCGTTGATCTGTTCCAGCTTGATGCGCTGCGAGATAAGCTGATCGAGATGCAAGCGTCCCTGGAGATAGAACTCCACGTAACGCGGCATATCGACGCGAAAGTGGTTCGATCCCATGCTGGATCCCTGGATACACTTTTCCTGCAGGAAAGCAGGACCCGGTATGTCAACGGTTTGCCCCGGTGCAATCATGCCGATAACCGTCGCGACTCCTCCCCGGCGCAGCATTCCGAACGCCTGTTCGGCGGCAGATTTCAGGCCGATTGCCTCGAAACTGTAGTGCACACCCCCGCCGGTCATCTCCTGGACCGCTTCCACCGGATCGGTCTCGCTTGCGTTGACCACGTCGGTGGCGCCAAATTCGCGTGCCAGCTTCAGTTTCGAGTCGAGCATATCGACGCCGATGATGCGCGAAGCACCGCCGAGAAGGGCACCGTTGACGCAGGACAGTCCGACCCCGCCACAGCCGATGACCGCCACGGTGCTGCCCGGCTTGATGGCGGCCGTATTGAGCACGGCGCCCGCGCCCGTCATGACGCCACAGCCGATCAGTGCGGCCCGGTCGAGCGGCATGTCCTCACGGATCTTGACGAGGGAGTGCTCGTGGATCAGCATGAATTCCGCATACGAGCCGAGGCGGGCAAACTGTCGCAGGTACTCGTCTCCTTTGTGCAGTCTCGGCGGTTCACTCGAAGAGCGGTTGACCTCCGGCTCCGCGCACAACACCATGCGCCCGGTGATACAGTCCTCACAGTGTCCGCAGAATGTGGACAGGCAGGTAATCACGTGATCCCCTGGTTTCACGTAGGTCACGTCCTTACCAACTTCCTCGACGATGCCTGCCGATTCGTGGCCCAGAACCATGGGAAATCCCGCCGGCCATGTCCCGTTATAGAAGTGCAGATCGCTGTGACAAACCCCCGCAGCAGATACTTTTACCACCACCTCCTTTGAGGTGGGACTGTCAATTTCGATCTCTTCGATCTGCTGTTCCCGAATGCCTCGCAATACCGCAGCTTTCATGACGTCACCTCATCAGTCAGTTTCTGTGTCTGCTACTATACACCTGTGAATCGATAATGGCGCGCGAGTGTGCTGTCGGTCCGATCTCTAAACAGCCTTCAGATTCTTGGCCCAGTCGCTCTCGTACACCTTTCCGGTAAAGTCCGCAAGCAAGCGTTGGTCGGCCGTCGTCAGCGTGGTATCACCACTGAAGATCGCGATGTCTTCATCCAGATGCTCGGGATAGGAGATGCCGAGATTGTACATGTCGAACCTCTTCTCCTGCAGCACCCAGCGCAGGGCTGCGCCGGGCAGCTTTTTCAGTTCTGCTTCGTCGTAACCCTTTACCATCGTGCCGGCTCGGCGGTTGTAAACCCACCCGTTGAACGCCTTCATGAGGACGAGGCCCATGTTTTGGTCGTGGGCCTCGGCGATACACATCTCGCGCCACTCAACGTTGCGGTCAGACAGCATCTGATGAAAGCCCTTGCAGTATCCGTAGGCGAGCATGACCTGGTCGAAACCGCCGGTCGCAATCAATGCGTGGGTCTTTTCGAAGGCCACGTGGTTGGTCAGGCCGATGAAGCGGAA
>CEQE01108696.1_pt1 | contig 13415 bp, 11 predicted proteins | sample 356201 | NCBI WGS metagenome assembly CEQE01 (sample SAMEA2619970, study PRJEB7988) | marine metagenome | biome: marine biome (ENVO:00000447); feature: mesopelagic zone (ENVO:00000213) & marine oxygen minimum zone (ENVO:01000065); material: "saline water (ENVO:00002010), including plankton...
CCGCGAGGCGCGCCGTGCGCGCCTTGATCCCCCCTCGCACCTTCTGGCTACCGTCCGAACCTCGGCCTGACATCACTACCTATTCTCCTCGATGATCTTCGCCAGTTCGGCCGGCAGTGCGGGAACCGGCTCGCGAACCACCTGCATCGACCCATCACCCACCTTGCGGACGACCAGGTTGATCTTGGCCCAGGCCTCGTCCTTGCCGAGGTGGTCCTCCCGGAAGTGCGCGCCGCGGCTCTCCTGCCGCTCGATCGCCGCCCGCGTGACCGCCTCTGACACCGTCATCAGATGCGGCAGGTCGAGCGCGGTATGCCACCCGGCGTTGTACTCCCGGTTCCCGATGACCGCGACCCGGTCGGCGCGTTCGCGCAGCTTCGCAATCTCGTCGAGCGCCCGGCGCATCTCGTCGTCCTGCCGAACGATGCCGACCAGATCTTGCATCGTGCCCTGCAGTTCCTGCTGCACCTTGTACGGCCCCTCACCTTCGCGCGCGAACGGCTCGAGCGCGCGCCTGGCGACACCTTCGACCTGGTCGGTGTTCACCGCGCCGGCGTCGTGCTCCTTCGCGAACGTCGCGGCATACTCTCCCGCGCGCCTGCCGAAGACCAGCAGGTCCGACAGCGAATTGCCGCCGAGGCGATTGGCGCCGTGGAGGCCGGCGGCGCACTCGCCGGCCGCGAACAGGCCCGGCACGCTCGACATCTGCGTATCGGCGTCGACCCGCACACCGCCCATGACGTAGTGCGTCGTCGGCCCGACCTCCATCGCTTCGGCGGTAATGTCGATCGAGGCGAGCTGCTTGAACTGGTGGTACATGCTCGGCAGCTTCTTCTTGATGTGCTCGGCGCCGTTCGACAGTCGCTCCTTGATCCACGCGATGTCGAGATAGACGCCGCCGTGTTCGCTGCCCCGCCCCTCGCGCACCTCCCGGACGATGCACCGCGCGACGTGGTCGCGGGTCAACAGTTCCGGCGGCCGGCGGGCCTCCTTGTCACCCTGCGTGTAGCGCCAGCCTTCGTCCTCGTTGTCGGCGGTCTGGTTCTTGTACAGGTCGGGGATGTCGTCGAACATGAACCGGTGGTCGTCTTTGTTCTTCAGGACGCCACCTTCTCCGCGCACGCCCTCGGTGACGAGGATGCCGCGCACACTGGGCGGCCAGACCATCCCGGTCGGATGGAACTGGATGAACTCCATGTCGATGAGATCCGCCCCGGCATCGTAAGCCAGGGCGTGCCCATCCCCGGTGTATTCCCAGGAATTGCTGGTTATTCGAAAGGCCTTGCCAATGCCGCCGGTCGCCAGCACCACGGCACGCGCATGAAAGACCTGGAAGCGGCCGCGCTCGCGGTCGTAGGCGAACGCCCCGATGACGCGTTCACCGTCCTTCAGCAGAGTGAGCACGGTGCACTCCATGTGCACGTCGATCCCCTGGTGGATCCCGTGGTCCTGCAGCGTGCGGATCATCTCGAGGCCGGTCCGGTCGCCGACGTGGGCCAGCCGCGGATACTTGTGGCCGCCGAAGTTGCGTTGCAGGATGCGACCGTCCGGCGTCCGATCGAACACCGCGCCCCAGGCCTCCAGCTCGCGCACTCGGTCGGGTGCCTCCTTGGCGTGCAGCTCGGCCATCCGCGCGTTGTTCATGTACTGCCCGCCGCGCATCGTGTCGGCGAAGTGCACGCTCCAGGCGTCGCGGTCGTCGACGTTGCCGAGCGAGGCCGCCATGCCACCCTCGGCCATGACTGTGTGCGCCTTGCCCAGCAGCGACTTGCAGACCAAGCCGACCGACACGTCGGCGGCCGACGCCTCGATGGCCGCCCGCAATCCGGCACCACCGGCGCCGATCACCAGGACGTCATGCTCGTGGGTTTGGTAGTCCATCGTCTGTTTCGCCGCCGTCAACACGTAGTCCGACCGCTCACAGCAGCCGGAAGTCGGTCCAGATGCCCATCGCGCACATCCGAACGTACACGTCGGTGAAGCCGACCCAGACCAGGCTCATCCAGGCCCACAGCATGTGCCGCCGGTTCAGACAGCTCACGCAGTCGTAGGTCGACTGCCGCAGCGGCGTGGCGGCCGACAGCTGGTCCGACCGGCCGCCAACCAGGTGGCGCAGTGAGTGGCAGCCGAACGTGTAGCCGCCGAGCAGCGTGACATTGATCATGAGAACCAGACTGCCGACGCCGACACCGAAACTCGTGACGCCGGTCGCCGGATCGGTGAACCAGAGCCCCTTCCACGCATCGTGAGCCAGCAAGCCGATGAACACGACCGCCAGGTACATGAAGTACCGGTGGACGTTCTGGATGATCAGCGGGAACGACTGTTCGCCGAGGTACGACCCTCTCGGCTCACCGACGGCGCAATTGGGCGGATCGGCCCAGAACGCCTTGTAGTAGGCACCGCGGTAGTAGTAGCAGGTCAGACGGAACCCGACTGGAACGCCGAGAATGAGGAAGGCCGGCGACCATGGCAGCCAGGCGGGCCAGACGGCCGGCTTCGGTCCGAACCAGGCGTGCGGCGAGTCGCCGAAGAGCTCTGGTGAGTAGAACGGTGAGAGGTACGGCCCCGAGTGGTAGTACTCGCCCTGGAACGCCGCCCAGGTCGAGTAGACGACGAACAGGCCGAGCCCGGCCGCCACGACCAGGGGCTGCACCCACCAGGCGTCGCATCGCGATGTCTCTCCAAATCGGCGCACCGGCGCCGCGATCGTTGGCATATTCACCTCGGCGCTACGCCCCGAACTTCCGGGTGCGCTGCGCGGGGACTGCATCACTCAGTGCTCGTGGGGCCCCACCCCCACGAGCCGCTGCTCCTCGGCTCCGCTCCTCGCAGCAGCCGCAGGCGCTCGCCCCGCGCCGGGGCCTCGACACCGCGCTGTGCGCGGTGTGGTCATCTGCCTGCCGAACGCTAGACGCGTTGGTAGTCCGCCTGCCAGTCGGTGATCGCCTGCTTGATCTCCTTCTGGGCCTTCAGGCTGCCGTCGAGCACCTGGCGCACCAGGCCGGGCAGCTCGGCGTCGCCGGCGAAGCGCAGCGCCACCAGGCTCTCGGTCGAGAGTTCGCCGATGCGCGACTTCAGGTCGTCGGGCAGCAGCGCGGACATCTTCAGCCGCATCTCGAGCCGGATGACCCGGTCCTGGGCCCAGAGGGCGAACAGACGGGCGCAGAGCATGACGATGATCAGCGCGAGCGCGACGAGCGCCGCCAGCAGCGTGTCCCAGGAGAACCCGGTCGCCGCCCGATACAGCGAGTACAGCAGGTTCACGGCAAGAATCGGAAACGCGACGAAGTGAAACGCCGGTACCAGGCGCGCGTGGTTGCCGAAGTTCTGGGGCTGAGCTTGAGCCATGGATTCCTCCTCGGAAGGCGCCGAAGGACGCGAACGAACGGAGCATTATATATCGGAGCCGCCGCGCGTGGCGCGGCCCCTCGGGCGGCAGACGATCGCGCTACAATGCCAGGCCACGGTGGCTCGCCGCGAGTCACCGGCCGCGAGTGGTGAACGGGACAGGGAAGGCTGGAGAACAGACGCCGCCCGAGGATTCTCTCTCCTGACGCCTGTCTCCGCACTGCTCGAGACACGGGACCGGTGGGAGCCCCGACGATGACCGATCCGAAGCCAGAAATGAAGATCACCTACGCCACGATGAGTGCGGATCAGATGGAGACGCTCCATCGGGGCATCGATGACGCGATCGAACAGATCAAGCCGCAACTCGGCAAGACGTATCCGATGTACATCGACGGCGAGGCGATCGAGTCGGCCGAGCAGTTCGACGACTTGAGCCCGATCGACACGCGGACCGTCCTGGCGCGGTTCCAGACGGGCACGGCCGACCATGTGCGCGACGCCGTCCGCGCCGCTCGCGCGGCTGCCCCGGCCTGGAGCGCGCGCCCGTGGACCGAGCGCGTCGCCATTGTCCGGAAGATCGGCGACGGCATCCGGACGCACCGCTGGGAGCTGGCGGCGTGGATGGGCTACGAGACCGGCAAGAACAGGCTGGAATGCGTCGGCGACATCGAGGAGGCCGCCGACTTCATGACCTACTACTGCGATCAGCTGGAGGCGCACGACGGCTTCAGCCAGACGATGGACAAGCTGAGTGACAGCGAGGAGAACACGTCGGTGATGCGGCCGCACGGCGTCTGGGCCGTCATCTCGCCGTTCAACTTCCCGATGGCGTTGGCCGCCGGGCCGGCGGGCGGCGCGCTGGTCGCGGGCAACACCGTCGTGCTCAAGCCGGCCACCGACACGCCGCGGCTCGGCGTGCGGCTCTACGACATCATTGCCGAGGCCGGTGTGCCGTCCGGCGTCTTCAACGTCGTGACCGGCCCGGGCTCCACGGTCGGCCAGGAGATCGCCGAAAACCCCGGCATCGATGGGATCGTGTTCACCGGCTCGAAGGAAGTCGGCATGATGCTCTTCCGGGTGAACGGCGCCCGGCCGGCGCCGCGGCCGGTGATCACCGAAATGGGCGGCAAGAATCCGGCGATCGTCATGCCGTCGGCCGATCTCGACCGGGCCAGCGAGGGCGTCTGGCGCTCAGCCTTCGGCGCCCAGGGGCAGAAGTGCTCGGCATGCTCGAGGGTGTACGTCGCCTCCGAGGTCCGCGACCGGTTCGTCGAGCAGCTCGTCGAGAAGACGAAGCAGATCAAGGTGGGCAATCCGCTCGAGCGCGACGTCTGGATGGGCCCGGTCATCAACGAGGCGGCCGTCAAGATCTACGAGCAGGCGATCGAGGAGGCCAAGCGCGATGGCGGGCGGATCCTCACGGGCGGGCGCCGGATGACGGAGGAACCGTTCCGGCACGGCTACTTCCTCGAACCCACCGTGATCGACGGCCTGCCGAACGACCACCGGCTATTCGTCGACGAGCTGTTCGTGCCGATCACCGTCGTGGGCGAGGTCGGCTCGTTCGATCAGGCGATGGCGCTGGCGAACGACACGGAGTACGGACTGACCGCGGGGATCTTCACCGAGGACGACGACGAGATCGCCAGGTTCTTCGACGGCATCGAGGCCGGCGTCGTGTACGCCAACCGGCAAGCCGGCGCCACGACCGGCGCGTGGCCCGGCATCAACCCGTTCGGCGGCTGGAAGGCCAGCGGCTCGTCGGGCCGCGGCGCCGGCGGGCCCTACTACGTCCAGCAGTTCCTGCGGGAACAGAGCCGGGTGCGGATCTACTAGCGGCGTCTTCTCCCGACGCGCGGCTGGGCATTGCGCCGTCGATCCCGTCGTCGGCCGTCGAACAGGCAAGGCGGGGTCTCTCCGGGGTGTGAGCCATTGATAGACCAGTTCGGCATTCACGGGGTCCGTCCCGGCGTCAGAAGACCCCGGCGGCCGCCTCCCTAAGAAGGGCTCGACCACCGCAACACCCAGCCACGCGCCCGAACCACCTGGGCGTACGCGTTCAACCTTCCAGGCCGATCAGCTTCTCGACGCCGGGCGGCGTGTATGCCGAAAGGCCGTTCAGCAGCTCGTCCGGGTCGGCGCTCACCGTGACCATCGCGCGGTGCTCCGGCTGCAGGAAGCCCTCGCTGCGTGCGTGGTCCAGGAACGCGAGCAGCCGGTCGAAGTAGCCTGCCGTGCTCAGCAGCCCCACCGGCTTGGCGTGGATGCCCAGCTGTCCCCAGGTCAACGCCTCGCAGAGTTCGTCGAGCGTGCCGTAGCCGCCCGGCATCGCGATGAACGCGTCGGATCGATCGGTCAGTAGCGCCTTCCGCTCGTGCATCGAACCGACGATATGAAGCTCGCTGAGGCCGGCGTGCGCGACCTCCTTCTCGGCCAGTGCCCGGGGGATGACGCCAATAACCTCGCCCTCGAGTTCCAGCACGCGGTCGGCGATGGCACCCATCATGCCGATGCGCGCGCCGCCGTAGACGAGGCCGATGCCGCGGCGAACCAAGGCCTCGCCCATCTCGCACGCCGCCGCGCGAAACGCGGGATCGCTCCCGGCACTCGAACCGCAGAAGACGCAGACGTTCTTCACACGGGCATGGTATCGCACGGTTCGGTATCCTTGCCGGATGCAGATCACCGACCTTCCGACGCCCCAGGTCCTGATCGACCGGCGGCGACTCACGGCGAACATCGAACGGATGCAGACCGCCGCCACGCGAGGCGGAATGACGCTCAGGCCGCACACGAAGACCCACAAGAGCCCGCGGGTCGCGAAGTGGCAGGTCGACGCGGGCGCGTCGGGCATCGCCTGCGCCAAGATCGGCGAGGCTGAGGTCTTCGCTGACGCCGGATTCACGGACATCCGGCTGCCCTACCCGATCAACCCGTCGAATAGTGACCGGCTGCTGGCGCTCATGGAGCGCGCGCAGATCTCGATCGTCGTCGATCACGCGGCGGTCGCCACCGAGTGGTCCGAGGCGATGCTCGCCGCCGGCAAGCAGCTCGATGTTCTCGTCAAGGTGGACGTTGGCTACCACCGCTGCGGCATCGACCCCGCGCTGGCCACGGCCGTGCCGTTCCTGACGCAGGTCGCCGCCCTGCCCGGGCTTCGCCTGCGCGGTCTGCTGAGCCATGCCGGTCAGAGCTGCGACGTGACCTCCGCCGCCGAGCTCGCGGCCGTGGCGAAGGACGAGGCGGAACTGTTGAGGACCCTGGCGGCTGAGGCCCGTCGGGCGGGTGTCGCGGTCGACGAGATCAGCGTCGGCTCCACGGCGACGGCGATGCTGAGCGCGACCGAGCCGGACATCACCGAGCTCAGGCCCGGCAACTACGTCTACTACGACCGCAGCCAGGTGGCGATCGGTTCGGCGTCGCTCGAGGATTGCGCGCTGTCGGTGATGGCCACGGTCGTCAGCAAGCCGGCGGACAACCGTATCGTCCTCGATTGCGGCAGCAAGACGCTGACGTCGGATACCGGCCGAGGCATGGTCAGGCCGAAAGGCTATGGTGCCGTCTTCGCCGGGCTCGACGCCCTGGCGCCTGACGACAGCCTGCTCATCGCCAGGCTCTCCGAAGAGCACGGGGTGGTCGAGGTCCAGACCGGTGCCACACGGCTGGAGCCGGGCGACCGGGTCCGGGTGCTGCCGAATCACTCGTGCGTCGTGTCGAACCTGGTCGACGCGGTTCGGCTCGTCGAGGGATCGACCGTCGTCGACACGCTGCCGGTCGCGGCGCGCGGCAAGATCTCCTAGACAACTGCCGCCGCCTCCATTTCGGCCTCCTTCTGCCTCCTGCCTCCGTGAAGTATGACCATCGTCATACGGCAGGCCGACCTTCCGCCGTACCTTGCATTGCGTCGACGGAAGGTCTAGAAAGCAGCCACGAGCAGGAGACACGTCATGGCGACATATACCCGCGGTGAATTTCTCGGCATGAGCGCGGCGCTGGTCGGCGCCGCCGGACTCGGTGTGCGGCCGGGTAGCACGGTGGACGCGGCGCAGGCCGCCGGGCCGGGCGCGACGGCCGACCTGGCCCTCATCAACGGCCGCGTCTACACGATGGACCCCGCCCAGCCACGCGCCGAGGCGTTCGCCGTCCGTGACGGCACGATCATCGCCGTCGGCAGCACGGCCGACATCCGGAACCTGATCTCGAGCGGCACGGAGGTCATCGACGCCGAGGGCATGACCGTGACGCCCGGCTTCATCGACGCGCACTGTCATCCGGCGACGGGCGGATCGCGCGAACTGGTCCAGGTGAACCTCGATCTCCGCAGCATCGAGGAAATCGTCGTCGCGGTCCGCGACAAGGCCGCAACGATGCCATCCGAGGAGCACTGGATCGACGGCTTCAAGTACGACGACACGAAGGTGATTGACGGCCGCCGGATCAACCGGTTCGACCTGGACGAGGCGGCGCCGGACAACCCGGTGCGTGTAAGCCACCGGGGCGGCCACATCGCCTGGTACAACTCGAAGGCGCTCCAGATGGCCGGCGTGACCCGGGAGACGCCCGACCCGCAGGGCGGCCGGTTCGAGCACAGTGCAGACGGCGAATTGACCGGCCTGGTCGAGGAGCGGGCGAACGGCGCCTTCAACGGCGTCGGCGTTCGAGAGGAAACCACACGGGACGACCAGCGGCGGGGCGTCGAGCTGATCACCGAGCTGATGACAGCTGCCGGCCTCACCTCGGTGCACGACGCGTCGACCTCCTCCGACTCGGCGAGGGCCTATCAGGACGCGCTCCAGAACGGGCAGCTGCGCTGCCGGATCACGATGCTGGTGCGGGGCGGGCTGTTCGAGGCGGCCAAGGCGGGCGGCCTCTATACCGGCTTCGGCAACGAGTGGGTTCGGATCGGCCCGGTGAAGTTCGGCGCCGACGGCTCGGCCTCGGGCCGGACGATGTACATGAGCACGCCCTACGTCGGCACCGATGACCACGGCATCCTGACGATGACGCCGGAGGAGATCCACGAAGCGGTCGAGGATGCGCACCGGCACGACTTCCAGATCGGCATCCACGCGAACGGCGACAAGACGATCGAGTACGTCCTCGACGCCTACGAGCGCGTGCTCCGGATGTGGCCCCACCCCGACCGGCGCCACCGCCTGGAACACTGCTCGCTCGTCAATCCCGATCTGCTGACACGCATCAAGGCGTCAGGCTCGATTCCGACGCCGTTCTGGACCTACGCGCACTACCACGGCAACAAGTGGGTGGAGTACGGCCAGGAGAAGATGGAGTGGATGTTCGCGCACAAGTCGTTCCTCGACTACGACATCCCGGTCGCGGGCGCGTCCGACTACGTGCCCGGCCCGTTCGAGCCGCTGATGGCGATCCAGAGCATGGTGACCCGGAAGGACTTCGAGGGGCGGGTCTGGGGGCCGAGCCAGAAGGTGACGGTGGACGAGGCGCTGCGGATCGGGACCGTCAACGGCGCCTACGCCTCGTACGAAGAAGACGTAAAAGGCTCGATCGCCGTCGGGAAGTACGCCGACTTCGTCGAGCTGCGGCAGGACCCGCACGACGTCGACCCTGACGCGATCAAGGAGATCGAGGTTGCCCGGACGGTGGTCGGCGGGCGGACGATGCACCCGAAAGGCGCGTGACGACGCCGGCGCCTCAGGTGGCGGACTTCGCCGGCTTCTTCGCGGCCTTCTTCGTCTTGGTCTTGGTCTTCGCGGCGCGCTTCTTCGGCCGCTTCGCGCGGGCGCGCGAGCTGAGTTCCTTCAGGCCTTCGCCTTCACCGAGCACCAGCAACGGCTGGCCAGGCTCACGCAGCAGGTTGAAGAATTCACCTTTCGACGTCCGCGCGTAGATCTCGCGGCCGTCGGTGAGCAGCGTGACATCTCCACCGCCTCGAATCGTGTCGTAGAGACGGACGCCGAACTGACGTTTCAACGTCCGGAGCAGTTCGCGGATCCGGTGGACCGAGAAGCCGCGGCGGCGCAGGTCGGCCAGCACCAGCAGTTCGTAGAGTTCGACCGGCGAATAGCGGCGCTCGGTGAATCCGCCCGCGGCGGTGCGATGCGACGCCACGGTGGGCGCCAGCACCTTCTTCGCGTCCCACCACTGCAGCTGCCGCGCGGACAGGCCGGTCAGCGCCGCCACCTCGCGCGAGCTATAGGTCTTCTTGAGCCGCACCGTCAATCACGCCTCCGCTTCGCATCGGCCACCCGCACGGTAACCCGCCGGCACCGGATCAGGAAACTCGGTTCCTTAGCCTCCGCCCAAACCCGAATCCAGCAGCATGAACTTGAGCCCGAAATAGAACGCGATCGACAGGCCGGCGCCCACCGGGATCGTGATCGCCCAGCTCGCGACGATGTCGCGCATCACGCGCATGTTCAGCGAGCCGATGCCTCTGGCCAGGCCGACGCCCAAGACCGCGCCCACGAGCGTATGGGTCGTCGAGACGGGCAGGCCCAGAGGCAGAATTGAGGCGAGCAGAATGGTGATGGCTGCGGCGAACTCGGCGCAGAATCCACGGCTCGGTGTCAGCTCCGTGATCCGCCGGCCGACGGTCTCGATGACCCGCCATCCCCACGTCGCGAGGCCGACCACGATGCCCGCGCCGCCGAGCGCGAGCGCCCAGCCGGGCACGGCGGCCTGGAGCGCAACTTCACCCGTGACGACCGCCTGATAGGCCGCCGACATCGGACCGATGGCGTTCGCCACGTCGTTCGATCCGTGCGCAAAGGCGACGAAGCTTGCGGTGAGGATCTGGAGAAACACGAAGATCTTTTCCACGTGCTGCAGTTGCGTCGAATCGGTGCCATAGATGGACCGTGCCTCGGCGCTACTCTGTAGTTCCCCGATGTTCTTGAGCAAGATGGCGACCTGATCGTTCATCGGGCCGTCGGCTACTTCCTGGACCCGCTGCAAGTGCGCGGCCGCCTTGTCCAGCGAGCGTGACAGCTCGGCAGAGCGGACCGGGTTGCCTGTGCCGACCCCATCCTCCGGCACATCCCGCACCAGGCGACGTGTCGCGGCCATCCCCCCGAATCCGGCGAGGCCGGCCACCGCGACGATCAGCAACGTGATCCGCGGATCGAACGGCTCGATACTCAGGCGTGCCCACAGCGGGTTCAGCCCCTTGAACGTCGCCACGCCGATCAGAACGATCAACACGAGGAAGACGAGGTAGGGCGCTAGCTGCTTGGCGGCCGCGACCGGGTTGTTCTTGAAGAACACTCTGCGCAAGATCGTCCGGAAGAGCAGGTAGGCAATCGTGCCTGACAGGAGCGGCGAGACGACCCAGCCGACCGTGATCAGGCCGACCTGCGCCCAGTCCACGTTCCCGAACCCCACGCCGACGCAGCCGAACCCGACCACCGCACCGACGATCGAGTGGGTCGTCGACACCGGCCAGTGGAAGTAGGACGCAAACATCAGCCAGGTGCCGGTCGCCAGGAGCGCCGCGATCATTCCCAGCGCCAGGATGACCGCCGCCTGGTCGCCGTGGATAACCGGCAGCAGCCCCGGGTCGAACATCTTCTTCCGCACGGTCTCGGACACGTTCGCGCCGACGAGGAACGCGCCCAGGAATTCGAAGATGCCGGCCACGATCACGGCTTGCCTCAGCGTCAGGGCGCCGGACCCGACGGAGGTCCCCATCGCGTTCGCCACGTCGTTCGCCCCGATGTTCCACGCGGTGTAGAACCCGACGATCAGGACGAGGGCGATCAAGGCGCCTTCGATGCCGGTCATCAACGTCTTGGAGGGCCGTGCCTTCGATCTGGGAACGCGCGAGAGACCTTACTTGGCCTCGAGGACGATCATCGTGCGGTTCGCGAGGTTCTCGGAGCCGTTGGAGAGGCTCGCAAGCTCGTGAATCAGCTGCAGCCAGAGATACAGATCGCCTGCGGACAGTTCCGCTTCCCTGGCGAAGAGATCCTTCAGGAGTTTTCGCTGGACGAGATCGACTTCATGCTCCGCGTAGGCCACGTCGTGCACCATCTTGCGAATCTTGTCGGCCGCCGTGCCGCCGAAGCCGGTTTCGACCAGTTCGTCGAGCTGGTTGATGATCTCCGCCACCAGGTTGACCGCCCTGATGTTCAGGTCCCGAAACTCGCGGAACTGATCGGCGACACCTGGCAGGATCTTGAACCGCTTGAAGGTCAGCAGGACGGCGACGTCTTCGGCGCGGTCGGCCAAGCTGTCCTGAAGCGCGAGGATTTCCAACACGCGACCCCGATCGATCGGCAGGAACAATCGAGTGGTCAGGTTGCCGCGAATCTCGTCCTTGATCTTGTCGGCCTCATGTTCCAACCGCGAGATCTCCTCGGCCGCCGATTCGACGTCCGCCCAGGACTCTCGTTCGAACGCTTCCAGCGCCTCGCACATCTTGGCGATGCAGGTCGTCACCTGTCCCATGTGCTGCTGGAGGAGGCGGAACGGCGACCACCCAAACAGTTTTCCAAGCGCATTCGTCATACAGAGGCCCTCCTCTTGTCGAGGCTGCGTCGGCACGATCCGCACCGTCGACCTTTCCGCATCACCGCACGTCTGGTCGGGTTTTCATCCGGTGGGTCGAAAGGCCTGAGCGACTCGGACGAGTGGCTGCAGCGTCGTTCATTCGACGAGCCGGCATCAGCCGTCAGTGCGTGCCCTGCGCCGCGACCAGCGGCTGGCCGTTCACCGACAGCGACTGCACCGGTGTCGTCAAGAGTTCGCGCCCGGGAACGAGCAGCACCATCCGGAATCCGAGCAGGACCCAGCCGAGCTTGACCATCGTGCCTCGCCCGGACAGCGTCGAACCCAGCACGTACATCGCGGATTCATCGGTGACGTGCTTCCCGTCGCTCGTTCCCCGACCCATGCAGCGCGCGGGGTTCTCCAACTGGAGCGTGTAGGCTGTGTTGCGCGTTCGCATGACGAGCGTGTCGCCCGGCTGCAGCTTCCGCGCATCGATGCCGGGCGCAGCATCACCCTGCCCGATCATCTCGTCGATATCGCGGTGCTCGTAAATGCGGGTGACGCGGCTGGTCGGAACGATCGAACTCTTTGAACTGGAAGACGCCAACGGCAACCTCTTCGCTCCTAACCCTGAGCGAGATGCTGCTGGTTGTCAAGCCTTCCCAGCCGGATGCCGGGCGCGCGCCGGATCGGGCCGCGTGCGGCACCGACGGTCCCCTTCCCAGGACAGGTGTCATTGGTGCGCGACGCCACTCGGCGCCGAGGCGTTCTAGTAAACTACTGAAACACAGGGTGTTCTGAAGATCGCTTGAACTCCGAGATGGGCACGGCAATTGCTGTAACCATGGATGAAGGAGTTGCTGATGTTGTCCAGACCTCTGACCCTCGGCGCGCTGTTCCTGGCCAGCTTCGTGGCGGTCGGGACGGGTGCCTACCTCGCTGTCAGGCAGAACGATGCCGACGCCGGCGCGGCCGCGGTAGCAGGCCAGACCGCGCGAGCGGCCGCCCCTGTGCTGCCGACCGCGCCGATCGAGCCTCCGACCCAGGCCGTCGAGGCGACCGAGACCGTCGTCAACGAAGCGACCGAGCCGCCGGCCGAGTCGACCGTGACGGTCGACGCCGTCCTCGAGGACAGCCCGCGCCCGGAAACGCGGAACCTCGAGGAGACCGTGCCGGTGACGGCTCCCGACATCGAAGAACCGGACCCAGGCGAAGCCCCGGAAGCGATCGGTGCCGAGACTTCACCTACGCCGCCCGAGGCGATCGCCGTCGAACCGCCAACCCTGGCTGACGTGGAGGCGCCGCGAAGCGCGACCGACGAGTGGATCGGCCTCGATCAACCCTGGCCAGAAGACATGGAGCTGGAAACCGTCGGCCGCGGCGCGGGCGCCACGGCCCGCGCCACCGGCGACGACTTGCCACGCCTTGACCTGGAGGAGCTCGAGGAGTTGGTCGTCGCGGCCGACTCGGTCATCGGTCTGGAGCTGGAGACGCGCGTCAGTAGCGAGAGTGCACAGGTGGAGGACCGCGTCGACGCGACGGTTGCGCGCGACGTGCTCGTCGGCGAACGCGTCGCGATCCCCGCCGGCGCGCAG
>CEQE01146615.1_pt1 | contig 13413 bp, 12 predicted proteins | sample 356201 | NCBI WGS metagenome assembly CEQE01 (sample SAMEA2619970, study PRJEB7988) | marine metagenome | biome: marine biome (ENVO:00000447); feature: mesopelagic zone (ENVO:00000213) & marine oxygen minimum zone (ENVO:01000065); material: "saline water (ENVO:00002010), including plankton...
GGCCCCGCCGGAGCCGAGGTAACCGGTCGTGCAGCCCAACTGGTTGCACTTGGTGACGACGTCGGCATCTCACCGGGGTCAGCCATCGGCAATCTGGGCGAGTTGTCCCTGTCTACGAGCAGGTTCGGCACACCGTTCGGCCTGCCGTCCGATTCCGACCTGGTTGGCTCGATGGTCGGCTACGACGATGCTGTCGGCCGGGGTCTTGCCCGATCGGCACCGGTGCTGCTCGAGCACCTGGTCGGGCTCGACGGCTTCGAGGTGCTCGTGGACGACTCCGGCGACAAGCCGATGGTCGAGCCGGTCACCCGGACCCGCTTCCGGCAACTCAGCATTACCGATCAGGTGTTCCACACGGTTGCCAGCCCGCCTGTCGCCTACCTCCTGTTGCTGGTCGGAATGGGCCTCCTTGTCTTCGAGTTCTTCACTGCCGGCGTTGGCATCGCCGGGGTCATCGGCGCAGCGTCGCTGCTGTTGGCCTCGTACGGTCTGGCGGTTCTTCCCGGAAGGGCCTGGGCCGTTGGGGTTCTGGTATTTGCCATGATCGGCTACGCCATCGACATCCAGGCCGGAGTGCCCCGCGCCTGGACCGTTATCGGCACGGTCAGCCTGGTGGTCGGCTCCGTGTTCCTGTTCGATGGCACACAGGTCGGCTGGATCGCGCTGGCAACCGGGGTCGTCGGCACTGCTCTGGGTCTCGCCGGCGGAATGCCGACCATGGTGCGGACCCGGTTCTCGACGCCGACCATCGGCCGTGAATGGATAGTCGGCGAGGCCGGCACGTCGGTTGACGACCTCTCACCCAACGGAACCGTCGAGGTCCGCGGGGCTGTCTGGAAGGCCCGGACCAACCGGGCAACACCGATTCAACCGGGAGAGCCGATAAGGGTCGTGGCTGTCGAAGGGCTGTGGCTGGAGGTGGAGCCCGAGGTCGGGGCGGCCCGCGACCACAGAGCGCGCGCAGCCAGAAGCTGAGCCACCGCCTGGAGCACGATCGCCGGGTGCCCTCGATGACCCGCTCGTAAATGTCCTCTTGTGGCGACGGGCGGTGCGCTCTAGGTTCGCTTGCACCTATCAGGGGGTGGCGAATGGCTGTGGAGTTGACCGGTCGTCAATGGGAGGCGAAGGCTGCCTGCCGCGGTCCGCATTCCGGCGAATTCTTTCCACCCGTGAGCGGCGAACGACGCGACGAGAAGCAGAGACGTGAGGTTCGGGCCAAGGCCGTCTGTTTCAGGTGTCCGGTCATGAACAGCTGCCTCGACTACGCCGTTCGAATTCGTGAGGTTCACGGCATCTGGGGCGGGACCAACGAACGCGAGCGACGGGCGCTGCTGGGTCTGTCAGCCTGACAGCCCCTACGCAGGGTCCTCGTCCACCTCAGGTAGGCGGGGTCCGGCAATCCTCACATCCCCACGTCGCCTGGTCACCCCGGTTCCATCCAGTCTGGCCAACAGCGGCATGGCATGTCTGCGGGTATTGCCTGCAGCCTCCCTGAAGGCTGACACGGTGAACCCATCTGGCGAATCCATGAGGAGGCGTGCAGCCAGATCCGCGGCAGCGTCGATCGCCGAGGCAGCAAAGAACAGGCCGTCCTGTTCCACCACGATGCCCCGCCGAACCATCTCCCGAAGCTCTGCCCTATCGACCCCGTCGGGTGGCGGCGGGGCAAGCGGCGTGGCAGCGAGAACGAGGGGGAAGGGATGGTCCGCAAGCGGGTCGGTGGCTCCAGAGGCGACAAGGCGGCCGCCATCGACCGCCACATCCGCCAGCAGGTCGATGGCTGCCCGCTGATGCTCGTCCAGGGTCGCCAGGTCAAGACCCAGCGGCCCAGCTCCCTCGACTGCTCCACGCAGCCACTCCAGCGTGTCGTTGAGGGCGACGGGGTCGACCACCCAGGTCGCCACGTTCGGCTCACGTCTGGTGCCCGTGAGGCGCACCAGTTCATCGGCTGACACCCAACCCCGCTCGGCTACCACCCGATCGACCGACCTGTCAGGCAGCGCCCTTGAGGCCCTTTCCCGTGGATCGACATCCAGGACCTCGCCGCCGCCCACCGTCTCCGCCCGGCCGCTTTCGCGAAGCACGAACCGGTCCCCTGGAAGCAGGGGCAGGGCCGCCGGAAGGAACAGGCGGACGGACCCGTTCGACCCGGGTTCGATCACGTCGGGGCCGAGCACCCTCAGGCGACACGGATGCTCCCCGGCCCCCAGGTAGACGACGTGGGCGCCCCGGCGTGAGACAGGGTGGTCAAGGCGGTCCAGGACCTGCAGTGAGGCATCCACCACGGTTGTCAGGTGCCACTGGTCCGGACTGGTCAGAACATCTCCGCGCTCCACCTGATCATGGGATACCCCCACGAGGTTGATCGCACACCTGGTTCCGGGTGGAAGTTCCCCGTGCTCAGCGTGATGGTTCTGGAGCGTCCTGACCCTGACCGTTCGACGCCCCGGGTTCAGCTCCAGCTCGTCTCCCGACCGCAACCGCCCACCGGTGAGGGTTCCGGTCACGACCGTTCCAGCACCTTTGGCTGCAAACGCCCTGTCCACCCAGAGGCGTGGCCGGTCAAGGTCGGCTGAAGTCGGCGTGGCTGCGAGCATCTCGTCAACCGCTTCCCTGATCTCGTCGATTCCCAACCCGGTCGGAGAATCGACTCCGATCACCGGCGCCCCCTCCAGAAAGGTGCCCTCAACCTGCTCCTCAATCTCCATGCGTGCCAGGTCGACCAGATCGGGTTCCGCTGCACCGACCTTGGTCAGGGCGACGATGCCGTGGCGTATGCCGAGAAGTTCCAGAATGCGCAGGTGCTCCTCGGACTGGGGTTTCCAGCCCTCGGTGGCGGCAACAACGAAAAGACAGGCGTCGACCGCTCCAACCCCGGCCAGCATGTTCTTGATGAACCTGACATGCCCGGGCACGTCCACCAGCGAGAGGGTCGCTCCCGAGGGAAGCGTGGTCATCGCGAAACCCAGGTCGATGGTGAGGCCGCGGGCCTTCTCCTCGGCGAACCGGTCCGGGTCGGTTCCCGTCAGCGCCTCTACCAGGGTCGACTTGCCGTGGTCCACGTGTCCGGCAGTGGCGACAACGTGCATCGTCTGCTCAGGTAAGGCGGCTGACCGCCGCCCGAACCACGTCGTCGTCGTGGGGGTGAACGGTGCGTAGGTCGATCACGGTGGATCCGTCGTGTACCCGGGCGATGACGGGAGGCGTGCCGGTCCGCAACCCGGCGACACGGTCGCCCGGGATCATCAGGCCGGCTGAGGGGATCTCAACGCCGGGAAGCGTGCCACCACCCGGTACGGCGGTCGTGTCCGCTGCCAGGTCCGTGGAAATCGCGGAGGCCCGGTGTCTCAGTTCGTCAACGGGGGTCGTAGCCATCCGCCAGAACGGAATGGACCGTCCGTCACGGGCCAGATAGGCGAGGGCCAGTTCCTGGAGGGAGCCCAGCACGAGGCTTCCCGGACGCAGCGCCCGGGCCAGCGGATGAGCTGCACACCTGGCTACCAGGTCGGCCCGGCCGGCGATGATGCCGGCCTGGGGGCCACCCAGAAGCTTGTCGCCCGAGAAGGTCACCAGGTCGACACCGGCTTCCAGCGTCTGTCGCACGGCCGGTTCGCCCTCGAGCCATGACGGTGGGCCGTCATCGAGCCACTGGCAGGCCGAATCGACCAGCCCTGACCCGAGGTCGGCCAGAACCGGAACGCCCAGACCCGTCAGGTCACAGGCGGCCACGCTCTCGGTGAACCCTGTGATCCGGTAGTTGGAGCGGTGCACGCTCAGCGCCAGGGTCACGTCGTTGCCGTTGACCGCAGCCTCGTAGTCGGCCAGCCGTGTGCGGTTGGTCGTGCCGACCTCGACCAGATCGGCCCCGGACTGCGACATCACCTCGGGGATGCGGAACCCGCCCCCGATCTCGACCAGTTCGCCGCGTGAGACGACCACCCCTCGACCATCGGCCAGAGAGGCAAGGGCCAGGAGAACGGCGGCGGCGCAGTTGTTCACGACCATCGCCGAGTCCGCACCACACATCCGGGCCAGCAGACGCGGTGCCCGGTCCTGGCGGGAGCCGCGTTCGCCCGAGTCCAGGTCCAGTTCCAGGCTGGAGTAGCGGTCGGACCCATGACCGGGAAGGTCCATCCAGGGCGAGCGGCCCATGTTCGTGTGCAGGAGCACACCGGTGGCGTTGACCACGCTGGTGAGGAGGCTTCGAGCCTGCTCACCAGCCATATCCCGTGCCCTCTGCTCGGCAGTCGCCGGGTCGCCAGAGGCGACGGCGGAGCGTGCCGCATCGACGAGGAGGGGGTGGGGCAGATCCACGTCGGCGATGGCCCGCGCCAGCCTGTCGACCGAGGGGGGCCGTGATTCCGGCGTAGGCGGGGCGTCGGAGCGGGTCTCATCAGGGGAGGCCATGATGTGGCGAGGATACGACCGTGAGGGCCTCTGCGCTCCTACGAGAGCCGCGTGCCTGCGAGGTGGTGGGCCTCGTAGCATTGTGTCCGTGTTCCTGATCCTGTTCCTCGTGTTCATAGTCACGCCGATTGCCGAGATCTACCTGATCGTTCAGGTAGCCGATGTTGTAGGTGGTCTCAACACGGTTGCCCTGCTGATTCTCGTGAGCGTCATCGGCGCTGCGATGGTGAAACGCGAGGGTATGGGCATCCTCGCCAGGGCCCAGTCGGAACTGGCTCTGGGTCGGGTACCTGGGCGGGAACTTGTTGATGGCCTGCTGGTGCTGTTCGCCGGGGTCCTGATGCTCACGCCCGGATTCGCCACCGACGCACTCGGCCTTTCTCTGCTGTTCCCCCCCACCAGGGCACTGATCCGCGGTGTGGTTTCCAGAGGCCTCAGCAGCCGGGCCGCTTCTGAGCAACCCGTCTCGTGGCACTTTGGCTACAGGGGCGGAGGCAACATCGTCGAGGCACAGTCAACCGAGGTCGACCCCGGTATCGGAGAGCTCGGGTCGACAGACGACAGGTAGGTCCGTAGTTGGGTCGGTGGACCCTGCGGGTCAGAGATCCGCTTCGTCGAGCGCCTGTTCCGCTACGGCAAGCAGGCGTGCGCTGCAGCCTGCCATTTCGATCGGTGGTGCCGCCTCGGTGGTGATCAGGTCAACGACGGCCGAATAGGCATCGGCAGCGGGGCCATCGCCCAGGGCCACGGGCTGTCCGGTGTCGCCGCCGTGGGCGACAGCCACATCCAACGGGATGCTGCCGAGCAGCGGGGTACCGATGTCGTCGGCCAGCGCCCGGCCACCCCCCTTGCCGAAGAGCAGGTGCTCCTGGCCGTCGGGGGCGACGAAGGCACCCATGTTCTCGATCACGCCGACGATCCGCAGGAAGTTGTTCCTGCCCATTCCGGCTACCCGTACAGCGACCTTCTGCGCGGCCAGGGCGGGCGTGGTGACGATGATCATCTCGGACCGGGGAAGCATCCGGGCCAGTCCCATCTGCACATCGCCGGTGCCGGGCGGCATGTCGATGAGCAGGTAGTCCATGGGGCCCCAGGCCACGTCCTCGCAGAAATGCTGCACCGCCCGGTTCAGCATCAGGCCCCGCCACATGAGGGCCGTCTCCTCACGCTCGACAAGGAAGCCCATGGATACGACCTTCAGGAGTCCATCGCCAACGGGCATCTGGATCGGGTCGATCTTGCCGGCCTCAGGTGAACCACCCAGACGGCCCTCGATGCCGAGCATCCGTGGAATGGAAAAGCCCCAGATGTCGGCATCCATGACACCGACCGTGAAACCCCGCTGCGCCATGGTGGCGGCCAGGTTCACGGTTACCGACGACTTGCCCACCCCGCCCTTGCCTGAGGCGATCATCAGCACCCTCGTGGTCGCCGGAATCTCGGTCTCGGGGGCGTCCCGGCTGACGTTCCAGCGGGCCATTGCCATGGTCGCCGCCTTCTCCTCGGCGGTTAGCTCGGTCCAGGTGATGTGGACCCCTGTCACGCCGGGCAGCCCTTCGATGCGGGCCCTGACGTCGCGCTTGATCTGGGCCCGCAACGGGCAACCCGACGTCGTGAGGGCGATGGTCACGTCGACCAGGCCGCCGGGTTCGACAACGACATCCTTCGCCATGCCAAGTTCGACGATGTTGGATCCCAACTCCGGGTCGATCACGCCACGGAGCAACTCAAGAACCTGTTTGGGGGATGGTCCGTCCACGCTCGGATGTCCATCTGGTGGGTGCTCACTGGTGCGGGTGCCACGCATTCCCTGATCCTACGCCGACAATGCCTGTCCTCTTCCGGGGCCCTTTGTCCGGGCCGGGCCATTGGTATGATCAGTTGCCTGGGTTCAACCGATCGCGAACGGGGACACGATGATCACCCTCACCGAAACCGCAACCACAAAGGTCGGCGAGTTGATCGCCACCGAGGAAGAAGCCGACATGGCCCTGCGGGTCACGGTTCGGCCCGGTGGCTGTTCGGGCAACAGCTACGAGATGTACTTCGACTCCGACACGGCCCCAGACGATGTCGAGGCGGTCTTCGGCGGTGTCAGGGTAGTGGTCGACCCGTCCAGCGCCGAACTGCTCGTGGGTGCAACCCTCGACTACACCGACGACGTTGCAGAAGCCGGGTTCTCCATCGACAACCCGAACACGCAGAGCGGCTGCGGTTGCGGTAAGAACTCCTCCTAGACCCAATCTGCCCACAGCGGTGGGCGCCGTCAGATTGCAGAATCGAGAGCTGAGCGCACCTCGGTTGTGTCCATCGTGAAGTGCAGAATCGCCGTCACGATCCCGTCTGCATCCGCCACCACGAAACTCGGTTCAAACGAGAGGTCGTAGGCGGTGACGGTGGGGGCGAGGCTGAAGTCGTTGTCCTCTGGTGCCACGTAGACCTCAGCGTGAACCACAGACCATGAGGGGTCGAGGCCGCCGGCCGCCGCAATCAGGACCTCCAGTGCCGGACCGCACACATCGGTCTGGCAGAACCGCGGTGTGGAGATCAGCATTGCCGTCGGTCCGGGACGGCCGATGGCCTCGGCGACCGTCATCAGGTGAAGTGGGCACGGTCCGTCTGGCCTCGTGCAGATCGGATTGACACCGTGAGGATCGGCGATGGTCGGTGAATCGACGGGCCGCATCGGGTCACCGACCTGAATGAGGCCCAACCTGTCGGCATCGGTCACCCGTAGACGGTGGCGCCCCGGCAGGCCGGTTCCCCGGACCGAGTAGTCACCGGTTGCAGGAGGTGTGAACACCAGGGGAAAGTACGGAATGGCGTTCGGTTCGCCGTGACGACCGACGCTGCCGGTATGGACCACCTGGTCGCCGCTGGTCACGGTCAACTCGATCTGGTCTGGAACCTCGGTGGCGGGCCAGCCGTCGGCGCCGATCAGCACGTAGGGGGCCCTCTGTGGAGTTCCGCCTGTTATTACGGTCGGCGCCTGAAATCCATCGGCGAACCGGGCCCCCAGCGACATGCCGCCGCCGGGTGTGGTCGGTGCAGGAGCCAACGGCTCTTCGCTGCCGCACCCGAAGAGCAGGAGGCCCCCGGACGCGCCGACAATTCCTGAAAGTGCCTGGCGTCGGCTCAGCAGGCGTGGTGAAAGGGTCACGCTCCGGAGGGTATCGGTTCGTCTGCAACTGAACTCTGGGGCACACTCACGCCATGGAGAAACAGGACGGGCGGCAGTCCGGTAGCGGATCTGACGGGTATGTGGTCACGGTGGACGGGTCTGAGGTGGTGGTTCCAGATGAGGGACGGTCACTGCTCGACGTCCTTCGTGGTCAGTTGGGGGTGACCTCACCCAAGGACGGCTGCAGTCCACAGGGACAGTGCGGCTGTTGCACCGTGCTGGTCGACGGGCAGCCCAGGGTCTCGTGCGTGACACCCGCCCGGCGCGTGGCAGGCCGGACCGTGACGACCCTCGACGGCCTCGAGGCCGACGAGAGGACCAGATGGGCCGACGCGTTCACCCGGACCGGCGGCAGCCAGTGCGGGTTCTGCACGCCGGGGATCATCATGAGGTTCTCCGGACTCCGCTCAGCGGAGACCACCGACACCGATCGGGTTACCAGGTCACTTGCCGCACACCTCTGTCGATGCACGGGATGGCAGACCGTGATCGAGGCATGGGAGGCATTCGGTAATGACGAGCCTCCGCGCCTCACGGACCGGGCGGCCGAGAGGGCGACCATCGAGGGTCGGTCCGTGCAGGCTGTCGACAGCGGGGTTGCACTCGGGCAGGGAGGTTTCGCCGCCGACGCGGCACCTGCCGGCGCCCTGGTTGCGGTCCCCGACCGATCAGGCCGGTGGGTGGTCGCCGAGACGCTCCATGAGGTCCGCCAGCTGGTCGGAAAGGTCCAGGGTCGGCGAACCACGGTCGACTCGGTGCCACCTCTCGATGCACCCCCGGGTTCCTGGGACGCGGTACTTCGCACGACCTGGGTCGAACCCGCCTACCTCGAGACCGACTCGGCATGGTGCGAGCCCGGGGGTGAGCCGTCCGGTCCACTGGCCAACGGCGGTGCCTTCGGCGGCAAGCTCACCTCGCCGGTCGGAGGGGTGGCGAGGGAACTGGCCGATGAGCACGGCCGGGCGGTCCTGGCCCTGATGTCACGCGAGGACACAGTCCACCTGGGGCCCAAGAGGCCACCTGTCGCCGGAGGTGCCATGGCCGACGGTACGGGGGTCATGAGGGTCGTGAGAACCCCTGGAATCGTCGAGGCTGTCAGAGCCGTGGCGCCGGATCTGACAGTCGAGGAGGTTGACGTGGCCGGACCACCCACCTCTACAGCGATTCGTGCCGCTGGCTGGGCCGAGGCCGTCGTGTTGTTGGCTGGAGCACGCGGTTCCGCGGGGCCGGTCGTCTCACCCGATGGTGCTGTTGCCGAGGCTGAGGTCACCGACGACCTGATCAGCGTCACGATCCGCTGCGGAGATCCGCTCGACACGATCGTGCTGCGCTCCTACTGCATCGGTGCAGCCCACATGGCATGGAGCTGGGTCACCTCGGAGTCGTTGGCCGTCGACGATTCCGGCACCGTGTCCGACCTCACCGTGAGGTCGTTCGGGATTGTGAGGGCGGGGGACACCCCCCGCATCGAGGTGATGATCGAACGGGACGACGATGGGCGGCCCCGCAACGGTTCCGATGCGGTCTTCGCGGCAGTTGCCGCCGCCACCTGGATACATCGGGGAACCCCAGCCGACTGGCCTACAGGCAACTGACCGACCTGCCCGGATCACGACTCGGCGTGGCAGACTGGGTGGATGGCAGGAGCAGTGGTAATGATCATCGTGCTGGTCATCGTCATTCCGGTTGGGGTGCTTGTGAGCGGTGCTGCCGGAGCGGCCCTTCTCGGCAGGTTGCTGAAGCGCGGTTCAGACATCGACCACGAGGGCTCAGAACTTCTCGAGGTGAGCGACGCAAACCCCTGGGCAGGCCCGCCGACCGGGCCCGTGGCTGACTGACTGCAGGCTCAGATTCCCCACCGGGACTGGCCGAACCGGTAGCCGACCGACCTGACCGTGTGGATCAGGCCGGCATGTTCCTCACCCAGCTTCGCCCGCAGCCGACGAATGTGAACGTCGACCGTGCGTGCCCCCCCGTAGTAGTCGTACCCCCAGACCCTGCTCAGCAGCGTCTCGCGTGTGAATACCTTCCCGGGGCTTGATGCCAGGAACTTGAGCAGCTCGTACTCCATGTAGGTGAGGTCAAGCGGTTCGCCGTCGACAGCCGCCTGGTAGGTCTCGAGGTTCAGTGCCAGCGGCCCGTACTCCACCAGTTCGGGGCGGATTCCACGGCCTGAACTCCAGAAGAGATGTTGCAGGCGGGCCTGGAGTTCAGCGGGTCTCACGGGCACCAGGCAGAAGTCGTCGAACAGGTCGAAGCGTGATTCCAGGTCGACGAGCTGGGTGCCACCGATCAGCAGCAACAGCGGCTCAAGGGGCATCTCGCCCTGTCGTAGGCGCCGGCACAACCGGATCGCCCCGTCAGGGTCGGAGTCGGCGGATATGACAGCTCCGGCCCAGCCGTCGTCGGGTTCGTCAGCGATGGCGCTGTCGGGGTCATCGACGGCCTTCCAGGTCCAGGCACCGAGGTCGAGGCACTGGGCCAACTCGGGTGGTGGCGGGTCGGGGAAGACGAGGAGGGGGTTCACGAGGCTGCCAGTCCAACCGTCACCAGTTGGGCAGGTACTGCTTCAGCTCGAACGGAGTCACCTGACGCTGGTAGTCGGACCATTCGGCGCGCTTGTTGCGCAGGAACCACTCGAAGATGTGGTCGCCGAGGGCGTCTCGTACCAACTTGGACTCCTCCATCTCGTCAAGGGCCTCGGAAAGGTTGGTGGGGAGGCTCGCCACCCCGAGGTCACGTTGCTCGCTGCGGCTCAACTCGTCGAGGCTCACCGCAGCCTCCGGGGGTAGATCGTACCCCTCCTCGACGCCGCGCAGCCCAGCCGCAAGCAGCACCGAGAACGCCAGGTACGGATTGCAGGCTGGATCAAGGGCCCGGTACTCGACCCGCGTCGAGTCGGGCCTGCCGCTCCTTGTGACCGGCACCCGAACCAGCGCTGAACGGTTGTTGCGTGCCCAGGACACATAGCGGGGAGCTTCGTATCCCTCGTTGATCCGCTTGTACGAGTTGACCAGCTGGTTGGTTACCGCCGTTATCTCCCGGGAGTGGTGGAGCAGGCCGGCTATGAACGACCGTGCGGTGGCCGAGAGGCCGTGCTCGTCATCGCCGTCGAAGAAGGCGTTGGCGCCATCGCGGAAGAGGGAAAGGTGCGTGTGCATTCCCGAACCCTGAATCCCGTTCAGGGGCTTCGGCATGAACGTGGCGTAGACACCGCCCTCCATGGCGATCTTCTTGACGGCCAGGCGGAGTGTCATCACAGAATCAGCCATCGTCAGGGCGTCGGTGTACTGCAGGTCGATCTCGTGCTGGCTGGGGGCGTCCTCGTGGAACGAGTACTCGACCGGGATGGAGAGGGCCTCGAGCATGTGGAGGGTGCGCTTGCGCAGGTCCGACGAGACATCGGCAGTGGTCAGGTCGAAGTACGAGGCCTGGTCCAGGAGTACCGGTTGTGCGGTGTTCTGGGCGAGGTAGAAGAACTCGACCTCGGGTGCACAGAACATCTCGAATCCGGCTGCGTGGGCCCGGTCCAGGTTGCGTCGGAGGACCTGCCTCGGGTCGCCCTCGAACGGCGACCCGTCCAGGTTGGTGATGTCACAGAACACGGTGCCAGACGGCTCGTCCGGTGCCGCCCAGGGGAGAAGCTCGAACGTGCTGGCATCGGGACGTGCCAGCACGTCGCTCTCCTGTATCCGGCTGAAACCGTCGATGGCTGATCCGTCGAACTGCAGGCCCTCCTCGAACACGGTTGCCAGCTCGGCCGGGGAGATTGCCACAGACTTGTGCCGTCCCAGCACGTCGGTGAACCAGAGGCGGACCAGGCGGACGCCGCGTTCCTCCACCGTGCGCAGCACGTAGTCCTGTTGGCCCGACTGCCTGACGTTTCCTGTCCCATCCACACCACAAGCATGGGGGATCCGCCAGCGAACCGCCAGCGAGATCCGGGTCGTTCATACGCCGTTCACAGTTGGGCAACAGCACCGAAACCCCATGGAGGCATCGTCGTGGTGGCCTGGCGTATTCTGCCGGATGAACCGTTCCACCAACCTTGCCGTCCCACGGGACGGCCTATCTGGAGAGTGCAACCAATGGCCATAAGGGCTGAATACATCTGGATCGACGGCACGACACCGTTGCCGTACGTTCGTTCCAAGACCAAGATCCTCGCCGACGGAACCGCCGACTACCCGATCTGGGGGTTCGACGGCTCGAGCACCAACCAGGCCCCGGGCGACAACTCCGACTGTGTCCTCAGGCCGGTGTTCTCGTGTCCCGACCCCATCCGCGGTGGCGACGACGTGCTGGTGCTCTGCGACGTCTGCCTGCCTGATGGTGAGATGACGCCCCACCCCACCAACACGCGTGCAGCGTGCGTCGAGACGTTCGAGAGGTACAGCGACCAGGAGCCGATGTTCGGTATCGAACAGGAGTACACCTTCTTCCAGGAGGGGCGCCCTCTGGGATGGCCGGTCGAGGGCTACCCGGCCCCACAGGGCCCCTACTACTGCGGAGTTGGCGCCATCGAGATAGCCGGTCGCGAGATTGTCGAGGCCCACACCCAGGCGTGCCTCGACGCCGGCCTCAAGATCTCCGGCACAAACGCCGAGGTGATGCTCGGCCAGTGGGAGTTCCAGATCGGACCCTGTGACACCGTGAGCGTCAGCGACCAGGTTTGGGTGGCCCGCTACCTGCTCTACCGCATCGCCGAGGAGTTCGGGGTTGACGCCTCGATTGACGCCAAGCCCATCAAGGGTGACTGGAATGGTGCCGGAGCACACACCAACTTCTCCACCAGGGCCATGCGGGAGGGCTACGACCCGATCATCACGGCATGTGAGTCCCTCGGTGCCGACGGAAGGGTCGCCGAACACATGGCTGGCTACGGCCACGGTTCCGAGGAGCGCCTCACCGGCGAGCACGAGACCCAGCGGTTCGATCAGTACAACTACGCCGTGTCCGACCGCGGTGCCTCCGTCCGAATCCCCTGGCAGGTGGCCCTCGACCAGAAGGGCTACATCGAGGACCGCAGGCCAAACGCCAACATGGACCCCTACGTGGTAACCCGCCTGATCACCAACACGTGCTGTGAGGCACTTGCCGGGTAGGCGTAGAACGCGTGTAGGGGCCCCGGGTACTGCCCGGGGCCCCTTTCGCGTCTGCGGGTGTTGATCACATTCCCCTAACAGGGCCATCTCAAGGGAATCATCTAGTCTGAGGATCATTCACCTGTACCCGAGGACAGGAGGGTCCGCAGATGAAGAAGATTGACCTGAGTGGAGGAACGGTCGTCGGCCTGATGGTCGGCTCCGTCGTCATCGCAGCCGCCTCGATGGTGGTTTCGCTCGTAGCGGTGGCCGGTGCCGATCCAGAGCCGGTGTATCCCGGGCCTCCGGTCCACCGGGCTGGTGGTGCGGTCGGTCACGGCGGGGCCGCGGGCCCTGCGCCAGGTGGTCACGTTGGTGTCGGACACGAAGGAGCCATGGGCCCCGCCGGGGCAGGCCATGCCGAGCGCCTGGCGGCCACAGCCGGGTATCTGGGGCTGGAGCCTGAGGATCTCAGGACCCAACTGAAGGAGGGAGCCACCATCGCCGAGCTCGCCGGTGACGACCTTGACGGCCTCATTGCCCAGCAACTTGAGCTCGCCGGCGAACACCTCGGCACGGCTGTAGCCGATGGAAGGATCGACCAGGCAAGGGCCGACGAGATCCTGTCAGGCCTGAGCGAGCGGATAACGGCACGAATGAACGGTGAGATGCCCGAGGGAATGACACCGGGGTCCATGGGCGGAATGCGTCCCGGTGGCATGGGCGGAGGTCACAAGGCCG
>CEQE01148777.1_pt1 | contig 13400 bp, 16 predicted proteins | sample 356201 | NCBI WGS metagenome assembly CEQE01 (sample SAMEA2619970, study PRJEB7988) | marine metagenome | biome: marine biome (ENVO:00000447); feature: mesopelagic zone (ENVO:00000213) & marine oxygen minimum zone (ENVO:01000065); material: "saline water (ENVO:00002010), including plankton...
ACAAAAACATCAAAATATAAAATGAATAAGAAATTTATTTTAATAATATTTATTTTTTTAGTTAATTTGTATTATGTTAATGCAGCTATTGGTGATGAATTAGACTGTGATGATAATAATGTTAATATTTTTCCAGGAGCCATAGAGATATGTAATGATAATATAGATAATAATTGTAATCAAGATAATAGTGACTCATTTGATATTAATCCTACTACTGGAGTAGATTTAAATGATGTTTCTTGTTGTAATTTGTTATCTGCACAATGGTCTGCAATTAGAACAGGAATAGGAAATTCTGTTACTTTAACTGTTACTGGAACAATTGCATGTGAAGGTGAGTCAGTAAGTTTTGTTGTTAAGGAAGATGATCAAGATCCACTTCCTGATAATAATGTTAATATTAATCCTCAAGATTCTATTTTTCAAGGAACAACTGCTACAACAAATTGGATAGCAGAAGACCAAAATGATGGAATAGGAGATCCTGAGTATTATTTTATAGCAACTACACAATTTGATTCACAAAAATCATCAGATCCAAAATTAATAGTTGGAGAGAATGTTCCAGAATGTGGTGATGGTAATTTAGATCAAACAGAAAGTTGTTTTACATGTCCAGCTGATGCTGGTTGCAATATTGGAGAAGCTTGTTTAAACGTAGCAGATAACTGGGCTTGTGTTGGATTAAGTGGACCTTCAATATGCGGTAATGGACAATTAGAATTAGGAGAAACTTGTAAAACATGTGCTCAAGATCTTCCATCAGGATTTTGTGATGTTTGTATTAATAATAATGTATGTGATGTTGGGGAAAATTGTTTATGTGGAGAATGTAATGGACAACAAGGAAGTTGTATACAAGGAAATGTATGTAATGAACAAGGAGTTTGTATAGTAGATCCGAATGATCAACAATGTACAAGAGATTTAACAGCTAAAGCACAAGATCCAGAATGTTGCGAAATAACAAAAGCAAATTGGGCTTTAGGAAGAGCTACAACAAATTCATTAGTTGAATTAATTGTAGAAGGAAATGAATATTGTGAAAATAGAATTGTTAATTTTGAAGTTTTTGAAGATGAGGTAGGAGATGATTTATATGTTCCTCCAGATCCAATTTCTAGAACAATTGTTAATCAAAAAGCAGAATCAACTTGGAGTGTGGCTAATGTTGATGATGGATTTTTCCAAGGACAACCAGAATTTTATTTTATAGTTAATTCTGCTATAAGTTCATTAAAATCTAATTTATTAGAAATAATAACTTGTGGGGAAAATGATGCAGATTGTGATGGAGTTAAAGATGAAAATGATAAATGTCCAGACACTCCTTTAGGTGAGATAGAAAATGTTGATTCATCTGGATGTGCCCCTGGAGAAGCTTCATGTGTGGCAGAATGGGATTGTACTAATGTAGAATGGACAGAATGTAATGAAGAAGGTTATAGAACTAGAGACATAAACAAATGTGTTTATAGTGGTAATAATTTATTATGTGAATCTAAGTTCAAGCCATCAACTAGACAATCATGTTTAGTAGAAGAAGCATTTCCAATATTCACAACATCTAGTTTAATATTCACATTGTTAATTCTATTAAGTTATTATTTTATAATACTTAGAAAAAAACATTAAAAAATAATGTTATAATATTAATTAAGATGAATAGAAAAAAAAAAGTTGATGAAAATGAAATTGTTTGGTCAAGAGTTATAGTTGTTTTTGTTATTGTAATAATAATTGGAGTTATGGTTTATTGGTTTTATCAAAAAACAAGAGAATTAAATTATCAAGAAGAATTTGAATTAGATCAAGGAGAGATTAATTTAGATTTAACGAATTTAGATTTAGAAGAAAGATTATTAGTTGAAGATGATGGATTAATTGAATTTACTGAAGAAGAAGTAAAATGTTATGTGCCTCCCCCAAATAGTTGTGAAGGAGAAGATGAGTGTAGAGGATTTTATGATGCTAGTTGTGTTACAAAAATTCGTAAAGGAACTGAATGGTGTAATTTAATTGAAAATGAAGAAGCAAGAAATATTTGTAAAAAAATAAAATTAGACACTTCTAATACTTCTATTGATACATTAGAGCAAGAATTTATTCAGGATAGTTTAGATATTGATGCATCAAAAATTGGGGAGAATTTATTGGAAGAATGATAAAATTTAAAAAATTATTAAATAAGAAGTTCCAATTATTATTTATTTTTATCTTCTTAATAGTTCCTTTTATATCTATACAAACTTCAGCAGAAACCATAACTAAAACTGTTAGTTGTGGTACAGGTATCAACAATGGAGGTAGAGCAGCTATAATCAATTGTTATGCTGGTGGAGGTGCGTGGAATATTTATGATTGTGTTAGAACACCAGCTCCAAAATGTGCTAGATATGTACAGTATCCAGTATATCCAAATTGCAAAGTGAATAGGGCTACTTTATCTTGGAATGGAGTATATGGAGAAGCTAAAATTTATATGACCAGTAATGTAGTTAACGAAGTTAAGAGAACTTATTCAAGTTTTGGACCTTTCTACTGTTATCCTAGTCAAGGGGGGTGGTGTGGAGCTGTGATTTATGGTTCACAAGGACATGGAAATCCTGTTTCTGGATCTAAGGATGTAACAAATCTTGTTAAATCAGGATTCTACAATAGATTATATTTATATTTATATGAACGTAATCATGGAAGTGGTAGTTTTGGAGGAACAGGAGGAACAGCTACAATAAACATAGATGTAAACTGTTGTTCATCTAATCAAGGTCAATCATGTAGTGCTGGAATTGGAGAATGTAGGAGAACAGGAATTTATCAATGTAATGGACAATGTAGTGCTTCTCCAGGAAGCCCTTCAACAGAAATCTGTGACAATAAAGATAATGATTGTAATAATGTTGTAGATAATACTTGTGATGATGACAATGATAATTATTGTGATTCTAGTATAACAATAATAGGAACTCCTTCTACTTGTACAGCTGGAGGAAATGATCAAAATGACAATGATCTATATATTAATCCAGGATTTCCTGAAATATGTGATAATAAAGATAATGACCAAGATTCTTTAACAGATGAAGGATGTGATAGTGATAAGGATAGCTACTCTGAGAAACCAGCGACTTGTTTAGGAAATTTTAAAGATGGCAATAATATAGTTAGATCTTGTTCACAATTTGGACCTCCAAATAATGGAGATTGTAATGACGCTAATGCTAACATCAACCCAGCAATTTCAGAAATATGCAATAATATTGATGATGATTGTGATGAGACAATTGATGAAGGATGTGATGATGATAAAGATGGATTTGTAGATCCAATTATGACATGTGTAGCTAATTTTTTAGATGGTAATGGGGTAGTTAGACCTTGCCCATAACTAAAATAAAGAAACAATTCCATTTAATACTTTAGCTCCATCTAATGGTCCAAATGGAATCATATTAAATATAAACAATATTAAATTAATTCTTTTTGTTAAAGCTAAAAATAATACTTGTTTTTGAGATAAATTTTTCATTTTTAATAAAAAATAAGCTGCTATCCATAATAATAAATTAGTAAACGGACCAGCAAAAGCAATTATTGCACTTATTGAAGGAGAAGTTGCTGCTGGAATTGTTACGTAACCAGGAGCTAAAATTAGTAAAGGTGAATTAATCAATTTTAAAATTACTCCAAGAGCTAATCCACCATAAAATGCTTTGAATGTAGCTTCTAAACCAAAGGAGATGGCTACAAATTTATGCATTAATTCATGTAAAATAACCGCAGGAGCAGCAACATAAATAGAATTTTTTATTCTTTCATAGTTAGTCATTAATCCTGGAAGTCTTACAAATCCAGAAAAGATATAACCTATAGCAAATGTAACAATAATTAATTCTATAATTTCAATAAAAGAAACCATCTTAAGAAGCTACATATAACCCTTCTTCTAAATCTAAATCCTCTAAGCTTAATTCATTATAATCATCGATTAGTTTTTTCTGCACTACCTTTACATATTTCTTGTCTTTTGCCATATTAATCATATTATGGATATATTTAAAAGATTTTCTATGAACTTAACAATATTTAAAAATCTATAAATCATATATACTATATGTTTAGAAAATTTGATCCTAAAGATATTAAATATGATTCTTTATTCAAAAATATTTTAATGGAAGAATTTTCTGGAAATTCTCCACCCTCAATATTTGTTGGATCTAAAACATATCCTAAACTAAATGTTGGAATTTTAAGTCCTCCAGAAAAAATAGATAATTCTTGGATGTTTGATTCACAAAAATATTGGTCTAAAAATGATTTTAGTATTAAAGAAATATTAAACTTAAGAGCTAGATTAATTAATTCAAGATTTAAAGCTAATGTTCTTGATGTTCGAAATTCAAATAGATTTTTAGATTTATCTCAAGAAATAGGTATGGCTCACAAACCAGTAGATATTGAAGTTGAATTGAAGAAAAAAATAAGATTTAATTTAGATTATGATAATATTAATTCTCCAATGGGCCCAAGAGCAGAGTTAAAGAATGCAACTATAACAGAAAATCCTAAAATTCATACTAAAGTGGATAAAGTTGTTTCAGATACTGATCTAAAGGCTAGTGAAGCTATAGATTATTTATATAAAAATAATTTTGATGAAAATTTTTTAATGAAGTTATTATCAATGGGGACATTAGGATTGAAGAAAAATAGAAAATTAGTTCCAACTCGTTGGAGTATTACAGCAACAGATGATACTTTAGGAAAAGCATTAAGAGAAGATATTTTAGATTATAGTTCTATAGATGATTATCAATTATATTATGGAAACTATTTAGGAAACTATTATTTTATTTTATTATTTCCAGATGTTTTTAGTTATGAGTTATTTGAATTGTATCTTCCTAAAAGTGCATGGAATCAAACTGATGAAATAGCTATTGCAACAGATTATGAAGATGTGTTTGGAAGGAAAAAATACGCATCTAATACTGTTGGAGGGTATTATGCTGCAAGAATTGGGGTTTTAGAGAAGTTAAAGGAATTAAAAAAACAAGCTTCTATTTTAGTTATAAGATTTGAAACTCCAGAATATTGGGCTAGTTTAGGAGTTTGGGTTGTTAGAGAAGCTTCAAGGAAATCTTTAATGAGTGATCCATTTATATTTGAGAATAAACAAGATTTATTAGATAAAACTAAAGAATTAATATTTAGAATGTTAAAATTTAGAGTTGATGATGTATTAAATAAAAGTATTTTATTAAAAAAATTAAAACAACAAAAGAAATTAACTAGCTTTCTTAATTAGAACCAATCGGCAAAACGCCCATAATCTAACTTACAATTCTTACGTAATTTATAGTCTTCCCATGGAAATATAAATCCTGTTTTACCTTCTATACTTTTTTGTGAGTCTATTTTAGGATTATCTTCACTTAACAATCTAACTAATTCTCTTGTAGACACTTTTGTATTACCTTTATGTCTTTCTACAAATTCTGTATTATTATCTCCTTTTCCTGGTCTTTTGTGTATAATTTCGCAATCTTTTACACCTGCTTCAATAAAATACTTTCTGAAATCTTGACCTAATTCAGTTTGCGATCCGTAGATAGAAAGACCCCAAACTGCTGTTATTAAAGCACTACTAACTAAGAAATTCCTAAAACCCCTAGATCTCCTTCTTGGTCTTTGATTAGCATAATCTATCATAAGATAATCTAAGAAATAACTATTTATAAATCTTTCTATTTGTAACTACTAATTAATAATGAAAAACTATCCTTTTAAATCACTAAACCCTAATAATAGAAATATTAACCCAATAAACACCACAAATAGCACAATTCCACCTTTTATTAAAGCCAAAGCAGCTGCACCCCAAGATGATAATTCAGGAACTGCTAGAACTAAATAAATAGGCAATATTATCAACACTAAACCTAAAACAAGTTTAAATAAACTGGATGTTGGATTTGCCATAATAATACAATTTGTTTTCTATTTATATAATTTTAGCAAAAACTAAATATATTTTTTAAAAATTCTGTTACACCTATTAGATAAGTTTATAAATTTTTGATTACTCTAAAAATTAAAGAGGCACTAGATAGCCTTAGCTTTCTAGTTTAATTTAATAATTTAGTTTAGGTGTATTATTAATGCTAGACAAAAAAGAATTTAATGATATAAGACAAGAGTTAGAAAAATTTGAGAATAATAGAGAAGAAATAATACAAAAATCGAGAGAAATTATAAAATCTTCTAAGTTAATAATTTATTCTTTACATAGAAATGATATAGAAAAAGCAAATTTACTAGTTTTAGACATTAAAAAAAATATGAATGGATTAGCAAAATCTAATCTAAATTCTAATATAAATAAAGTTGCAGTACAAGAGTATGTTGAAGCATTATGTTATTTTGAATTTATAAAAAATAAAAGAATTCCTTTAAGAAGAGAATTAGAAGTAGAAACAGAAGATTATTTATGTGGTTTGTGCGATTTAATTGGAGAGTTAGTTAGAAAAGCAGTGAATGAAGTAATAAACCAAAATGTTGATAAAGCAATAGAAATAAGAAATTTAGTTGATAATTTATATGGAGAATTTTTAATGTTCAACTTAAGAAATGGAGAATTAAGAAAAAAAATGGATTCTATTAAATGGAATTTAAAAAAATTAGATGAGGTTGTGTTAACAGCTAAAAAATGAAGAGAACGTATGTTAATGAGATTAAACAAAGTTTAGATGGAAAACAAGTTTTGTTAGATGGTTGGGTTCATGAGATAAGAGATCAAAGCAAAATTAAATTTTTATTATTAAGAGATTCTTCTGGGATAATTCAATTAGTTTCTAAGAAAGATGATAAATTTTTTAATGACATAACTAAACTTTCAAAAGAATCTGTTTTAGAAGTTAAGGGTGTAGTAAAGAAAAGTCAACAAGCACCAAATGGAGTAGAAGTTTTAATTAAAGAATTTGAAGTATTAAATAAAGCTGAAGTTTTACCAATCCCAATAACAGATAAAGGAGATATTAAAACAACTTTGCCAAAAAGATTAGATTTTAGACATTTAGATTTACATAACATTAAAACTCAAGCTATTTTTAAAATTCAATCAGAAGCTGTAAACTATTTTAGAAGATATTTCTATGAAAATGATTTTGTAGAGATTCAAACTCCATGTATAATTTCTTCAGCATCTGAAGGTGGAACTGAGTTGTTTAAAGTTAAATATTTTGAAAATGATGCTTATCTTGCTCAAAGTCCACAATTATACAAACAAATGTGTATAACTGGATTGGAAAAAGTGACTATGGTAGTCCCTGTATGGAGAGCAGAAAAACATAACACTACTAGACATATAAATGAGGCTAGACAGATGGATATGGAAATGGCATTTGCTGATGAGTTTGTTGTCATGGAACAATTATCTAAAGCTGTTCAATATATGGTTAAGAATATTCTTGAAAAATCTAAGAAAGAATTAGAAATTTTAGATGTTAAATTAAAAGTTCCAAGAGATAAATATTTAACATATGATGGAACAATAAAAATATTACAAAAAAATGGATTGAAAGTAGAAAATGGAGATGATATCCCTCCAGAAGGTGAAAAAAAGTTATGTGAATTGTATAAAGATACTATAATCTTTGTTCATGATTGGCCTCTAAAACTAAAACCATTTTATATTATGCCTAAATCTTTAGATAAAGATGAAAAGATTAGTAGAGGTTTTGATGCAATTTATGGGGGAATAGAAATTAGTTCTGGAGGACAAAGAGTCCACTTACCAAAAATTTTAGAAAAACAACTAAAAGATAAAAAACTAAATCCAAAAAACTTTGAATATTACATAAGTGCATTTAGATATGGGGCACCTCAACATAGTGGTTGGTCTATTGGATTAGAAAGATTTACTATGGCTATCTTAGGATTTAATAATATAAGAGAAGTAACTTTATTTCCAAGAGATAGGGATAGATTAATTCCTTAAATGAAAGTTGACAAAGAATTAATAAAAAAAGTAGCTGAGAATGCTAGATTAAAATTAACAAAAAAAGAATTAGATGAATTTCTTATAGAATTTAAAGAGATTATAGATGCTTTTTCTAAATTAGATAAATTAAATGTTAAAAATATTAAGCCAAGTTTTCAACCTTTTGAATTGAAGAATATTTTTAGAGAAGATAAAGTTAAGGAATGTTTGACCCAAGAACAAGCATTAAAGAATACTAAAAATAAAAAAGATGGTTATTTTAAAGGACCTAGAGTAGTATGAAAGTTAAAGATTTTGTTAAACATGTTAAATCTGGAAATATTGATGTAGTCGAACATACAAAAAAAGTTTTGGATGAAACTAAAAAAATAAATAAAGAATATAATTATTTTAATGTTATAAGTGGGGAATTAGCTTTAGAACAAGCTAAAAATATTAAGAAAAATAAAAAAGGAAGATTATTAGGAGTGCCAATATCTGTTAAAGATTGTATTTGTGTTAAAGATGTTGAGTCAACTGCTGGAAGTAGAATCTTAAAAAATTATAAACCATTATTTAATGCTACAGCTATCCAAAAAATTATTGATGAAGGCGGAATAATCATAGGAAAGACTTCTCAAGATGAGTTTGGTTTTGGTGGTTTTAGTACTAATGTTGGATTAGATTATCAAATTCCTAAAAATCCAATTGATAAAGAAAGAGTAACTGGTGGGAGTTCAGGAGGTGCAGGAGGTATAGCTAAAATTACAAAATATCCTCATTTAGCTGTTTCTGAATCTACTGGTGGAAGTATTGTAAATCCTGCTTCTTTTTGTGGTGTAACTGGATTGTGTCCAACCTATGGTTTAGTTTCTAGATATGGGTTGATTGATTATGCAAATAGCCTCGATAAAATTGGAGGTATAGCTAAAGATGTTGATGATGTTGATTTATTATTAGATGTTATTAAGGGATATGATGAAAACGATAGCACTTCATTAAATAAAGATTTGAATAAAGATTCTAATGTTAAAAAAATAGGGATTATCAAAGAGGCATTTAATGTTGATGATGAAATTAAAGATAAAATTTTAGAGAAAATAGATGAGTTAGGAATAAAATATGAATATGTTTCCTTACCTATATCAATTGAATATGGAATCCCAACTTATTTTTTAATTGCTCCTTCTGAAGCAAGTACAAATCTAGCTAAATATTGTGGGATGAGGTATGGTGTTCATGAGGAGTTAGATGAAGTTTATAATGAATATTTTACTAAAATTAGAAGTGATAATTTTGGTAAGGAAGTTAAAAGAAGGATAATGATTGGAACTTTTGCAAGAATGGCTGGTTATAGAGATGCTTATTATATGAAAGCAATGAAGATTAGAACTATGATTATTGAAGAATATAAAAAAGCTTTTAAGAAATTTGATGTTTTATTGAGCCCAACTGTTCCAATGGTTGCTCCTAAGATTAAAGATGTTGATAAGTTAAGTATTGTAGAAAATTATATGATCGATATGTTAACTGTTGGTCCTAATATTGCGGGGTTGCCTCATTTAAGTGTTAATGTTGGTAATAATAAAGAGAATATGCCTATTGGAGCTATGTTTATTGGAAATTATTTAGATGAGAAAAAATTAATTGAAGTTGGAAAATTAATTTAATTGTTTACTTCTTTCATAATCTAAAAACTTATTTATAGATTCGAATGACCCAGAATCATTTTTTATTTCTTCTGGTTTTAGTATGAGATTTAAGGTTAATAATAAAAATAATTCCAACTTTCCAGGCTTTATCATCTCATCTCTAGGATCTATAATTAATACTTCCCTACATCTTAATGTTGGGTGTAGAGGTTTACTAAAAATGATCGCCATAGGACCTTCTTTTTCCCCTAAATAACGTAATCCTCCTTCTACGTATACATCTGACCTACCTGGAGCTCCAATGACTCCATTTAGATATAAAAAATTTATTGCTTTTCTAATATCTTCAAGATCAAAAGAATCATTTCTCCTTAGATAAGATGCTTTTATCATTATTATTCTCCTAAGTTCTTCTTTATATGGTCATCTTTTACTTCATCATACCCAAGATTAATAGAATATCTACTAACTTTTTCACAGTTTTTTAATAATTTTCTAGGATTCTTATCTGATTTTTTAGCTATTTTTTTAATTTGATCATCTGTTAATAATCTATTTCCAACTCTTTTTCTTATTATTTTTATACTATCTTCACCCGAAAGTTCTTCTAATTTTATTATGTTCTCTCCTATAATGTCTTTTAAACCATTACTAAACTTTATTTCTTTATAATCAGAGCTTACTAAAACTATTGATTTGAAGTATTTTTTATAACTTTGAACTACTTGATCAGAATCTTCTGCAAGTAAATCTTGGACTTCATCTAATAATAAAATCATATCATTTGGAACTTTTCCAAATATTCTAGAAAAAAATCCAGGTCTTTCATCCACTAATTTTTGAATGTCTAAATTATCTTCTGTTCTGTTACAACTATAATAAATTAATTTATTTTTCCCACCAAATTCTTTTATTATTTTCTTTAATATTGTTGTTTTACCTTTTCCGTATTCTCCTTCTATAAACAATACTTTTCCTTCATTAACTTTAGTGATCATATTATCTATATCATAACCATACAGCTCATTATGATATGCTGCTGGTTTAATACTGAATGGATTATTGTTGAATCCTACTTCTTCATACCAAATTTCCATTTTAATAATATTTTTCAGCTATGTTTTGTTTAGATTTTTCTAATTCGTTTTCTATTACTTCAAGATCTATTTCTTTTGGAATCTGTTCTTTTTTTGATTTTTTTTGATTTTTTTTTGATTGTTTTTTTTGTTCTTTTGCTAATTCTTTCTCAACTTTTTGTTTATATGTTTCTTTTTTTGGTTTTATTTTAATTAATTCTTCTTTATTTTCATTAGATTCTAGTTTTATTTCTTCTTTTGTATTAAAAACTTTAGTGATATGTTCTTGTTTTACAATTCTACTATAATTCTCAACTGCATATTTGGCTACTTTTTCACAATTTTTTATAAATTGTTTTGGATTTCTTTTAGATATTGAAAAGATTGATTTTATAGTTTCTTTTGAAAGTAATTCATTATTACCTACTCGAGATTCTATTATCTCAATTGCTTCTTCATTTTTTAGTTCAGGAAGTTTTTCTACTTTACTTATCCTATCTTTTAAACTTGGAGTGAAATAAACAGAATTGTAATCAACTCCTGAAAATACAACAGATCTTATATAATTTTGATCAAAGAAATATTTTAGTCTTTCACAATTTTTTTTAGAAAGATTATTAATATTATCAATTAAAATTATCATATCTTTTGGAGTTTTTGAGATAAGTTTTTTGATGAATCCATATTTGTTCATTACTACTCTTTCAATATTAAGATCATCTAATCTATTACAATCAATATATGCCACTCTTCCTTCTCCTTTATATTTGTTGATAGCAATCTTTAGTAAAGAAGTTTTTCCAAAACCATCTGGAGCTTCTATAAATATCATATTTCCTGATTCTAATGTGTAGATCATCTCATCTATCACATCTTCATAACCTATAAGTTCTGTAGTTTTATCTAATGAGAAGGGATTTGATTCAAAATTTAGTTCATTATGCCACATTTTTAAGCTCCTCAGCTTTTTTTCTGTAATGTTCTGATTCTTCATAGTAATCATTAGCTAATCCTGAATCTCCTAATAAATGATATTTTTCACCCTTTTTATGTGATTTTAAAGCTAGTTTATAGTATTTTTCTGGATTTTTACTAAATAGGCTATATGTCGCTATTAAACCTATGATTACTATTATTATCATAATCAAATTTTGTAAAAAACCCATTTTAATGATTTAAAATGTGTTCTTATAAGCTTTTCTTTAATCTAATCTATACATTTTCTTTAATCAAAAAAGATATAAATTACATATGAGGTTCAATAAAATGATAAAAATAGGATTAGAGTGTCATGTTCCTCTAAACAAAATAAAAACTAAGTTATTTTGTGGTTGTTCTCTACCTAAAGAGACTTCTGAGCCAAACACTCATACTTGTGTTACTTGTTTAGGTCATCCTGGATCCAAACCTGTATTGAATAAAGAAGCTATAAATCAATCTTTAAAATTATCTTTAGCTTTAAATTTTAAGGTTAATAATGAAATTTTCTTTTCTAGAAAAAATTATTTTTATCCTGATATGAATAAAAATTTTCAGATTACACAATATGAGATTCCTTTAGGTATAAATGGGGTGTTAAAGTTAGAAAATAAAGAAATAAAATTGAAGAGAATTCATTTGGAAGAAGACCCTGGATCATTAGTTCATCCAGAAGGAATGCAAAAATCTAGTTATGTTTTAGTTGATTATAATAGGGCTGGAATGCCTTTATGTGAGATTGTAACAGAAGCAGATTTAGAAAGTCCTGAAGAAGCGAGAGATTTTTTAAGAAAATTAATTTCAGTAATAAGTTATCTAGGAGTATATGATCCCAATAAAAATCCAATAAAAGTAGATGCTAATATTTCAATTAAAGAAAAAGGATACACAAAAGTAGAAATAAAAAACATTTCAGGATTTAAAGAAGTTGAGACTGCTTTATTGAATGAAGTAGATAGACAAAAGAATTCTAAAAAAGTAGAACAAGAAACAAGAGCTTGGGATTCTAGTAAAGGAATAACATTTTCATTAAGACAAAAAGAAGAAGAAATTGATTATGGTTATATATTTGAGGGAGACTTAGTAAAAGTAGAATTTGATAGAGATAAAATAAATAAATCTAAAGAAGAAATTCCAGAATTGGCTCATGAAAAGATTAAGAGATATCTAAAAGAGTTTAGATTAGATAAAAAAGATGCAGAGGTTTTATCACAAGAACATAAATTAGCTTTATTATTTGAAAAAGTATCTAAAGAAATAGATCCTATCTTAGCTGCTAGATGGTTAAGAAGAGAATTATTGAGAGTTTTAAATTATAATAAAAAAAGTATAGAAGACTTGGAAATAGATGAAAAACATTTGATTGATTTATTAAATCTAGTTGAGAAAAAACAAATAACAGATGCAAATGCAAAAAAGATTTTAGAAAAATTAATAAAAAAACCTTTTGATGTTAAAGAATATGTTAAAAAAGAAGGATTAAGAGTTATTGCTAAAGAAGATGAATTAGAGAAGATATGTGAAGAAGCTATCAAAAAAAATAAAAAAGCTGTTGAAGATTATAAAAAAGGAGAAGAAAGATCATTAAATTTCATTGTTGGACAAGTTATGAGGTTAACTAAAGGTCAAGCTAAGCCTGATGTTGTTAGAAAAATCATTATTAATAAACTTTCTTAAGATTCTATAGTAACTAAAGTATAATTGTTA
>CEQE01101116.1_pt1 | contig 13397 bp, 13 predicted proteins | sample 356201 | NCBI WGS metagenome assembly CEQE01 (sample SAMEA2619970, study PRJEB7988) | marine metagenome | biome: marine biome (ENVO:00000447); feature: mesopelagic zone (ENVO:00000213) & marine oxygen minimum zone (ENVO:01000065); material: "saline water (ENVO:00002010), including plankton...
TTAAAAAAACCTGCTGCTGTATCCCAGTGTCTTTGAACTAAATGAGAAATCCCTTCATCATTTTTGCTTGCAGCATCTTTATTTGCAGCATCTTTGGGTGCTTTAAGACCCATTTGCGAAGCTGAACTTGCAGCTTTGCTTTTGCCAGTACCTCCCTTATCCTTAGACTTCTCACCACAGCTCACTAAAATCAAAGCTAAGGCAAACATGACAAGAAATATGGATAATTTCTTCATAGCGTACCTCCTTTTTAAAAGAATGAAATTTACAGCAATCTAAGGGAAAAATATATGATAACAAAATTTGATTGTTAACGCGACCCCTTCAGTCCCGGAGCAGGCTTAAATTGCTTTTTCAGAATAAAGCGTGGTAATGCTTTGAAGTGTTCTCAACAGCCAAAGGGTAATTGAAGTTTAGATTCAGATCATGGGTGTTTTCATTCAAACACCTCTCAACGAACAAAACTTTTACCCTCCCCTTTTTACGTTTGCAATTTACGCAACCCCTTTGATATTATACACTCATGAATTCGGTTAAAAAAGCCCTCGCACATGTTTGTGATAATTGCCCTTTGTGTAATTACGCCCGCAATCACCCGGAAACCACTGTAGGAAAGATCATGGAGTGGCATGGCAAGTTCTGCCCTATGTGGAAAGGACAAAAGGAACTGGAAAAAAACAGGGGGCAGAAAACAGAGGTCAAATGACAGAAGACAGAGAACTGAAGATAGATATTAATTATCAATTAGTAATGAACAATTAATAGTTGGCAGATAAGGAAATGTATGAAAATTATGGTAACAGGGGCGGCCGGTCTATACGGTGTGCACCTTGTTGATCAATTGGTAAGAAGAAAAGATGTTTCGAAAGTCATAGGCGTGGATGATTTTTCAAGAAATTTTTTTAAAAAAGACCCTTTTATAAAATCTCCTGAATTTTCTAAAAAGTTCGAGTTAATTAAAAAAAAATTCTATGATTTCACAGTGGAGGAATTGGATAAGTTAAAGTTATCGTCTGTTATCCATTTGGCGGCTTTTATTTCTATTCCCGAATCCATGGAAAGGCAGGATGATTATTTTCAAAATAATGAGTACGGAACATTCCGTCTGATGCAAACCCTGGTAAAAACAAAAGACTGGCCCATGATAATTTACGCTTCTTCCCCGGAAGTTTATGGAAATCCCATTTATACCCCTATGGATACTAACCACCCAATGCTGCCGAGAAGTGTTTACGCGGTAACTAAATTAGCGGCAGAAAAGCATTGCAGGGCTATGTTTGAATGGTATAAGTACCCAGTAGTGATTATCCGTAATTTTAATACTTATGGTGAGAACCAGGATATCTGGGGAAATGCCGGTGTGGTTTCTAATTTTATTGTTAAGGCTTTAAAGAATGAGCCTATTATTATTCATGATAGTGGGGAGCAGACAAGGGATTTTCAATATGTGAAAGATGCTGTCAGCGCTTATACTCTGGTCGCTGTTGAGGGTAACGGAATGGCAGGAGATGTTTTTAATATCGGCACGCGCAAACAGACATCTATAAAAAATCTGGCAAAAATGATAAAAAAATTATCGGGGTCCATTTCGGACATTCATTTTGAAAAGGGACGCTCCGCGGATTTAATGTCTCTTGAGGCTGATTATTCTGAAATTAATAAGAAAGCCGGCTGGGAGCCGAAGTTTGATATAGAAGAAGGCCTTAAACGCACGATTGCATGGTATAAAAAGTTTTTTTGATTTTTGTACTGCTATGCCCAGTAAATGCACGAAAAAAACGAAAGAAATAATTAGTCGTCATTTCGCGTTTTTCTAAGGTAAATTATTTTCTCTGTGTTCTCTGCGTTAAAACATATTTTAAGAAGGAATTTTATATGAAGGTTGCAATTGTTATGGGAAGTGATTCTGATTTGCCGATTATGCAGAAGGTCGCAGAGAGATTAAAAAAGTTTGAAATTGATTTTGAAATGACGGTTACTTCCGCTCACCGGTCTCCTGGCAGAACACGATCTCTCATTAAGGAATTTGAGAACAAGGAGATTAAAGTGATCATTGCCGGGGCAGGAGGCGCCGCCCATCTTGCGGGTGTGATAGCCGCGGAAACAATTTTACCTGTTATTGGTGTTCCTATTAATTCTTCTCCCCTGCAGGGTTTTGACGCCCTGCTTTCCACTGTCCAGATGCCGTCTGGAATACCTGTTGCCACCATGGCTGTCGGAGAAGCCGGCGCAAAAAATGCCGCTGTCCTTGCCGCGCAGATATTGGCTTTATCCGACAAAGAAATCAACAACCGCCTGACTGAATTTAAAAAAGAAATGGAGCTTGAAGTTGAAAAAAAGGCGGATAAGATTAAATAATTATGCGGACAATTAGCAAAAGCCTCTTTATTCTATTCTTAATTTTACTGGCGTCTCTTTCGTGGTATTACAAAAATAATTTTTGGCTCAAAAAAACAGCTGCTAAAGAAGTGAAAAAACCTCAACGTTCATCACCAGATATGGCTTTTGTTAAGGGCGCTTGTTTCAAAATGGGAAATTTTTTTAAAAGTGGGAACTCCGATGAGCTTCCTGTTCATGAAGTATGTTTAGATAATTTTTTTATTGCTAAATATGAGGTAACGGTTGGAGATTTTCGTAAATTTGTTGAGGCAACAGCCTATGTAACAAAAATAGAGAAAGAAGGCAAAGGATACACGTTAAACAAAACCGGAGATAATTGGGAGGAAAAAGAGGGAATAGGCTGGCAGAATCCGGGTTTTGAGCAAAAGGAAAACCACCCTGTTACGATGGTTTCCTGGAACGATGCTATAGCATATATTAACTGGATAAACAAAAAAAGCGGCATGAAATACCGTCTTCCGACCGAAGCAGAATGGGAATTTGCAGCACGCGATGGAGGGAAGCTTATTGAATACTCATGGGGGAATGAATGGCCTGATGGCAATATTGCGGGCGAGGAGATACGGAATTATTTTCCCGTCTGGCCATGGCCTGTATGGGAAGATTATGATGACAGTTATGTTTTTACTTCTCCTGCAGGAAGTTTTAAGTCTAATAGTTTTGGCCTTTATGATATGACAGGCAATGTCTGGGAATGGTGCGCAGACTGGTATGAAGGCGATTATTATGAAAAGAGCCCCCGTAAAAATCCGGAAGGACCTGCTACCGGCACCCACCGTGCGCGTCGGGGGGGTAGCTGGTTCAGCGCTCCTTTGAGCATTCGCACAACTATTCGCGACAGCGGCACACCTAATGAAATAGACTTTTATCTTGGGTTTCGCCTTGCGAGAAGTGCTGAGGCAGAGCTAAGCTCAGCTTTGCCGATAATCAAATAGGGCTTCCGCCCATTGCCCAACAAAAACTTTGTTATAAAAATAAATTACAAATAAATTCCAAATTTCAACTTTTAAATGACTAAGGCAAATTTGCAGAAAAAATCTTAAACTCATGGCCGAGACCATTAAGATAGACTTTGACCATCCTGATCCGGCTTTAAAAAACGCCTTTGATATATTGATTGGAGGTGGAATAGTTTCATTCCCTACTGATACTTTTTACGGGTTGGGAGTCAATGCTCTTAATGAACAAGCTGTAAAAAAAATCTTTCGAGTTAAGAAAAGAGATATTAACAAACCGCTGCTAATTTTCATTGCTTCAATAGATCAGCTTTCGGATTTAGCCACAAGTGTTAATACAACTGCAAAGAAACTTATAGATTGTTTTTGGCCCGGTCCACTGACGTTAGTTTTTGAGGCATCCTCCAAAGTGCCTGTAGTATTGACAGGAAACACCGGGAAGATTGGCATGCGGGTTTCCGGAAGCGGTTTTGTGCGGCAATTATGTGAGTTATCCGGATTCCCGATTACGGGCTCCAGCGCAAATATATCAAATGACCCTGAACCTGTTTCCGCTTTAGAGGTCAGAGAAGCTCTGGGAGATAAAATAGATTTACTTCTGGATGGCGGGAAGGCAACAGGAACTCAAAGTTCAACTGTTCTTGATGTCTGCGAAACGCTTCCCAAACTGATCAGGGAGGGGATTGTCGGGAAAGATACCATAGAGAGTGTTTTAGGCATGCGGCTTAAATAGTGATTAGCTGCCATCCATCACTTGCAAGCTTTCAACTATACAATAGAATTGATATTTTTCAGAATATTTGATATTTTATCTCACTTCATTATTATTCTGAAATCTACAGTTCCAAAGTAAAATTCTTTTTCTATACACATGCTAATGGATTATAAAGTACAACTTGATGTTTTTGAAGGTCCGCTTGATTTACTGCTTCATTTAATCAAAGAACAGAAACTTGATATATACGACATCCCCATTTCTGATATTACCAAACAATACCTTGCCTACATTAACCTGATGAAAGAACTGAATCTTTCTGTTGCTGGAGACTACCTGGTAATGGCGGCGGAACTGGCACGGATTAAATCAAAAATGCTGCTCCCACAGCAGGAACAGGAAGATGAAGAGGAATCCGGTGAAGACCCGAGAGAGAAGTTGGTAAGGCAACTGCTGGAGTATAAGAAATATAAGGAAGCGGCCGGAAAACTGCGGGCCATGGAGTTCCATCAAAATAAAGTTTTTACTCGAAATGTTCCAGCTCAATTAGAAGAGGGAGATGATAATGTAAAGTATGACGTCACTGTTTTTGATCTGATGGTTGCTTTTAAACATGTAATGAAAGAACTTTCATTTAGAGATGATTATGATATAAGCGCTGATGAAATCTCGGTTACTGATAAAATTAATTATATAATGGAAAAGTTAAGTAGTGTGGCAAGTATCACTTTTGATGATTTATTGCGTTCCTTTAAATCCAAATTAGAAATTATTGCAACTTTTTTAGGCCTTCTTGAATTGATGAAATTAAATATGGTTAAAATTCAACAAATGAAGCAGTTTGGTCCCATTAGAATTTTCAAGGCCCCTGGGGAAGATGCCAATGGAAGAGATTAATCTGAAAGCAATAATTGAAAACCTTTTACTGGTATCAGATAAACCTCTTGTTGTGGATAAGCTGCGCGAGCTTTTTGACGGAAAATTCAACCGAGAAGCATTAAACACGGTTTTTGAAGAACTGAATCAAGAGTACGAAAGCCGTAATTTGCAGATACAGGAGGTTGCGGGCGGATATCAATTAGCTACAAGGCACGAATACTCCGATTGGATTCGAAAATTTCATAAGGCTGACCGAGCAGCCCGTCTTTCAAAGCAAGCTCTTGACACCCTTTCAATAATTTCTTATAAACAACCAATCACCCGCCTTGAAATTGACAATATCAGAGGGGTGGATTCGGCTGGGGTCATTAAAACGCTCCTGGAGAAAAACCTGATCCGTATCATGGGAAGACGAGAAGTCCCGGGAAGACCTATCATGTATGGCACATCCAGAAAATTCCTGGAATATTTTGGATTGAAAAGCATTGCTGACATGCCTTCCCTGGAGGAGTTTAAAGAACAAGACCTGGTAATTGAAGGATCAGCACCTCCTGAGCTATCCCAACCTGACCTTCCATTTGAACAAAAAAACCAAGCCGATAAAAGTAACGGTTCAAACCCTGGAGCGGAAAACTAAAAGGTTCTGCCTGCTAAATCCCTTGCGTTTCCAATTCTGATTGCATTTACTAATCGTATGGATAAGCACCTATGCGTAGTGAAATCCGGCTGCAAAAAATTTTAGCCATTGCGGGAATCGCCTCCAGACGAAAAGCAGAGAAGCTTATTCTGGAAAGCCGAGTAACGGTTAACGGCACTGTTGTATCACAACTTGGAGCCAAAGCAGATCCATCAAAAGACCATATAAAAATAGACGGTAAGCTGATTTTAAAAAAAGAAAAACCAGTCTACCTGATTTTAAATAAGCCGAGGGGATATGTAGTCACACTGAATGATGACAAAAACCGTCCTACTGTCCGCGCCTTAATTAAAAATGTTAAAGAAAGGATTTTCCCGGTAGGACGTCTGGATATTAATACCGAAGGCCTTTTACTACTGACCAATGACGGAATACTAGCCCATGGTTTGTCCCATCCATCAAAGCAGATACCAAAAGTTTACCTTGCCCGAGTGCGAGGTATCCCTAATGAAAAAAAAATGAGGAGGCTTACCAAAGGCATTAAAATTAGAGGAATCCCTGCGACGCCGTTAAGAGTTGGGATAGAAAGGATAACCGGAAATAACTGCTGGTTAAGGTTTGTTCTTATTGAAGGAAGAAAAAGGCAGGTCAGGGTATTATGCGAAGCGATCGGGCATCCTGTATCAAAGCTAAGAAGAATTAAATATGCTTTCCTTAATCTGAAAGAATTAGGTCTCGGGGAGTTTCGTCACCTTGACCCCGATGAAGTTGCTCGTCTTAAAGAACTAATCAGAAATTAAATCCCGCAGAAACATTCTAGAGGATAGCAGGATGAACATGATAAATTCTACTAAACTACCTATCCTGTACTCCCGTCAAAAATAGTTTTTGGCTACGGTTAAGCAATTGCATGGCTTGCGATCTTTCCAGATTGAAATGTTTCATTTCTTATTTTAATTTCTCTGTACTTATTATCTTGAGAATGAATAAAAACACAATTCCTGCCATTTTTTTTCGCTTGATATAAAGCATTATCTGCCATCTTTACCAGATCATTTTTATCTTCTACTGAAGAAAAAGGATAACAGGAAATTCCGATACTTGAAGTTACGTTAACTTGCCCCTCTTGAACATCAATTGGCTTATTTTCAATGGCCATTCGAATTCTTTCTGCTAAAATACCTGCTTTTTCAATGTCGGTCTGGGGAAGAATAACGACAAACTCCTCTCCTCCGTAGCGAGCAAATACATCCGATTCTCTAAGACAGCTATGCACAATTCCCGCTACTTCCTTTAAGACTGTATCACCGGTCTGATGCCCCCAACTGTCATTTATTTTTTTAAAGTGATCCAAATCAAGCATTATTACAGAGAGCGGAGTTTTGTACCGAATGGATCGATTAAATTCCCTCTCAATAATATCATCGAAGGTTCTGCGATTGAGAGTATTGGTTAAACAATCATAAGATGCCAGGCCAAGATATTTTTTATGTTCGAGAGCATTATTCAAAAACAGGGCAAGCTGATTGGACACGGTGGATAACAAGCTTCTCTGGTCTTTGCTAAAAGGTTCACCAGAAAACCGGATGACCTTCAAGACTCCTAATTTCTTGCCAGCTACCTGCAAATCAAAATCTAATTCCGAACCTTGATCAATACTTAAAACTTTTTTTGCTTCACCCGCAGTTTTTTCAGGAAGTTTATTTAAACATTGACTCTTCCCAGTATATTTTGCAAAGCTTTTATAGATATTTCTATTAATTTTATTTAATAATTCCTTTTCCATTGGGCTGTTGGAATGGACTTTCAAGAAAATTTCTTTGCCATCCAACATCATTACTGAAAAGATATCAAAATTAACTGTATCCTTTAAGTTTTGCGCCAGGCTCTCAATAATTATTTCCGGATTTAGGGATGAACTCATAAGGGAACTGAGTTTATTAAGTAAATTGAGTTCTTCAACTTTACTTTTTAACAGCTTTTGTTCATCTTCCAAATGCTTTTTTTTGTTTTGTAAATTGCTGTTTGCTTTCACAAGATTGTCAGAAAGTTGAAGTATCTCTAAAAATGCTCGCTTATTTTTAAAGCCTTTAATCACCATTTCTTTAAGTTGTTCCATTTTGTAAGGCATCATTAAGATGCTGTAAGCTCCTTCCTGCATAATATCTACGGCCTGCTTAATATCCAAAGAATCTGCCATAATAATAAAAGAGGTTTTTGACCCTGCCTTTTGAAGTTGCTGCAGAATGGACATCCCGTAATAACCGGTCATATTTTGTTTCATAAAAACAATATCAAAATCTTCTTTTAACAATCGATTTAAGGCTTTCTTTGAGTTCGACTCGGTTGCCACATTAAAGCCTTCATTTGTAAGATACCTGGACATTTTTTTAAGATGATCTAAATCATTGTCTACAATAATTAATCGTTCTGATTTCATGAATTTACCCTCTTAATAAAGTTGATTTTTTGGCGTTTCTATCATCTTTAACCTAAATTAGCAATTTTTATACCATATAATAGATTTTCCCAGGATCGGAAACTACATGATCTTTATCATGAAAAAGATATCCCAGGAAAGCCTCCTATCAAGATAACTTATTTATAATCAGTTGGTTACTTAAAATCACCATCGCTGATAGTTGAATTAGGCGGTAAGGCCATATTTCCGGAAAAGCTAAGACAAATAGAAAATGATCTAAAAGGAATGAAAATATTTCACTCTTTAGCTCATTGACCATTGGAAATCATAAGGTTAAAATTATCCTATGACTAAACATAGAAATCCTATACCAACGGTGGATATAATTATTGAAATCGAAGATCAAGGGATCATCCTTATTAAGCGAAAAAATCCCCCTTATGGATGGGCGATTCCAGGTGGATATGTTAATTATAGAGAGCCGTTTGAGGATGCCGCTGTCAGGGAAGCTGAGGAAGAAACCACTTTAAAAGTCATGCTTTTAAGACAATTCCATACCTACTCTGATCCTGATAGAGACCCGAGGCAGCATAATACCACCACTGTTTTTATCGCAAAAGCAAAGGGGGAACCTGTAGCATCCTCGGACGCCAAAGAAATAGGAGTTTTTACAGCAGGCAATTTACCTGACAATCTTTGTTTTGATCACAGGCAAATTCTTTTAGACTATTTTAATAATAAATATTAACCCTTTTTTTGTTTTGGAAAAAGCTTATCAAATTCAGTTTTGCAACGTAAATTCTGAGTTAAGCGGATCATTTTAGTTTCATTTGCGTAAAAATTAGAAATAGTGTTCTGCTGAAAATAATGTGAAAATGCATACCAAAGACTTTTGGCATCATGAAATTCATTATAAACTGATAATATATTAGTCATGTTCAATATACTTCTCTGATCCGCCATTTCATATGTAATAAACAACTGCATTGAAATATCGTAAAGCAGCTGGCATAGATCTTCCAGAGCTCCTTTTAAGAAAGGGAACTTGTTTACATTCAATTTAAGTGACTCATGATTTGACGAAAGTACAGCCAAATTTCTTTTCACCTTCATAAGTCTAGAAGAGCAGTCGTCCCATGCCGCTTTATCCATAAGCCGTTGGTTCAACCTGTCCCTTTCTTTTTTAAGAGAGAATATTTTAGAAAAATCTTTAGCAATGGCGTTGGCTAATTTGATCTGGCTTGGATAAAGTTTTCTATACTTTCCGTCGATTTCCTTATCAAAGCTTTGCATCAAAGTCGTAAACTCCTTATTATCTATAGGTTTATCCGCCTGAATTTTTTGTGTTATTTTTGATATCCCTTCAAACAACAGTTGTTTTCCTTCATTAGGAAACCAGAAGTCAATTTCCAGTATAATTATATTAATTCTCTTTAAATCATTTTCTCCAAATTTCTTAGCGAGATGCGGAGTAACTTGAATTGTCAGGTCACCAGCTTCCTTCTCTAAAACAACAATATTAAAATTTCCTTTCATCAACTTTTTAAATACTATATCAAGGCGATCAAACGGGACTGTTTTTTCCTCCATATATCTTTTCGCTTCACTAATAATCCTATCAAACATTATCTTTTTATTTTTGTCATCACCAAATACTTTCGCAAATTTTGCTTCCTGCTTTTTAAATATCTCCTCGTCATATGAAACAATCGATTTTTTAAACTTGTCAAATTCTTCGATTTTTGATTTGGCATTTTTAAATTCGTCGCGGTAAGAATATTTTTTTCCAACCTTAACAATCATCGAATGAAATAAGGAGCTAAGCTCAAAAATATCCTTCATTCTGGCAACGTTTGGTCCCAGCTTCGGCTTTAAAGCCTTTCGGTTGATTTCCTCTATTTGAGAAAACACCTTTGCGAACTCCGGCTCGGTTCTCTGTTCGGATAAAAAAGGCATGATGCTCCGGCAGATACCCAGAATGCAGAAATTGATTTCATCATACTCCTCAGGACTGTTTTCAAAGGTCTGGTATCTTGAAAACACTCTGTTCCTGAGTCTTAAAGTGTTATAACCTTCAACCTTGTTCTTGCCGTGTTTATATCCTTCAAAGAAACCTTTTAATGAAATTTTATGATTATTAAGGTTGGAGGTCAGCTCTTCCAATTCAGGAAGAATAGTGTTGCCCGCATTGGATGGGATTCGATAAAATTTCTTAAAAAAATTTATTTCATTTTTTACGCTGGGGATTATGCGGTCAAATAGTCCCAGAACCGAATAAGCTGATTTAAGTATTTCACGGTTATAATTTTCAAGCTTGCAATGTATCTGATCTTTTGTAACTTTTTGTACATCTTCTATTATTTTGCTTATAATTTCATCTATGGTTTGAAGTCTCATTATAAGATCAGAAGATTTAATTTTCCTTAAATCTTCTTTGGTCTTAATATCTTGTACTTGTTGAATTATTTTTGGAAGTTTTCCAAGGTGGGAGTCAACCATGGCTATGATGCGGGATTTTTCTTCTTCCGGAGAGTTGCCTTTAACTTCTATTTTTTTTTGCTCTTCAAGCTTTTTCTTGAAAAATCCAAGCTGACTTTTCAAAAATTCAACATTCTGATCAACATAGTAGACTTTTTTAGGCTCTATCATTTTTATGTGCTTACGTGCAATGGGATATACATAGGGAATAAAACTATTAGTAACATCCTCTTCGTTTTATAAGGTATTTTGCTCTGTTAATTATCCTGATTTTGTATTAATATATCACAAATCACTAATAAATTAAAACCATTAAATAAATGCAATTCTTTGAAATTAAATGCCCCTGTTGCAACACAATATTGATTATTGACCGTATTGACGGGAAGATTATTGAGGAAAGAAGAGCTATTCTTGAACAATCTACCGGTGACCGCTTCAAAGATGCATTAATCAAATCCAAGCAGCAGAAAGCTACGGTAGAAAAAAAATTTAAAGAATCAGAGAAGGCTCATAAAGAGAGATCGGAGTCTTTACAAAATATTTTTGACAAATCTCTAAAAAAAGTCAACGAAAATGACGACAAATCAAAACCATTAACTCCGTTTGATTACGACTGATACAATCAGAAAATCGAAGTCAAATTAATTTTCACTTTTCTGTTTTCCGGTATCTTCATTTTTATCATAAATTTCGTGGTAGAGTTTATTTGTACATCCAATACAAATAACGTGACTGAATTCCGTTTCGGAAGGGTCTTTAACATAGCTTTCTATTTGATTTAAGTAAGCCTTATCGTCCCATATTTTTTTACAAGAAGCACAAATAGGAAGCATTCCATTTCTGACCAGTCAATTTTTTCTTGATATTTAATTACCAAATCCATATCCTGAAAAATGCATAGTCGGAAATCTACTTTTTAATGAGAGTTAAGCTTTTTTGAAAAAAATAGTCTGTCTATCTTTTTCCATCTCTATCTGTGTATCTCTAATTGTGTCATGTAGCGCTATCCGAAATAAAAAGGAAGTGACGCAAGAAAAAAGATCTACTCCTCAAATTGAAACGAAAGCAACAAATGAATCAGAAAGTATTCCCCTGAATGCAAAAAGGATACAACAAAAAGAAAAAGACAAACCTAAATTAGAAGCGATTGAGACAAAAGAACCTTCGATAAGGAAGGATTCCCGAGCAAAAGAAACCTATATGATAAATAGAGTTAATGCAATTACTTTAGAATCTTCTTCAATTATTAATATCAGTTATAATGAAGGAGCAAAGTATACTGCCTTTTTCCTCGACAGTCCATTAAGGTTTGTAATAGATTTTGAAAAAACCACCCTAATGGCTGACAAACCTTCTATTTCAAGAGATGATCCATTTATCAAAAGCGTTCTTTTTTTTAATGATCTTCCTGAAGATTATGCCAGGATAGAAATCTATCTCAAAAAAAAACCGGCTTTTAACTTGCAGCGGTTTAGTAATGACTTGAAATTAAATTTTTTTACTTCTGAAGCAGAAAATAAGGAACTTAAAACTATTAAAACTGCTCTTGGTAAAAGAGAAAAAGAGATAGCGTTTCTAAAGTCGAAAGTGACCGCCCTGGAATTTGACAGAAAAAAACTGCTTAACAAAGTAAAAAAAACCGATATAGAGAAAGAAACCGACGAAGATAAACTAAAAAATATTTATACCAGATGGATAATTGCCTGGGAGAAAAAGGATATAGATACTTTTATCTCATTTTATTCCAAAAGATTTACAGGAAGGCAGATGAACCTTGACCAATGGAGGGCATACAAAAAAAGGACATTTAAAAAATTTTCAACAATAAATGTTACTGCTGAAGATTTAATAATTACAATTAAAAATAACAGGGGGAAAATACAATTTGTCCAAAATTTTTCCGGGGATTTATATAATGATACAGGCATTAAAAAACTATACTTGAGGCGAGAAGATGACAACTGGAAGATTGTGAAAGAGACGTGGAATCCAAGGTAAACCATTATATTCTTTGAGACCGGTATGTATACAAAGAATATGAAAGCCTTATTTTGCTCAAAGGTAGCAATCCGGTCACGCGCAGAGAGAATCGAATCCAACGCAATAAAAAAGGGCCACAGGGGCTGATTCCTGTAACCCTTTAAAGAGAAGGAAGTAAAAAAGAAAAAATTATACGCTATTGATTAATTAGACTCTGGATAATTGATAAAGATTCAAAAAATTGCCACAAATTTTATTAAGCAAAACTACATAGGGCTATCTAAATTTTCCAAAACAGAGGAAAGAAGTAAATCCTTTTCTGAAATAACACCATTTAATGGCCCGCTTCATTGATACAGCCAGACCTGATATTTTTGGGTTAAGCATTATTTGTATAACCATCTTAATGTTTGATGTTTAGCTAATCGTTATTGCCGAAGGAGCCATAATTTCAGAAATAGGTGTTTTGCCTAAGTCATAGTTTTTATCAGCATGACTTATCGCTGAAGAATTTGATCTGCTTAAAGTTATTATACTCCAATTCGCTGATTAAATAGCAATCCTTTTTATTTCCAACACTCTTCCCCATTGGCCCTCAATATGATATCATTATTTATTAATCCTTATGGTAATAGTAATCATAAAACGAAATCGTGCAAATTTATAATAAGTGATTAATAGAGACATCTTCATTGACCGATTAGTTCAGAAAACTTAAGCTATGAGTGATTTTTTGTCTAACAGCAAAAACCTTTTTGATTCAATTCGTGAATTACTAAAAAAAAATATAGACCAAAAAACTAATTTAAAATCTTACATTTCCTCTTTTCTACAGGAGGAAGATTTTAATTCTTGGTTGTTTAATAATATAGTTATGCTTGTAGTGGCGTTTGCAATACTGACCGCTTTTTTCTATACTGCATTCAT
>CEQE01139317.1_pt1 | contig 13392 bp, 12 predicted proteins | sample 356201 | NCBI WGS metagenome assembly CEQE01 (sample SAMEA2619970, study PRJEB7988) | marine metagenome | biome: marine biome (ENVO:00000447); feature: mesopelagic zone (ENVO:00000213) & marine oxygen minimum zone (ENVO:01000065); material: "saline water (ENVO:00002010), including plankton...
CACCGCTACTTCGCCATCCTGGCTACGCTACGCGGCGGGAAGCCGTTTCGTGAACACCCCAGCTCCATGCCTCTTCGTACTGCGTATTAAGACATCCAAGTTCGGCATGCGAACTCACTCATGAATGCCGAGTACCTGAAAAATTCAATGATATCATTGAACTAGCCGATGTTATTACAGTAGATCTGCAAAAGAATGGAGGATTTCATTGAAATGAAAGTAAAATGGTAGTTTGATTATGTCCACTTGTTTTATGGGCATGCATGATCCGCTAGAATCCAGTTGCCGGACAGTAGACTGGGAGCAACCCGGCGGGAAGCATGGGTGAGGAACCCCTGGACGCGTGAGTACCCCTGAGATGAATGACAAGACCCGAAATAAGGATAGCAACATACCAATTATCAAACCTGCCCAGGATGAAGTCACTTCCTATCGTCGTAGTCAGGAGAGAGGTGTTCGGGCAGAAGCGCCTCAGCAGAGCAGTTTCAATGGAACGCTGGTGTTCGTCATCATTATTCTGGCGTTCGTGATGGGAATAGGTGGCTTTACCCTTTACGAGGTCCAGCAGAAACTGAATCAGACCACCATCCTCCTCACCAAGAGTAAGGATCAGATTTCGGAACTGGAGAGACGACTGAGTTCGACCGACCAGGACTTTGCCAAGTCCGGCAACCTGGTGGAGCGGAGACTGGAAAGCAACGAACTTGAAATCCGCAAATTGTGGGATGTATCCAACAAGAGAAACAGGAGCTGGATCAAGAACAACGAAGCCGCCCTCGCCGATGCGCGCAAGGAGATCGATAAACTGGGAGGGACTATCGGTGGGATAAACAGCAGCGTCGAGGAGGTCACCGGTGGATTTGAGCAATTGGATGAGAAGATGAATCAGCTGCTCACGAGTATGATGGATGAAAATGAAGAGTTGAACACCCAGGTATCGATGGTCAGAGGACAGATACAGGATCAGAGCGTTGAATTGAGTGGTGCCAGTCGCACCCTATCCTTGTTGACCAATAGAGTTAAAACCACCGAAGAAGCAATCGATGCCATAGATCAGCATAGGAAACAGCTGAATAGCACCATTACTGAACTGCGTGCGGGAATTAGCCAGCTTCAATCAGGAGAAGCAGCGAACGGCGGCCGGGCAACCGACTCTTAGCAGCGTTAGCTACTCGTAAGACCAATCCCGCAGTATGCTCATCTGAAAGAGCGTATCCCCAAATTGAAGAATCACCCCCTCCTGGGTTATGCGCCGCAGAACGAGATTTCCCGATATCCCATCTCCTTCCTGCATGGATCTGCCGTTGATGGTGACCATGCTTGCGCGTGGATTGCCGGCATACATGTGACTGGCAAAAGTCAGGTCCGGTATCTGTCTTTGCATTGCTGTGGGTAGTTCATGAATTCTTGGGAGACCTTCTGGCGGAATCGATTGAGCTACTTGGACGGCGGGCTGAGCAGCACGCCGAAATTCAGGATCCCTGCTCGACAAATCAGGTACCGGCTCTCCACTCTGAATGGTTAGCTCGCCAGGCACGGGCGTTGTGATTGGTTCGACAGCCACGGAACTTCCTTCTGCTGATTCCTCAAGTGCTGCCGCGTGCTCCACAGTAGCCTCCTGCATCCACGTGTAGGACCAGACGCCAAACACGAGCAGATTGGCCATCAGCAACAGCAGGATGACTGCTCTCCAACCGTATGGAGAACGACCCGTCTTGCTGCTGGAGTGTACGGTCTTCAGGTTCGGGGCCCGTTCTCTCTGACGGTCTTGGTCGGACTTGTTCAATGCATCGAGAATATAGGACATGATCTGGACTCGGTCTCTCCCGGTGTTAACCCTCACTCGGTGGTGCAAGGTAAGGGATAGCTGCGCCACCATGGCTGTTGATGTGGATCCAGGTCTGAAACCCAACGACACCATCGGGTAGCAATCCACGGGACATCTGAAATTGCTTGACCTGCCTCTGCATCTCGGCATCGAAAGTCAACGGGCGTTCCGTCCTGACGGATCGGTTCTGAATCTTGGTAAGCTGCTCCTCCAACCATTCAATCTCAACTCCCTGATCCCCAAGTTTGCTCGGATGCTGGTATTGAGGCGGCATCCGCCAGAGCAAACTGTGCTTGCCATTCCAATGTCGGTGTATCTCGTCCGCGTGAACCAGATGTGGGGAACCATTGACGATGAGCGTTATGGCATCTTCGCTGTGCTGTGACATGGTTATGTAAAGGTTGCGTCCATTGGTATCGGTAACCACCAGGATTACCGGCCGGTCGAGATGCTTAATGTCGCGCAGGCTGCCCAGCCGGTGCCAACACCTGAGACCTACACTGATGGCAACATCACAGGGATTCTCAGTGGACTCCACGGGGTAGTCGGTTCCCCAGATATTGAACAGATCATGAAATGCTATCCTGGAATTCTCATTGGATGACTGAAGCAGGAGATCCGTTAGGTTTTCATACCGAGGGGTCGGGTTCGCAGGACGTTGTGGGCTCGGCTCCGCTTGAATGAAGACTGCCGTATCGAGTGGCGCCGTAGCGACTTCGGCAATGTCAGCCGTAATTCCTTGTGTTGCTGCAGCATCGATCGATTCATTGGGTGCAGTGGGCACGATCGTCGCATCGACCGGCGCTGCTTCGGCAGTGGTCGTATCGTCAGTTGCCGGAACCGTCCCCGGGCTGGATGAGATACGAAATCCGATAGCGGTAACGCTTGCGATAAGAATCAGGCCCACCAGTAGCGCGGTTGCTCTTGGTGTCCACCGAGGCTGCTTGCCGAAGATCTCCTCTGCTGCTTGATCGACCGTTCGGCTGTCTACCTGTAATCTGTTTTGCGTGTACGTCCCCAGCAGAGATCGGTCACAGATAAGATTTATCAGTCTGGGTACGCCGCCACTGAACTTGTAGATCCTTTTGAATAGATGCAAAGGGAAGAGAGTCCCCTTTACGCCAGCAATGGCCAGGCGATGGTGAACATAGTCCACCACTTCATCCTTATTCAGTGCATCCAGATGAAACCGCGCGGTGATTCTCTGAGATAACTGCCGCAGCTCCTTTCTGGCAAGAATGGAAAGCAACTCCGGCTGGCCGAGCAGAATGATCTGCAGCAGTTTCCTCTGATTTGTCTCCAGATTGGTGAGAAGTCTAAGTTGCTCGAGCACATCGGTGGAGAGGTTTTGTGCTTCATCGATGATCAGCACCGTCTTGCGATTGTCTGCATGTGAATTAAGCAGATAGGCGTTCAGTTCATCGACGAGCAACTTGATGCTGGCGTTCGCCGGGTAGGCGATCTTCAGATCGTCACAGATCGTCGCCAGCAGCTCCGTGGTGGTGAGTTTCGGATTCAGTATGAACGCGGTGTCGACATCGTCCGCCAATTCCTCCAGTAGACACCTGCAGACGGTGGTCTTACCGGTCCCCACCTCCCCTGTGAGAAGCACGAAACCGCCGTCGCTGTTCACGCCATAGAGCAGGTGTGCAAGTGCCTCACGGTGCCTGTCGCTCATGTAGAGATATTGAGGATTGGGAGCGATGGAAAATGGCGGGTCAATGAGACCAAAGTATCGGGTGTACATAATAATCAGACTGAGGTAGTGGCTACATTCTCCGTTGCTTGAGTTCAGGTACGAGCAAACGGCACACTTTGGTCATGCCTGTAAGATTCGATCAATCTTCCTGTCCTTCTCCTGCCAGAGTTGTCTGATCCAGGATTGAAAGTGCCGTTTGAATTGAGGGTCCTCCGAGTAATTTCCTCGGCACAGTTCTTGGGGAATATCGATCTTCTCAATGTGAAAACTCACTTTCCCTACACGACCACACAGAAAACCCCAAAAACTCTCCACACCTTGTGGATATACGATTGTAACGTCGACTATTTTACTGATTCTGTCTTCCATGGTACTCAGCACGAGAGCGGCACCACCACCCTTTGGATTCAACAGGTGTTTGAAGGGTGACTTATCAGCCTGCTGTTTTGCCGGAGTGACCCGGGTTCCCTCCAGGAAGTTTAGAATACTGACAGGAGAATCCTTAAACAGTTCACAAGCTGCTCTTGTCGATTCGAGGTCCTTCTGTTTGAGATCCGGCCGTCGTACCAACTGACGGGTTGAGTAACGCTTCATAAAAGGAAAGTCGAGCGCCCACCACGCGATGCCTATTACAGGCACCCAAATCAGCTCCTGTTTGATGAAGAACTTAAGCATCGGAATGTGGTCGACAAAGACTCTCTGCAGAATCAGGATGTCCGCCCAGGACTGATGGTTGCAGGTAATCAGATACCAGTTCTTCCTCGCCAGTCCGTCAAGGCCCTGCACGTCAATCTTCAGATCTTGGGTCAGGTCAATAGTCAGGTTGTTGCAGGTAATCCAGGCGGTGGCAATGGCGCTCATGGCATCTGTAAACGGTCGTTTGCCCGGCGACGGGGCCAACCATCTCACGATGGCGAACAGGTACAGCGGCAGACACCATAGCAAAGTGTTGAGAATTATCAGCAGTAGTGCGATCGCACCGACAAAGGGTCCCGGAAGAAATCGAAGCATTGTGAGCGTCTATTCGATGGCCACATTATGATAACGCAAAAGAACAAGCATGTGAGCACGCAAACATCACATTTCCCTGTTTGAGGCAGGGTTATGTGTGCTTTACCAGGATTATCTGCGCGTGCGTCGGCGTTATGCGTGGCTCAGCGTGGGAAAGTGGATTAACGGGTATCTATTCTGCTGGTAATCTCTATAATTTTACGTGTAGATGGCTGCAAAAGTTCAGCAATTTTCACGCTGCAGATGCACGTCCAATCCTTCTGAAGAACTGTATGTGCCCGCTCCTGACACTGGATCATGCCCGTACTTAGGGCTCCAAGAGAAGCTGTACGTGTGCTCGTGATCCCAAGCAAGCCAGATTTCATAATAAGGTAATGACTAGATGTGGATTACAATCCAGTTAGTAATAGGATTTGGATTGCTGATCGCAGGTGCGGAACTGCTCATTCGCGGTGCTGAGAGAATCTCTGTTCTGTTTGGCGTGTCACCCCTTTTGGCGGGTCTGACGGTAGTGGCCTATGGAACCAGTGCGCCGGAACTGGCGATCAACATCAGCGCAATCTACGAAGTACCCCCCAGATCCGGTCTGGTGCTGGGCAATGTTGTTGGCAGCAACATTGCCAATATACTGTTGGTCTTGGGGCTTACAGCCATAGTAATGCCGTTAGTAGTACCACGCAAATTGGTTCTGACCACGCTGCCATTCATGGTGGTGACCAGTTTTTCCGTATATGTGGTGGCATCGGATTTTCTGATTTCTCCGACGGAAGGAATCTTGATGTTCGCGACGGCCTTACTCTACTCGATCGTTTTGATCTATAGGGAACGGCGGGAGACTAGAACCGATCCCGTATCGAAGCCCCCCCCGCAATCAATCATTCGCCCCCTTGGTTTTAACGTGCTGCTGCTGGTGGTGGGCCTGGCAATTCTGATCTATGGTGCGGATCTGCTCGTAGAAGCTTGCATTGATATTGCCAAGTTACTCAGAGTCAGTGAACTGGTGATTGGACTCAGCATCGTTGCAGTTGGTACATCGCTACCGGAATTGGCGACTGCCATAGTTGCCTGCCTCAAGGGCAAGCGTGATCTTGCGGTAGGCAATCTAGTCGGCAGCAATATCTTCAATATCTTACTCGTGTTGGGTCTTTGTGCCACGCTTTCTCCCGAAGGTGTGACGGTTGAATCCCGTGCATTGGAATTCGATGTTATATTGATGATCGTGGTTGCAGTTGCCTGTCTGCCCATATTCGCCACCGACTACACAATCAAACGTTGGGAGGGCGTGCTGCTGCTGGCCTATTATGTCGCTTACATCGTCTACCTCTATCTTTCGTATGCCGGCGAAGTTACCTCCACCCTGATTGAAAGACCACTGGTATACTGGGTGATACCTCTGGTTGTAGTGGCAGCGCTCTCCTTCGCCCATCACCTATTGACGAAGGAACGGACTCTTGAGTGAAAGGCTCCTTGCACGGCTCTTCGGAGCATAGACCATGCAGAAGCAGTTTCCGCTTAGAGTCCTGCCGGTTCTTCTCTGGTGCATCCTGCTGGGTGGTTGTGAAAGCATAGGGTTCTATCAGCAGGCTCTATTCGGGCAGATAGAAATACTGATCAAAAGAGAACCTATACGCAATATCGTCAGTAGTGTTGAAACAGCGCCACCTTTGAAAGCCAGATTGATACTGGTGGAATCAGTACGTGAATACGCCGAGAACAGCCTCAGCTTTCCTGTCGGTAACAGCTACGCAACCTATGTTGACACGGGACGACCTTATGTTGTCTGGAACGTGTTTGCAGCCCCCGAGTTTTCATTGGATGCAAGTCAGTGGTGCTTCCCTATCGCTGGGTGTGTCAGCTATCGCGGCTACTTCCATAAGGAACAGGCAGACAGCCTTGCCGCCAAGCTGAAATCTGAAGGTAACGATGTGTATGTGGGTGGGGTTTCAGCGTACTCAACACTGGGGTGGTTTAGTGATCCGGTTTTGAATACGTTTCTGAAACGATCTGAGTCTAAGCTGGCGGCGCTAATCTTTCACGAACTGGCACACAAGATTCTGTATCTACCCGGTGATAGTATGTTCAATGAGAGTTTTGCCACAGCGGTTGAAAATGAAGCGCTGAGGCGGTGGCTGAACGATCGAGAGCAGCCACAGGCGTACCAAGAGGCCCTCGACGAGCAGGTGCGACGCGCCGAATTTGTCAGTTTGGTTGATTCCTATAAGGTCAGATTGCGATCACTCTATGAGCAGCAGCTAGGGGACACCGTCAAAAGAGAGAGAAAGCGAGATCTGATACAGGAGTTGCGCGACGACTATCGCGTGCTCAAATCGAACTGGCACGGACACGCTGATTTCGATGCTTGGATCGCAAGCGACATCAACAATGCCAAAATCGCAACGATATCTACCTATTACGATCTGGTCCCCGCTTTCAACAGACTGCTGAAGGAGAGCGGAGGGAACCTACAGATCTTCCTTGACAGATGTAAGGACATTGCCGACAAGGATGAAGCAGAGAGGAACAGGCTTCTTGGCTGGATCGACAATTGATCGTTAAGTCAGCATTAGCGAGCAGACCAACGAAATAACTACGACTCCGATCAAGTTTAAGACAAATCCCTCCTTGACCATGGTCTTGATACTAAAGCGACCCGTGCTGAACATGATCGTGTTGGGTGTAGTGGCAACCGGCAGCATAAAAGCACAACTGGCACTCATGGCGGCGGGCACCATCAAAAGGGTCGGGTCAAGCGCCGCAGCCAGGGCGGCGCCGGCCAGAATAGGCATCAGCAAGTTCGTAGTGGCTGTATTGCTGGTGACTTCAGTCATAAACGTGATTATCAGACAGAGAATCGCCATCATCAGAAGGATCGGTAGAGCAGCAAAGCCGGCCAACAATTCGCCCAGTGCGGTACTCAGACCGGATTCCACAAATGCTTTGGCAATTGCGATACCACCACCAAAAAGGATGAGCATGCCCCAAGGGATCTTTTCAGCCGTTTCCCAGTCGAGCAGCTTGCCACCCTTGCCGTTTGGCACCAGAAACATTGCTACTACGGCGATCAGCGCAACACTGGCATCGTTAGCACCCGGCAGATTCAACCATTCGCGCCAGCCGCCGAAGGGCGCTTCGCGCGTGATCCACGCGAGGGCCGTGCAGGAAAACACGATGAAGACGCGGCGTTCATCAACCTTCCAGTCTCCCACATCCGGCATGTCGATCGAACCCTGAAACTTCAGAGTGCGCGTCAGCCACAGACCCACAATGGGCAAGAAGATCAGAACTACCGGAACGCCCCAGGTCATCCATGTCAGGAAACTGACTTCGTTACCGGTTGTTTGCGTATAGATCTCTCGGAACACGAGGTTGGGAGGCGTTCCGATCGGCGTACCGATGCCACCCACACTGGCAGCATAAGCGATCCCCAACAATAGTGGTATGGCGAGGTCGTTATCTTCCGACTTTTCGAGCACGGCCAATGCCACCGGGAGGAGCATTAGAGTCGTTGCCGTGTTCGAGATCCACATGCTTAGTAGTGCCGAAGCGGACATGAAACCAAACACGAGTCTCTTGCTGCTGGATCCTCCAAACAGGTTAACCATGGTCAGGGCAATGCGCAGGTGAGCACCGCTTTTCGCCATTGCCGTGGATAGGATAAAGCCACCCAGCAAAAGTAGGATCAGGGGGCTGCCGTATGACTCTCCCACCTGCTTCGGCGTTAGCACGCCGACCAGCGGCATCAACGCCAGTGGCAGCAGGGAAGTGACGGGTATCGGTACCGGTTCGAATATCCACCAGACAGCGCAGAGAACGGTGATCGCCGCAGTCCAACATGCAGGAGAAGCCCAATCGAAATACTGCATCACAAAAAACAGAGATCCTGCAATCAGTGGCCCAGCGACAAGAAAAATCCACCTGTTTTCAGACATACCGACCTCGTAACACGTTGCTGAGGCCTGATTATACACAAGGGCGTTGTTTCGGTTGTGGTCTCAGCAGCAAACGAAGGTGATCCATAAAGCGTGATGGAGTAGCATTGGGGCGTATGCTTGGCGGGGACAGCAACTGGATACGGTCTGACGATGGCGTAGCATGGGGGCGGCTGGAGCGTGATATGCAAGAGACTATCTACTGGTACGACTACGAGACCACGGGTATCGATCCGCAGCGAGACAGGCCGGTTCAGTTTGGTGGAATTCGCACCGATCCGGAATTGAACATCGTGGCAGAGCCAACGTCGTTCTTCTGCAGATTGAGTGACGATATCCTGCCGGAACCGGAAGCGATGCTGGTGACCGGCATCACCCCGGCCACACTTCAGCAGCAGGGAGTCATCGAGGCGGAGTTTATCGAGCGGGTGCATCGGGAGTTCGCTAAGCCAGGTACCTGTGTGGCGGGCTACAACAGCATACGTTTCGATGATGAATTTACGCGCCAGACCCTCTACAGAAATTTCTTTGATCCCTATGCGAGGGAGTGGCAAGCCGGCAATTCCCGTTGGGATGTGATCGACCTGTTTCGTATGGCCTATGCGCTACGTCCTGATGGGTTGGCGTGGCCAACGGATGAACACGGGGTGGTCAGCTTCAGATTGGAGGAATTGACACGCGTCAACGGCATAGAGCATAGCGCTGCCCACGATGCCTTGGCCGACGTGCGTGCCACCATCGAGCTGACGGCACGCTTACGCGATAGGCAACCTCGGCTGTATGACTTTCTGTTCCAGTTGCGCAGCAAACAGCGAGTGCTCGAACAGATGTACCCGTTGGGGAAATCAGCCGTCGTGCACGTGTCGTCGATGTATGCGGCATCGCAGGGCTGTCTGGCTGTGGTGCTGCCGATCTGTTCCCACCCCGGCAACAGCAATGGTATCGTGGTGTATGATCTCGCCCAGGATCCGGAGCCTTTGCTGACGCTGCCGGCAGAGGAGATCACGCGCTTAGTGTTTGCGTCGAGAGAAGAATTGACTGCAGGTGAGAGCAGAATTCCGTTGAAAACCGTGCACATCAATCGCTGTCCGGCGGTTGCTCCTCTGACAACCCTGACGGACGCAAACTGCGAACGGTTGGGAATCGATAAGGCGCGCTGTACTGATCACATGGTGAGGATTCAGCATGCAGCGGGAATAGTCGACAAGATTCAGGATGCCCTCGGTAGGAGTGATTACCCGCAGGAGACAGATCCTGATTTAATGCTCTATCAAGGCGAATTCTTCTCCAACTCTGACAAGCAATCGATGGCGACGGTGAGGCAGGCGTCTCCGCAACAGCTGACTGCACTCAGCCCGCCCTTCGAGGACAGCAGACTGCCCGAGATGCTGTTCCGATATCGTGCCAGAAATTATCCTCACACCCTGACCGCCGATGAAAAAAGAAGGTGGAACGTGTACCGGGCGGATCTGTGGGAGCGAAACTCCCCGCTGGCTGAGTATGCGGTAGAGATCGATCGATTGAAGGGGATTCACCGCAACGACGCCGATAAGCATCGCTTGCTGTGTGAGCTGGCGGACTACTGTGAGCGTCTGCAGATCCAGCAAAAAGATTGAATTTGCCGAATTAGCCGGTTTGATCCATATTTACTAGATGGAAGTCCAGTCTGTAAACATCAAGCCGAATACGGATTTGGGGTCGGCAGTCGACCTGAATAATCTGCATCACAGATTTGGTGAGATGGTGCAGCTCCAGTTGGAAGGTCAAGAGGCAAGACATACCGTCAAACTCATTGGTTATCTTGCCGGCCGGTCCGTCATCGTCACATCGCCGCTCAATCAGGGTCGGCTGGTTGCTATGGTGCCCGGACAGAGGATCCAGGTGCGCATGATGATCAACGATGTCGCCTGTGCCTTCACTTCCATGGTCACTCACGTGTGTAGATCACCCTATCCATACCTGCACCTGGAGTACCCGAGCGGAGTAGAGGTGAACTTCATCCGCAACGCCATGCGGGTGACGACCGAGGTTCCCGTGTCAGTTATTAATCTCAGCATTGGGGAGCGAGCCAAGGAGATGGCGGGAACACTCATAGACATCAGTGAAACAGGTGCCCGCCTGGTGATGCCCTGCCGCATTGGAAAGAAGAAAGACGACATACGGCTGAAGATGTTTCTCGATATTCGCGGCATCGACCGCGTGTTGGAGACGGAAGCCGTGTTGCGGGGAAGACGCAAAACCAGGACAGAGCAAAGCAAGCGGGAGGTCCACTATGGGATTGAATTTGCTCCCATGAACGAAGAGGCGAGGATCGCCTTGATCGCCTTTGTATATTCGATGGCCTGCGTGCAGAACTGAACGCTCCCCTGCCAGCACCACCTCGACATCGACTGTGCTGGACCTGTTGCGAGTCCTGCCCCCATAGCGCGCCTTGCCAGCAGGTCGCCTCGGTGCCTACAATTGCTTAACTATTCTTGCGTGAGCTATGGGTGCATGAGTTGCGTTGAGTTCGGAAATTTACGAAAGTCCTTCGGTCAACAAGCCATCATCGCAGGGATCTCGCTTGAGATCCCTGCGGACACGACGACAGCCATCGTTGGCGAAAGCGGTAGCGGCAAAACGACCCTGCTGCAGTTGGTGAACGGGTTACTGAAACCGGACAGTGGCATGGTAAGAATCTTTGGCACGCCACTCGACTACGGCAATCTCGTCGCTGCGAGGAGGGCTATGGGGTATGCCGTTCAGGGAGCCGGCCTCTTTCCCCACATGACCGTCTTTGACAACGTCACCATCGTTGCCAGGTTAGCCGGATGGGCCGATTCTGCCATTGAGGAGCGGTATCGGCATTTACTGACGCTGCTGGAGCTGACCGATGAGTTCAGCAACAGGTATCCCCACAGTCTCTCAGGCGGTCAACAGCAAAGGGTCAGCCTGTGCAGAGCGATGATGCTGAATCCGCCGCTGCTGTTACTGGACGAACCGTTCTCGGCGCTCGATCCCATCACCAGGTCAGCCATTCATGAGCAGTTTCTGCACCTGCAACAGCAAGAACCCAGATCAGTGGTATTCGTAACGCATGACATGAATGAAGCACGCGACCTCGCGCAGCACGGCGTGATAATGAGGCAGGGGGATGTCTTGCAGCAAGGAAGTATGGCTGCAATTGCTGAGAATCCTGCTGACGAGTATGTTGAGCGTCTGTTCAGAGGGTCTGGAACTTGAAGGCGCCAAATCCAGCTCGTCTGCTTACGCTGCTAATCAGCATAACGCTGGCGGCTGGCGACGTTGCGGCAGCCGATGTTGAGGCGGCAGTCGCTACTGTGAGTGAAGAGCCTACCATTACCGTTGGCAGCAAAAACTTCAGCGAAAGCTACCTGTTGGCTGAGATCATGGCACAAACACTGGAGTCCGGCGGATACCGCGTGGTAAGGAAGTTTGGCTTGGGTGGGACCCTGGTTTGCTATGAGGCCCTAATCGCGGGCGAGATAGATCTGTATGCAGAGTATACCGGTACGCTGTCGAAGGTGATCCTAAAACTGGATGATACACCTGCAATTGGTAAGCTAAATACGCTGCTTCAGCCCAGCCGGTTGTTGCTACTGGAATCGTTTGGATTCAACAACACCTATGCCATCACACTGAAGGAGGATCTTGCCGAGGAGATGGGACTGTCGAGGATATCCGATCTCGGCGCTCATCCGGAACTCAAGATGGCCTTCAGCCTGGAGTTTCTCAACAGAGAGGACGGCTGGCCGGGTCTCGCAAATAAGTACGGATTCAGCGTGAAACCCACCGGAATCGAACACGGGTTAGCCTATCAGGCGATCGATGAGGGCAAGATTCAGATCACCGATGCTTATTCAACCGATGGTGACCTACAGCGATACGGGCTGACTTCTCTTCTGGATGACAAGGGATATTTCCCACAGTATCTGGCCGTGCCGCTGGTCAGGCAGGACTTGCCGGAAGCCGCCATCATCGCCTTAGGACAACTTGGTGAAACGATCGATGATGTGAGAATGAGAACCCTGAATGGCCGGATTGTCATCCACAAGGAGAGTTTTCCAAAAGCTGCTGCTGGCTTTCTATCGGAGGAGGAGATCGCCATCGGTGGCCCCCCGAAGGAAGATACCGTCTGGAACGACCTAGGAATCAATACGCTTATTCATCTGAAACTGACCGCCATTGCGCTTGCGCTCGGATGTCTGATAGGTTTGCCCACGGCATTCTTGATCTATCGTTCCAGAAGTTTGTCGAGGGTCAGTATCTATCTGGCGGGATTGCTTCAAACTATCCCCTCTATCGCATTGTTGGCGCTGATGATACCCCTGTTTGGAATCGGTCAGTTCCCCGCCATCGTTGCATTGTTCCTCTATTCACTGTTACCGATTCTAAGAAACACCATTACGGCCTTGATTACCATCGACCCACTGCTGAAAAGGGTGGCTGAAGCGATCGGCCTCACAGGCCCCCAACAGTTGGTCCACGTGCTGATCCCTCTGGCCCTGCCCAATGTGCTGGCGGGAATCAAAACGGCCGCTATCATCAGCATCGGTACAGCTACACTGGCTGCGTTTATAGGCGCTGGTGGGTTGGGCGAGCCGATCGTTACGGGTCTCGCTCTAAATGATACCGGCCTGATCCTGCGGGGAGCGATTCCCGCTGCCTGTCTTGCCATCATGGTCGAACTTCTGTTCGAGCTGCTGGAAAGGGTGCTGGTAAAGGAACATATGCTGATCGGTCAGTTACCTCAGTAGGCAGTGTGCAGCGAGATGTTAGCGCCCGCCGGGAGAACGCATCTCAAGCTGTTGATTTTACTGACAATATCTTAGCTACGCTGGTCTGCTTACGCCACGCCGGCGAATTGCTGGCCAGCCGCTAGCCGTGCGCCACTAGCCGTGCGCCACTAGCCGTGCGCCACTAGC
>CEQE01140866.1_pt1 | contig 13375 bp, 11 predicted proteins | sample 356201 | NCBI WGS metagenome assembly CEQE01 (sample SAMEA2619970, study PRJEB7988) | marine metagenome | biome: marine biome (ENVO:00000447); feature: mesopelagic zone (ENVO:00000213) & marine oxygen minimum zone (ENVO:01000065); material: "saline water (ENVO:00002010), including plankton...
TGCCGATGCCGAGCGTTGCGAAGATCTTCTCCTGGACCTCGCGGCGGTGTATCCGGACGCTGCCCGAACCCAGTTCCCAGCCGTTGACCACCAGGTCGTAGGCCTGGGACCGCACCTCGAGCAGGTCGCCCGATTCGAGGAGGTCGAGATCGTCCTCGTGCGGCATCGTGAACGGATGGTGGGCGGGGATCGGGTTGCCGGCCTCGTCCCGGCCCTCGTACAGGGGAAAGTCGACGACCCACAGGAAGTTCAACCCACCCTCGGTGACCGGGGGTCGGCCCAGTTCGAGGCGCAGCAGGCCGAGCACGTGGCGGGCCCTGCGTCGCTCGTCGGCCACGAGGAACAACAGGTCGCCGTCCTCGGCGGCCATTGCGGTCCGCAGGGCAGCCATCTCGTCTTCGGAAAGGAACTTGGCGACCGGCGAGTTGAGGCCATCGGCCTCGACGCGCATCCAGACCAGGCCCTTGGCGCCCCACTGCCTGCACTGGTCGGTCAGGTCGTCGAGCCGGCTGCGGGAAACATCGGCGCCGCCCGGCACCCGGATGCCCTTGATGCAGGGCGCCCGGAATGCCCGGAACTCCGTGTCGGCGAACACCTCGGTCAACTCGACCAACTCGAGCCCGAAGCGGGTGTCGGGCTTGTCGGAGCCGAAGCGTTCCTGGGCTTCGAGCCAGGTCATGCGTGGGAACTCTCCGGGGCGCTCACCGGTCACCGCCTCCACAGCGGCGCTCACCGCATGTGTGATGAAACCCAGGACGTCGTCCTGGTCGACGAAGCTGGCCTCGGCATCGAGTTGCATGAACTCGAACTGGCGATCGGCACGCAGGTCCTCGTCGCGGAGGCAACGGGCGATCTGGTAGTAGCGGTCGACGCCGCCCACCATGCAGAGCTGCTTGAAGATCTGCGGGCTCTGTGGCAGGGCGTAGAACGCTCCCGGCTCCTTGCGGGACGGCACGACGAAGTCGCGTGCGCCCTCCGGCGTGCTGGCGATGAGCATCGGCGTCTCGACCTCGATGAAGCCCTGCTCCTCCATGGCGCCCCGTATGGACGAGTTGACCGTGGCCCGGACCTCGAGGTTGCGCTGGAGGCGGGAGCGGCGGAGGTCCACGTACCGGTGGCGTAGGCGCAGCACCTCGTCGACGTCGGTGCGGTCGTCGATCGGGAAAGGTGGTGGCTCGGACCGGGCGAGGATCGTCACCTCGGCTGCTTCGACCTCGACCATGCCGGTGGCCAGCGCCTCGTTGGCGGTTTCGTCGGGCCGTGCGCGCACGGTGCCGGTCACCTGGAGGACGAACTCGGATCGCAGGTCGTGGGCTCCGTCCACGACGACCTGGACGACGCCGCTGCGGTCGCGGAGGTCGACGAAGGCGAGGTGCTCACCATGCTCGCGGACGCTGTCGACCCAGCCGCACAGGGTGGCCTCGGAGCCGATGTCGTCTGCTCGCAGGTCACCGCACCGGGTGGAGCGCATGGAGGTGGTGTAGTCGGGGGTCGGGCGGTCGGTCACTGAAGCCTCGTTCGCAGGTTCTCGATCAGGTCGGTTCGTGCCACGGTCTCCTGGCCGGCGTCGCCGCGCAGGTCCCGGACGGTGGCGTTGCCGCCGGAGCGCTCGTCCTCGCCGATGATCACGGCGATGGCGGCTCCGCTGCGGTCGGCGGCCTTCATCTGGGCCTTCATCGAGCGGTCGTCCCAGGCCCGGTCGGCGCGTAGCCCCGCCCGCCGCACCTCGTCGGTTACGAGGACCGCCTCGTCGCCGCCACAGGTGTCGACGACGAATACGTCGACGGCCGATGCGGGAGCGTCGAACACGGCTTCGGCGTCACAGGCCAGCAGCGTGCGGTCGACTCCGAGGGCGAAGCCGACGCCCGGCGTCGGCGGCGCCCCCATCGCCTCGGCCAGGCGGTCGTAGCGCCCGCCCCCGCCGATGGCGTCCTGGGCGGCGTCGAGTGCCTCGACCGTGAACTCGAAGGTGGTGCGCAGGTAGTAGTCGAGGCCCCGTACCAGGCGTGGTGAAACCGTGTAGGGGATGCCGAGTGCGTCGAGTGCAGCCCGGACACCTGCAAAGTGTGTGGCCGCATCGTCCGACAGGAAGTCGGGCATCTGCGGTGCTGCATCGATGAGTTCGGCGTCCTCGGTGCGTGGGGAGTCGAGCACCCGCAGCGGGTTCGTGGTGAGCGTCTTGCGGGACTCCACTGAGAGGGCGTCGGCGTCGGCCGAGAAGTGGGCGGTGAGGGCTTCGACGTAGCGGGCCCGGTCGTCCGGGTTGCCGAGCGAGTTGAGCAGCAGGGTCACCTGTCGCAGGCCGAGCCGCTCGTAGAAGCGCCAGGCCAGGGCGATGACCTCGGCGTCGAGGTGGGGGTCGTCGGGACCGAGGGCCTCGACGCCGACCTGGTCGAACTGCCGGAAGCGACCCTTCTGTGCCCTCTCGTAGCGGAAGTTGGGTCCGGCGTACCAGACCTTCCATGGCACGACCGGTCGGTGTTCGGCGAATGCCCGAACGACCGAGGCCGTCTGCTCGGGCCGCAGGGCGATGCTGCGGCCGCCCTTGTCGAGGAATTCGTACATCTCCTTCGCGACGACGTCTGTGGCATCGCCCAGGCGGCGGAACACGTCGACGTGTTCGAACATGGGTGGCACCACGTGCGTATAGCCGGCAGCGCCGACCACGTCGGCGAACACCTCGACCAGCCTCCGCCAACGGGCGGAGTCCGGCCAGAGGATGTCGCGTGTGCCCTTCGGGGCCCGATAGATGGAGTCGGCCACGAGGGCAGAGGTTACCGGTGGCCCCCGGCCTCGGTCCGGGATCCGGTCAGGAGTTGCTGCCGGGCACCACCCGGTACACGTCGTAGACCGAGTCGATGTCGCGGATCTGGTGCAGTACGCGCTCGAGGTGCCCGACGTCGCCCATCTCGAACTCGAAGCGCATCCGGGCCACCCGGTCGGTTCCGCTCGTCATGGTCGAGTTGCTGAGCACGTTGACCCGGTGGTCGGCGAGCACGGACACGACATCGTGCAGCAGCAACGGCCTGTCCAGGGCCTTGACTTCGAACGAGGCTACGAAGTGGGCGGTGGTCTGTTCGTCCCAGTCGACGTCGATGAGGCGGTCGGGTTGGCCCCCCGACAGCGACACGGCGTTGGCGCAGTCGGCGCGGTGGACCGACACGCCGCGTCCCCGTGTGACGAAGCCCATGATCTCGTCGGGCGGTACCGGCGTGCAGCAGCGGGATAGACGGACCATGACATCGTCGAGGCCCTCGACGTGGACGCCGACCGAGCCACGGTCGCGTCGCAGCGGACGCTGGGCGAGGGCGGCGATCGACAGGTGTTCGGCGACTTCCGGGGTGTGTTCGCGCAACTGTCGCTCGACCCGGCCGATCACGGCCCGGGCCGACACGTGGTGCTCTCCGATGGCTGCGAACAGGGAGTCGAGGTCCGTGTAGTTCATCGACTCGCCGATTTCGGCCAGCACGTCACCGTCGAGGATCTCCTTGATCGGGAGGCCGACGCGCCGGAGTTCCTGGACGAGGTCGTCGTGGCCGGTGCCGATGGCCTCGGTGCGACGCTCCTTCGTGTGCCAGTGGCGGATCTTGTTGGCCGCTCGGTGGCTGGCGACGAACTTCAGCCAGTCCCTGCTGGGACCGGCTCCGGGCTGCTTCGAGGCGATGACCTCGACGGTCTCGCCGGACTCGAGGCGGGTGTCGAGCGGTACCAGGCGTCCCTCGACGCGTGCACCGATACAGGCGTCCCCGACCTCGGTGTGGATGGCGTAGGCGAAGTCGACGGGTGTGGCACCGATGGGCAGGGAGACGACCCGGCCCTGTGGCGTGAAGACGTAGACCTCGTCCTGTTCGAGGTCGGTCTTGAGGTTGTCCATGAACGTCCCGTGGTCGGGTGTGTCGTCCTGCCATTCGACGATGCGTCCCAGCCACGCCATCTCGTCGGACGGGAGAGTGCCCTTGTAGTCCCAGTGGGCGGCCACGCCCGTCTCGGCCCGTCGGTGCATCTCGACGGTGCGGATCTGGAACTCGACCTGCTTGCCCTGGGGTCCGATGACCGTGGTGTGCAGCGACTGGTAGAGGTTGAACTTGGGCATAGCCACGTAGTCCTTGAAGCGCCCCTGCACCGGCACCCAGACGGCGTGGATCACGCCGAGGGCGGCGTAGCAGTCGCGCACCGTCTCGACCACCACCCTGATGCCGACCAGGTCGTGGATCTCGTCGAAGGGGCGACCCTTGATGATCATCTTCTCGTAGATGCTCCAGAGGTGCTTGGGGCGACCGTCGACGTCGGCCTCGATGCCGAACCCCTGCAGCCTCTGATTGACCTCGCCGACGACCTGGTCGAGATAGAGGTCGCGTTCGGGCGCCCGATCCTGGACCATCTGGTCGATCTGGCTGTAGCGCTTCGGGTGCAGCGTCGCGAGGGCGAGGTCCTCGAGCTGCACCTTGACCTCCTGCATGCCGAGCCGGTGGGCCAGGGGGGCATAGATGTCGAGCGTTTCGCGTGCCACGCGCTGCTGCTTGGACTCGGGGAGAGCGGCCACGGTCCTCATGTTGTGCAGGCGGTCGGCCAGCTTGATGATCAGGACGCGCAGGTCCTTGGCCAGCGCAACGAGCATCTTGCGCATGCTGGCGGCCTGCTGTTCCTCCCTGCTCTCGAAGGTGAGGCGGTCGAGCTTGGTGACCCCGTCGACGATCCGGGCCACGTCGGTACCGAAGTCCCGCTCGAGGTCGCCGAGGTCGATGAGGGTGTCCTCGACTGCATCGTGGAGGAGCGCAGCGGCCACCGTGATGTCGTCGAGCCCCTGGCGGGCGACGATCGTGGCCACCGAGAGCGGATGGTTGACGTAGGGCTCACCGGACTTGCGGATCTGGCCCTCGTGGGCACGCAGCGCCACCTGGTAGGCGCGCTCGATGAGGTCGGCGTCGGTGTCGGGGTGGTGTTCGAGGAATGCCGTCAGCAGCAGCGACGTCTCCTCGACGGCCTGCTGCGGTTTGCGGCGCCACGGCAGCACCCGACCGGCGGTGGCCATGTCAGTGCCGTCCGGTTCGGGCGTCCTGGTCGGACAGGTTCCTCATCCCTCCACGGTAGCGGTCGGCGGCCACCGGCCCGATTTCGTGCGGGACCCGGGAGGGTCAGCGGCGCCGCTTCTTGCGGGGGCGTGGAGGTGCCCCGCTGCCCGTACCGGCAGGTCGGGCTGTCGGAGCAGGGCGTCGGCGGGCAGGCCCACTGGCCCGTCCGGACGGACCGCCGGAGCGTGCATCGGGGACCGAGGCCTCGCTGCGGCCGATGGTCCGGGTCGACCCGTCGAGCAGGCCGCGTCCCGAGAGCTTGTCCCGGACCTGGACCCACCGCTGCTCGCCCTCCTTGAGGCGGGCGACCATGGCTGCGGCGAGGAACAGCGACGAGTACGAGCCGACGACGATGCCCACGAGGAGGGCGAGGGCGAACTCGCGCAGGGCCGTTGCTCCGAGCACCACCGAGCCGATCACGAGGAGTGACAGCACGGGCAGCGCCGAAGTGATGCTGGTGTTGATCGAACGCATGGCGACGCGGTTGAGGGCCAGGTTCATCAACTCGGTGTAGGTGTAGCGCTCGGTCGCCCCGAGGCGTCCTGTCATCTCCCGGACCTTGTCGTAGACGACGATGGTGTCGTAGAGGGAGTAGCCCATGATCGTCAGGAAGGCGACCACGGTCGCCGGCGTCACCTCGGCACCGAGGAGTGAGTAGACGCCGACGCTGATGACGATGTCGTGGGCGACCGCAGCGAGTGCCCCGGCCGCCATCTTCCACTCGAGTCGGGCGCTGATGTACAGGGCGACGACCAGGAAGAACACGACGAGTGCGCGCACCGCCTTGTCGGTGACCTCGTCGCCCCAGGTGGGGCCGACCTGTTCGAAGGCCTCGACCCGTCCCAGTTCGGTCGAGAGGACGTCGCGGATCTCTGCGGCCCGGACCGGTTCGTCTATGTCGGAACGGATCCGGATGGTCTCCCCGTCGACCATCTGGATGCGTGCACCATCTGCGTCGAAGCGGCTGAGGATGCTGCGGGCGTCGGACACCGACGCATCCGGGGCCGCCACCTCGTATGCGGTGCCGCCGACGAAGTCGATGCCGAGCTCGAGGCCGCGCAGGCCGAACGACCCGAGGCTCACTAGGAGTGCGGCCCCTGAGGCCAGGGCCGCGACGCGCCACCAGCGGGGGAAGTCGACCACCGTCTCGCCGGCGTAGAGGCCCCGGAGCACGGCGATCACGGGGTGCCCGCCATCGCTTCGGGCCCGGGCACCGCTCCGGATGCAGGCAGGCCGAACAGGCCCGGCCGTCGGGCGAACCAGGTGGTCCGGGAAAGCACCCTGACCATCGGTCCCATGAAGAAGTAGGTCGCCACCAGGTCCAGGATCGTGGCCAGGCCGAGGTAGAAGGCGAAGCCCCGGACGGCACCGACCGTGAGCCACCAGAGCAGGACCGCTCCGATGAGCGACGCCGTATCGGCCTTCACGATCGTGGAGAAGGCGATCGGGAAGGCGCGGTCCACGGTCGAACGGGCGGTGCGGCCGTCCCGGATGTCCTCCTTGAGGTGTTCGAAGTACACGACGTTGGAGTCGACGGACACGCCTACGGCGACGATGATCCCGGTGACGCCGGCGAGCGTGAGCGCCAGGCCGGACTGGGTGCCGAGGTGGGCCACGATCGACCAGAGAAGCGAGCCTGAGACCACCAGGCTGACGAGTGCGACGAGGCCGAGCAGTCGGTAGTACCCGATGATGAACAGGGCGACCAGGGCGAGGCCCACGAGGCCGGCCACGATGCCCGCATCGAGCGAGTCCTGGCCGATGGTCGCGGACACGACCCGGGTGTTCTCGGCGACGAGTTCGACCGGGAGGGAGCCGTAGCGCAGCGCCAGGGCGACGTCCTCGGCATCCTGCTTCTCGAACGAACCGGAGATGACGATTCGGTCCCGCTCGAATCCCTCAGCGCGGATCTGCGGGGCGGTTATGACCTCGCCGTCGAGGACGATGGCGATCACGCCGTTGCTGTACCCCTGCAGCACCGGGCACGACTCGCCTCCCCGGAAGCACCGGGCGGCCGCAGCATTGAAGGCGTCGATCCCGGTGGCGCCCTTCTTGAGGGTGATGCCGACCTGCCACCGGAACTCGATGAAGTCGGCGTCGGCGTCCTCGAGGGCGTCGCCGGTCAGGACCGTGGGGCCCAACACGTAGCGGCGGCCCACGGTGCTCCCCGTGCCGGATCCGCCGAGTATCACGAAGTCCTCGGCGTGGTCGGCCTCGGGGCTTGTCACGCCGTCGTCGCCGGTGGCGGGCCGTACGATGCCGCTGCGCACCAGGTTGCACGAGGCGAACGGCTCGGCTGTCATGTTGCCGCTTCCCTCTGATCCGCGTGTGCCGGGGATGGCTGCCGGCAGGACCTCACAGACGGGACGGAAACGCAGTTCGGCCGTGGTGCCGACCAACTCGAGTGCCCGTTCCTGGTCGTCGACGCCGGGCAGTGAGACCATCACGCCGTCGACGGTGCGGGAGATCTCGGGTTCGGCCACACCGAGGGCGTCGACGCGGTTGCGGATGATCTCGACCGACTGGTCGAGCATCTCCTCGGTGGCCGGTTCCGTGGCGGTCAGGCGCACCGACACGCCGCCCTGGAGGTCGAGGCCCAGCAACGGCTGGTTGCCCCAGAGCAGCGTCAGGGCCGCTGCGGCGACCGATATGACGAGGATGCCGACGAGCAGGATTACCTGACGGCGGAACATGGGAATGGGTGGGATCGGGGAGGCATCGGGTCCGCGACCCGGGTCAGTCCCCGATCGGGCTCTCCGGCTCGTCGGGCTCGTCGGACACGTCCCCGTCGAAGAGGCGGTCCACGGTCCCCTTGAGCACCTTCAGTTCGAGCCCCTTGGCGACCTCCAGCCACATGACCTCGCCCTCGACCTCGGAGACGACGCCGAAGATCCCGGCGCTGGTCACGACCTCGTCGCCGGCGGCGATCGACTCCACCAGGGCGCGGTGTTCCTTGGCGCGCTTCTGCTGTGGTCGGATCATGACCATGTACAGCACGCCGAACATGAGGATGATGGGAAGAAAACTCATGGCTAATGCAATCCCTTGGTGGATCAACCGGCGGACCGGGAAAGCCTAGGCGGCGGAACCCGCTCCCGGACCTCAGCCCCAGACGGCGAGGGTCTCTGCCCGGAATGCCTCGAAGCGGCCCTCGCCGATCGAGGTCCGGAGGCGTTCGACGAAGTCGAAAAGCCAGGCGAGGTTGTGGAGCGTCAGGAGGCGACGGCCGGTCGGCTCGTCGGTGAGCAGAAGGTGGCGCAGGTAGGCGCGGCTCCAGGCCGCCGCCGGGCTCGAGGGGAATCCCGGGTCCAGCGGTGCATCGTCGGTGGCGAAGCGGGCGTTGCGTAGGTTGATTCGCCCGGCCGAGGTGAGAATCGTGCCGTGGCGGGCATGGCGGGTGGGGAGCACGCAGTCGAACATGTCGATGCCCCGGGCGACGACCTCGACGAGGCCGGCCGGGTCGCCGAGTCCCATGAAGTAGCGGGGCTGGTCGGTGGGCAGGTGGTCGACGGCCCTCGAGAGCGGTTCGAGCATCTCCTCGCGGGTCTCTCCCACGCTCAGTCCTCCCACTGCATAGCCGTCGAACCCCACCTCGACCGTCCGTTGGGCGCTCTCGGCCCGAAGTGCCCCGTCGACGCCACCCTGCACGATGCCGAACTGGCACTGCCGGCCCGACGCGTCCGGGTGCTCCAGGAAGGCGCTTCGTCCTCGTTTCGCCCAGGCGGCGGTCCGCTCGACCGCTTCGCTGAGGACCCGGTCGGGTGCCGGGAGCGCCGGACACACGTCGAGGACCATCTGGATGTCGGCCCCGAGGTCCGCCTGCACCTCTGCGGCGCCCTCCGGTGTGAGGCGGTGGGTGCTGCCGTCGTAGGTCGACCGGAAGACCGCCCCGTCGTCGTCGACCTTCGGCTGCAGGGAGAAGATCTGGTAGCCGCCGGAATCCGTGAGGGTGAGGCCGTCCCATGCGGCGAAGGCACCGAGGCCACCGAGGTCCCGGATGACGTCGGCGCCGGGCCGCAGCATCAGGTGGTAGGTGTTGGCGAGCACCACCTCGGCGCCCAGGTCGGCCAGGTCGGTCGAGGAGAGGTGCCGCACGGCGCCACGGGTCCCCACGGGCATGAAGCAGGGGGTCCGGAAGGAGCCGCCGGGCGTCGTCACCGATCCGGCACGGGCGGCGCCATCGACGGCCTCCGGGAGGAAGTCGGATCTCACGTTGCACCTTCGCTGTTGCCGGGAGCCACCAGCATGGCGTCACCGAAGGAGAGGAACCGGTATCCCTCGGCCAGTGCTGTCGCATACAGGTCCCGCCAGCCGGGGCCGACGAAGGCGTCGAGCATCACCAGGAGGGTCGAACCCGGCAGGTGGAAGTTGGTGAGCAGGAGGTCGACGATGGCGAACTCGAACGGTCGGCGGATGAACAGTTCGGTGCGACCGGCGATGTCGCCCCGTGCCGCCGACTCGAGCGCACGAACCGTCGTCGTTCCGACGGCGATGACCCGTTCGGCGTTCCGGCAGGCGTCCAGGGTCGCATCGGGTACGTCGTAGGCCTCGCCGTGCATCCGGTGGTCGTCGAGGTCGTCGACGGCGATGGGTCGGAACGTGTCGAGGCCGACCACCAACTCGAGGCGTTCGATCCCCGCCCCCGCCGCCCGGCACGCATCGAGGATGTCGTCGGTGAGGTGGAGGCCGGCGGTCGGGGCCGCTGCCGAGGCGGGCCTGTTCGCGTAGACGGTCTGGTAGCGGTCGGGGTCGTCGAGCACGGTCGAGAGGTAGGGCGGCAGGGGCATCTCTCCATATCGGTCCAGTGCTGCGGGCACGCCGTCGAGGGCGTCGAGCCGTACCAGCCGGCGGCCCTCCCCCAGGTCCTCGCCGACCGTGACCTCGAGGCCGGATTCGGGCTGTAGGACGGTGCCGGGGGCGACCCGGCGGCTGGGCCTCACGAGGGCCTCCCAGGTCTCGCTGGTCGTGGTGCCGGCGAGTCGTTCGAGCAGCAGCACCTCGACCGCTCCCCCGGTTGCCCTGGTGAGGTGGAGGCGGGCGGGAAGCACCCGGGTGTCGTTGATCACGATCACGTCGCCTGGTCCGACCAGTGCCGGCAGGTCGTAGACCGTCTGGTGGTGGATGCCGTCGCCGATGTCGACGAGGAGCCGGGCCGAGGGGCGATCGTCGAGCGGCACCTGGGCGATCGACGCCTCCGGCAGGTCGTAGGCGAAGTCTGCCGGTCGCACGGCGGCCGATCCTAGGACGCGGCGGTACAGCGGCGGTCAGTCGCCGAAGAGGGCGTTGCCCCGTCCGTCGGATGGCACCGGGAGGCCGAGGTGGCCGAAGGCCGCAGGCGTGGCGACGCGCCCCTTGGGGGTGCGCATCAGCAGGCCCTGTTGGATCAGGAACGGCTCGTAGACGTCTTCGACGGTGTCCTCCGGCTCGCCGATGCTGATGGCGAGCGTCTTGAGTCCGACGGGTCCGCCACCGAACATCTCGCAGAGCGAGGCCAGGATCGCCCGGGTGGGCTTGTCGAGGCCCAGCTCGTCCACGGCGAAGAAGGTGAGGCCGTCGCGGGCGGTGTCGCCACCGATGCACCCGCCGGTCTCGGGGCGTTCGACCTGGGCGAAGTCGCGCACCTGGCGGAGCAGGCGGTTGGCGATGCGGGGTGTGCCACGCGAACGCCGGGCGATCTCGGTGGCACCCTCCTCGTCGAGGTCGACGTCGAGGATGCCTGCTGCCCGCCTCACGATCGTGCGCAGGTCGGAGGGCTGGTAGTAGTCGAGCCGGGCGGTCAGGCCGAAGCGGTCGCGCAGCGGGCCGGTGATGAGGCCGGTGCGCGTGGTGGCACCGACGAGGGTGAAGCGTGGCAGTTCGAGCCGGATCGAACGGGCCGCCGGCCCCTTCCCCAGGACGATGTCGAGCTCGTAGTCCTCCATGGCCGGGTAGAGGATCTCCTCGACTGCCCGGGCCAGGCCGTGGATCTCGTCGATGAACAGGACGTCGCCTGCTTCGAGCTTGGTGAGGATCGCCGCCAGGTCGCCGGCCCGTTCGAGCGCCGGACCGGAGGTCACGTGGAGCTCGGCGCCCATCTCGGCGGCGACGATGTGCGCCAGCGTGGTCTTGCCGAGGCCGGGGGGTCCGCCGAAGAGGAAGTGGTCGGCCGCCTGGCCCCGTTGACGGGCCGCTTCGAGCATCACCCGCAGGTGGCCCTTGAGTTCCTCCTGGCCGACGAACTCGTCGAGGTTCCGGGGCCGGAGCCCGACCTCGGCCTCGACCTCTTCGGGTTCGGCCTCCGGGGACAGCAGTTCGTCGCGTGCCACGGCGCTAGGTCCTGGCCAGGCGCCGCAGCGCCTCGCGCAGGAGGTCGGCGGGATCGTCGCCGGCCAGGTCGGCCAGCACCGTGCGGACCTCGTTCGGGGAGTAGCCCAGGCCCCCCAGCGCCCCCTGCACCTCGGCCAGCGCCGATCGGGAGCCTCCGCCGCCCTCGGAACCGTCGGGTACGACTTCGACCGGCAGGTCGAGGGTGCCCTTGAGGTCGACCAGGAGCCGGGCTGCGGTCTTCCTGCCGATGCCGGGGACGAGGCACAGTGCAGCGATGTCGTCGATGGCGACGACGCGCGCCAGCTCGTCGGGTCCGTGGACGCCCAGCACTGCCAGCGCCAGCGCCGGTCCGACCCCGTGTGCTGAGAGGAGGGCCTCGAAGCAGGCCCGCTCCGGGCGCTCGAGGAAGCCGTAGAGGGCCTGGTCGGCCTCGCGGATGTGATGGTGGATGTGGACGAAGACCTCGTCGCCGGACGCCTCGCCCAGGCGGTAGGCGGTGGTGGGGGTGACGGTGATGCGGTAGCCGACGCCGGCGACCTCGAGCAGCACCAGGCCGTCCTCGCCGCACTCGAGCAGGTGGCCGCGCAGTGATCCGATCATGTCGACCCTCTGTCGGCCACGGCGTCGGCCATGGGTGCGGTGGCCAGGTGGCAGAGGGCGACGGCGACGGCATCGGCGGCATCGACGGGCCGCAGTGCCTGCTCGATGTCGAGTTGGGCCCGGACCATCTGCTCCATCTGTGCCTTGTCGGCGCCACCCCAGCCGACCACCGCCGACTTCACCTCGTTGGGCGAGTACAGGGCGACCCGGCATCCCGACGCTGCCGCCTCGGCCATCACGACGCCGGCCGCCTGGCCGACCTGCATCGCCGTGCGCACGTTGACCTGGAACAGCACCCGCTCGATGGCGACGGCGTCCGGCCGGTAGTCGTGGAGCAGGCCACGGATCTCGGCCTGGAGTTCGGCGAGGCGGATGGGGAGCTCGGCGTCGGGGTCGGTCCGGAGGACGCCGGCGGCGACGGCACGGGTACGGCGGGGCGACAGGCGCTCGACGACGCCGTAACCGCAGCGGGTGAGTCCGGGATCGATCCCCAGAACGAACATATGTACGACTCTAGCAGTGCAGGTCGTACGCCGGGGGACCGCTGCCTCCGACGGGGATCAACCTTCGAGGGCTGCGAACAGCTCGTCGGGAATGTCGAAGTTGGCGTGGACGTCCTGGACGTCGTCGAGGTCGTCGATCAGGTCGATGACCCGCAGGACGGCCTTCGCCGCCTCGACCGTCTCGACGGCAACCGTCGAGGTGGCCACCATCGTGACGTCGGCCGAGTCGAAGGCGATGTCGGCCGCCTCGACCGCCGCCCGCACGGTCGGAAGGTCGGAGGCCTCACAGGTCAGCCGCCAGATCCCGCCGTCGTCGACCAGGTCCTCGGCCCCGGCGTCGAGGGCCGCCAGCATGATCTCGTCCTCGTCGGTCGATCCCGGCAGCAGGACGACCCCCTTGCGCTCGAACTGCCATGCCACCGAACCCGGCTCGGCGAGGGAGCCACCGTTCTTGACGAGGACAGACCGCACGTCGGAGCTGGTGCGGTTGCGGTTGTCGGTGAGGGTCTCGACGTAGAGCGCCACCCCGTGGGGCGCATAGCCCTCGTAGGTGACCGACTCGTAGACCACGCCCTCGAGCTCGCCGGTCCCCCGCTTGACCGCCCGTTCGATGGTGTCGAGCGGGACCGAGGCATCGCGGGCCTTCTGGAACATGGTCCGCAGGGTCGGGTTAGCGTCCTGGTCGCCTCCGCCCTGACGCGCTGCGGTCTCGACCTGCTTGATCAGCTTGGCGAAGAGCTTGCCTCGTCTGGCGTCGGCGGCACCCTTCTTGTGCTTGATCGTCGCCCACTTGGAATGACCGGACACGGCGCCGCTGCTCCTCTGGGCTCAGGTGGCGTCGGAGGCGAACGCCCCCTCGAGGAACCGTCGGTGGATGCGGACGTCGCCTGCGAG